>VFQR01000055.1_pt1 | contig 316907 bp, 307 predicted proteins | sample 3512321 | NCBI WGS metagenome assembly VFQR01 (sample SAMN10412374, study PRJNA504923) | tailings metagenome | isolation source: Relicate 3 Philex TSF1 revegetated site | place: Philippines: Tuba, Benguet | collected 2017-08-29 | reverse complement strand
GGGCGATTAGCTCAGTTGGTAGAGCGCCTCGTTTACACCGAGGATGTCGGCGGTTCGAGTCCGTCATCGCCCACCATTTTGCGTCCATGCAGCGCTTTTCCTGTCAGTTTTAGGCCAGCGGCGCGCGATTTCGTTCGTGTGCATGGTGAGGTATTTTCGCTTAGGCGATGGAAAGATGGAGCTTTCCGCTACCTTGCTGGGTTATTCACGAAAATGTCGCGTGGACCATTTCGGTCGCTTGACTTCGATTGGGGCGGTCGATAAACGGACACCACGTTGCGCGAACGACCCGTTCGCAAGCGCTGCGGGAGTAGCTCAGTTGGTTAGAGCGCCGGCCTGTCACGCCGGAGGTCGCGGGTTCGAGCCCCGTCTCTCGCGCCACTTCTCTTGAAGTGCAGCTGCAGACAAACGTAGGCATTGCTGGCCTTACCAGCGACCGCAAAAGCTGCGGGAGTAGCTCAGTTGGTTAGAGCGCCGGCCTGTCACGCCGGAGGTCGCGGGTTCGAGCCCCGTCTCTCGCGCCACCCTTTCCAAGGGTTTGCACGACTTCCTTCAAACATCTGAAGGCTGCCACCGCCATCGGCAAACCGCCCATCTTCGCGCCTGAATCGGAATGAACCTGCGAAAGCGCGTCTTGGGGCGTCCGCCGACCCGACCGGTGACGGCGTATCCTCAATGAGGAAGGGGCATGTCGCTTTCCCCTTCGATCAGATCAGACGGCAAAACGCGGCGCACGACGCCCAACGGGTAGTGCTCCTGGTAGGCGGGCATGGTCGCCAACAGCGCCTCCGCCAGGTCGATTCCCAGCTCGCGCAGGGACAGGTAGAAGCAGGTAAGCTTGGGGTCGAGATACTGCGCAATGGTGCTGTGCCGCCCGATGATGGCAATGTCCTGGCCCGGCCGTATCCCGCAATCAGACAGTCCCCGATAGAGCCCGACGGTGAGCATTTCATTGGTCAGGATGAAGCCGGTCGGACGGCGGCCGGGCGGAATGGCCGCAATTCTTTCCCCGATTTCGTGCCCGCCGCGGTCATTGGGGTAGGAGCGGAAAATGAGCTCTGGGTCGAACTCGATCCCGTGCCGCGCGAGCGCCTCGCGATAGCTGTCGATGAAGACAAAGCCGAGATTGGTGTCATCGATGGGCGCGAAAACGCCGATGCGGCGATGTCCCTTTGCGACGAGGCGATCGACGCCTGTCTGCGCCATGCCCTCGAAATCGAGGTCCAGCCAAGGGTGGCCGGCATCGGTGAGGCTGCGCCCCAGCGCAATGAATGGAATATTGCGCTCGGCCAGGTAATCGATGCGGTGGTCCTGGCGCTTGGTCGCGGAGATGATGAGGCCGTCGACGAATCCGCGGGCGACGACGCGCTGCAGATAGGCGTCCGGATCCTCCTCGGATGAACAGAGCAGGACCACCAGGTCAAGCTGGTGGCGCGCGCACACGGTCTGCACGCCGTCGAACACGCTCATGAAGAACACGTCGCCTTCGCCGGTGATCTGGGTGCCAGACTGCATCATGAAACCGATCACGCCGGTCGTGCCCTTGCGCAGCGACCGTCCCGCCTGGTTGGGAACGTATCCAAGCTCGGCAGCCGCCTCCAGCACGCGCCTGCGAGTCTCCTCGTTGACATCCGGCTTGCCGTTGAGCGCCCGCGAAACCGTGCCGATGGACACGTTCAAGTGCTGCGCCAGGCGCCTGATTCCACTCATCTTCTCGATCGCTCCCCAACCGTCGCGGGCGTGTCCCAGAAACGTTTACGATTTCCCATTGACACGCCATGCCTCCCGATAATAGCGTCGTAAACGTTTACGGGACAGCACTCAATGATGCCGCACAAGACGGCACCGGAGCGCGAAAGTCCAGAGGGAGGTTACCTTGGCATTCAAGGCGGTGCTTGCCGGCTGTGGCGGCATGTCCAAAGGTTGGCTCACGGCCATTTCCAGCCATCCGCTGCTTGAGGGCAGGGTGGAAATGGTCGGCCTCGTCGACCTGGATCGCGCCACCGCTGACGCCCGTGCTGCGGAATTTGGCCTTGAGGCGGCTGTGATCGGCACGGACCTTGATGCGGTCCTGTCCGAAACCAGGCCGGACCTCCTCTTTGACGTCGTTGTTCCTCCGGCCCGCGCCGGCGTGGTGGAAACTGGGCTTCGGCACGGCTGCCATGTGCTGAGCGAAAAACCGATGGCGACCAGCATTGCCGAGGCCAGGGCCATGGTCGGCCGGGCGCGGCAGGTGGGCCGGGTCCACGCCGTGGTGCAGAACCGGCGGTTCATCTCCGGAGTCCGGCGGCTGCGCCGGCTCATTGAGAGCGGCACGCTGGGAGACCTGACCAGCCTCAACTGCGACTTCTTCATCGGCGCCCATTTCGGTGGCTTCCGCGAGGAGATGGACAATGTCCTGCTTCTCGACATGGCAATCCATACCCTCGACGCGGCCCGCTACATGTCGGGCAAGACCCCACGCGCCGTCTATTGCCTTGAAACCAATCCCCCGGGTTCCTGGTATCGGCATGGTGCCGCGGCCAATGCGATCTTCGAATTCGACGACAATGTCGTCTTCAACTATCGCGGCTCCTGGGCAGCCGAGGGCGCCAATACCAGCTGGGAAAGCGCCTGGCGCATTGTCGGCACCAAGGGCACCGTTCTCTGGGACGGCGCCGAGCAGTTCCTCGCCCGCGTCGTCGCCGGCGATACCGGATTCTTCCGCGACCTTCAGGATATCGAGGTTCCGGCCCCCGCTGACGACGACCAGACCCACGGCCATGCCAGCGTCATTGCCGAATTCCTCGACGCCATCGAAACCGGCCGTGCGCCGGAGACTGACGGCTCCGACAATATCAAGAGCCTCGCCATGGTCTTTGCCGCGATCGAAAGCGCCAAGGCCGGGCAGCGCATGCCCATTTTCACCTGAAGGATTGTTTCGTGACCAACCCCGCCAAAGCCATTCGCATCGGCACCATGATCCAGGCCTCGGCCGGCAAGGCACCCGAGAATATCGCCGCCATTGCCGATCTGGGCTTCGAGAGTTTCGAGCCATTCTTCTGGCAGACCACCAATGGCCAGGACCTGGCCGAACTGGGCAAGCGCTGCCGCGACGCCATCGGGGACCGCGACATCACCATTTCCACCCTGGGCATGTTCGGCAATCCGCTGGAGGACCAGGAGATGGACCGCCAGACCCTCTCGGGTTGGAAGGATTGCATCGACAATGCCCACCATTTCGGTGCGACCTGCGTCGCCGGATTTACCGGTCGCATCCGTAACAAGCCGCTGACCGACAGCCTGCCGCGCTACAAGGAAGTGTGGTCGGACCTTGCCAAACGCGCCGCCGACAAGGGCGTCAGGATCGCCTTCGAGAACTGCGCCATGGACGGCAATTGGCAGACCGGCGACTGGAACATCGCCCACAATCCCGACGCCTGGGAACTGATGTTCAACGAGACGCCGGACGACAATATCGGGCTCGAATGGGAGCCCTGCCACCAGATGGTCTATCTGATCGACCCGCTGCCGCAGATCCGCAAATGGGCGCACAAGTTCTTCCACATCCACGGCAAGGACGCGACCATCCGCTGGGACGTGATCAAGGAGCACGGCGTTTTCGGCAAGGAGAAGTTCGTGTTCATGCGCACCCCCGGTTTCGGGGACAGCAACTGGACCGACATCATCAGCGAACTGCGCCTGGCCGGCTATTCCGGTTCGATCGACATCGAGGGCTGGCATGACCCGGTCTATCGCGACGCGCTCGAGATGACCGGACAGGTCCGCGCGCTCAACTATCTCAAGGATTGCCGCGGCGGCGACTATGTCGACCTCAACTCGCTCTATGCGGGGGGCGATCCGTCGCTGGCACGCGTCTGAGTCTGGCCGCGGGCAGGGGTGCCTGCTGCCAGAAACGAACTGAATTCCACGACCCGCCGGGAGGGCAGGTCGATGGTTTTGCGGATGGTCCGCACGTTTGGGAGGAAACTAGAAATGAGACTTTCGAGACTTGCCGTCCTCGCAACGCTGGCACTCTCCAGCGCTGCGATGTTCACACTTCCCGCCGCCGCCCAGGTCACGCTCAAGATGTGGTCGATCGATGGCGACAACGGCCTCTACACCAAGCTGGTGGAGGACTTCAACGCGTCCCAGAGCGACATCGTCGTCGAGGGCCGGCTGGTGCCATTCGACGACCTTGTGAACGAGGCGCTCAGGGCCTTTGCTACCGGCCAGGCGCCCGATCTCATCTCGCTCGACAACCCGGACTTCGCCCTGTTCTCGTCGCGCGGCGCGATGCTCGACATCACCGACCGGGTCGCCAATTCCGAGGTGATCGACACCAGCGTCTACTACGAAGGCCCGCTGGCTTCCGCCTCGTGGGACGGCAAGCTATATGGCCTGCCCAAGGCAACCAATACGATCGCGCTGTTCTATAACAAGGACCTGTTCGCCAAGGCCGGTCTGACCGAGCCGCCCGAGACCTGGGACGAACTGCTCGACTATGCGCGCAAGCTCAACGACCCGGCCAACAATGTCTATGGTATCACTTGGTCGGCCCGTGCCGGCGAAGAGGGCACCTTCCAGTTCCTGCCATGGGTGCAGATGGGCGGCGGCTCGTTCAAGGAAGTCAACACGCCCGGTGCCGTCAAGGCGCTCGAAATCTGGAAGACCATGATTGACGAGAAGCTCGCCAGCCAGGACGTGCTGAGCCAGGGTCAGTGGGATTCTACCGGTACGTTCAACGCCGGCAATGCCGCCATGGCCATTTCCGGACCGTGGGAGTTGGGCCGCATGGCGGCCGACGCCAAGTTCGACTGGGGCGTGGCGCTGCTGCCGACCGAAACCGAAGGTGGTCCGCGCTCTTCGGCCATGGGTGACTTCAACCTGGGCATCTTTGCCAATACTCAGCACCCGGACGAGGCCTTCAAGGTGATCGAGTATTTTGCTTCGCAGAGCGACCGCCTGTTCCCGGAATTCTCCAACATTCCGGCCCGCAGCGACATTGCATTGCCGTCCACGGGCGATGCGCGCACCGATGCGGCTCTCCTCGTGTTCCAGGAGCAGCTGCAATACGCCCAGCCGCGCGGTCCGCACCCGGAATGGCAGAAGATCTCCAAGGCCATCTATGACGCGTTCCAGGCTGCCCTGACCGGCCAGATGTCGGCCAAGGACGCCCTCGACCAGGCCCAGGCGACGATCTCGGGCATTGTGGGCTAAGGTTCCTCCCTGACTGGGCCGGCCGGAGCGATCCGGCCGGCCATATCGATCTTCGCGGAGGCGAGATGTTCCGGTTTTTCAACAGCATGCGCGACGGCGTCGGGTTTGACCTGATCCTGGTCGGCGCCGCCCTGGTCTTCCTCGTGGCGCTGGCAGGCCTGCCGCTGGTCTATAACGTGCTGATGAGTTTTCAGCAGGTGGACATGTTCACCCTGGGAACCCTGATCCGGCCGTGGGCTGGCTTTGACAACTATGTCGCGGTGGTGCGGGAGCCTGCATTCTGGCTGGTGACCAGAAACACCCTGATCTTCGTCTTCGCCTCTATGGCTGGACAATTCGTCATTGGCTTTGGCCTCGCCCTGTTCTTTGCGCAGAATTTTCCGGGTGCGGCGACCATCCGCGGCCTGTTCCTCGTGTCCTGGGTCATGCCCGGGCTTGTGGTGGGCGCGATCTGGAGCTGGATCCTGGCCGGCGACTTCGGCGTGCTCAATGCGATCCTCAAGTCACTTGGCCTCATCCATGGACCCGTGTTCTGGAAGTCGGACCCGAGCTACTCCATCTGGGCCGTAGTCATCGCCAATATCTGGCTGGGCACTGCCTTCAACATGCTGCTGCTGGCCGTGGGCCTCGCTGCCATACCGCGTGACCTCTACGAGGCGGCGGAACTCGATGGCGCCAATGCCTTCCAGCGCTTCTGGACCATCACGCTCCCCATGATGCGGTCGACGATCGGCGCCGTGCTGTCGCTGGGGCTGATCGGAACGCTGCAGCAGTTCGACCTCTTTCCGGCCATTACCGAAGGTGGCCCGGCCAATACCTCGACCGTCGCCGGCTACTGGTCCTGGCAGATGAGCTTTCAGCTCTATGACTTTGCCAAGGGAGCGACGATTTCGGTGATGATGTTCCTGCTGGTGCTGTTTGCCTCGGTGATCTATGTGCGCTCCACCCGCCACGAGGTGCGCGGATGACCCGGCCCTACACTCCATTGCTGCTGCTGGCGCTGGCGCTGGCTCTGGCCGCCTTGTACCTGTTTCCGCTGTATTGGATGTATGTAACGAGCCTCAAATCGGCTTCGGAAATCTACTTCAACCCGCCCAGCTTCTGGCCGGTCGAGCCCGACGGCAGCATCTATCCAGGGGTGTGGACAGGGCGAAACATGCCGACGTTCCTGTGGAACTCGGTTGTCATCGCATCGGGGGTGACCGCGATCACGGTGATCCTGGGCACAGGCTGCGCTTATGTGCTGGCACGCTACCGCAATGTCTGGATCGACATCGGGCTCTTCCTGATCCTGATGCTGCAGGTTCTGCCGGCCTCGGTGATGATCACGCCGCTCTTTGTCGGTTTCAACCAGGTTGGCTTGCTCCACTATCCGCGTACGGCGGTGGTTCTGGCCGCGGCGGCCAAGGCCATGCCCTTCTTCGTGGTGCTGGTGCGGGCAACCTTCATGAGCGTGCCGCGCGAGCTGGAAGAGGCGGCCCTGGTTGACGGCAACTCCCGCATCGGTGCCTTTTTCTCCATCGTCCTGCCGCTGGCGCGTAACGGCATCCTGGTCTGCGCCATCCTCACCTTCATGAGCGCTTTCGGCGAATACATCTACTCCAAGTCCATCATCCAGCAGACCGGGCTGCAGCCGGCCAGCGTCGGTCTGGCAAGCTTTCTGGGTCCGAATTCGTCGGACTGGAACTCTATCATGGCCTATTCGGCGATCTATGTGACGCCGATCCTGGCGATCTTTGTCCTTCTGCAGCGCCGCATCGTCTCCGGCCTCACCTCGGGAGCCCTCAAATGAGTGCACAGATCGAGCTCAGCAATATCGACAAGCACTATGGCGCGTTCCATGCGCTCAAGAATGTGAGCCTTTCGATCGAGAAGGGCAGCTTCGTGGCCCTGGTCGGCCCCTCGGGCTGCGGCAAGTCCACGTTGCTGCGGTCCATAGCCGGACTGGAGACGATCACGTCCGGATCGCTCAAGATCGCCGGAGAAACCATGACCGGGGTGCCACCGCGCAGGCGCGACGTGGCCATGGTGTTCCAGTCCTACGCCCTCTATCCGCACATGACGGTCGAGGAGAACCTGACCTATTCGCTCCGCCTGCATGGCGTGGGCAAGGCGGAGGCCAGGGCCAAGGCGGCCGAAGTCGCTGTCACCACCGGCCTGTCGGCGTTGCTCAAGCGCTATCCGCGCGAGCTTTCCGGCGGCCAGCGGCAGCGCGTCGCCATGGGCCGGGCCATCATCCGGCATCCCAAGGCTTTCCTCTTCGACGAGCCCCTGTCCAATCTCGATGCCGCACTGCGTGTCCACATGCGCAAGGAGATACGGGCCCTGCATGACCGGCTTGGGGCTACCTCGGTCTATGTCACGCACGACCAGATCGAGGCCATGACCATGGCAGACCACGTCGTGGTCATGCGCGATGGTGTCATCGAGCAGCAGGGCAGTCCGCTTGAACTCTACGACTCGCCCGCCACCCGCTTCGTCGCCGGCTTCATCGGCTCGCCAGCCATGAACTTCGTGCCAGGCGTGACCAGCGCGGATGGCGCCAGCGTCGCCCTCGACATTGCCGGGGCACAGCCCCTGCCGCTAGGGCGCAGCGTCGAGGCCGGGCGCAAGGTCGCTGTCGGGCTGAGGCCGGAACACCTGGCCCTTACCGATCCATCCCAGGCGCATCTGGTGCTGGACGTCGCCGTCGTCGAATCGACCGGTTCCCTGACCTATGTGACGACGAGTGGGGACGAGGGACTGACCATTGTCCTGACCGGCCGCAGCGATCTGCGGGCAGGGGATCGGATCGGACTGGCCATCGCTCCCCAGCACGTCCATCTCTTCGACAGGGAATCCGAGCTGGCTCTCTGATCCGGCCTTCATATCGCCGTGAGGCAGGTGAAACCGCGTAACTTTGGGCGCATGCTGTCCGTATATGCTGTCAGACAGATAGGGAGACGTCCGACAGATGCCTATGAGCGATTTCACCACCCCGGCGACCGGAAGGCTTCGCCGCCGCGCCGTTGTCTTTGGTCTGGCCGCGATGCCAGCCCTTTCCATGACGCTGCGGCCGGGCGCCGCCGCCGCCCAGGAAGCGCCGGTGGTCATTCCCCCGCCCGCAATCGACCTCGAGGAAACGGGAAACAGGTCAACCGCGATCTTTGCCGGCGGCTGCTTCTGGGGCGTTCAGGGCGTGTTCCAGCGGGTCAGGGGCGTGCTCAATGCCGTGTCCGGCTATGCCGGCGGCGCCGCCGAAACCGCCACCTATGAGCTCACCACCCGTGGCGACACAGGCCACGCCGAAACCGTCGAGATCACCTATGACCCATCCCAGGTCAGCTATGGCGACCTGCTGCACGTCTTCTTCTCGGTGGCACACAATCCTACGCAACTGAACTATCAGGGCCCCGATCGCGGCACCCAGTATCGCTCGGCCATCTTCGTGCGCTCGCGCGAAGAAGAGGATGTCGCCCGTGCCTATATCGCGCAGCTTGACGCGACGGGCCTGTTCGAAGGCCCTATCGTGACCACCCTTGAGCCTTTCGAAGCCTTCTATCCGGCGGAACAATACCATCAGGACTTCCTGACCCTGAACCCGAACTGGCCCTATATCGTCGTGCATGACCTGCCCAAGATCGCTGCGCTCGAAGCCATATTCCCGGACAAATTCCGGTCCGAACCTGCGCTCGTCGGCATGCTGCCGACAAGCTAGTCCGCGAGTGTGGCCCTGTGGCCACACTTCCGGCGTGCCTCATTCTGGCCGTGTCAGGGTCCGGTTTTGGCCCGCAAAGGCCAGCAAATACAAGGCCGTGGCAGCGCGGCCGACAAGCGGATTCGACGCCTGGCGGGCGCCGCATGCCACTGAAAACCGTCCAGGAACCGTCATTGAAAGGTGGCGTTTCCCCTCCACCAGACGGTTCAGAAGAAGGAAGACTGCGATGCGTATCGTTAAAACTATCGCTGTTGCGGCCCTCGTCACCATCGTGCCCGCGGGCGCAGCCATGGCCGCCGACCTCATCACAATTCCCACCTCCACCCAGGCGGAACTACCGATCGCCCAAGACGTCGGCTTTGACTGGACCGGCTTTTATGCCGGCGTTCATGGTGCTGCCCAGAATGGGTCGGCCAGCGGCCTCCAATACGGGTTGGGCGTCCAGGCCGGCGTCAATGCCCAGTTCGACTTCTATCTCCTGGGCGCTGAAGTTGCCGTGACGGGCCTGGCTGACAATGGCACTGTCGGCGAGACCACCTATGGACAGATTCTCGCGCGCGCCGGTCTCGTCGTTTCCGACAATGTGGCGATCTACGCCGCCGGTGGATACGGGATCGATTTGGGCGTGCCAGCCGAACAGGATGCCCTCTTGGGCGGTGGCGTGGAGCTGGCGGTGACCGACAATATTTCCGTCCGCGCTCAATATCTCCACGGCTTCCCCATCGAGGGGGCAAATACCAAGAACCAGTTCACGGTGGGAGCCAGCTACCACTTCTAGTGCGATCAACGTTTGATTCGATCGGCCCCGCGCCCACAGCGCGGGGCCGAATGCGTTCTGGGCGAAATTGTGTCAGCCAAATGGCATGAAGCCCAGCACGGCGGACACAATTGGGGCGAAGTTTCGTCTGGCTTAAGACCGATTGGTGGCAATTGTATCAAATTGAACCAATTCCGCGGTGTTCGTGCAACACCTGCCCGCAAATGGTCATCAAATCTTATCCGCGCCGCCAAAATTGGCCTGGTGCAGCCTTGCGCCTTCCGCGCTCGTGAGGCATCTATCGGTCGACTACGGTTAACTCTATGGGAGTGCAAGACATGTTTGTACGTTCTCTGGCCATTGGCGTTTCCGCCGCGGCTCTCATGGTTGGTGGCGCTCAGGCTGCTGACCTCATCATCCCGACCACCCCGCAGCCGATCTACGCGCCTGCCGGTTTCGACTGGGAAGGTCTCTACATCGGTGCCCGTCTCGGCGGTCAGTTCATCGGCGCCAACGCTGGTGACTATGTTGTCCTGCCCGACAGCACCACCTACGGTGTGATCGGTGCCGCCGTCGGCGTGAACTTCATCCCGGTGGACCCGATCCTGCTCGGCGTCGAAGTCACCGCTGACTACATGTGGAACTCGGCTGCTGTGCCGACCTCCTCGACCGAATTCTTCGCCAACCTGCGCGCCGGTGCCATCGTCACCGATAACGCCCTGATCTATGCTCTGGGCGGCGTGGGCTTCAACAACAACACCGCTGCCGGTACTGCTCAGGCCGTCTACCAGCTCGGTGGTGGTGTCGAGTTCGCCGTCACCGACGCGATCACCGTCCGCGGTGAAGTCGTTGGTCAGGGTGACTTCGCTTCCGAAGCTGGCGATGCCTTCTTCGAGTCGGCCAAGGCCACCGTCGGCGTCTTCTACCACTTCTAAGCTTGATGCCTGGGGCGGCATCCGCCCCAGCGTAATTCTTGCAACCCATCTCGGCGGACCGATTCCCATCGGTCCGCCGTTTTGGTTTTCCGCAAGCCTTTGGCCCAGAGAATCGCGCACCTCGCTTGGGCCGGTCCGCGACCCTGCCGTGCTGACGGCTATTCCAAAGTGGGTGGCAACGCGGCAGTTTTGTTCTTCCGAAGCGATGTTTTCGGGTCGCGAATGAGCATTTCCTGCGCGGCTTTTACATGATTATTTCAGTCAGATTTTCTTTCCCTTGAAACGTTTCGGGGGAAGGTCTAAGCCGTTCCGCATCACTGGCGCGTCGGCTCGGTTGCCCCAATTGCATCGCAGCCCATGTGCTTCTCGGCCGTTCTGGCCGGCAAGAAATTAGGCTGCCGCATGACTGAATTGCTCAGCAATTACCTGCCCATTGTCATCTTCATCGCTTTGTCGGCTCTGATTGGCGGCGCGCTTCTGGTGGCGCCCTTCCTGGTGGCTGTAAAACGTCCGGACCCGGAGAAGGTGTCGGCCTTCGAGGCGGGCTTCGATGCGTTCAGCGATGCGCGCATGAAAGTGGATGTCCGCTTCTATCTCGTGGCCATCCTCTTCATCATCTTCGACCTTGAAGTAGCCTTTCTGTTCCCCTGGGCCGTGGCCTTCCGGGATGTGGGCTGGTTCGGTTTCTGGTCGATGATGATCTTCCTCGGCGTGCTGACCGTTGGCTTTATTTATGAATGGCGTAAGGGAGCTCTGGAATGGGATTGAGCCCGTCCAGTTCGACACTGGTTACCCCCCGTCCCACGGGCGCGATCGATCCGGCAACCGGCAAGCCTTTTGGCGCTGATGATCCGTTCTTTGCAGGCGTGAACAACGAGCTGGCCGACAAGGGCTTCCTCGTTACCACCGTGTCTCAGCTCATCACCTGGGCTCGCACCGGCTCGCTGATGTGGATGCAGACCGGCCTGGCTTGCTGCGCCGTGGAAATGATGCAGATGTCGATGCCGCGTTACGACATCGAGCGCTTCGGTACGGCGCCGCGCGCCTCGCCGCGTCAGTCCGACGTGCTGATCGTCGCCGGCACGCTGACCAATAAGATGGCTCCGGCTCTGCGCAAGGTCTATGACCAGATGCCGGAGCCGCGCTACGTCATCTCCATGGGCAGCTGCGCCAATGGCGGCGGCTATTACCACTATTCCTATTCCGTGGTGCGCGGTTGCGACCGGGTGCTGCCGGTGGACGTCTATGTCCCGGGCTGCCCACCGACCGCTGAAGCGCTTCTTTACGGCATCCTGTTGCTGCAGAAGAAGATTCGCCGCGACGGCACGATCGAACGATAGGGCAGGGGCATGACCGATACTGTTGTCGAGCCGATTGCAGTCGACCCGCTGGTAACGCTTGGCGAACATGTCGCCGCGTCCCTGGGCGATGCCGTCCTGGGTTTTGAAGTCGCCTATGGCGACCTGACCGTCACCGTGGCGCGCGATTCCATCGTCAATGTGGCGACGTTCCTGCGCGATGATCCGAAGTGCCGGTTCATCAGCTTCGTGGACGTCTGCGGCGCCGATTATCCGGCCCGTGAATTCCGCTTCGACGTGGTCTACCACTTCCTCAGCCCGCATCTGAACCAGCGCATCCGCGTCAAGCTCGAAGCCGATGACGTCACGCCTGTGCCGTCGATCTGCGACGTCTTTGCCGGCGCCAACTGGTTCGAGCGCGAGACTTACGACCTCTATGGCGTACTGTTCTCCGGCCATCCGGACCTGCGCCGCATCCTCACCGACTATGGTTTTGACGGTCACCCGCTGCGCAAGGACTTCCCGCTGACCGGCTTTGTCGAGGTTCGCTACGATGAGGAGCGCAAGCGCGTCGTCTATGAGCCGGTGACATTGCAGCAGGAATTCCGCTCGTTCGATTATTTGTCGCCTTGGGAAGGTACGGATTACGTTCTGCCCGGCGACGAGAAGGCGAAGAACTGATGTCCGAAGTCGACGTTCGCAATTTCACCCTGAATTTCGGCCCCGTGCACCCGTCCGCCCACGGCGTGCTGCGCATGATCCTTGAGCTCGACGGTGAGCTGGTCGAGCGCGTCGATCCGCATGTGGGTCTCCTGCATCGCGGCACCGAAAAACTGATCGAATACAAGACTTACCTGCAGGCCGTGCCCTATTTCGACCGCCTCGACTACGTGGCGCCGATGAACCAGGAGCATGCCTTTGCTCTGGCCGTCGAGCGCATGCTCGATATTGAGGTTCCGCGTCGTGGCCAGTTGATCCGCGTGCTCTATGCCGAGATCGGCCGCTTGCTGGCCCACCTGATGAACGTGACCACCCAGGCCATGGACATCGGCGCGCTGACGCCGCCGCTTTGGGGCTTCGAGCAGCGCGAAAAGCTGATGGTGTTCTACGAGCGGGCCTCTGGCGCCCGCATGCATGCCGCCTATTTCCGTCCCGGTGGCGTTCACCAGGACCTGCCGCAGGCGCTGATCGACGACATCGCCGTGTTCTGCGACGAGTTCCCCGCCGCGCTCAAGGACATCGACACTCTGCTCACCGCCAACCGCATCTTCAAGCAGCGTAACGTCGATATCGGCGTCGTGCCGCTGGAAGAGGCTTGGGGACGCGGCTTCTCGGGTGTCATGGTGCGCGCTTCCGGCGCCGCCTGGGACCTGCGCAAGGCCCAGCCCTATGACGCCTATGCCGAAATGGAGTTCGATATTCCGGTCGGCTCCAATGGTGACTGCTACGACCGCTACCTGATCCGCATGGAAGAAATGCGCCAGGCCAACGAGATCATGCGCCAGTGCGTCAAAAAGTTGAATGCGCCGGACGGCAAGGGCCCCGTGGCCTCGACCGACGGCAAGGTGGTGCCGCCCAAGCGCGGCGAGATGAAGCAGTCCATGGAGGCGCTCATCCACCACTTCAAGCTCTATACCGAGGGCTACAAGGTCCCGGCTGGCGAGATCTACGCGGCCGTCGAAGCGCCCAAGGGCGAGTTCGGCGTCTACCTGGTGTCCGACGGCACCAACAAGCCCTATCGCTGCCATATCCGCGCGCCGGGTTTTGCCCATCTGAGTGCCATGGACTACCTCTGCCGCAAGCACATGCTGGCAGACGTGACCGCGATCCTCGGGTCGATTGATATTGTGTTCGGAGAGGTGGATCGCTGATGTCTACGCGACGCCTTGCAGACGAGTCGGTGCAGCCGGCGAGCTTTGCGTTTAACGCTGATAACCAGGCTTGGGCCGAAAAGCGCATCGCGCTCTACCCCGCCGGCCGGCAGCAGTCTGCCGTCATCCCGCTGCTCATGCGGGCGCAGGACCAGGACGGCTGGGTCACCCGCGCGACCATCGAAAAGGTCGCCGAAATGCTGGATATGCCCTATATCCGCGTCCTGGAAGTGGCGACCTTCTACACCCAGTTCCAGCTCGCTCCGGTGGGCAAGAACGCGCATATCCAGGTCTGTGGCACCACGCCCTGCATGCTGCGCGGCGCTGGGGACCTGATCGAGGTCTGCAAGTCCAGGATTCACCCCGAGCCGCACCACCTCAATGCCGATGGCACCATGAGCTGGGAAGAGGTTGAGTGCCTGGGCGCCTGCGTGAACGCGCCCATGGTCATGATCTATCATGATACCTACGAAGACCTGACGCCCCAGCGCATGGAAGAGATCGTGGATGCCTTTGCCGCTGGCAAGGGCGACACCATCCAGCCCGGGCCGCAGATCGATCGCCAGACATCCGCCGCCTTCGGTGGCCGCACGACCTTGCTGGAACAGCCCACCGCCAAGCGCACCAAATTCGTGCCGCCTCCGGCGCCCGAGGCTCCGGTTGCAGCCCCAGTTCCTCCGACGGCGCCCGCCGCTGCCGCACCGGCCACTCCCCCTGCCACGCCGACGACGGCTGCCCGGCCCAAGGACGTTGCGGAAGAAAACGCTCCGGCCATCAAGGGCACGCCGAAGACCGCCAAGGTCAGTCAGTCCAAGGCCGAAGCCGAGCGCCTGGCTGCCGATGCCGCCGCCAAGGCCACTGGCGAGCCCAATACCGCCATGCGCGAAGGCGCAACGGGGGCTGAGTCCGAGGGTGGCAAGGTCGACGGGGGCAAGGCTGTCGGCAAGGCCAAGGCGCCGTCACCGGCTGCCGATGGCGCATCCGCTGCCGTCAAGAAGTCGAGACCCGTGATCAAGGCGCCGGCCGCCAATCCCAATGAAGTTGTGCCGACGGCCGAGAAGGGCGGGGAACTGACCGCCATGTTCGATCGCCCGGAGGGCGCGCCTGACGATCTCAAGTTGATCTCAGGGGTCGGCCCGGTGATCGAGCGCAAGCTCAATGCCTTGGGCATCACCCGCTACGACCAGATCGCCAGGTTCAAGAAGGCGGACATTGCCCGCGTGGACGAGGTGCTGAACTTCCGCGGCCGGATCGAGCGCGACGAGTGGCAGAAGCAGGCCAAGGCGCTCGCCAAGGGCGGGGTCGAGGAATACCGCAAGGTGTTCGGGAAGGACCCGCGCTAAATGACCATTGGGGGCATCGACATCGCAACGCTCACCCTCAAGGACTACGCCGTCGGCGTGGTCTATGCAGTGTTGGGCACGTTTGTGGTGACCGGTGCCGAAATGGTTTTCGGATTTTCGTTGCCGAGCGTCGTGGCTTCGGTGGCGGGGGCGGCAATTGGAATTGCTGCCTGGTTTGTCTTTTTGTTGAAGCGGAAAGCTGATCATGCTCGCTGACAAGGATCGCATTTTCACCAATCTCTATGGCCACCATGATTGGCGGCTTGAGGGGGCGCGCGAGCGCGGCTCCTGGGTTGGGACCAAGGAATTCATCGACAGCGGGCGCGACTGGATTACCAATGAAGTCAAGTCGTCGGGCCTGCGCGGCCGCGGCGGCGCCGGTTTCCCGACCGGTCTCAAGTGGTCGTTCATGCCCAAGCAGAGCGACGGGCGTCCGCATTACCTCCTGGTCAATGCCGACGAATCCGAACCCGGCACCTGCAAGGATCGCGAAATCCTGCGCCACGATCCGCATCACCTGATCGAGGGCTGCCTTCTGGCCTGCCGCGCCATGGATGCGCACTTGGCCTTCATCTATGTGCGCGGCGAGTTCATCCGTGAGCGCCAGCGCCTCGAGGAAGCCGTTCAAGAAGCCTATGACGCCAAACTGATCGGCAAGGACAATATCCACGGCTGGGACCTGGACATCATCGTCCACCACGGCGCCGGCGCCTATATCTGCGGCGAAGAAACCGCGCTGATGGAATCGCTCGAAGGCAAGAAGGGCCAGCCGCGCCTCAAGCCCCCGTTCCCGGCGGGCATGGGCGTCTATGGCAACCCGACCACCGTCAACAATGTCGAGTCCATCGCCGTCGTGCCGGAAATCCTGCGCCGCTCCGGCGCCTGGTTCTCGTCCATCGGCCGCCCGAACAATGTCGGCACCAAGCTGTTCATGGTCTCGGGCCATGTGAACAAGCCGGCCACCTTCGAGGAGGCCCTGGGCGAAAGCTTCAAGGACATCATCGAAAAGCATTGCGGCGGCATCCGCGGCGGCTGGGGTAACCTGCTGGCCGTGATCCCCGGCGGTGCCTCGTGCCCGGTTGTCAAGGGCGAGGACATGATGGATGCCATCATGGACTTCGACGGCATGCGCGAGAAGAAGTCGAGCTTCGGCACCGGCGGCATGATCGTCATGGACAAGTCCACCGATATCATCAAGGCCATCTGGCGTATCTCGGCCTTCTTCAAGCATGAGAGCTGCGGCCAGTGCACGCCCTGCCGCGAAGGCACGGGCTGGATGATGCGCGTCATGGAGCGCATGGTCGAGGGCCGCGCCCAGAAGCGCGAAATCGACATGCTGTTCGAAGTGACCAAGCAGATCGAAGGCCACACCATCTGCGCCCTTGGCGACGCAGCTGCCTGGCCGATTCAGGGCCTGATCCGCAATTTCCGCCCCACCATCGAGGCGCGGATCGAGCAGTATACCTATTCATCCACCAGCGACGGCGCCGTTCCGTCCATCGCTGCGGAGTAAGCCGATGGCGGAAGAACCGGACAATCTGGTGTTAGTGTTGCTGCGGCGGATGGACGAAAAATTCGACCGCATGGCATTCGACATTCACGAAATCAAGGTTCGCATGTCGTCGCTCGAAGAGCGTATGAGCAGCTTGGATCGTCGCATGGATAGACTTGAGGACCGCGTTGATCGGATCGAGCGTCGGCTAGACCTCGCTGATTCACCCCAAGGTTTTAGAGAGTAGCGCCGATGGCCAATATCAAAGTCGACGGCCAGCTCGTCGAAGTCCCAGATCACTACACGCTGATGCAGGCCGCCGAGGCCGCCGGCGCGGAAATCCCGCGCTTCTGCTACCATGAGCGCCTGTCGGTCGCCGGCAATTGCCGCATGTGCCTGGTCGAAGTGAAGGGCGGACCTCCCAAGCCGCAGGCCTCCTGCGCCATGTCGGTCAAGGACCTGCGTCCCGGCCCGAACGGCGAGCCGCCCGAAATGTTCACCAACACGCCCATGGTCAAGAAGGCCCGCGAAGGCGTGATGGAATTCCTGCTGATCAACCATCCGCTCGATTGCCCGATCTGCGATCAGGGCGGCGAATGCGATCTGCAGGACCAGGCCATGGCCTATGGCGTGTCCGGCTCGCGCTTCTTCGAGAACAAGCGCGCCGTCGAAGACAAGTATATGGGTCCGCTGATCAAGACCTCGATGAACCGCTGCATTCACTGCACGCGTTGCGTCCGCTTCACCACCGAGGTCGCCGGAATTTCCGAGCTGGGCCTGCTGGGCCGAGGCGAAGATGCCGAGATCACCCCCTACCTGGAACGCGCCCTCACCAGCGAACTCCAGGGTAATGTCATCGACCTCTGCCCGGTCGGTGCGCTGACCTCCAAGCCCTACGAATTCCATGCCCGGCCTTGGGAACTGACCAAGACCGAAAGCATCGACGTGATGGATGCGGTCGGCTCGGCCATCCGCGTCGACAGCCGTGGCCGCGAAGTCATGCGCGTGCTGCCGCGCATCAACGAAGCCATCAACGAAGAGTGGATTTCGGACAAGACTCGCTTCATCTGGGATGGTCTCAAGAGCCAGCGGCTCGATCGCCCCTATGTGCGCAAGTCCGGCAAGCTGCAGCCCACCACCTGGGACGAAGCGCTCGCCGCCGTTGCCGCGCGGATCAAGAAGGCCGGCAACAAGGTCGGCGCCATCGCCGGTGACCTGGCCGCCGTCGAGGAAATGTATGCCCTGAAGGGCCTGCTCGCCTCGATCGGCTCGGGCATGACCGACGTCCGCCCCGCCATGTCGGGCATCGACCCGTCCATGCCGCGCTCGGCCTATGTCTTCAACCCGACCATTGCCGGGATCGAACAGGCCGACGCCATTCTCATCATCGGCACCAATCCGCGCAAGGAAGCCGCGCTCGTCAATGCGCGCATCCGCAAGACCTGGCGCGCCACCAACCTGCCCATCGCCGTCATCGGCGAGCAGGCAGACCTGACCTACGGCTACGAGCATCTCGGCAACGGCTTCGACACCCTGGCCAACCTGGCCGCGGGCAATGGTGCCTTCGCCGAAACCCTCAAGAACGCCAAGCGCCCGCTGATCATCGTGGGCGAGGGGGCGGTCTCGCATGCCACGCTCGGCAAGCAGGCCGGTCGCGACACCATCGCCCTGGCCGCCAAGCTGGCCACCGGCGCCAATGTCGAAGAAGGCTGGAACGGCTTTGCTCTGCTGCACAATGCGGCCAGCCGCGTTGGCGGGATCGACATCGGCTTCGTGCCGCATGACGGCGGCGTCTGCTCGGCCGACCAGATCGCGCTGGCCGGCAAGGGTGAGCTCGACGTGCTCTTCCTGCTCGGCGCCGACGAATACGACATGTCGGCCATGGGCAAGGCATTCGTCGTCTATATCGGCTCGCATGGCGACAAGGGCGCTCACCGCGCCGACGTCATCCTGCCGGGCGCGACCTATACGGAGAAGTCGGGCACCTATGTGAACACCGAGGGTCGCGTACAGGTTACTGCGCGCGCCGTGTTCCCGCCGGGCGATGCCAAGGAAGACTGGGCCATCATTCGCGCGCTTTCGGGCGCGATCGGCCAGGCTCTGCCCTACAACTCGCTCGCCCAGCTGCGCGCCGCCTTCTATGCGGAATTCCCGCATCTTGCCCGCATCGATGAAATCGCCGCCGGTTCGGTCGACGACATCAGGAAGCTCGGCAAGGCCGCGATCAAGACCAAGTCGGCGCCCTTCGTGTCGCTGGTCGCCGACTTCTATCTCAGTAATCCGATTGCCCGGGCCTCGGCCACCATGGCCGAATGCGCCCAGATGGCCGCCGGTCTCAAGCAGGCAGCGGAGTAGGGGAGCACAATGGACTTTCTAATCGCTGCCCTCGACTACCTCCTGGGTATCCCGGTCTTCGGCTGGGGCACGCAGATCGGCTTTGTCTACAAGGCCCTGGCTCTGCTTGTTGGCCTCCTGATCTTCACCGCCTTCATCCTCCTGGGTGACCGCAAGGTCTGGGCCGCCGTGCAGATGCGCCGCGGTCCCAACGTTGTCGGCCCCTTTGGTCTCTTGCAGTCCTTCGCCGACCTCATCAAGTTCGCCGTCAAGGAAGCGGTCATTCCGGCCGGCGCCGACAAGGTGCTGTTCCTCGCCGCACCGCTGATTACGGCGACGCTCGCGCTTGCCGGCTGGGCCGTCGTCCCCGTCAGCGATGGCTGGGCCATGGCCAATATCAATGTCGGCATCCTCTACCTGCTCGGCATTTCCTCGCTCGGCGTCTATGGCGTCATCATCGGCGGCTGGGCCTCGAACTCCAAATATCCATTCCTCGGCTCGCTCCGTTCGGCCGCGCAGATGGTGAGCTACGAAGTCTCCATCGGCCTCGTCATCATCACCGTGCTGCTCTGCGTGGGTTCGCTCAACCTCAACGACATTGTCATCGCGCAGCGTGAAATGGGCCTTGCCCATGCCCTGGGCGTGCCGTGGCTCTCGTTCCTCAACTGGTTCTGGCTGCCACTCTTCCCGATGTTCGTGGTGTTCTACATCTCGGCTCTCGCCGAAACCAACCGCCCGCCCTTCGACATGGTGGAAGGCGAGTCCGAGCTGGTTGCCGGCTTCATGACGGAGTATTCGTCGACGCCGTATCTCCTGTTCATGCTGGGCGAATACATCTCCATCCTGCTCATGTGCGCCATGACCACCGTCCTCTTCCTGGGCGGCTGGGCTGCGCCGATCGATCTGCCTCCCTTTACCTGGATTCCGGGGCTGATCTGGTTCTTCATCAAGGTAAGTCTCGTCTTCTTCATGTTCGCCATGGCAAAGGCCATCGTGCCGCGCTACCGCTACGACCAGCTCATGCGGATCGGCTGGAAGCTGTTCCTGCCGCTCTCGCTGATCATGGTCGTGATCGTCGCTTTTGTTCTCCAGCTCACCGGCTGGGGCTGGCACGGGGGAGTTGCCTGATGCGCGCCGGACAGATCGTCAACACGCTGCTCTTGCGTGAATTCGTATCGGCCTTTTTCCTGGCCATGCGGTACTTCTTCGGCGCCAAGCCGACCATCAACTACCCGTTCGAAAAGGGCCCGGTGTCGCCGCGTTTCCGTGGTGAACACGCCTTGCGCCGCTATCCCAATGGCGAAGAGCGCTGCATTGCGTGCAAGCTCTGCGAGGCCATCTGCCCGGCCCAGGCGATCACCATCGAGGCCGGTCCGCGCCAGAATGATGGCACCCGCCGCACGGTGCGCTACGACATCGACATGGTGAAGTGCATCTATTGCGGCTTCTGCCAGGAAGCCTGCCCGGTCGACGCCATCGTCGAAGGCCCGAACTTCGAATTCGCAACTGAAACGCGCGAAGAGCTCTACTTCTCCAAGGAAGAGCTCCTCAGCAATGGCGACCGGTGGGAGCGTGAAATCGCGGCCAACCTGGCTGCCGATGCGCCCTACCGCTAACGAGGGAAGAGCATGACCCTTCCGCTGTTCTTCTTCTACGTCTTCGCCGCCATCACCGTGGCGTCGGCCTTCATGGTCATCTCGGCGCGCAATCCCGTGCACGCTGTGCTGTTCCTGATCCTGGCCTTCGTCAACGCTGCGGGCCTGTTCATGCTGGCCGGGGCCGAGTTCCTCGCCTTGCTGCTGATCGTGGTCTATGTCGGCGCCGTGGCGGTGCTGTTCCTGTTCATCGTCATGATGCTCGACGTCGATTTTGCTGAACTCAAGTCCGGGCTGCTCGCCTATGCGCCCATCGGCATGGTCGTGGGCGGCATCCTGTTCCTCGAGCTTCTGCTGGTGGCCGGCAGCTTCGTCATCGCGCCCGATGTGGTCGGGGCAGGTGGCCTGCCGATCGACGCCACCGTCGACAATACCCGCGCATTGGGGCAGGTGCTCTACACCCGCTATGTCTTCCTGTTCCAGGGTGCTGCCGCCGTGCTGCTGGTCGCCATGATCGGCGCCATCGTGCTGACGCTGCGCCACCGGACGGGCATCAAGCGGCAGAGCACCGCCGCGCAGCTCGGGCGCAAGCCCAGCGAGACGGTGCGCAATGTCAAGGTCAAGAGCGGTCAGGGGCTATAGGGGGTTACTATGGGTCTGGAAATCGGGCTCGGTCATTACCTGACCGTAGCGGCAATCCTGTTCACGCTGGGCGTGTTCGGCATCTTCATCAACCGCAAGAACGTCATCGTCATCCTGATGTCGGTGGAACTGATCCTGCTGGCCGTCAATCTCAACCTGGTGGCCTTCAGCGCGCACCTGCAGGACCTGCAGGGCCAGGTCTTCGCGCTGATGATCCTCACCGTGGCCGCCGCCGAGGCCGCCATTGGCCTGGCCATCCTCGTCATCTTCTACCGCAACCGTGGCTCCATCGCGGTTGAAGACGTCAATCTGATGAAGGGCTAAGAGCACCGCTATGATCATTCAGGCGATTGTTTTCCTGCCCCTTATCGGGGCGCTTGTGGCCGGCCTGCTCGGCCGCCAGATCGGCCATCGGCCATCTGAATTCATCACCACCGGCCTGCTGCTGATCGCGGCGGTGCTGAGTTGGGTCGTGTTCATCCCCGTCGCCTTTGGCGACGGCCTGGTCGGCGCCGTGGGCGATGGCCATGCGGCCGTGCTCAAGGTCGAGGTGATGCGCTGGATCCAGGTCGGTGACATGGACCTGCGCTGGATCCTGCGTGTCGACACGCTGACAGCCATCATGCTGGTCGTGGTCAACACCGTTTCGGCGCTCGTGCATGTCTATTCCATCGGCTACATGCACGAAGATCCGCATCGCTCGCGCTTCTTCGCCTATCTCTCGCTCTTCACCTTCGCCATGTTGATGCTGGTGACCGCCGATAACTTCCTGCAGATGTTCTTCGGCTGGGAAGGCGTGGGCCTGGCCTCCTACCTGCTGATCGGCTTCTGGTACACGCGTCCGTCCGCCACGGCTGCCGCGATGAAGGCCTTCATCGTCAACCGCGTCGGTGACTTCGGCTTCGCGCTCGGCATCTTCGGCGCCTTCCTGGTGCTCGGCCATGCCGATTTCGACGGTGCCTTCCACGCGGCCGATGAATTCGCCACTACGGGCATGCCGGTTATCCAGTTCCTGAGCTGGCAGCTCGATGCCATGACTGTTGTCTGCCTGCTGCTGTTCATGGGCGCCATGGGCAAGTCAGCGCAGTTCCTGCTCCACACCTGGCTCCCGGACGCCATGGAAGGCCCGACCCCGGTGTCGGCGTTGATCCATGCCGCCACCATGGTGACCGCCGGTGTCTTCATGGTCGCCCGTCTGTCGCCGCTGTTTGAGACCTCGCCCGTCGCGCTGACCGTGGTCATCATCGTCGGCGCCGTCACCGCCTTCTTCGCGGCGACGGTGGGCCTCGTCCAGAACGACATCAAGCGCGTCATCGCCTATTCGACCTGTTCGCAGCTGGGCTACATGTTCGTGGCCCTGGGTGTTGGCGCCTATTCGGCTGGCATCTTCCACCTCTTTACCCACGCCTTCTTCAAGGCCCTGCTGTTCCTCGGCGCCGGCTCGGTGATCCATGCGATGCACCACGAGCAGGACATGCGGAACATGGGTGGCCTGGCCAAGAAGATCCCCATCACCTACGCGATGATGATGATCGGCACGCTGGCCCTGACCGGCGTCGGCATTCCGGGCACCAATTTCGGTTTCGCCGGCTTCTTCTCCAAGGATGCGATCATCGAGAGCGCCTATGCCTATGGCGGCAATGTCGGCTCCTTGGCCTTCTGGCTGCTGGTCGTGGCGGCGCTTTTCACCAGCTTCTATTCCTGGCGCCTTGTGCACCTGACCTTCCACGGCTCGCCGCGCGACGCGCAGCACCATGGCGAAGGTCCGCATCCGGACCCGGCCCATGCCGCGCTCGAAACCCATGACGAGCCGCTCGACGGCCATGATCATGATCATGATCATGATCATGGCCACGGCCACCACGGCTCTGCCTATGACAATGCCCACGAGTCGCCCAATGTCATGCTGGTGCCGCTCTATGTGCTGGCCGTCGGCGCAGTCCTGGCGGGCGTGGTCTTCTACGGCATGTTCTTCCACGACGTTGAGCATATCGAACACTTCTTCGCCGGCTCGATCTATGTCGACCACGAGATCATCGAGGGCGCGCACCACGTGCCGACCTGGGTGAAGTGGAGCGCCACCTTCGCCATGATCATCGGCTTTGTCGCCGCCTGGTTCATGTATATTCGCCGTCCGGAACTGCCCGGGCGCCTGGCCGCCACCAATCCGGGGCTCTATCAGTTCCTCTTGAACAAGTGGTACTTCGACGAGCTCTACAACACGATCTTCGTGCGTCCCGCACTCTGGATCGGCAATGCGATCTGGAAGGGGTTCGATGACTGGCTGGTTGACGGCAAGATTGCCGAAGGCCTCGGCCGTCGCGTGCAGAACGTCACCAGCTGGGTCGTCAAGCTCCAGTCCGGCTACCTCTATCACTATGCCTTCGCCATGCTCATCGGCATCGCGGCGCTGCTGACCTGGGCCATCGCGGCCGGGGGACTGATCTGATGACCTTCGAGAACTCCATCCTCACGCTCCTGACCTGGCTGCCGACCCTGGGCGCAGCGATCCTGCTGGCGACGCCCAAGACGTCGCTGAACGCGATCCGCTGGATTTCGCTCATCGTCACCAGCGTGGTCTTCGTGCTCTCGCTGGCCCTCTGGCAGAGCTTTGACGCGTCCAATCCCGGCTTCCAGTTCGTGGTCAACCTCAACTGGATCGGCGAATCCATCGGCTACCGCGTCGGCGTCGACGGCATTTCGGTGCTCTTCGTGGTGCTGACCGCGCTGCTCATGCCGGCGGTCGTCGTGTCGAGCTGGGACGTGGAAACGCGCGTCAAGGAATACATGATCGTGTTCCTGGTGCTCGAAACGCTGATGATCGGCGTCTTCACCACGCTCGACCTGGCCATGTTCTATGTCTTCTTCGAAGGCACCCTGCTGCCGATGTTCCTCATCATCGGCATCTGGGGCGGCGCGCAGCGCATCCAGGCGGCCTACAAGTTCTTCTTCTACACCTTCGTCGGCTCGGTGCTGATGCTGCTGGCCATGATGGCCATGTACTGGGATGCTGGCACAACGGACATCATCCGCCTGCTTGGTCACGAATTCCCGGTTGGCATGCAGACCTGGCTGTGGCTGGCCTTCTTTGCCTCGCTGGCGGTGAAGATGCCGATGTGGCCGTTCCACCGCTGGCTGCCGGAAGCCCACGTCCAAGCCCCGACCGCCGGTTCGGTGATCCTGGCCGCCATCCTCCTCAAGCTTGGCGGCTACGGCTTCCTGCGCTTCTCGCTGCCCATGTTCCCCGAAGCCTCGGCGCAGTTCGCCAACTTCGTCTTCCTGCTCTCGGTTGCGGCCATCATCCTGACCTCGCTGGTCGCCCTGGTGCAGACCGACATCAAGAAGCTGATCGCCTATTCGTCCGTCGCCCATATGGGCTTCGTGACCATGGGTATCTTCGCGGGCAATGCCCTGGGCATCCAGGGTGCCATGTTCCAGATGATCAGCCACGGCATCGTCTCCGGCGCGCTCTTCCTCTGCGTCGGCGTCATCTACGACCGCATGCATACCCGCGAGATTTCCGCCTATGGCGGCCTCGTCGAGCGCATGCCGCAATATGCCTTTGCCTTCATGGTCTTCACCATGGCCAATGTCGGCCTGCCGGGCACGTCGGGTTTCGTCGGCGAATTCCTCACCATGATCGGCGTCTTCCAGGTCAATACCTGGGTGGCCTTCGGCGCCGCCTTCGGCGTGATCTTCTCGGCCGGCTATGCGCTCTGGCTCTACCGCCGCGTGATCTTCGGCGCACTGACCAAGGACAGCCTGAAGGGCATTCTCGACCTCAACCTGCGCGAGAAGGTGGTGCTCTATCCGCTCGTCGTGCTGACCGTGGTCTTCGGCTTCTATCCGGCCCCGATCCTCGACACGACGGCCGCTGCCGTCGATAATCTGGTCGCGCATTATTCCGAGACCCTGGGCCGCAACCCGGCCGTGGATCTCGCGGACGAGCGCGCCCCCCTCGAATATGTCGCGCCTGCCGAAGGCGCGGGACAGCCGGCCGCAGAAGAGCACGCGGCCCAGCCTGCTGCGCACTAGGAGACTGACGTGAACTCTGACGTTACCGATTTCGCGAGCCTGGCTCCCGCCTATCCGGAAATCCTGATGGCCCTGGGCGTGCTCGTCCTGCTGGTCCTCGGCGTGGTGATCAACAAGGAACGTTCCGTCCTGATCACTTGGCTTTCGGTCGGCCTTCTGGTGGCCACCGGCTTGGTCGTGCTGCTGCAGCCGGCCGATGGCGTGGTCTTCAATGGCCTCTTCATCGCCGACAGCTTTGGCCGCTTCATGAAGATGCTGGTCATCGGCGGCGCCGGCCTTGCCCTCATCCTCAGCCTCTCCAATGCCGAGGAAAACGGCGTCCACAAATACGAGTATTCCATCCTCGCGCTGCTCGCGACGCTGGGCATGATAGTCATGGTTTCGGCCAACGACCTGATGAGCCTCTATGTCGGCCTCGAACTGCAGTCGCTCTCGCTCTACGTCATGGCCGCCATCAAGCGCGATGACGCGCGCGCCTCGGAAGCGGGCCTCAAATACTTCGTGCTCGGCGCCCTGTCCTCGGGCCTGCTGCTCTATGGCGCCTCGCTGATCTATGGCTTCACTGGCCATACCAATCTCGATGAGATTGTCGTCGCCATCGCCAATGAGGGCCGCTCCATCGGCCTGATCTTCGGCGTGGTGTTCCTGCTGGCGGGTGTTGCCTTCAAGATCTCCGCCGTGCCGTTCCACATGTGGACGCCCGACGTTTACGAAGGCGCGCCGACCCCGGTCACCGCCTTCTTCGCCATGGCCCCCAAGGTTGCGGCGATGACGCTGATGATCCGCCTGGTCATGGACACGTTCGCGCCCATCACCAGTGACTGGCAGCAGATCATCATCTTCCTCTCCATCGCCTCCATGGTGCTCGCGGCCTTTGCCGCGATCGGCCAGCGCTCCCTCAAGCGACTGATCGCCTATTCCTCGATTGGCCACGTGGGCTTTGCTCTGGTCGGCCTCTCCTCGGGTACCCAGGTCGGCGTCGAAGGCGTCGCCATCTACATGGCCATCTATGTGGCCATGACCGTGGGCATCTTCGCCTGCCTGCTCTCCTTCCGCACCGAGGCCGGCTATGTCGAGACTGTGGACGATCTCGCGGGCGCGGCCCAGAGCCGTCCCTTCGTCGCCGCCATCATGGCCATCCTGATGTTCTCCCTGATCGGCCTACCGCCGCTTGCCGGGTTCTTTGCCAAGTGGCACGTCTTCCTCGCGGCCATCGAGGCGAACCTCTATGTGCTCTCGGTGATCGGTGTCCTGGCCTCGGCGGTCAGCGCCTTCTACTACCTGCGCGTGGTCAAGGTGATGTTCTTCGACGAGCCCAAGGCGAGCTTCGCCGCGGTGCCGGGCGAACTCAACATCATCATGGGTGTCAGCGGCTTCCTCGTCGTCACCTACTACTTCACGGTCGGCAGCCCGCTCGCCTCCTGGGCCCACACTGCCGCGGGAAGCCTGTTCTAGGTGGCTGAGTTCCGTCTCGGTCAAAGGGCCCGCGATGCCGGTTACCGGCTTGCGGGCTTTGACACCATCGGTTCGACCAATAGCGAGGCGCTTGCCGCCGCTGCGGCTGGCGATCCCGGCGGCATCTGGTTTGCCGCCCTGCAACAGACGGCCGGACGCGGACGGCGTGGCAGGGAGTGGCACAGTCCCCCGGGCAATCTGGCGGCGAGCTTGCTCATCGTGCCCGAGGCCTCGCCGGAAACCATCGCCACGCTGGGCTTCGTTGCCGGCGTAGCCCTCAACGCCGCGCTGTCGGTCGTCCTGCCCAAGGGTATGGTCCGTGTCGGCATGGACGGCGCCGATGGGGCCGATGGCCGGTCGCGCATCGCGCTCAAATGGCCCAATGACGTTCTGGCGGATGGTGCCAAGCTCGCCGGCATCCTGCTCGAAGCGGCAAAGACGCCCAGTGGCCGTCACGGCATTATCGTCGGCATTGGCGTCAATGTTGTTGCGGCGCCCGAAGGCGTGCCCTATCCAGCAACCTCGCTCAAGACGCTCGGCGTCGAACGGACCGCGGAAGACGTGTTTGAAGCGCTGTCCGATGCCTGGGTGGAAGCCTTCGGCCTCTGGAATGACGGCTATGGCGTTGCGGCAGTCCTCGAACGCTGGCGCGGTTCTGCCGCCGGCATCGGCGCGCCGGTTGCCATTACCCAGGACGGTGTCGTGCGCCGGGGCATTTTTGAAACCATCGACTCTGCTGGTCGATTGATCATCCGCGACGATGACGGCGCCCGGCATCCGATCACGGCAGGCGATGTGCATTTTGGGGCAACGGCCAGCGCCCGAAGCTGACCACAACACAAGGGCAGGCGACCGGCGACCTGAGATCGCCCGGCGTCAGCCCAGACAAAGGAATAAGAAGACCCATGGCTAAGAACCAAAGGGATGAACTCGTCTTCGTACCGCTTGGCGGCGTCGGCGAGATTGGCATGAACATGGCCGCCTATGGCTTCGGCCCCGCGCAGAAGCGCAAATGGATCGTGGTCGATTGCGGCGTCAGCTTCGGTGGTCCGGACCTGCCGGGTATCGAGCTGATCATGGCCAATCCGGAATTTCTCGAAGAAAATGCCGATGACGTCCTCGCGCTGATCCTCACCCACAGCCACGAAGACCACTACGGCGCCGTGCTGGACCTCTGGCCGGTCTTCGACAAGCCCGTCTATGCCACGCCATTCACCGCCGCCATGCTGGCCGCAAAGCGGGCAGGGGATGGCATTGTCGAAAATGTCGACGTCACCATCATGACCCCGGGCAAGACCTTCACGGTCGGTCCCTTTACCATCGAGCCCATCAATGTCGCGCACTCGATCCCGGAATCGAATGCCCTGCTGATCACCACGCCGATTGGCCGTGTCCTTCACACCGGCGACTGGAAGCTTGATCCCACGCCGGTCATGGGCGCCCCTACCGATTTCGCGCGCATGGAGCGGATCGGCACCGAGAGCGACCTGCCGCTGGCGCTGATTTGCGACTCGACCAATGCGATGAAGGAAGGGGAGAGTCCGTCCGAGGAAGAGATCGGTCGCAACCTGGCCGAACTCATGGCCAATGCGCCGCATCGTGTTGCCGTCACCACCTTCGCGTCCAATGTCGGTCGCGTGGTGTCTATCGTGCGCGCGGCGCATCAGGCCGGCCGCGAAGTCGTGCTCTCCGGTCGCTCTCTGCACCGTATCATGGGCATTGCACGGGAACTGGGCATGCTGGAAGGCCTGCCGACACTCCATGACCAGGATGCCTATCGCTCCATAGCCCGCGACAAATGCGTGCTCATCTGCACCGGCAGTCAGGGCGAGGCTCGTGCCGCCATTGCCCGCATTGCCCGCGGCGATCATCCGGTGATCGATCTCAATGCCGGCGACCGCATGATCTTCTCGTCCTGGGCCATCCCCGGCAATGAGCGCGAAGTCATCGACATCCAGAACCTGCTGATCGACAAGGGCGTCGAGGTCATCACCGCCAATGACGCGCTCGTGCACGTTACCGGCCACCCGCGCCGCGGTGAATTGCGCAAGCTCTATTCCTGGGTGAAGCCCGAAGTGCTGGTGCCGGTCCATGGCGAGGCCATGCACCTGCTGGCTCATGCCAAGCTCGGCCGCGAAGAAGGCATTCCCAATGTCTGCGAGGCCCGCAATGGCGACATGGTGCGCCTTTTCCCCGAGCCCATGGCCTATCCGGCAGAGGTGCGGACGGGCGAGCTCTACCTCGACGGCCTCGTGCTCTGCACGCCCGAGGAAAGCGGCGTAAAGGGCCGTAGACGCCTGTCCTTTGGCGGCATGATCGTGGTCAGTCTCTGCGTCAATGGCGGCGGCCAGATCGTCTCCGGCCCGGACATGATGATCGAAGGCCTGCCCGAGACCGACGACGAGTCGGTGACCGATCTCATCGAAGACACCATTGCCGGCGTCATCAAGTCGATGCCGGCCAAGCGGCGCAGCGACACCGAAGTGCTGAACTCGGCCCTCTTCAAGGCCATCCGCAACGAAGTCAACGCCTTCTGGGGCCGCAAGCCGAACGTGTCGGTCTTCGTGCACCGGGTCTAGGCAGCCATCTCCTTGGCTGGGCAGCTCTATGCCAATGGTATGAGCTGCCCGCCGGTCTCATGGCTTCGAAACTGGCTGTGTCTGCGCGTTTCGACGAGCGCGGCGGACACGGCGTCATCCTCGCTGGCATATGAACCGAGCACATGACCCGAAAGGGTATCTTGCACGGACCAGCCCTCGGGTCCGCGGACGTGGATGAACCGGAAGATGTATCGCTTGCTGGAGTGGGTCATGGCGCAGAAACGGCAAGGGTCTGGCGAAGTTTCAGCGGGTCGGACGCCGCCACGGGTCATGGTTTCTATAAGGTTACCTGATGATACGTGTGAGCCGCGACACGTTGGCCGCTTTCCATTCACCCTCTCGGCGCGCTACATAGCCCCATGCAAATCGGTTCCCTCATTGCCGTCTATTTCGTGGTCTGGTGGCTGACCTTCGTCGCTGTCCTGCCCATCGGCAGCCATAGCCATCACGAGACAGGCGCGGAAATCGTCGCCGGGTCGGATCCCGGCGCGCCGCTGAAGCCGCGTCTCGTCATGAAGGGCCTGATCACGACGGTGCTCGCCGCAGCGCTGACAGCCCTGCTGCTCTGGGGCCTCAGCAACGAGACCTTGCAGGCCTACTGGAACCGCTAAGCCTTTACCTCTCCCTCTGGGGGAGAGGTCGGCCTGCAGGGTCGGGCGAGGGGGCCCTGGCGATGCAGCGCAATGGGTCTGCCTATGGCTTTGCCGGCCTTGCCGCGACTGCGTGGACATGTGCCATTGCCAGCGCCGATGCGATCTCGTTCTCGCTGGCCGCTGCGATATCGAGGGTCGTCCAACCTTGCCGTCCCCAGCCATTGTCGAGCGCTGTAAACACATCGGGAGCCAGCAGGCATTTGAACTCCTGTTCTTCCGGCGTGAACTTGAGGTTGGCGCTCTGCCCATCGGCGGCCAGGGTCGCAAATGTCCGTTTGACCTTGAACGCCGTGCGGTCGAAATGCGGCGCGGCGACCGTGCCGGTCAGGGCCATCGCAATTCGCGTGAAATCGTCAGAACTGGCCATAATGCTTTGTTCCTCAAACAAAAAAGCGGGGCACCAGGCCCCGCTTGAATAAGTTTGTTCGACAATACGTTGGTCTTAGGCACGCTATTCAGCGGCTGCCAACGCTCCTCCCTTGACGTTGTCGACGTCCAGCGGTTTGGGCCGCCTTTGTTTTATTGGGGCGGACCCTAACAACAGAAAATCGCTCTGCCAAGTAGATTCTGCATAGCTTGCATGCTTGCATCGAATGGACGGTTGCGATTTGAGTGGGCATCAGCGAAACCCACGAGTCGAAACGCTCGCGCGGGTCCGGATATGGGCATGTCACGCTGCCTCCGGCCTTGCGCTCCCACCAGTTGATCCGGAGTTCCCATGCGCCTTTCCCGCTACTTCCTGCCGGTGCTGCGCGACGTCCCCAAGGAAGCTGAAATTGTCTCGCACCGGCTGATGCTCCGGGCCGGCATGATCCGCCAGCAGGCCTCGGGCCTCTATTCCTGGCTGCCGCTCGGCTACAAGGTGCTGATGAAGGTGCAGAAGATAATCGAAGAGGAGCAGAACCGCTCCGGCGCGATCGAACTGCTCATGCCCACCATTCAGTCGGCCGACCTCTGGCGCGAGTCGGGCCGCTACGACGCCTATGGCAAGGAAATGCTGCGTATCGAGGACCGGCACGAGCGCGAATTCCTCTATGGCCCGACCAATGAGGAGATGATCACCGACATCTTCCGGGCCTATGTGAAGTCCTACAAGGACCTGCCGCTCAACCTCTACCACATCCAGTGGAAGTTCCGGGACGAAGTGCGTCCGCGCTTCGGCACCATGCGGTCGCGCGAATTCCTGATGAAGGACGCCTACAGCTTCGACCTCACCAAGGAAGCCGCCGTCGCCGCCTACGAGCGCATGTTCGTGGCCTATCTGCGCACCTATGCCCGCCTGGGCCTGACCGCCATTCCGATGCGGGCCGATACCGGCCCCATCGGCGGCGATTTGAGTCACGAATGGATCATCCTGGCCGAGACCGGCGAAAGCCAGGTCTTCTGCCACCGCGACCTGCTCGACAAGCCCATTCCCGGTAAGGATGTCGATTTCCGCGGCGACCTGAAGCCCATCTTCAACGACTGGACCTCGCTCTACGCCGCGACCGAGGAAATGGTGGACCAGGCCGAATACGAGGCCGCCGTCCCCGAGGACAAGCGGGTCTCCGCCCGCGGCATCGAGGTCGGCCACATCTTCTACTTCGGCACGAAATATTCCGAGCCCATGAAGGCCAGCGTCACCGGCCAGGACGGCAAGGAGACCATCGTCCACATGGGTTCCTACGGCATTGGCCTCACCCGCGTCGTGCCCGCCATCATCGAGGCCAGCCACGACGAGAACGGCATCATCTGGCCCGTGTCCGTCGCGCCCTTCGAGGCGGTGCTGATCAATCTCAAGGCCGGCGATGCCGATACCGACGCTGCCTGCGACAAGCTCTATGCCGAGCTGACCGCGGCCGGCCTCGACATGCTCTATGATGACCGCGACCAGCCGGCGGGCAGCAAGTTCGCCACGGCCGATCTCGTCGGCATTCCCTACCAGCTCATCCTGGGACCGCGCGGCCTTAAATCGGGCGAAGTTGAGATCAAGCATCGCAAGAGTGGCGAGCGCGAAACCCTGCCGCTCACCGAGGCCTTTGCACGCCTCAAGGGCCTGATCGAACCGCAGCGGATGACCGACATTTGACCGACAGCGCGCGCGCAGCTCCGGGAGGCCGGGCAACCCGGCCTTTCTCCCGGTTTGAATGGATGCTGGCCGGCCGCTACCTGCGCGCCCGCCGCAAGGAAGCCTTCATCTCCGTCATTGCCAGCCTCACCATGGTCGGCGTGGCCATCGGCGTCGCGACGCTCATCGTCGTCATGTCGGTGATGAACGGTTTCCGGGGTGAACTGCTTGACAAGATCCTCGGTCTCAACGGCCATTTCACCGCCCACCCGATCGAGAGCCAGTTCACCGACTACAAGGAGACTGTCGCCGCGCTCGAACAGGTCGATGGCGTCCGCTACGCCGTCTACTTTGTCGAGGGGCAAGTCCTCGCTTCCGGGCTCAGCTCCACCGGCGTTTCCGTACGCGGCATGGACGAGGAGAACCTCAAGAAGCTGAGCCTTCTCTACAATTCGGCCGAGCAGGGCGGTTTTGACCAGTGGGATGACAGCAGGGGCGTCGCCATCGGCTATCGCCTTGCCCAGCAGCTGGGTGTCGGCATTGGCGACCAAGTGCAGATCATCAATCCCGATGGCGCCATGACGCCCTTCGGATCGACCCCGCAGATCCGCTCCTATCCGGTCAATGCCATCTACAATCTGGGCATGGTCGAGTTCGACAGCTTCTACATGTATATGCCGCTCGAGCCGGCGCAGGACTATTTCCGCATGGTCGACGAGGTGCTGAAACCCGGCATGGGCCCGCTCGATCCGCTGGCCAGCGACGAGGAAATCGACGCCGCCTATGAGCGCATTCCACGCGCTTCGGCCGTCGAAGTCTTCATCGACGATCCGGATCAAGTGGGCCTGATGCGCCAGCGCCTGCAATCGGCCCCGGGCATCCGCCCCCTGGTGCTGACCGACTGGCAGCAGCGCAACGAGACCTTCTTCTCGGCCCTGCAGGTCGAGCGCGTGGTGATGTTCACCATCCTCTCGATGATCATCCTCGTTGCCGCGTTCAACATCATCTCCAGTCTCATCATGCTGGTGAAGGACAAGGCTGCCGATATCGCCGTGCTGCGCACCATGGGCGCCACGCGCGGCGCCATCATGCGCGTCTTTTCAATCACCGGCACCACCATCGGATTCATCGGCACGGCCGTGGGGACCGTGCTGGGCCTGATCGTGGCGGCCAATGCCGAAACCCTGCGCGCCTCGATCTCGAATCTTCTGGGGATCACGCTGTTCCCGCCGGAGGTCTTCTTCCTCTCCTCGCTGCCCAGCCGAACCGATCCCGTGGAAGTGACCGTGGTTGTCTGCATGGCGCTTGGTCTCACCTTCCTCGCCACGCTCTACCCGGCCTGGCGCGCCGCCCAGTATGACCCGGTGGAGGCGCTGCGTTATGAGTAAGCCGCATCTCAAGCTCACCGGCGTCCACCGCCACTATGGCCAGGGCGACACGCTGGTCCGCGTGCTCGAAGCCGCCGACCTCACGGTCGAGAGCGGGGAACTGGTCGCCCTTGTCGCCCCCTCTGGCGCCGGCAAGTCGACGCTGCTGCACCTCTGTGGCCTGCTCGAATCCCCGCAGGGCGGCGAGGTCGAGATCGTCGGGCAGGCGACGAGCCGACTTGGCGACCGTGCCCGTACCCAGCTCCGCCGCTCCACCGTCGGCTACGTCTATCAGTTCCACCACCTACTGCCCGAATTCACCGCGCTCGAAAATGTCGTCATGCCGCAATTGATTGCAGGCAAGGACCAGAGGGCAGCCGAGGGCAGGGCGATGGAATTGCTCGATCTTCTCGGCATTGCACCGCGCGCTAGCCATCGCCCAGCCGAACTGTCGGGCGGCGAACAGCAGCGCGTCGCCATTGCCCGGGCCGCCGCCAACCATCCGCGCGTCATCCTGGCCGACGAGCCAACCGGCAATCTCGACCCGGAAACCAGCGACCTCGTCTTCGAAGCCCTCAAGGGCCTGATCAGGAACGAAGGCGCCGCCGCGCTCATCGCCACCCACAATCACGACCTCGCCCGCCGCGCCGACCGCATCGTCACGCTCAAGGGCGGGCTGGTGGTGCCGCACACGCTCTGAACCGCAGACCAGCCCCCTCCATTACGCGATTTACTGCTCCAGCAATCGCTGGGGGTGCGACCAGGAGATATCCCCGCCCTCGTGGCGTCCTGCATACTCTTCCCATCACCCCCGCAAAGGGCGGACTGCAGCGAACGGTTGCGGGGGATGGGCCGGGCAGGGTGCGTTTCGCTCGCGTCCTGGTCTGGGGGCACATCATTCAGCGCCAAAGCTGCTTGAAAGAGGCACCCTAAGGGAAAGTCCCGGCATCCCGAGACAGCTTGTGTCTCAGTTTTTGTCTTATCTCAGGGGCGCGGGCTGTCTCGGGATACCGCTCTATTGTCGTCACCGCAGGCCGCGAGGCCGGGCGGCTTCGAGTGCTGCTGCGGACGTCGCTACCACCGCATGTGACATGGCCGGGAAACATGCCCGGGGGTCGAGCGAACCGTCCCGAATCTTAACGCCCCAGGAATTTCTCCTAACCAATTCCTAACCAGTTTACCTCTGTCCCCGGTTTCACCGCTGTTCCTGTCTGGACGGGAACAAAGAACGAACATATAAGAACAAACACAGAAACACGGGAGACCACGATGCTCAACTTCGTTAAAGACCTCGCCGCTTTTGTTACCCTCGGCGCCTTCACCATCGGCTCGCTCACCTGGATGGATATCCTCACCCATATGGCATGAACGCCTGTGGATTGACGCAACGGCGATTTGACCCGAGGCGGCCTCTGCCGCAGGGTCGGATCAGGAGATGCTCATGCGCGGCCCCGGCTTCATTCACCTTCACGTCCACTCTGCCTTTTCGCTTCTCGAAGGGGCATTGCAGCTTGAAACCATTCTCAAGCTGGCCGCCGAGGACCAGCAGCCGGCCCTGGGGCTGGCCGACACCAACAACCTCTTTGGCGCCCTCGAATTCTCCGAAAAGGCGACCAAGAAGGGCATCCAGCCCCTGGTCGGGGTCGAGCTCGCCGTGGATTTTGCGGCGACCGAAGAACGGCTCAACGAGCGCGGTCACACGGCCTGGACCGGAAAGTCGTCCATCGTGCTGATGGCCCAGTCCGAGGAGGGGTTTTCCAATCTGTCCCGGCTCGTCTCCCGCGCCTACCTAGAGGGCGAGGACGGCTTGGCGCGGGCCAGGCTCGAATGGATGGAGCGCGACAAGCTCACCGGCCTCATCTGCCTGTCCGGCGGTCCCGAAGGTGCCATAGACATGGCCTTCGCCAATGGCCAGGACGCCAATGCGGTTCGGCGGCTGGATCGGCTGGCTGATCTCTTCGGCGACCGCTTCTATATCGAACTGCAGCGTCACGGCAGGCCCATGGAGGCTTCGGTCGAACCGCGCCTTGTCGACTACGCCTATCGCAAGGGCATTCCGCTCGTTGCGACGAACGAACCTTTCTTCAAGACGGAGAAGGAATACGAGGCGCATGACGCGCTTCTGGCCATCGCCGGAGGATCGGTCCTCGCCCAGACCGAGCGGCGCAAGCTCAACGACCAGTACTACTTCAAGACCCGCGCCGAGATGATCGAGCTGTTCTCGGATCTGCCCGAGGCGCTCGATTCCACCATCGAGGTCGCCCAACGGGTCGCCTTCCGCCCCCGCACCCGCGGTCCGATCCTGCCCAAATTCGCCGCGGGCTCGCACGCGACCGAAGATGAGGTCGTCGCGGCCGAAGCGGCCGAACTCCGTCGCATTGCCGTGGAAGGCCTCGACAAGCGCCTCGCCACCACTGGCATGGCGCCCGGCAAGGCCGAGGCGGAATACCGCGAGCGGCTCGATTTCGAGCTGAGCATCATCGAGAAGATGAAGTTCCCCGGCTACTTCCTCATCGTGGCCGACTTCATCCAGTGGTCAAAGGCTCATGACATCCCGGTGGGGCCTGGCCGTGGTTCAGGCGCCGGATCGCTCGTGGCCTATGCGACGACGATCACCGACCTTGATCCGCTCCGCTACAACCTGCTGTTCGAGCGCTTCCTCAATCCCGAACGCGTCTCGATGCCGGACTTCGATATCGACTTCTGCCAGGACCGGCGCGAGGAAGTCATCGACTACGTGCAGGACAAGTACGGGTCCAGCCAGGTCGCCCAGATCATCACTTTCGGTACGCTCCAGGCTCGCGCCGTGCTGCGCGACGTTGGCCGCGTGCTGCAGATGCCCTACGGCCAGGTCGACCGCATCTGCAAGCTCGTGCCCGCCAATCCGGCGGACCCGTGGTCGATCGAGCGCACCATGAAGGAAGTGCCGCAGTTCAAGCAGATGGCCGACGAGGACGAGACCGTCGGCCAGTTGGTGGAGATCGCCAAGGCGCTTGAAGGCCTCTTCCGCCACGCCTCCACGCACGCAGCCGGCATCGTCATCGGCGACCGGCCACTGCAGGAACTGCTGCCGCTCTATCGCGACCCGCGCTCCGACATGCCGGTCACCCAGTACAACCTCAAATGGGTCGAGCCGGCCGGCCTCGTCAAATTCGACTTCTTGGGCCTCAAGACCCTGACCACCATCCGCTATGCGGTGGACATGGTGAAGGCGCGCGGCATCGATATCGATATCGACGCCATCCCCATCGACGACGCAGCCACCTACAAGCTCTACGCCCGGGGCGACACCTACGGCATCTTCCAGTTCGAAAGTGCGGGCATGCGCCGCGCGCTGATGGAACTGAAGCCCGACCGCATCGAAGACCTCATCGCCATGAACGCCCTCTATCGGCCCGGTCCGATGGACAATATCCCGAGCTTCATTGATCGAAAGCACGGGCGGGAGGAGGTCGAGTATCCTCATCCCAAGCTCAGCGAAGTGCTCGACGAGACCTATGGCATCATCGTCTACCAGGAACAGGTGATGCAGATCGCCCAGCTCCTGTCCGGCTATTCACTCGGTGAAGCCGATATGCTGCGCCGCGCCATGGGCAAGAAGATAAAGGCGGAAATGGATGCCCAGCGCGTCCGCTTCCGAGATGGATCGGGTCCGCAGGGCGTCAGCGAAGCTTTGGCCGACCAGATTTTCGACCTTCTGGCCAAGTTCGCCAACTATGGCTTCAACAAGAGCCACGCGGCGGCCTATGCCTGGGTCAGTTACCAGACGGCCTATCTGAAGGAACATTTCCCGCACGAATTCTATGCGGCGTCGATGACCCTCGACATGGCCCAGACCGACAAGCTCTCCGACTTCCGCCGCGAGGCCGGCAAGAAGGGGATCGAAGTCGTTCCGCCCTGCGTGAACCGGTCCGAAGTGGTCTTCTCCGTGAAGGACGATCGCATCCATTACGGGCTTTCAGCCGTCAAGGGCGTCGGTCGGGCCATGGCCGAGCACATTGTCGAGGTTCGGGGCAATACGCCATTCAAGGATCTGGGTGATTTCGCCCGCCGGGTCGATCCGCGCGTGCTCAACAAGCGTACACTCGAAACCCTGGTCAATGCGGGGGCTTTCGATGGTCTGGTGCCGCGCCGCGAAGTGGCGTTTGCTGCTGTGGAATCGGTGATAGGCACCGCCCAGGCGCTGACAGCCGATCGCAGTTCGGGCCAGGTGTCCCTGTTCGGCGGCGTCGAGGAGGAGCCGTTCCGTCTCCCGACCGGTGTTGCCGTCTGGAATTCCACCGAGCGGGCCGACCGGGAACTCTCCGCCATCGGCTTCCACCTCTCGGCCCATCCTCTGGACGCCTATGCCGACCTTTTCGAAAAACTGCGGGTGCAGCGCTGGAGCGATTTCGAGCGGGCCGTCAAGGATGGGGCGGGGGCGGGGCGCCTTGCCGGGACCATCGCATCCCGTAACGACAGGCGAACGCGAAAAGGTACGCCGATGATGATCCTGACCCTGTCGGATCAGAGCGGCACCTTCGAATGCATCGCCTTTTCGGAGCAAATCAATGAGTTTGGTTCAATCCTGCAGCCCGGCAATTCGGTCATTCTGCAGGTGGGTGCTGACGAGCGCGCCGAAGGCATCAGCGTGCGTCTGATCTCTGCCGAACCCATCGAGGGCATGGCCGAGCGGATCGACCGGCGCCTGACTGTGTTCCTTGCCGATCCCAAAGCTCTGGGTGCCACGAGCGCGCAGCTCAAGCGTGGGGGCAATGGCACCGTCAATTTCGTGGTCATCCGCGATGGTGGCGCTCGCGAATATGAGATCGAACTGCCCGGCAAGTACAATGTCACCGCCGAAGTCGCCGGCGGCATCAAGGCACTTGATGGCGTGACGGACGTTCGGTTTGCCTGACCCTTAAACAGGCACGGGAGAGGGAACTTTCGTTCCGGCTCTCCCGCCTGGGGGCTTTCACCCGTCGTCCCCGCGTCGCGGCGCGGGTCCATAATGCACAATACCAGCCGGGGCCGACTGGTTCGTTGAAAACATTGTTACAATTGGGAGGATCGTTTTGACTGGGGCAGGGCGCTTGCCAACCTCGCCCACTTCCCCTATAGCAGCCACGCGTTCGGCATGGGCCGGACGTGATTTCACACACGAGGCAAGGCTTTCCTTATAGGGAAATCCATCCGGTGGCGGGTTCCGCTGCAAGGCTTCGTGGAGGCATCAACCGGTAAAGGAGCAGCCCATCATGGCACTGCCTGAATTCTCCATGCGTCAGCTTCTGGAAGCTGGCGTGCACTTCGGTCACCAGAAGCATCGCTGGAACCCGAAGATGGAACGCTACATTTTCGGCGTTCGCAACGACATCCACATTCTCGACCTGAGCCAGACCGTGCCGGCCCTGAGCCGCGCGTTGCAGCTCGTCAGCGACACCGTGGCCGATGGCGGCCGCGTTCTCTTCGTCGGCACCAAGCGCCAGGCTGCCCCGCTGGTGGCTGATGCCGCCAAGCAGTCGGCCCAGTATTACGTCAACTCGCGTTGGCTCGGTGGCACCCTCACCAACTGGCAGACCATTTCCAACTCGATCGCCCGCCTGCGCGAGCTCGAGGCGATGAGCGAGGCCGATCTGGCCCTGCGCACCAAGAAGGAACGCCTGATGATGTCGCGCGAACAGGAGCGCCTTGAGCGCGACCTGGGTGGCATCAAGGACATGGGCAACCTGCCCAACCTGTTGTTCGTGATTGACACCAACAAGGAAGAGAACGCCATCAAGGAAGCCCGCCGCCTGGGCATCCCCGTCGTCGCCATTGTTGATACCAACTGCGACCCCGACATCGTCGACTACGCCATTCCCGGCAATGACGACGCCAGCCGCGCCCTTGAGCTCTATGTTTCGCTCGTGTCGCGCGCTGCCCTTGATGGCATCGGCCGTTCGGCTTCGGGCCTCGGCGCCGATCTGGGTGCCGCGAGCGAAGCTCCGGCCGAAGACCTGCCGGCAGACGAGCCGACCGTCAACTAATCGTCGCCTAGGCGTGCTTCCTCCCGAGGGAGCACGCCCAGCCCGATTCCGGGCACGACAGATTGATCCCCACTCACAAAGCCGCCCCGCGCGGGGCCGCCAAGAGGTGAACCCATGGAAATCACTGCTGCAATGGTCAAGCAGCTCCGCGACTCGACTGGCGTCGGGATGATGGACTGCAAGAAGGCCCTGGCCGAAACCAATGGCGACATGGAAGCTGCGGTCGACTGGCTGCGCACCCGTGGCCTTGCCAAGGCCGCCAAGAAAGCTGACCGCGTTGCTGCCGAAGGTCTGGTCGGTGTTGCCACCGCCGGCACCAAGGCCGCCGTTGTCGAAGTCAATTCGGAAACCGACTTCGTTGCCCGCAACGAACAGTTCCAGAATATCGTCGGCGCCGTCTCCAAGCTGGCGCTCGACGCCGATGGCGATATCGTCAAGCTCGGCGAAATGCCGTTCCCCGGCACCGGCCACTCGGTTTCGGCCGAACTGACCGAAGCCATCGCCAAGATCGGCGAGAACATGAACCTGCGCCGTACGCAGACCGTTTCGGTCTCCGATGGCGTTGTGGAGAGCTACATCCACAATGCAGTCAAGGCCGGCATGGGCAAGATCGGCATTCTGGTTGCGCTTGAATCGACGGGCGACAAGGCTGCCCTGTCGGCTCTCGGCAAGCAGTTGGCCATGCACATTGCTGCCGCTCAGCCCCAGGCCATTTCGCCCGACGAGCTGGACCAGGACGTGGTTGCCCGCGAGCGCGCCATCATCCTCGAGCAGGTCAAGGAGAGCGGCAAGTCCGCCGAGATCGCTGAGAAGATGGTCGAAGGCCGCATGCGCAAGTACTTCGAGGAAGTCACGCTTCTGAGCCAGATCTTCGTCATCGACGGCGAAACCAAGGTTGCCGATGCGATCAAGAACGCCGAGAAGGATGCCGGCGCTCCGATCAAGCTGACCAAGTTCGTGCGCTTCGCCCTCGGCGAAGGCATCGAAAAGGTCGAAACCGACTTCGCGGCCGAAGTGGCCGCCACTGCCGGCGTCAAGTAAGACGCCTCCTTATTCAGGGGGTGGACCTTCGGGCCCACCTCCCGCTCTCCAGGCCTGTCACCTCTTCTGGATCGAGCCTTCATTATCTCATTAGTTTCATGCAGAACCTCGGCTTCAATTGCCCGACGTTTTGCCCTAGGGTTCGCCGGGTCCGCAGGAATCGGTGGACCGTACAAAACCGCCAAAGGGGTCCGGTCCATGTCGTCTGCCTACAAGCGCATCTTGCTCAAGGTTTCGGGTGAAGCGCTGGCGGGAGACAATTCCTTCGGCATCGAGCCGCCCTATCTGCAGGCCATTGCCGGCCAGATTGCCGATGTCGCCCGTTCCGGCGTGCAGGTGGCCATCGTCGTTGGCGGCGGCAATATCTTCCGCGGCATGGCCGGGGCTGCCGATGGCACCGATCGCGTCACCGCCGACCTGATGGGCATGCTGGGCACCATGATCAATGCCTTGGCCCTTAGCAACGCGATTTCCCGACAGGGCGTTAAATCCAAGCCCTTCAGCGCCGCCACCATGCCCTCGGTTGCCGACACATTTACCGCGCGTGACGCCAAGCTGGCTCTGGAAGAAGGCTTCGTGGTGGTCCTAGGCGGGGGCACCGGCAATCCGTTTTTCACCACCGACACGGCGGCGACCCTTCGCGCCATCGAACTCGAATGCGACGTGGTCCTCAAGGGCACCAAGGTTGATGGCGTCTATTCGGCGGATCCGATGAAGGACCCATCGGCGACGCGCTATGACCAGATCAGCTATGACGATGTCATCCAGCAGAACCTCAAGGTCATGGATACGGCCGCATTCGCGCTTGCCCGCGACAGCGCCATGCCGATAATCGTGTATGCTCTGGACGACCAGGCGGGCCTCGCTGGCCTGCTCGAAGGCAAGGGACGCTCGACCTGGGTCGGCAATCCGCGCTGACCAATTGAACACGCCGGCGGCCGCATGGCTGGCCGGTCACCAGATATGAGCCAGGCTCCGGGCACGAGATCCGGACCAGGCAAGGGACTGGAAGGAAACGGCAATGGCCACAAGCTACAATCTCAACGATCTCAAGACCCGGATGCAGAAGTCTGTTGCCTCGCTCAAGGACGAGTTGGGTGGCCTGCGGACGGGACGCGCCAGTGCCAGCCTGCTCGAGCCGGTCACCGTTGAGGCCTACGGTTCGCGCATGCCGCTCAATCAGGTCGCCACTGTCACGGTGCCGGAGCCGCGCATGCTCTCGGTCCAGGTTTGGGATCGCGGCATGGCCAATGCGGTAGAAAAGGCCATCCGCGACAGCGGCCTGGGCCTCAACCCCATGGGCGAAGGCCAGGTGATCCGCGTGCCGCTGCCCGAATTGAACGAGCAGCGCCGCAAGGAACTGGCAAAGGTCGCCCATACCTATGCCGAGCAGGCGCGCGTGGCGGTCCGACACATTCGCCGCGACGGCATGGATGCCTTGAAAAAGGCGGAGAAGGACGGCGACATGAGCCAGGACGACGCCAAGAAGCAGTCCGACCTTGTACAAAAGGCGACTGACGACGCTGTGGCCGATATCGATGCCATGGTGGCGCAGAAGGAACAGGAAATCATGCAGGTCTGATTGACCCGCTGATTGCGCCAGGAGGGCGTTGATGGCAGGGGAACCGGCCGCCAGTGTGAAAGTCGAAACCGGCGCGGGCCTCAGGGTCCCGCGCCATCTCGGCGTCATCATGGACGGCAATGGACGCTGGGCCAAGTTGCGCGGCAAGCGTCGCACCGAGGGCCATGTCGAGGGCGTCAAAGCCCTGCGCGGTCTTGTCGAGCACTGCATCACCTATGGTGTTTCGTACCTGACGGTGTTCAGCTTTTCCTCCGAAAACTGGTCGCGTCCACCTGATGAAGTGTCTTTCATCTTCAATCTTTTGCGCCGTTTCGTTGCATCAGACCTTCAGCGCCTCATCCGCAACAATGTGAAGGTGCGGATCATCGGCTCCCGTGAAGGACTCGACCCCTCGCTGGTTCGGCTGATCGAGGATGTCGAGGCGAAGACCGCGGCCAATACCGGTCTCACCCTTATCGTTGCCTTCAACTATGGCAGCAAGGCCGAGATCGTGGCCGCGGCTCGCCACCTGGCGCGCGAAGTTGCAGCCGGGCGCCTCGATCCGGACGAGATCGACGAACAGCGGTTTGGCGACGCGCTCTACACCGCCGGCCTTCCGGATCCGGACGTCATCATCCGCACCAGCGGGGAGCAGCGGCTGTCGAACTTTCTTCTCTGGCAGGCCGCCTATGCCGAGTTCGTCTTTGTCGAGGAGCACTGGCCCGATTTCGACGAGGCTAGCTTCATCCGGGTGCTCGAGGCATTCACGCAGCGGGACCGCCGCTTCGGCGGCATCGGGACGGCCACCAGTTGAGTGATCCGGGTGACCCCATGTTGGAACCCGCAAAGGCGCCCCGGCGCTCATGGGCCGATGTCGGGCCGCGGGTTGTCTCCGCCATCGTTCTCATCATCCTCACAGCAACCGCTCTCTATATCGGCAGCTACTTGTTCGCCGCCGTGGTGGGCGCGGTCTATGGCGGCGCCTATCGCGAATGGGAAACCATGGTGTCCCGCTCGCCGCTCACACCTATGGGGTGGGCCCTGGTCGCCCTCGTCGGTGTTTCGGGGCTGCTTTACCCGGCCTTCGGCGTCTTGGGCTCGGCCATGCCGATCCTCGCTGCCTGCGTCATTGCGCTCTTCATGGAGCGCGAACATCTGGCGTGGCGCCTTGTCGGTATCGTGCTTTTCGGCCTTCTCATTGTGTCGATCCTCCTCATGCGCGGCACCGGAGAGGCGGGGATCTGGGCAGGTGTCTATCTGGGCACAGTTGTGTGGATGACCGACACCGCTGCCTTCTTCAGCGGCCGGCAGATCGGCGGCGAGAAGCTTGCGCCCGACATTTCCCCGTCCAAGACCTGGTCGGGCGCCCTCGGGGGACTTGCTCTGGGGACCGGAGCGGGTCTTCTCGTCTGGACCCTGTTGACCGACTCTCCCTGGTGGATCGGCATGGCGCTCTCTGCGGCGATCAGCGTGCTTGGTCAGGCCGGCGATCTGTCGGAGAGTGCCATCAAGCGGTTGTTCCGCATCAAGGACAGCGGCGACATCATTCCGGGTCATGGTGGCTTGATGGATCGCCTCGATAGCCTCACATTCGGCGTGTTCCTGGTGGTCATTGTAGGGGCGGTCCATGCCGGTTTCGGTGCTGTGGCCGAAGGACTGCTCCACTGGTGATGTGCCCGACAGACAGTCCGTCGCGCAGGATTTGGAAACCGCATGTTTGATTTCGCCTACTGGCTGCTGTCCTATCTGGTTCCGTTCCTTGTGGTGCTCACGGTCATCGTGTTCGTCCACGAAATGGGCCACTACCTGGTTGCACGCTGGAATGGCGTTGCCATTCAGACGTTTTCGATAGGCTTTGGACGGGAGTTGTTCGGCTGGGATGATCGCCACGGGACGCGCTGGCGCGTCTCGGCCATTCCGCTGGGTGGCTATGTGCGCTTTGTGGGGGATATGAACCCTGCCAGCGTTCCCGATCCCGACGCCGCTGCCAAGGTCGACCCAGCGCTGGCACCTCACCTTTTCGTCAACAAGAATGTATGGCAGCGCATCGCAATCGTTGCAGCGGGTCCCCTGGCTAACGTCCTGCTGACCTTCCTCATTCTCTATGCCCTCCTGCTCGGCTATGGCCGCTACACGATTCCGGCGGAGGTGGGCGAAGTCATGCCGGGCTCTGTGGCCGAATCGGCTGGGCTGCTGCCTGGCGACGAGATCCTGGCTGTCGATGGCTATGTCGTGCGGGGCTTCACCGATCTGGTCCGCTATGTCGCCACTAGCCCGGAGAGGCCCATCGTCATGGACCTCGACCGTGACGGGACTGCCCTGACCGTGACACTCGTTCCCAGGGCCGTTGAAGAGGAGGACCGCTTCGGCAATAGCCAGAGAATTGGGCAGATCGGCGTCCGCTCCAGCGCCACCGGAGAGGATGTAAGGCTCTATCGCCCCGGCCCGGTCGAAGCGATCGGGATGACCGTTGAGGAAATCCGCTTCATCGTGCAGCGCACGGCAGCGTTCCTCGGCGATTTCTTTGTCGGACGCGGCGATGTCGAACAGCTAGGCGGGCCGGTCAAGGTCGCCAAGGTTTCCGGCGAAGTCGCGACCCTGGGCATAGTTGCGCTCATCAACCTCATGGCGCTGCTCTCGCTCAATATCGGCATTTTCAATCTTTTGCCGGTTCCCATGCTCGACGGCGGGCATTTGTTGTACTATCTGGTCGAAGCCATTCGTGGGCGCCCGCTCAGCCTGCGCGTTCAGGAGATCGGTTTCAGGTTCGGGTTTGCCCTGGTCCTGGCTCTGATGGTCTTCACCTTGTTCAACGATACGGTATTCGATCATTTCGGCATCTTGCGCTAACCCATTGTTAACCTTGGTTCGCAAGGTGTTGCACGAATACAAGTGCGCCAATGAATTACTAACCGCGTGGTCACTCGCGCCTTGTTCCTGGTTAAAAAAACAGTAAAACAGTTCCATGGAGTTAGCTTGGGGGAGCGCTGTGCATGGCGATTCTTCAGGCCGGTCGCAGAAGGCAATAACAATATGATTCACCCCACCAAGCTGATGCGTGGCGCGGTTTCGGCGATCGCCATTCTGGGGGCAGCCCCCATGGCAGCCGGCGTGCCTGTCCTTGGCGTCGTGACTGTGCAGGCGCAGGAGCAACTGGTTGCTTCGGTGCTGTTCGAGGGCAATCGCCGCTTCCCGGATTCGCAGCTCCTGGCCATGGTCGACATGTCGACCTCCGGCATCTTCAGCCAGCAGCGGCTCAATGCGGATATCGAAAGTATCCGCCAGGCCTATGATCGCGATGGCTTCACCGCCATCTCGGTCTCGGCGCGCACCGAGCCGACCGCTGATGGCCGTGTCCGGGTGATCTTCACCATCAATGAAGGCGAGCGCGCCGGCATTGCAGCGATCAATTTCACCGGCAACAATTCCATTGGGGCGAACAACCTCAAGGGCACGATGCTCACCAAGGAATCGGGCGTGTTGAGCTGGCTGCTCCGCGACGATGCCTATGACGAGCAGAAGATGGCGATCGATCGTGAGCGCATTCGCCTCTACTACGCCAACCGCGGCTTCCCCGACGCCCAGGTCAATTCTGTCGCCGAGTATGACGCCTCGCGTAATGCCTATTTCATCAATGTAACGGTGAATGAGGGCCAGAAGTACGAATTTGGGTCGGTTGGCATCGAAACAAGCATCAACGGGCTCAACACCGACGTTCTGCGGGGCACGGTGCGCACCGGTCAGGGCGCGACCTATTCGGTCATGGACCTGCAGAAGTCCATTGAGGACATGGCCTACGAGGCGACTGCCCAGGGCTATTCCTTCGCCGACGTTCGCGCTCGCCTCGATCGCGATGTCGCCACCAACACCTTCAACGTGACTTATCTGGTCGATGAAGGCGCGCGCATCTATGTCGAGCGCATCAACATCACCGGCAACGTCAAGACCCGAGATTTCGTCATCCGGCGCGAGCTGGAGTTTGCCGAAGGCGACCCGTTCAACCGCTCCATGGTCGTGCGGGGCCGCAACAATATTGACGCCCTGGGGTTCTTCTCCCGGGTCGAGGTCACCACTGGTCCGGGCTCCGCGCCCGACAAGATCGTGCTGAACATCAACGTCACGGAATCCTCGACCGGTGAGTACGGGGCGACCGCTGGCTACTCGACCAGTGACGGTATCTTGGGCGAACTGTCGCTGACCGAGCGGAACTTCCTCGGTCGTGGCCAGTATCTGCGCGCTGCCATTGGTGCCTCGCAGTCTGGCCGTACCTTCGACTTCTCATTCACCGAGCCGCGCTTCATGGGCCTCAAGGTGTCGGCAGGTGTCGATGCCTATCATCGCATCAGCGACGAAACTGCAACCAGCTTCTACGGATCGGAAACGACCGGCGGGCAGCTGCGTGTGGGCGTGCCGCTGACCAGCGCGCTCAATGCCCAGTTCTTCGGTGGCTATGAGCGCAAGGTCATTCGGGACGCTGACGCGCCCAATTCGACGTTGGTGGCCAACGGCCAGGAATTCAACAAGGCCTTTGTTGGCTATAGCCTGACCTGGAATGGCGTCGACGACGTCAAGAACCCGACCGAGGGCCTCTATGCCACCTTCACCCAGCAGTATATCGGCTGGGATCACAACCTGCTCCGCACCGAGGCCCGGGCGCGCTACTTCATGCCGCTCATCCCCGACAGCGGGATCGTGGCCAGCGTCCGCGGTCAGGCCGGCGTCATTAACTCCATGAACGGAGGCACAGTTCATCCGGTCGAAGCCTTCATCCCCGGCTCGCAGTTGATCCGTGGCTTTGAGGGTCGAGGCTTCGGTCCGCGTCTGGCCAGCGGCGAATATGTCGGCACTACGATGTTTGCCGGTATCTCCGGCGAAATCGAGTTCCCCATCCCCGGCCTGCCCGAGAATTACGGGCTGAGCGGTGCGGTCTGGGCTGATGCAGCTTGGATTGGCGACAGCAGCAACATTCTGGGTGGCGGCGGCGCCGTGGCGACCAGCAACGACCAGCCCTGGCGGACCTCCGTCGGTGCGTCGCTCATCTGGGACTCGCCGTTCGGCCCGCTGCGCGGCGACTTCGCCCACGTCCTCAACAAGTCGACGGACGACCGGACGCAGATGTTCCAGTTCACCATCTCGACCTTGCTCTAGTCCGGGCAGCGTGAGAAGGTTTTCGAGCCGCGGGGCGGTAGCACCGCGGCTCTGTCTTTTTTGAGTGATCCAATGGTCGACACCCGCTTTCACCGCTTCGCCGGCCCGTTGACACTGGGTGCCCTTCTGACCCAGCTGGGGCGGGCGGATCTGGTCGAGAGCCTCGACGGTTCGGACCATGTGATTACGGGCGTTGCCGAACTGGATCTTGCTGGCCCGGGCGACCTCGCCCTTGCCGCGCAGCCCAGCTACATCGAGGAACTGCGACGCACGGCCGCCGGCGCGGTGCTGGTGGCTCCAGCCCTGCGTGACGCTGTTCCGGCGGGTTGCAATGCAGTCTTGCTCGACAAGCCCCACAACCTGTTTGCCGATATCCTCGACGCGCTCTATCCGGCCAGTACGCGCTCGATCATTGCCTCGGGGCGCGACGATCTCGGTGCGCCCATATTCGAGCGGGATGTCACGCTTGGCACCAATGTCGTGGTTGGTCCCGGAGTGGAGATCGGCCGCGGCACTGTCATTGGCGCCAATACCGTTATCGGGGCAGGGGTAACCATCGGCCGCAATTGCGTGATCGCGGCCAATACCACCATCGATTGTGCTCACATCGGCAATGATGTCGTGCTGCATTCGGGCGTGCGCATCGGCACTGAAGGCTTCGGCTGGCTCGATTTCGGCCACTCCAATCGCAAGATTCCTCAATTGGGCCGCGTCATCATCCAGGACCGCGTCGAGATCGGCGCCAATAGCACGATTGACCGCGGTGCCTTGGGCGATACCGTGATCGGCGAAGGCACCAAGGTCGATAACCTGGTCCAGATCGGGCACAATTGCCGCATAGGGCGCTATTGCCTGATTGCAGCGATGACGGGCCTTTCCGGATCTACCATTGTCGGCGATGGCGTGCTCATGGGCGGCGGTGTCGGCACTTCGGGCCATCTCAGCATCGGCGATGGCTCGGTGGTTCACGGCCGTGCTGCGGTCACCAAGGATTGGCCGGCCGGCTCGAAACTTGCCGGTGCTCCGGCGCAGGATATAAGAGATTTTTGGCGAGAGCTCGCCGTCATGCGGAAACTGTCGAAGGGGGAGAAGCGGGGATGAACGATACCGCCGCCGTAACCGAACTCAATGCGATGAGCATTGCCGAAATTCTGGATGCGCTGCCACACCGCTATCCCTTCCTCATGATCGACCGCATCGTCGACATCAATGGCGACGAATCGGCGGTCGGCATCAAGAATGTCACCTACAATGAGCCCATCTTCATGGGGCACTTTCCCGGCAACCCGATCTTTCCGGGCGTCCTGATCATCGAGGGCATGGCCCAGACGGCCGGTGCCATCGTCATCAAGCACGACTCTGGCGGCGGTCAGAAGAACATCGTGCTCATGCTCGGCGTCGACAATGCCAAGTTCCGCAAGCCGGCCGGCCCTGGCGACACTATCGAGTTCCACATCTCCAAGATGCACCGTCGCCGCAATGTCGGCCGCTATGAGGCCAAGGCCAAAGTCAACGGCGTGGTGATCGCCGAGGCCGAAATCACAGCAATGATCGTCGGTGCGTCCTCGTGAGTGCTCCCGCCGTTCACCCGACGGCGATCATTGCTGATGGGGCCAAGCTGGGGGCGGGCGTGCGCATCGGCCCCTACAGCCTGGTTGGTCCCCGTGTGACGCTGGGCGACAATGTTGAACTCGTGTCCCATGCCGTGGTCGAAGGCAATACTTCGATCGGGGCCGGCTCGCGCATCTTCCCCTTCGCCTCGGTTGGTCATCAGCCGCAGGATCTGAAGTTTCATGGCGAGGATTCGCGTCTCGAAATCGGCGAGAACTGCACCATCCGCGAATCGGTGACCATCAATCCGGGCACCGAAGGTGGCGGCATGCTCACCAAGATCGGCGACAATTGCCTGATCATGGCCAATGCCCATGTCGCTCACGATGCCATCATCGGCGACAATGTCGTCATGGCCAATTACGTCGGGATCGCGGGCCACGTGCATGTCGGGGACAACGTCATCTTTGGCGGCACCTGTGTCATCCACCAGTTCACACGCATTGGCGCCCACGCCTTCATCGGCGCCCAGTCGATGGTTGACGGCGACGTCATCCCCTATGGCATGGCCATCGGCAATCGCGCGGCTCTGACTGGTCTTAACCTGGTCGGCCTCAAGCGTCGCGGCTTTGACCGCGAGGCCATCCACCGCCTGCGCGCCGCCTATCGGCAGATCTTTGCCAGCGAAGGCACCCTGCGCGAGCGTGTCGAGGATGCTGCCGAGCTGTTCCGCGACGATGTCCTGGTTCAGGATGTGGTGCGGTTCATTTCCGAGGCCCAGGATCGCCCCATTCTTCTGCCGCATAACGGCCACGAGAACGAATAGGGTTGGATTGGGCGATGCGGTCATGAGCGACGCGCTGCGCCTCTTCATCCTCGCTGGCGAGCCGTCAGGCGACCGTATCGCTGCGGATCTCGTCGCCCGGCTGCGGCGTCAGGTCGATCTCGACCTGTCCGGCGTCGGGGGCGACGAGCTGGCGGGGCAGGGGCTTGTTTCTCTGTTCCCAATGTCTGACCTGGCCGTCATGGGGGTAACCGATGTTGTCCTCAACCTTCCTCGGCTCCTGTGGCGCCTCGAGCAGACGGCCCGCGCGATCCTGTCGGCGCAGCCGGATGTGGTTGTTCTGGTCGATGCCCAGGACTTTTCGCGCCTTCTGGCCGCCCGCTTGCGCAGGCGTGGCTTTGCCGGCAGGTTGATCCTTTATGTCGCGCCATCGGTCTGGGCCCGCAATCCCGAACGCGCGGCCCACCTGAAACCGCTTTTCGATGCCGTGCTGGCCGTCCTGCCCTTCGAACCAGCCGTGATGGAAAGGCTTGGCGGCCCGCCCACGGTCTATGTCGGCCACCCCGCGCTCGATGAGGCAATGCCGCCGCGGGACGAACCCGCGCAAGGCCCCCTGGTCCTGCTCCCTGGAAGCCGGGCCGGCGAACTGCGACGCCATCTCCCGGTCCTCGCGGCCCTCGCCAGTGATCTGGCCTCCAGTCCTGTCGTGACCGAGTTGGTGATCCCCACGCTGCCGCGCCTCCGGGAACGGCTCGAGTCGGAAACAGGGGAATGGCCGGTGCCGGTTCGCGTCGTCGCCGGGCGTGAAGCCAGACGCGACCTCTACGCCTCCGCAGTCGCAGCGCTCTGCGTATCGGGCACGGTCACGCTGGAACTGGCCATGGCCCGGGTGCCCATGGCAGTCATCTATGCTCTGGATGGCCATCAGGCGCGGATCTATGACAGGCTCGGGCGTCCGCAGGTGTCCCTGCCAAATATCATCCTGGGCCGCTCCATCGTGCCCGAAACGGTCCGCGCATCCTTGTCGGCCGACCACGTTCGCCCCGTCATCGCCGAGCTTCTGGCCAACAAAAAAGCCCGTCAGGACCAGTCGGCGGCCTTTGACGAGCTCCTGGGTATGATGGAGACGGGGAAGGTCCCGCATCTGCGACAGGACCCGGCAGAGCAGGTCCTGTCCATCGTTCGCAATCAGCGGCTGTTGACCGGTTCGTAGTCGCGGGCGGTGGCGCCATTGTAGAGCTGCCGCGGCCGGCCGATTTTCTTCTGCGGATCGCCAATCATTTCCTTCCACTGGCTGATCCAGCCCACGGTCCGGGCCACGGCGAACAGCACTGTGAACATCGACGTGGGGAAGCCGATGGCATCCAGGATCACGCCCGAATAGAAGTCCACATTCGGGTACAGCTTGCGATCGATGAAATACTGGTCCTCGAGCGCGATGCGTTCGAGTTCCTGCGCAACCTGCAGGGTCGGGTTGTTGCCGACGCCGAGGATTTCCAGCACTTCCTTGGCCGTCTGCTGCATCACCTTGGCGCGCGGGTCGAAGTTCTTGTAAACGCGATGACCGAAGCCCATCAGGCGGAACGGGTCGTTCTTGTCCTTGGCGCGGGCGATGAATTCGGGGATGCGGTCAACCGTGCCGATTTCGCGCAGCATGTTGAGGCAGGCCTCATTGGCGCCGCCGTGAGCGGGACCCCAGAGGCAGGCCACGCCCGCCGCGATACAGGCGAAGGGATTGGCATCGGACGAGCCGGACAGGCGCACGGTCGAGGTCGATGCGTTCTGCTCATGGTCGGCATGGAGCGTGAAGATCAGGTCCATCGCCCGGGCAATCTTTGGATTGACCTTGTATTCCTCGGCCGGAACCGAGAAGCACATGTGCAGGAAGTTCGACGCGTAATCGAGATCGTTGCGCGGGTAAACGAAGGGCTGGCCGATGGAATACTTGTAGGCCATGGCCGCCAGGGTCGGGATCTTGGCAATCATGCGGATCGAGGCGATCTCACGCTGCCGCGGGTCATTGATGTCCGTGCTGTCGTGGTAGAAGGCCGCCATGGCGCCGACGACGCCCGTCATGATCGCCATCGGGTGCGCGTCACGACGGAAGCCACGGTAGAAATAGTGCATCTGCTCATGCACCATGGTGTGGCGGGTCACCAGTTCGTCGAACTCGGTCAGCTGGGCCTGGGTCGGCAGTTCGCCGTAGAGCAGCAGGTAGCAGACTTCGAGATAGTTCGACTTTTCCGCCAGCTGTTCGATCGGGTAACCGCGGTAGAGCAATTCGCCTTTGTCGCCGTCGATATAGGTGATGGCGCTGTCGCAGGCTGCCGTCGACGTGAAGCCCGGGTCGTAGGTGAACAGGCCCGTCTTGGCATAGAGCGATCGGATATCCATCACGTCCGGACCCACCGAACCACTCAGGATCGGGAATTCGTGGGTCTGGTCTCCGATGACGAGTTTGGCGACTTTATCGGTCATTGAGCTCTCCTCGCTACACCCTCTCGCCCGCAGGAAAGGACAGGAAATGCGGGCCTGGGGCCGGCGCCATGAAAGCGCCGATTTTCCCGGCAAGAGGTATCAGGTCTTGCCCGTGGCAAGCAACCGATAGGTGAGTATGACTTATCTATCCGACAGGCTGGCGACAGACTCGACGAAGGGTCTCAGGCGCCGATCTGATCCCCGAGTCGCGCCAGGCTTTCTTCGCGCCCGATCAGCACCATGACCTCAAAAATCCCCGGAGAAACAGTGCGTCCCGTGAGGGCGGCCCGCAGCGGCTGGGCCAATTTCCCGAGCTTGAGGCCCTTCTCTTCGGCCAGGGCCCGCATGGCCGCGTCGATGGCCGGCACTGACCAATCGGCAAGCCCCCCTAACGTATCGGCAATGCTCTTGAGCACGGGTCGCGTGTCGGCGGTCAGCAAGGCCGCGGCGGCGGCGTCCGGCGTGATGGGTCGCACAGCATATATGAACTGCGCCAAGTCGATCAGTTCGAGCACGGTCTTGGCGCGCGGCTGAAGCTCGGGCAGGGCGGCCAGCACCGTATTGTGGTTGGCGAGCAGACCCTTGGCATCCTCGTCGCGCCCCACTTCCTTGGCCGTCGCCACCATGACTTCGTAGAGGTAAGCGGGGTCCGCCTCGCGGATATAGTGGCCGTTGATGTTCTCAAGCTTGACGAAGTCGAAGCGGGCCGCGCCCTTGTTGAGGGCTTCCAGGCTGAACCACTCGACCATTTGCTCAGTCGAGAAAATTTCGTCGTCGCCATGACTCCAGCCGAGCCGGGCCAGATAGTTGCGCACGGCGGCAGGCAGGTAGCCCATCTGCCTGTAGGCCTCGACGCCCAGCGCACCATGGCGCTTGGAGAGCTTGGCCCCATCCGGACCATGAATCAGCGGGATATGCGCCATCTCGGGAACAGTCCAGCCCATGGCGTTGTAGATGACGATCTGGCGTGCAGCATTGGTCAGGTGATCGTCACCGCGAATGATATGGGTGACCCCCATGTCGTGGTCGTCGACCACCACCGCGTGCATGTAGGTCGGCGTGCCGTCCGAACGGAGGATGATGAAGTCGTCGAGGTTCTCAGTCTTGAACACCACGTCGCCCTGCACATGGTCGTGCACCACGATTTCACCACTGAGTGGTGCCTTGATGCGAACCACCGGCTTGACGCCTTCAGGCGCTTCAGAAGGGTCCCGATCACGCCAGAAACCATTGTAGCGCGGTGGCTTGCCGGCGGCGCGGGCCTCCTCGCGCATCTGGTCGAGTTCTTCGGGCGAGCAATAGCAGTAATAGGCATGGCCCATCTTTACGAGTTCATGCGCGACTTCGGCATGGCGGGCGGCACGGGCAAATTGGCTGATCGGTTCGCCTTCCCAGTCCAGCCCCAGCCACTTGAGGCCGTCGATCAGCGCCGTCACGGCGGCTTCGGTCGAGCGTTCGCGGTCGGTATCCTCGATGCGCAGCAGCATCTTTCCGCCCTGGTTCTTGGCAAAGGCCCAGCTGAACAGGGCGGTGCGGGCGCCACCAATGTGCAGATAGCCAGTGGGGGAAGGAGCAAAGCGGGTGACGACCTGAGACATGGCAACCGGAAAGATTTGAGGAATTGCGGGCCGTGTGTAGCATAGGCGGGCTTGAGCGCAAGGGCGGGGGCGCATGGACGCGGGGCAACAGACTTGGGACGGTCTGGCCGGGTTGTGGCGGCGGTGGCGCGGTCACGACAGCCGCACGCCTGCGCCAAGAGCGGGCGAGCGTCCCTCGGCCCTGACCGGCCTGCTTGCAGGACTTGCCACGGCCGTTGAGCGGCGGCGCCTCTTCGTGCTTCTGCCCTTCGGGCTGATCGCCGGGCTTATTCTCTACGCGGCGCTGCCCGGCGAGCCCCTGCCGCAGGTGTATGGCTTCGGAACCCTGCTGCTGGTGCTGGGCCTTCTTGGCGGGCTGGGGAGAGGTTCCGTTACCGCCACCCGTTGGGCCATCCAACTGCTCGCCATCTGGCTCGGATTCTGCCTCCTGCCGCTCCATGGCCTGGCATTTGGCACGACGATGCTCGGTTTCCCCACCTATGGCACTTATGCGGCTGTTGTGGATGAGGTTCTGCCGGCCGATGACGGTGCTCAGCGCGTCATCGCTTCGAGCCTGACGCCAGTTGGCGACGCACGCCCGGTCTCCATTCGCCGGGCCCGCATCCTCCTGCCTCCAGGCACGGAACTCGAAGCCGGTGACCGGTTCGAGGCTCCATTGCGCCTTGCGCCCATACCCGGCCCGGTCCTGCCCGGCGCGCATGATGGTCAGTTCCATTCCTATTTCATCGGTGTCGGTGCCTATGGCTCGGTGACCGGGGCCGTTTTGCCGCTGGACAGGGCCGAGGAGCTCAACTTCTCCCGCCTCGTGCAACACCTGCGCATGTCGATCGGTAACCGTATCAATGCGATTCTTGCTGGGGATACTGCGGCTGTCGCTAAGGCCATGGTGGTTGGCGACCAGAGCACGATTTCCGACGATATCCGTGACGTGATGGCCGCGGCGGGGCTGGCCCATATCTATTCGATTTCCGGGCTGCACCTGTCCATCGTTGCCGGTGGGATCTACTGGCTCCTGCGCCTGGCGCTGGCCTCTCTTCCCGCCCTTGTCGCTTGGCCGGTAAAGAAGATTGCGGCGATCACCGGCATCGTCGCCGCATTTCTCTATCTGCTTTTAGCCGGCGGGCTCGACAATGTTCCTGCCTTCCGATCCACGCTCATGCTGGCGCTTGTCTTCGGCGCGGTTCTGGCCGGCCGGCAGGCGCTTACCATGCGAAATGTGGCCATTGCGGCCATCGTCATCATCCTTATCGATCCGGCCAGCGTTTTCCGCCCGAGTTTCCAGCTGTCCTTTGCGGCAGTGGTCGGGTTGATCGGCATATTCGAACTTCCCCGTCCCATGCCGCGCGCCGGCTCGAACGCCCTCCGGCGCATCGGCAATGTCGTCCTGGCCACGGCCTGGACAAGCCTGATCGCCGGTCTCGCGACCCTGCTGTTCTCTGCCTACCACTTCCAGCAGACCGCCCCTTTGGGTGTGTTGGGCAACGTACTCGCTCTGCCTTTCGTCAGCCTCGTGATCATGCCGTTTGGCGTTCTGTCCGTGCTCGCCATGCCGTTGGACATGGACATTCCCTTTGTAATCGCGATGGGTTGGGGCATCGACCGGATGATCGATGTTGCTGTTCTGGTCGCGGGATGGAGCCAGGGCTGGACCGGCAACCCGCTCCTTGCAGAATGGACCCTGTTGCTCGGCCTGGTTGCACTGGCCTGGTTTGCCTTTCTGGAGACTCACCTGCGGCTGGTCGTGCCGATAGCCGCGGGCACGCTCATCCTGGCCTTCGGCTTCGTTCCGCGCCCCGACATCCTCATTGCCGACACAACGCAGGCGGTCGCCATACGCGACGGTGATGGCATGGCGCTGGCCAGCGGGCGTACCGGAAGCTTCGCCGTTGATGTGTGGAGCGACCACTACCAGATCGACATAGATGGGACGCATCCAGGTGCCCGTTGCGATAGCCTTGCCTGCATCGTGACGACGCCCGACTACAGCATCGCCATCGTACGCGGCGCCGCGGCCTTTGCCGAAGACTGCGGCCGGCACGATCTCCTCATTGCTCGCATCCATCCGCCGCAATACTGCATTGCCGCTGGACAGGTGATCGGCCCGAACGCGCTGGCTTCAGGCGGCGTCCACGCCCTGACCTGGAACGATGGGGCAGGACAGTTCGATATTCGCGCGGCCATCGAGTCGACCAGCCGCCCGTGGCGTGTCTCGCAACGGTGACACCGGTGCCCTATTGTCCGTGCCACCATTCGCTGTACGCTGCATCAGCGCGGCCACTGTGTCTCAGAGGGTGATCCTGGCTTCGGGCAGGCCGGTAACGTCGAGGTCGATGTAGAAGACGCCGCCCGCGACCTTTTCCGCCGCCAGCTGTTCGGCAGACATGTTCTTGTTGGCCGTGGTCAGGAACAGGCGCTTGAGGTCCTTGCCGCCGAAAGCGGGGCAGGTGACCTGGCTCACTGGTACGTCGACGATGCGATCGATCGTGCCATCCGGCGCATAGCGGATGACACAGGAGCCACCCCAGCGGGCGTTCCAGAGGTAGCCCTGGCTATCGACCACGGCCCCATCGGGATAACCCGGATGGTCAGCCACATTGGCGAACAGTTCCCACTCACCCACCGGCATGCCGGTTGTAGGGTCAACCGCACATTTGAGGATCTTCTGATCCGGAGTATCGGTCCAATAGGCGACGCGGCCATCGGGCGAAAAACAGGTCGCATTGGGAACGGCGACATTGCTGATGATCTTCGTCAGCTTCCCGGCGCGATAGTGATAGACCGCTCCCTCCTTGGGCCCCTCGTCCTTCACCATGGTGCCGATCCAGAATGCCCCGGAAGGGTGCACGCGACTGTCATTGGTGCGATTGGCAGGGATGTCGCGTTCGATGTCGACGAGATCGAGCATGTCACCGGTGCTCAGATCGAAGCGCTTGAGGCCCGTTTCGGTGGCCAGGGCCAGGGTGTTGTCATCCACGATTGCTGCAGCGGCAACGATCTCCTCAAAGTGCCACTCGCCTTGAGCATTGCCATCGGCATCGACGGCAAACAGCGTCTTGTTGTTGATGTCGAACCAGAAAAGCTGCTGCCGCCGGGCATGCCAGAACGGGCCTTCGCCTAGGGCGCATTGGCTATCGACCAGAAGCTTGGCAGTCTCGTTCACTTCGCTTCTCCCTTGTCATATGCAGCGACGGCAAGCGCGGCGCGCTCAGCCACCTGTCCGACACTCATGCCCGGCTTGTAGATGTAGGTGCCGAGGCCGAAGCCGGTGCAACCGGCAGCGAAGAACTCGTGGAAATTGTCGGGATTGGCACCCCCGACGGCATAGACCGGCATGGCCGGCGGCAGCACCGCCTTCATTGCCTTGATGCCCTTGGACCCGAGCACTTCAGCCGGGAAGAACTTCAGTCCCGTCGCGCCGGCGCGAATGGCGGAGAAGGCGTCGCTGGGCGAGAATACACCGGGATAGGATTTCAACCCCAGCCGCACTGTCTCGGCGATCACGTCGATATTGGTGTCGGGCGAGACGATGAATGTACCGCCGGCCCCCGCAACCGCCCGCACGTCCTCTGGCGTCAGCACGGTGCCCGCGCCGATCTCGGCGCGATCGGACAGCGCTGCTGCCGCTCGGCCGATGCTGTCCACGGCATTGGGCGAGTTGAGCGGCACCTCGATGAGAGTAATGCCGGCTTCAACCAATGCGGTACAGACCGGTACCGCCTCTTCCGGTGTGATGCCGCGCAGGATGGCGATGATATGACGATGGGACAATGCAAAAAATCCTCAGGCAATTGAAGTGCGGGCGGCCTTGAGGCCAGCCAGCACCACTTCAGTGGAATCAACGATGCGACCGGTGGCGCCGGTCATGGCCAGCACCTTGGCGTAGAGTCCGCACAACACTGACGAGCCGATCAGCGGTACAGGCTCGGAGCCGATCTGGTGACGGTTGGCGGCAATCTCGGTACCGATCAAGAGGCCCGACAAGTATCCGGCGCACCAGTCGGGTGTCCGCCCCGAGAGCAGGGCCGATGCCCTCACGCGGAACAACTGGCCCAGGAGGGCCTCGGGGTGGTCCAGCCCGGCGCACGCTCCAGCCTCGAAACCAGCATCGCGCCCCGGCCCGTTGAGGTCGCCGCCAAGCGAGTGCCGAAGCACCGAATGTGTTTTCAGCAGCTCGAACATTTCGCCGGTCATGGCGGTCGAGAAACCCTCAATGCGCGTGCCTTCCAGGCGCGCCCATTTCGAATGCGTGCCTGGCATACAGACGAGGCCGGCATATCCGGGGATTGTCGCAGCAAGGCCGAGAAGCTGCGTTTCCTCCCCGCGCATGACATTCTCGGCAGCCCCGCGCTGGCAGACCCCTGGCAGTATTGATACGCGCAGCTCAGTTCCCGGAACCCCCGGATGCACCGCGCCGCGCCCCAAGGTCGCCAGATCCGTTGGCGCGTCCAGATAAGGGGCCTCCATCCAGCCCTGGCGCGCCCCCGCCATGCCGCAGACGACCACGTCCAGGGCTCCCGCCAATGGTGTGAGCTCGGTCACGATCTCCGTCAGCGCACCGGGGAACTGGTCAAGCGTAAGTTTCCCCATGCCCTTGTCCGAGGCTGCGGACGCCACAACGGCTCCCTCCGCATCGATGCCCCAGGCGCGCAGATTGGATGTGCCCCAATCGACTGCGATCCATGAAATCGTCCCAGTCAAGTTGCTCTTGCTCCCTCTTCGGCCTGATCGGCGCGCGCGACCCTAAAGCCCCGCCCAGTTGCTGGCCAGAGCGATTCTCTTGGTGACCTGCAATATCGCAAAGCCCTCTTTCGCGCCCATCTGCAAGTAAGCTCAATCGGTGCGTCCGGCAGATTTTCGCCACTCTATAGCCCGGCTTTTCGGAATTGTATGATTTTTTATCGCCGACCCATTCACACCGCGATTGAGCGTGGTAGAAGAACCTTACCAAGGCCCTCACATCCGCGCCCTGGCGGATTAGCAAGGAACAGGCACATGACTGCAAACTCTGGCGGCTCCGCCGGCCGCAAACTGCGCTCGCGCGCGTGGTTCGACAATCCGGACAATCCGGACATGACTGCGCTCTATCTCGAGCGCTACATGAATTTCGGTGTGTCGCGCGAGGAATTGCAGTCCGACAAGCCCATCATCGGCATTGCCCAGACGGGCTCCGACCTCAGCCCGTGCAACCGCCACCACATGGTTCTGGCCGAGCGGGTCCGCGAAGGCATCCGCGAAGCTGGTGGTATTGCCATCGAATTCCCCGTGCATCCCATCCAGGAAACCGGCAAGCGGCCCACCGCCGGCCTCGATCGTAATCTCGCCTATCTCGGCCTTGTCGAAGTTCTCTATGGCTATCCGCTGGATGGCGTGGTGCTCACCATCGGTTGTGACAAGACCACTCCGGCCATGTTGATGGGCGCCGCCACGGTCAATATCCCGGCCATCGCCCTCTCGGTCGGCCCGATGCTCAATGGCTGGCACAAGGGCGAGCGCACCGGTTCGGGCACCATTGTCTGGAAGGCCCGCCAGCTGCTTGCCGCCGGCGAGATCGATTATCCCAAATTCATCGAACTGGTTGCCTCTTCGGCGCCGTCGACCGGCTACTGCAACACTATGGGCACCGCGTCGACAATGAACTCCCTGGCCGAAGCCCTTGGCATGCAGTTGCCGGGCTCCGCTGCCATCCCCGCGCCCTATCGCGACCGCCAGGAAATGGCCTATCGCACCGGCAAGCGCGCCGTGGAAATGGTGCATGAGGATCTCAAGCCCTCGGACATCCTGACCAAGGAAAATTTCCTCAACGCCATCGTCGTCAATTCCGCCATTGGCGGGTCGACCAACGCGCCTGTCCATATCAACGCCATTGCCAAGCATATCGGCGTCGATCTCAATATCGACGAATGGCAGGAGCACGGCCACAAGGTGCCGCTGCTGGTCAACCTGCAGCCGGCCGGAGAGTATCTGGGCGAAGACTACTACCACGCCGGTGGTGTTCCGGCGGTCGTCAACGAATTGATGAAGCAGGGCCTCATTCACGAGGACGCCCCCACCGTCAACGGCAAGACCATCGGCGAGAACTGCCGCACCACCGCCATCGAGGACGACAAGGTCATCCGGCACTTCGACAATCCGCTCAAGGCCGAAGCTGGCTTCCTGGTGCTGCGCGGCAATCTCTTCGACAACGCCATCATGAAGACCAGCGTGATCAGCCAGGAATTCCGGGAGCGCTATCTGTCCAACCCGGCCCATCCTGGCATGTTCGAGGGCAAGGCCGTGGTCTTCGACGGCCCCGAGGATTACCACCACCGCATCGACGATCCATCGCTCGAGATCGACGAGCACACGCTGCTCTTCATGCGCGGTGCCGGCCCAATCGGCTATCCGGGCGCTGCCGAAGTCGTCAACATGCGGCCACCGGCCTATCTCATCAAGAAGGGCGTCTCGTCGCTCGCCTGTATCGGCGACGGCCGCCAGTCCGGTACGTCCGGCTCACCCTCGATCCTCAATGCCTCGCCGGAAGCGGCTGCGGGTGGCAACTTGGCCATTTTGAGGACCGGGGATCGCGTCCGCATCGACCTTAACAAGGGCGAGGCCGATATCCTGATCTCGGACGAAGAAATCGCCACCCGCCGCGCGGCGCTGGAAGCAGATGGGGGCTACAAGTTCCCCAAACACCAGACCCCCTGGCAGGAAATCCAGCGCAGCCTCGTCGGCCAGTTGGGCGACGGTGCAATCTTGAAACCCGCCGAAAAATACCAGCGCATCGCCCAGACCGCCGGCCTGCCGCGCGACAACCACTGATCCATTTGACTTGAGGCAAAACGAAAGGCCCGCCAGATTGGCGGGCCTCTCTATTCTAGGGTCAGGCACCTTCCCCGAATCTCCGCCAGCGATCGCACGAAGTGCTCGTGCCACTCGTCGCCCGGAGGCTGCGACAGACGCCACCAGAAAAATGCGAGGCGATGCCCGCCATCATCCAGGGTGTCGAATTCAAACTGATCCCGGAGGTCGGGCGCCGATATCGGTACAAAGTGCCAGAGCTGCCCCGGGGCGACCGCCGCACTGGACCATTGCGGCCCTGCCGTTACGGTGCCGACAATGCCGGACTCTTCAGTCAGCTCCCGCAGAGCGCCGGACTCAACTGTCTCGCCTGGCTCACGCGTCCCTTTGATCAATTGCCACCCGGCCAACGGATGTCGAAACGCCAGGATCTCGCACTCTGCCCCTTCGCCACGCAGCACATAGGGGCAAAGCTTTTCGATGGACCGACCGGCGGGCGACGTCAATATTTCCGCAAGAGGCCCACCAGCCGGCCCTGCACCTTAACCCGGTCCGGCGGGAAAATGCGGGTTTCGTAGGCGGGGTTGGCCGCTTCCAGCGCCACCGTATCGCCCTTGCGGCGGAGGCGCTTGAGGGTGGCTTCCTCGTCATCGACCAGGGCGACGATGATCTCTCCCGTCGAGGCATGTTCCTGCTTCTTGATGAGCACCGTGTCGCCGTCGAAAATGCCGGCCTCGATCATGGAATCGCCACGCACTTCAAGGGCATAGTGCTCGCCGGCGCCGAGCATTTCGGGCGGCACGGCAATGGTGTGCGAATGGGTCTGGATGGCTTCGATAGGGGTACCGGCAGCGATGCGGCCCATGACCGGGACGGACACTGGTCGGGCGTAATCATCTGATCCGCCTGCACTATTCCGCGCCGGGGGTGAGGCGACCTTGCCCAGATTGCCCTCGATGACGGAGGGTTCGAAGCGCGCCTTGCGACCGCCGAGGGAGGGGTTCATCGAATCGGGGAGCTTTACAACCTCCAGCGCCCGCGCCCGGTTCGGCAGGCGGCGGATGAAACCGCGTTCCTCCAGCGCCGTGATCAGCCGGTGAATGCCGGATTTCGAAGCCAGATCAAGGGCATCCTTCATCTCGTCAAAGCTCGGGGGAATGCCACTTTCCTTCATCCTTTCATGGATGAACATCAGCAGCTCGTGTTGTTTGCGTGTCAGCATCGGCCCCTAAACCCCAGAATCGGAACATAGACGGAACGACCATACATGTTCCATTTATGTTCTGCAATCCCTCCACGCCTGGAGGTCGATCATGAACGGATAATGATCGAATCTGAACGGCCTAGAACGCGTCGATGGGAAATGCTGAGACCAGGGTGCCCGCGGGCTGGCCGGGATCGTGTTCGGGCTGGATGATCAGCAGGTCGGCCGAGGCCAGCGAGGAGGTGTGCCCGCTATCGGTCTGGCTGATCGGTTCGGCCATGGGGCCGGTGGGTGTATGAACCAGCCGCGCGCGCATGTAGTGACGACGGGCCGTATTGGGCGGCGTGGGCGCGACCAGGGGCAGGGCCCATCGTGCGGGTTCGGCATGGCCGAGGAATGCGCGGAGGGCCGGCTTGACGAAAATCAGGGCCGTGACCATGGCCGAGACCGGATTGCCGGGCAGGCCGAAGACCAGCGTGCGCCCCCGCGTGCCGAACATCAGCGGCTTGCCCGGGCGCATGTTGATGCGCCAGAAGTCGAGCGTGACGCCAAGCTCCTTGAACACGTCCTGCACCAGGTCATGCTCGCCCACCGACGCGCCCCCGGTGGTGATCAGGAAGTCCGGCTCGGCATCCAGCGCCGCCGCGAGTTCGGCACGTAGCCGCGTGACGGCGTCGGGGATGATGCCGTGGTCGGCGATGGTTTCGGCATAGGGGGCCAGCATGGCTGCCAGGCCAAAGCTGTTCGAGGCGACGATCTGGTCGGGACCCAGCGGGTTCCCCGGCAGCACCAGTTCGTCGCCGGTTGCCACCAGCGCGATGCGCGGGCGCCTGGCCACACTCAGCGTGCCGGCATTGGCAGCCGCGGCTACTGCGATCTGCATCGGCGTCAGGCGCGTGCCCAGGGGCAGAAGTACCTGACCCGTCGCAAAGTCGTTACCCTTGGGCCGGACACTGTGGCCTAGACGGGCAGGGGCGGTGAAGCGCACGCGATCCCCCTCGCGTACGGCCTCTTCCTGCATGATGACGGTGTCGGCGTCAGGGGGGACTGGTGCCCCGGTAAAGATACGGACGGCCTGTTTGGCACCAATGGCCCCGGAAAAGCCCGCCCCCGCCTGCGACGTGCCGATGACATCGAGCCATGCGTCCTCTGCCACATCGGCGGCACGCATGGCATAGCCATCCATGGCGCTGGCGTCGAAAGGGGGCTGGTCGTGGTGGGCAACAAGTGGCTCTGCCAGCACGCGGCCGACAGCTTCTCTCAGCGGCACTGTTTCGGTCAGCACCGGCGGAACATGCCTCAGAATGGCTCTCAGCGCGTCATCAACCGGGAGCAGACTCATGGCGTGCGCACGAAGTCCCCGGACTTGCCGCCGGATTTTTCCACGAGGCAGAGATCGGAGATGGCCATGGCCCGGTCGATGGCCTTTGCCATGTCATAGAGGGTGAGCGCTGCGACGGAAGCGGCGGTCAGGGCTTCCATTTCCACCCCGGTCTGGCCGGTAGTTTCCGCGGTGGCGATAATGAGGATGGAGGCGGGACCATCGCCCTCGATCTCGACGCTGACCTTGGTCAGCGGGATCGGATGGCAGAGCGGGATCAGTTCGGATGTCTTCTTGGCCGCCATGATGCCGGCAACACGGGCCACGGCCAGGGCATCGCCCTTCTTGAGGCCACCGCCGAGGATAGCGGCGACAGTTTCTGCCTGGCCCGAGATCCGCGCCTGCGCCACCGCCCGGCGACGGGTAATGGCCTTGTCACCGATATCGACGATATGGGCCTCGCCCTTCTCGTTGAGATGGGTGAGGCCGCTTGCCATCAGCGCACCAGTTCCGGCGCGCCCATGAGCAGGGTGCGCGTGGCGGCAACTACATCGTCCTGGCGCATCAGGCTTTCGCCGACGAGGAACGTGCCGACATTGCAGCGTTCGTCCAGCATCTTGACGTGTTCGTGGGTGACGATGCCGCTCTCGCTGACCAGCAGCACATCGGACGGAACACCTGCCGCAAGATTGACCGTGGTCTCGAGTGTGGTTTCAAACGTGCGCAGATTGCGGTTGTTGACGCCGATGAACTTGGCATCGAGTGCCAGGGCGCGGTCGAGTTCGAGTTGGTCATGCACTTCCACTAGCGCGTCCATGCCCCATTCCTCGGCAGCGTCGAGGAGGTAGCGGGCAACGTCGTCGCCCACGGCGGCCATGATGATGAGGATGCAGTCCGCGCCCCAGGAGCGTGCCTCGGCCACCTGATAGGTTTCGAACAGGAAGTCCTTGCGCAGCACGGGTAGTTTCGTCGCGGCTCGCGCCTCGATCAGATAGCTGGGCGACCCCTGGAAGCTCGGGCGATCAGTGAGAACAGAAAGGCAGGCTGCGCCGGCCAGTTCGTAGGCACGGGCTATTTCGGCGGGCTGGAAATCGGCCCGGATCAAGCCTTTGGAGGGGCTGGCCTTTTTGACTTCGGCAATCAGGGCATAGTCGCCATTAGCACGCTTGTCCTTGATGGCCTTGACGAAACCGCGCGGGGCCGGCTGGTCGTGCGCCTCGGCCACCACCTCGGCCCAGGGTCGCATGGACTTGGCAGCGGCGATTTCCTCGCGCTTATAGGCTTCGATCTGCTTGAGAATATCGCTCATGATGCTTGTCCGTTCGATACGGCCACGAGGCGGGCGAGTGTTTGCTTGGCTTGGCCTCTGTCGATGGCCTGTGCCGCCATGGCAACGCCTTCGCCGATATCGGCCACCTTGTCGGCTACAAAAAGGGCTGCTGCGCTGTTGAGTAGCACAATATCACGATAGGCACCGCTGGCCCCGTCCAAAAGCGCCGTCAGCGCCGCTGCATTCTCAGCGGGGTCGCCGCCACGCAGATCGTCAAGCGTCACGCGCTTGATACCGAATTGTTCGGGCGAAATCTCGAACGTGGTGAGGCTGCCGCCCGCGATCTGCGCAACATGGGTCGAGCCCGTCGTCGTGATTTCATCGAGGCCGTCGCTGCCATGCACGACCCAGGCCTTTGTTGCCCGGTTGGCCAGCAGTGCCGCCGCTACCGGCTCCACCCACTCTTCCGCAAAGACGCCCAGCACATAACGGCGAACGCCGGCGGGGTTGGATTGCGGTCCAAGCAGGTTGAACAGCGTCCGCGTACCCATCTCCATCCGGGTCGGGCCCACATGGCGCATGGCCGGGTGATGGCTGGGGGCGAACATGAAACCGATGCCGGCTTCCTTAACGCAGCGCGAGATTTCCTCTGGGGCAAGGTCGAGCTTGACGCCGAGGGCCTGCAAGGCCTCGGCCGAGCCCGACTTGGACGAAAGGGCGCGGTTGCCATGCTTGGCCACCGGCACGCCCGTGGACGCCACCACAATGGCGCTCGCCGTGGAAATGTTGAGCGTGCCCGCGCCGTCCCCGCCGGTACCGACGATGTCGACCGCATCTTCGGGGGCGGAGACCGGCACCATCTGCTCGCGCATGATCGAAACAGCCGCGGCAATCTCCACCACGGTCTCTCCCTTGACGCGCATGCCCATGAGGAAGGCGCCGATCTGGCTGGGAGTCGCCTCGCCGGCCATGATCTGGCGCATGACGTCCCGCATCTCCTCGCCGGTCAGGTCACGGCGCGTGGCGATCTTGTTGAGGGCCGACTTGATATCCATCACGCAGCCTTCTTTCCGTTGAAGTCGCGGGCAATGTTCAGGAAGTTCTGGAGCAGCGCGTGGCCGTTTTCCGAGGCGATGCTTTCCGGGTGGAACTGCACACCATGGATGGGCAGCGTCTTGTGCTGCATGCCCATGATCAGGCCGTCATCGGTCGTGGCGGTAACTTCAAGGACATCGGGCAGGGTGTCGGCCTTGACGATCAGCGAGTGGTAGCGCGTCGCCTCGAAGTCGTTGTTAAGGCCGCGGAATATGCCCTTGCCGGTATGGTGGATCTTGCTGGTCTTGCCATGAAACAGGCTCGGTGCCCGCACCACGTCACCGCCCAGGGCCTGACCCATAGCCTGGTGCCCCAAGCAGACACCCAGCATGGGTATCGTTGACTTGAAGCGATCAATGACGGCCAGGCAGATGCCGGCCTCGTTGGGGGTGCAGGGGCCGGGCGAAAGCACGATGGCTTCGGGCGTCATGGCGGCGATCTCTTCGAGCGTAATCTTGTCGTTACGCTTCACCGTGATGTCGGCACCAAGCTCGCCCAGGAAATGGACGAGGTTGTAGGTAAAACTGTCGTAGTTATCGATGACGAGGGTCTTGGTCATTTAGGACATTCCTCAAACTGGTTCTGGCTTGGATCGATCAGAACCAGCTTTGCCATCGATGCGTCGGGGCAATCGCGAGACTACCCCCACCCTTGATCCCTACCCACAAGGGGGAGGGAGACGATGAATATTGACGCCTCGGCCCTGCGCCTCCCTCCGCTTGATGGGGAGGGAATGAGGGTGGGGTGATGCCACGCACCTCGGTATCCAAGGTATCACTCACTGCCCAACTCCCGCTTCGCCGGCATAGCGTAGCGCTTCCTCGGCGGCGCTGAAAAGGGCGCGGGCCTTGTTCTCGCATTCGAGCTGTTCGAGTTCGGGCCTGGAGTCGGCAACGATCCCGGCGCCGGCCTGCACGTAGAGCTTGCCGTCCTTGACGATGCCGGTGCGCAGCACGATGCAGGTATCCATCGTGCCGTCCGCGCCGAAATACCCCACGCAGCCGCCATAGATGCCGCGGCGCGATTTTTCGAGCTCGTCGATGATCTCCATGGCGCGCACCTTGGGGGCGCCGGACACGGTACCCGCCGGGAAACCGGCCGACAGCGCATCGACAAAGTCATATTGCGGATCGAGCACGCCAACCACGTTCGAGACGATGTGCATGACGTGGGAATAGTATTCGAGGAAGAACTTGTCGGTGACCTTGACCGTGCCGGTCTTGGCCACGCGGCCCACGTCGTTGCGCCCGAGGTCGAGCAGCATCAGATGCTCGGACAGTTCCTTGGGATCGCTGAGCAGTTCCTCTGCCAGTTCCTTGTCCCGCGCCGGGGTGGAACCGCGCTTGCGGGTCCCGGCAATGGGGCGGATCGTGACTTCGCCATCCTGCACCCGCACCAGGATTTCCGGGCTCGATCCGGCGACCGCGAAGTTGCCGAAATCGAAGAAATACATATAGGGGCTGGGATTGGTCCGCCGCAGGGCCCGGTAGAGGGCAGTGGGCGGCAGGGTGAAATCGGCCGAAAACCGCTGGCTCAATACCACCTGGAAGATGTCGCCGGCAGTGATGTAGTCCTTGGCCCGGGCCACCATCTGCCCATACTCCTCTTTCGAGGTGTTGCTGGTCACCGCTATGGATTCGAGGTCGGGCAGGGCAGGGGTGGCCGGGGTCGCCTGGGTCAACCGGGCAATGGCATCGTTGATCCGGTCTTCGGCCGCGGCGAGCGCCTGGGAGGCGGTGACGCCTTCGCGCACATAGACGGGCGCCGTGAGGTAGAGCTCGTCCTTGACCGTATCGAAAATGGCCAGCAGCGAGGGGCGCATCAGCACCGCTTCCGGCGTCTGCAAATCGTCCGGATTGCCGTTGGGCAGCACTTCCATGTAGCGGACCATTTCATAGCCAAGATAGCCATAGATGCCGGCCGATTGCGGCGGCAGGCCGGGCGGCATGTCGATCTGGCTTTCGGCCACGAGCTTGCGCAGCGCGTCGAGCGGCATGTCCTCCAGGGGCTCGAAAGCGTCCGGGGCGGTCTGGGCAGTGCGATTGATCGAAGCCTTGCCGTCCTCGACCTTGAGGATAAGGTCGGGCAGCAGGCCGATCATGGAATAGCGGCCGCGGGTCGTTCCGTCCTGCACGCTTTCGAGGAGGAACGAGTGCGTCCGCCCTGCGGCGAGCTTGAGATAGGTCCCGATCGGCGTTTCCAGATCCGCCACGATGCGACGCCATACGAGTCCAGACTTTCCGGCATCGTATTGCGCGGCAAAGGTCTTGGAGTAGTCGTCGCCCATTTTGGTCTGGTTCCGTTGGTGGGGGTGGGTATTACTGCCCGTAATTCTGGACGAGTAACTGGTTGAGCGCCTGCTGGTTGACCCGCAGGCCGGCATCGTCGCGGACGGCCGCGACAAAATCGGACTGGAGGCCCGAACGGGCTTCGGCATGGAGGCTGTCGAGGACCGTAGCTGCGAACGGCTCTGCTGGTGCGGCGGTGTCGACCACCTGGAAGACCACGACTTCACCAGCCTCGTTGACCACCGAGCCGGCATGGTCCGGCCCGCCGGCAAACGCGGCCGCCGCCATAGTGCCGTCGATCAGCCCGTTTTCGGAGCCGAAGCGGGTGAAGGCCGGGCTCAATTGCGGGAAGGCGCTGAGCTCGAAACCGATATCGGCCAGCGCCTCGCCGGATTCCAGCCGCGTGACGAGTTCTCCGGCCTTGGCGATCAGGGCATTGTTCGCCCGTTCCTGGGCGATGGCAACTTCCACTTCGGCGCGCACTTCATCCAGCGTCTGGTCGCGGGCGGGTGCGATCTCCTCGATGTCGAACCACACATGGGCATTGCCCGAGAGCGGCACCGAGGGGATCAGCTTGTCCTGGCTGGCCGCGAAGATGGCCTGTGCGACCCTGGCATAGTCTTGCGGCGCCAAGTGAGGCAGGACCGAAAGCTCGGCGCCGCCGGTCGTGACTGCCGCTTCGTAGACAGGCAGGCCGAAGCGCTCGGCAATCTGCTTGATCGGCTGGAAGGCGGCGCGCAATTCCTCGATCTGGTCGAGGATATCGTTGATCTCATTGCGGGCTTCGGCGAGCGACAGGCGCCCGACAATGTCGGCTCGCGCTTCCTCAAGCGTCGGCTCGCGGGAGGCCTCGATCTCGACGACATGCACGGCACGCTTGCCGCCAATGCCTTCGATGATGGCGAAACCGTCCTCGGCAAGGCCAAAGGCAGCTTCGGCCAAGCGCGTATCGGTGATTTCGGCTCTGGTCAGCGTGCCCAGGCTGGACGGCGTCAGGCCGGCTTCAGCGATCAGGGTGCCAAAATCGGTGCCGGCAGCGAGGCCGGCTTCGAACTGGGCCTGAAGTTCCGGCGTCGACAGGGAAACCTGCTCGATGGTGCGGCGCTCGGGCGTGGTCAGCGAGGCGCGGGTCTTCTCGTATTCGGCGACCACGGCGTCTTCGGCAATGGTCTTGATCGCGGCCAGCGAGGCCATGGAGAGGTCGAGGAGCTTCACAGTTCGCGTCTCGACCGTGCGGAACTCGGCCTGATGCTCGGCGAGATAGGCCGCCAGTTCTTCTTCGGTCGGCGCGGCGGGCGTCTCGATGCTGGTCTCGCTCAGGATCATGTAGTCGATCGTGCGCGTGGCCGAGGCATAGTCGGCGATCAGACCAGTCGCGACAGCGGGCATGCCGGCATTGGCAAAGAGGGACGCTGCAAGCTGCTCCCGCCGGGCCTCGTCACTGCGCGCGTCGAAATATTCCGCCTCGGTCCAGCCGGCGCTCTGCAGGACCTGGGTGAAGATGGCGGGATCGAAATTGCCCAGCGTGCCGTGGAAGGACGGGTCCTCGCGCAGCATTTTCGCCAGCTTGGCTTCCGAGACGCCCAGGCCGAACTGGTCCGCCAGCGTATCGAGCGCTGCGCCTTCCGAGAGGCCGAGCAGGACGGCGGTGGGGATGCCGAAGGCCTCGGCCTGGCTCGCCGTCGGCACTGAGCCGAGCTGCTGGGCGAACGCGTTGGCTCGGCTCTGATAGGCGCGCAGGAATTCACGCGAGGTGATTTCCTCATTGCCCACGCGAGCAACAGTATTGCTCCCGAGGTCGACGATCACATTGTTGATCCCGAATCCGGCTACACCGACAAGCAGGAACGCCCCCATGACCTTTCCGGGCCAGGATTTTGCAAAACCACGCAAACCATCGAGCATCTGAAGCGTTCCAGTTTCGGGTCCAACCCTTTACCGCAGGCAAGGGGTGGGACTAGTAAGACAAATACGACAGCCGGGGTTAGGGCAAAGCCCTCTCCGGCGCAAGAGGCAGGAGTAGCAAGATTGACGACCATCTCACCGCTGATCGCAGGAAACTGGAAGATGAACGGGCTCACCCACTCGCTGGATGAGCTGAGTGAGCTGGCGCGCTTGCTGACCACCGGTGAGGCCCCGCGGGCCCTTGTCGTGGTGTGCCCGCCTGCAACATTGCTGGCGGCAGTGGCCGCCCAAGGCGCTTCCAGCGGCATCATTGCCGGTGGGCAGGATTGCCATGCACAAGCCTCCGGCGCCCATACGGGTGACATTTCGGCCGGCATGCTCGCTGACGCCGGCGCCCAATATGTCATCGTCGGGCATTCCGAGCGCCGCACGGATCACGGAGAAACCAGCGACACGGTGCGCGGCAAGGCGGAGGCCGCCATCGGGGCGGGCCTGAAACCCATCATCTGCGTGGGCGAAACCGAGGCGCAGCGCGATGCGGGCCAGGCGGAATCGATCGTTTCCGAACAGATCGCCGCGTCGATCCCGGACGCCGCCGAACTGCATGAGGTGATCGTTGCCTATGAGCCGGTCTGGGCCATCGGCACCGGCCGGACCCCGACGCTGGAGGAGATCGGCCATATGCACGACGCCATCCGGGCCCGGCTGATTGATCGCTTCGGTTCGGAAAAGGGTGAGAGCATCCGCATTCTCTACGGCGGCTCGCTCAAGCCCCAGAATGCCCGTGAGATCCTGTCGGTTGCCAATGTCAACGGCGGTCTCGTTGGGGGCGCCAGCCTCTTGGCAAAGGACTTCTATACGATTATCTCCGCCGTCTAGGCTCGATGCATGGCTGCCCGTGGCGAAAAAGCGCCGCAGGCGGCTGGCATTTGGCGTTGGGGTTGTGTATGACCCCGCATCCTTTCCAAACTGGACGAGGCCTTTTGGCACGTCTGGACCGACGCGAAGACAAGAGATTCATGGCCAACGTATTGCTCGTCGCCTACCTGCTGATCGTGCTGGCGCTGATCGTCGTCATCCTGCTTCAGCGCTCCGAGGGCGGAGCCCTGGGCATTGGCGGCGGCGGTGGCGGCGGTCTGATGACGGCCCGTGGTTCGGCCAATTTGCTGACCCGCACGACGGCAATCCTGGCGGCCCTGTTCTTTGCGCTCGCCATTGGCCTGACGATTCTCAACGAACTCGATCGCGGCACGTCCAGCATTCTGGACAATGCAACGACGGGCGCTGACGGCAGGCAGCCGACCACCGTTCTTGACGCGCTGAATGCGCTGCAGGGCGACGACACGTCGGATCTGCCGCTCCCCGCTGACACGACGACGGCGCCTGCAACCACCACGACAACTGAAACCGCCCCGGCTGCGGACGCGACCTCGACCACGGACTCCACTGCCACCGGCAGCGACCTGCCGGTGCCCGAGGCCCCGGCCGACCAAACGCCCGCGGCGCCGACGGGCAACTGACCCGCCGCAAGGCGAATGCGAAAAAGGGGATGGCAACATCCCCTTCTTCTTTTTGTGTAGAGCGGGTTTCCTTCTCTGCGAATCGACAACGATATGCTTATGGTGATCGCCCATGGCTCGGTACGTATTCATCACCGGAGGCGTGGTTTCCTCCCTTGGCAAAGGTCTGGCTTCGGCGGCGCTCGGCGCTGTGCTGCAGGCGCGCGGCTACAAGGTCCGCCTGCGCAAGCTCGACCCCTATCTCAACGTGGATCCCGGCACGATGTCGCCGACCCAGCATGGCGAGGTCTTCGTCACCGATGACGGTGCCGAGACCGACCTCGACCTCGGGCACTACGAGCGGTTCACGGGTCGCGCCGCCAATAAGCGTGACAACATCACCTCGGGCCGCATCTATTCGGACCTGCTGGCCAAGGAGCGCAAGGGCGAGTTCCTGGGCGCCACCGTCCAGGTGATCCCGCACGTCACCGACGCGATCAAGAATTTCGTGCTCGAGGGCAACGAGGACTTCGACTTCGTGCTGGTGGAAATTGGCGGAACGGTGGGCGATATCGAAGGCCTGCCCTTCTTCGAGGCCATCCGCCAACTCGGCAACGAATTGCCGCGCAACCATGCGGCCTATCTGCACCTGACGCTTATGCCGTACATTCCCTCGGCCGGGGAGTTGAAGACCAAGCCGACCCAGCACTCGGTCAAGGAGCTCCGCTCCATCGGCATTGCCCCCGACGTGCTGCTGGTGCGCTGCGACCGGCCCATTCCAGAGGGCGAAAAGAAGAAGCTCAGCCTCTTCTGCAACGTGCGCGAAACCGCCGTTATCCAGGGGCTCGACGTCGGCTCCATCTACGACGTGCCCATGGCCTATCACAATGAAGGCCTCGATCGTGAAATCCTCGCCGCCTTCGGCATTACCGACGCGCCCGAGCCCGACATGTCGGCATGGGAAGAAGTTTCCCGCCGCTATCACAACCCAGAAGGCGAAGTGAACATCGCCATCGTGGGTAAGTATACCGGCCTCAAGGACGCCTATAAGTCGCTGTCCGAAGCACTCACCCATGGCGGCATCGCCAACAAGGTGAAGGTCAACCTGCAATGGATCGACTCGGAAGTGTTCGAGCGCGACGATCCGGCACCCTATCTCGAACATGTCCACGGCATCCTCGTCCCCGGCGGCTTCGGCGAGCGCGGCTCGGCCGGCAAGATCGAGGCGGCCCGCTTCGCCCGCATCAAGGACGTCCCCTATTTCGGCATCTGCTTCGGCATGCAGATGGCCTGTATCGAAGCGGCGCGGAACACGGCTGGCATCAAGGCGGCCTCATCCACCGAGTTCGGCTCCACCAAGGAACCGATCGTGGGCATGATGACCGAATGGGTGAAGGGCAACGAGAAAGAAAGCCGCGCCAAGGACGGCGATCTGGGCGGCACGCTGCGCCTCGGCGCCTATCCGGCTCAACTCACCCGTGGCTCGCGCGTTGCCGACATCTATGGCTCCACACGCATTTCCGAGCGCCATCGTCACCGCTATGAGGTGAACATGGACTATCGCAAGCGCCTCGAAGCCAATGGCCTGCTGTTCTCCGGGGTCTCGCCCGACGGCACGCTGCCTGAAATCGTCGAGCGCACTGACCATCCGTGGTTCATCGGCGTGCAGTTCCACCCGGAATTGAAGTCGAAACCCTTCGAGCCGCATCCGCTGTTCACGAGCTTCATTGCGGCGGCGATGGATCAGAGCCGGCTGGTTTAGCGCCGTCTTGCATTTGTCACCTGTGTGGATCAGCCTTCCTGTTCTCGGGGGAGGGCACTCACATGGCACGCCTAAAGCTTGCAAGCTGGAACATTGGCTGGTTCGGCCAGTTGCTCAAAGGGTTTACGCGAACCATCCCGGACAAGGCCACGAAGGTGGATACGCCGGAGGGCAAGGCGCTGCAGCTCATGCAGAAGCGTCAGATCGCCGAGGAGATCCGCCTTATTGATCCGGACATCCTGTGCATCCAGGAAGGTCCGAATACCGGCGCCGTTGGTCTGCTCGAAGACTACTGCACGGAATTCCTCAACGGTGACTACGTTGTCATCAAGCGCCCACCTTCCGAGGCCTATTTTGTTCGCGGCGTGCAGGCCATGTTTTTCCTCGTCCGCACCACACTGGTACCGCGCCTCTCGCCCTCGTTGCTTCCGGTGTCCCGATGGCACGAGGCGACCATGGCCGAAAGCCTGGCGGATACCGGCTTTCTCAACGACCACAACAAGAAGTGGCTCATACGCCACCCCTGGTTCAAGGCCGAACAACCCACGCGGGACGAAGCGACCCCTACTGACCTGACGGCATCCGATGCCCCGCTGCCGCCGCTCGATGCCAAGGATCATTTTCACTGGCGCTGGCCGCAGGTGCTTGTCTGCCAGATCGACGGACGCAGAGTCGATTTTGTCGGGCTGCACCTCAAATCCAAGTTTCAGGATCCCGAGGATTATCGCCGCGCGGCACCGTTGAGGTTCAAACCGAACCTGACCAGTGCGGAACGCAAGTTGCTCGACAAGGTCGAGCGCCTGGCCATCGAGGCCCGCATCAAGCTCACGACCGAGGCGGTAAACATCCGCTACTTCGTGGAAAATCGCTTTCGCAATGAAGAGGCGCCGATCGTCTTCCTGCTCGGAGATCTCAATGACGGGATCGGCAAGGAGTATTTCGAGCGGCTCTACCTCTTCCACGACCTGGTTTCCAACCTCCAGGGCGACGTGTTTTTCGCCCGCCGCTTCCTCAACCACGCGCTCTTCGATTACGGCATCGAGTCCGACAAGAACTTCCGCTGGACCGCCCAGTTCCAGGATGCCTGGGATCCGACACGTCCCCAGGAGATCCTGCTCGACCACATCCTCTTTACCCAGTCCGTGGTGGGGACGCCCTTTGCATCAGCCCCGTTGCATGTGCCATCCAAGGCCGGCAAGGTGGAACACGAGGCCCACAACGCCGCCAACATGCCTTTTGGCGCGGAAGAAGAAGGCACCAGCGACCATCGTCCCGTCTCGGTCACCATGAATATGACCGACTGATTGGTCTATCCATGTGTCTCTGCTGGCGGGGAGGAAGGAACAGCCCATGGCCGAAATCATCAATCTTCGTAGCGCCCGCAAGGCCAAGGCTCGCACTGAAAAGGAAGCGGCGGCGGAAGCCAATCGCCTGAAATTCGGCCGCACCAAGGTTGAAAAGCTCAAGGATGCGAGCGAGAAGGCCCGCGCGGAAAAGCTGATCGACGGGCACAAACGGGAAGACTGATCTCTCGTTTTAGCTTTCTTCGCCGATGGAGAGGTCGGCGCTTCGCGCCCGGTGAAGGCCGTCACTTGTTCCCGCGGTCTTCAGTCATGAAGCGCGCACGATACTCACGCGGGCTGATCCCCAGGCGCTGCCGGAACTGGTGGCGCAGCGCATGGGCCGAACCGTAGCCGACCGCTGACGCTATTGTTTCCGTGGATTCATTGCCCTGCCGCAACAGGCGCTTGGCTTCGTCCAGTCGCTCCAGTGCCAGCCAATCCCCTGGCGCCTGGCCGGTCGCCTCCGAGAAGCGCCGCAAGAATGTCCGGCTGCTCATGCGCGCCGATTTGGCCATGGCTGCGATCGTCCAGTTGGCGGCAAGGTTGGCGCGCACGTCCTCAATCACCGGCGCAATCTCGGTTGACCGACGCGAAGCAACCGGCCTTTGCAGAAACTGTACCTGCCCGCCGGATCGATGCGCCGGCATGACCAGTCGCCGCGCCACGGAATTGGCGGCCTCCGGCCCAAAGTCCTGCCGGACAATCTCAATCATCAGATCGATGCCAGCGGCGCTGCCGGCCGAGGTATAGATGCGGTCATGCTGGCGATAGAGCGACGCGTCGTCCACGCTGACGCCTGGAAAGCGCTCGCGCAGTCTTTCGGCATAGCGCCAATGGGTTGTGGCCGTACCGCCATCCAGCAGACCGGTCGCGGCCAAAACGAAGGCCCCCGAGCAGATGGACGCCAGACGCGCCCCGCGCGCATGGGCGGTCCGTAGACGGCAGATAAGGTCTTCGGGCACCGGGCTATCGGCCCCCCGCCAGCCCGGCACGATGATGATATCCGCCTGGCCCAGAATCTCCAGGCTGTGATCCGCGACTACGGTCAGTCCACCATGCGCCCGCATCGGTCCGTCGTCGACGCCGCTGCTGGCAAACCGGTACCACCCACTGCCCATTTCGGGGCGGGCCAGGCCGAAGATCTCGGCCGCAATGCCGAATTCGAAAGTGCAAAGCCCGTCATAGAGCAGGGCGACAACGAGAGGACCGGTGTTTGGCATGATCTTTACGTATATTGTCATTCACGCCAATTGCAAGCGAAGCCGGGGGAGAAGGAGATAGGCGGGCAAGGAGACACGCCATGACCACCAACGTGACCGCCATTCCCGCCGCCCCGAGCGCCTTGGCCCGCGAGCACTTCGCAGCAGAATTCGCCTTCGAAACCGATTGCTGGGATGTCCACGACGCGCTCGGCAAGGGGGCAGACTTTGTCCTCCTGGACGTGCGCAGCCCGGCCCTGTTTGCCGCCGGACACGTGCCCGGCGCCATCAACCTGCCGCATGGAAAGATTGTCCGCTCGAAGCTGGAGCAATATCCTGCGGATACCCTGTTTGTGACCTATTGCGCCGGACCGCATTGCAATGGTGCTGCGCGCGGGGCGCTGCGCCTCGCCGAGCTCGGCCGCCCCGTCAAGATCATGGCCGGAGGGATCACTGGTTGGCTGGACGAGGGGTTTGACCTGGCGGCGGGCGAAGGCCCGTGAGCGTCAACTTTCGCCGAGCCATTCCCGGCGATTGCCATGCTCTCCTCGAACTCATCCGCGCCCACGCCGCCTATGAGCAGAGTGTCGCTATGATCGAGCAGGACCAGTTGGGCGACCTCCTGGTCAACACCAATCCGCCCAGTTGCATCATCGTGGCCGAGGAGAATGGCAATCTCCTCGGCTATGCAGCTCTGACGCTGGACTACGGGCTATGGTCGGGCGCGTGGTACGCGCATATGGATTGCCTTTTCGTCCTGGCGGCGCAAAGGCGCAGGGGTCTTGGAGCAGGGCTGGTCGCTTATGCGAAGGAAGTGGCCCGGGAGAGGGGTGCACTGCGCATGGAATGGCAGACACCCTCGTGGAATACCAGCGCCATCGGCTTTTACGCGCGACTGGGGGCCAGCGGCGCGCAAAAGCTGCGGTTCACCATGCCCATCGGGTGAGAGCTACCAATCCACCTGACAAACTACCCCACCCGGGCCGAACTGCATGCTGTCGGGCGTGTACTGGAAGATTTCGATCTTCACGCCGCTGGGGTCGGCCAGCCAGCATTGCCAGGTGTGGTCGACACCAAGTTTTTTGTCCGTCACGGCAACACCTTTGGCCTTCGCATGGGCCATGAACGCGTCGATGTCGTCGGTCTCGAAGCAGATGTGATTGATCTGGTTGGTATCCTCGAAGCGGCTTTCGCCCTTGCGGAAGACTTCCACGAAGGTGCGATTGCCGAAATCGAGATAGAAGCCGATCCGGTCCTCGCCGCGCTTGAAGTCGAATTTTGGCGCCACGCCCAGCACGTCGCGATAGAAGGCCTCCACCGCATCGAGGTCGCGGGCGAAAATGCAGGTATGGGCCACCTGCTTGATGAGCGGGTTTGTCAAATCGGTCTCCTCTGAAATCTGCAAGCTGGACAGCCTGCCCTGACATGTTAGGACAAGGAAGGCATTCGGACCAGTCGGGAGGGGACAATCATGGCGCGCATTGTCGTTATCGGGGCCACCGGCCATATCGGCACCTATCTCGTTCCGCGCCTCGTCCAGGCCGGCCACGACGTCGTGGCGGTATCGCGCGGCAATTCCGAGCCCTATCTGCCCGATCCGGCCTGGGCCAAGGTCGAACGGGCTGTGCTCGACCGCCGGGCCCTTGAGGCGGCGGGTGAGTTCGGCCATGCCATTGCCGATCTCCGCGGCGATATCGTCATCGACAATATCTGCTTCACCCTCGACAGCGCCCGCCAACTGGTTGAAAGCCTTAGGGGCAGGGTGCAGCATTTTCTTCATATCGGCACGATCTGGACCCATGGTCATTCCGAAGTCGTGCCGACCCCGGAAGACGTGACCAAACGCCCCTTCGGCGAGTATGGGCTGCAAAAGGCAGCCATCGAGGCCTATCTCCTCGATCTGGCGCGCCGTGAGGGATTTCCGGCCACTATCCTCCATCCGGGCCATATCGTGGGGCAGGGGTGGTCACCGCTCAATCCAGCCGGCCATTTCGACGATGCGGCCTTCCGCACCATTGCGCGCGGCGAAACCCTCGCCCTCCCCAATTTCGGCATGGAAACGGTGCACCATATCCATGCCGACGACATTGCCGTTCTGGCCATGGAGGCCATGAGCAACTGGAGCGTCGCGGTCGGAGAGGCATTTCACGCGGTTTCCCCCGGGGCCATCACGCTGCGGCACTACGCCGAGGCCATGTATCGCTGGTTCGGACACGAGCCGGCGCTGAGCTTTCATCCCTGGAACGAGTGGAAAGACCTGCAGACGCCCGAAAATGCCGGCGCCACCTGGGAGCATATCGCGCGCAGCCCCAATGCCAGCATCGAGAAGGGGCGGCGCCTGCTCGGCTATGCGCCGCGCTACAGCTCGCTGGCAGCGGTCCAGGAGTCGGTCTCATGGCTCATCGCCAACGGGAAACTGGCCCTCTAGTAGGTTCGGCATGCGTGATTTTTGCGCGTGCCCTCTTTTCACTGTCACACAGCCCGTCTAGACAGGCATCCACACCAAAAAGTGCTTTCCGGGAAGGGCTCGCATGTCTTCAATCATCCACGTCAACGGCCGCCAGATCTATGATAGCCGCGGCAATCCGACCGTCGAAGTCGATGTTGTTCTGGACGATGGCAGCTTTGGCCGCGCCGCGGTGCCTTCCGGCGCCTCGACCGGCGCCCACGAAGCGGTTGAACTGCGCGATGGCGGCAAGCTCTACAACGGCAAGGGCGTGACCCAGGCCGTCGACAACGTCAACAATATCATTGCCGATGAACTCCTGGGCATGGATGCGCTCGACCAGCTCGCCATCGACCAGACCATGATCGAGCTCGACGGCACCGCCAACAAGGGCAAGCTGGGCGCCAATGCCATTCTCGGCGTGTCGCTGGCCGTGGCCAAGGCCGCTGCCGAATCGAGCGAATTGCCCTTCTACCGCTATATCGGCGGCCCGAATGCCCATGTCCTGCCCGTGCCGATGATGAACATCATCAATGGCGGCGAGCATGCCGACAACCCGATCGACATGCAGGAATTCATGATCCTGCCCGCCGGCGCCAAGTCCATCGCCGACGCCGTGCGTATCGGCTCGGAAATCTTCCATACCCTCAAGAAGGGTCTCTCCGCCGAAGGCCACAACACCAATGTGGGTGACGAGGGCGGCTTTGCCCCCAACCTCGCCTCGGCCGACGACGCCCTGGGCTTCATCATGCGCTCGATCGAAAAGGCCGGCTACAAGCCGGGCGAGGACGTTTTCCTCGGCCTCGATTGCGCGTCGACCGAATATTACAAGAACGGCAGGTACGAGATGAAGGGCGAGGGCAAGTCGCTCTCCTCGGACGAAAACGTCCGCTTCCTCGAAGACCTCACCAACCGCTACCCGATCATCACCATCGAAGACGGCATGGCCGAGGACGACTGGGACGGCTGGAAGGCTCTGACCGATGCCATCGGCAAAAAGGTTCAGCTGGTCGGCGACGATCTCTTCGTCACCAACACCCAGCGCCTCGTCTCGGGCATCAAGATGGGCGTCGCCAACTCGATCCTGGTCAAGGTCAACCAGATTGGCTCGCTGTCGGAGACCCTCGACGCCGTCGATACCGCCCATCGTGCCAGCTACACCTCGGTCATGTCGCACCGCTCGGGCGAAACCGAGGATTCGACCATTGCCGACCTCGCCGTGGCGCTCAACTGCGGTCAGATCAAGACCGGCTCGCTGTCGCGTTCCGACCGCATGGCCAAGTACAACCAGCTGATCCGCATCGAGGAACAGCTCGGTGGCTCGGCCAAGTATGCCGGCTACTCGGTGGTCAAGGGCCGCTAAGCGCCATGAACATGCGGGCTCTGGTCTATGACCGGTACGGCCCGCCCGAAGAAGTCCTGCGGCTGGAGCAATTGCCCCGGCCGCAACCCCGACCTGGCGAGGTGCTGGTCCGCGTCCACGCCGCCTCGGTGAATTCCTGGGACTGGGACTGCCTCGTCGGACGCCCGCTAGCCCGGATCAGCGCGCCGTTCCGGCCTCCCCATCGCATCCTCGGCGGCGACATCGCGGGTATTGTTGAGGCCGTTGGCGACGCCGTCGCAGGCTTTTCGATTGGGGACGCAGTCTTTGGCGACCTGACGTCTGCCACCTGGGGCGGCTTTGCCGACTATGTGTGCGCCCCCGCTGCGGCACTGGCGCACAAACCCCTCAGACTGAGCTTTCATCAAGCCGCTGCCCTTCCTCAGGCGGGGCTGCTTGCCCTGGAGGCCATGAAGCTGTGGCCCGGCCTGCTAGTTGACGAGACTGTTCTTGTAGTCGGGGCCGGCGGTGGCGCTGGACTATTTGCCCTGCAACTTGCCATTCAGGCCGGCGCCTCTGTCACTGGCGTCGACAAGGGCCTGAAGCGCGATGCCGTCATGGGGCAGGGCGCTGATGCCTTCATCGACTACATGCAGCACGATTTCGCTCGCGACGGCGGCCGCTTTGACTTCATCATCGACATGGTTGGCAGCCAGTCAGTGTTCGGCTACCGCCGGGCCCTCTGCAGGGGTGGCAGGCTGGCGCTGGTCGGCGGCAGCTTCGGCTGCATCCTCCAGGTTGTGGCCCTTGGTAATGCGGTCGGCAGGGCACAGGGGCAAAAGATGGGGCTTGCCATCTTCCAGCCCAGCACAGAAGGGCTGGATCGCCTCGCGGAACTGGCAGTGCCCGGTGTCATTACCCCCGTCATAGACAGTGTCTTTAAGCTCGAACGCGGCGCCGCCGCCCTACGTCGCATCGGCGATGGCAGCCACGTCGGAAAAATCATCATCGACATGGTGGCCTAGCCATTCCCGTCTGGTCTGCCCAACAATTGGGCATAGACTCCGAAGTGCGAGAATCACCTCGCCTGGGGAGTCTTGAGGCATGATAAAGCGTCTATCAGCCGAAGCTTTTGGTACATTCTGGCTCGTTTTCGGAGGATGCGGCTCGGCCGTATTGGCCGCGGGCATTCCTGAACTGGGCATCGGCTATGCCGGTGTCTCTCTGGCCTTCGGCCTCACGGTGCTGACCATGGCCTATGCCGTCGGCCATATCTCGGGCGGACATTTCAACCCGGCCGTATCGCTGGGTTTGGCCATTGCCGGCCGCTTTGAATACAAGGACCTGCTGCCCTATTGGGTCGCGCAAGTGGTGGGCGGCGCCCTCGGCGCTGCCGTACTGTTCCTGATCGCTTCGGGCACGGCAGGGTTCGCAGCCGGCGGCTTCGCCTCCAACGGCTACGACGCCCTCTCGCCGCACGGCTATGGATTGGTTTCGGTGCTGGTTGCCGAAGTGGTGCTCACCGCATTCTTCCTGATGATCATCCTGGGCTCGACCCATGCCAAGGCACCCGCCGGATTTGCGCCCATTGCCATTGGTCTGGGGCTGACGCTGATCCACCTGATCTCCATCCCGGTCAGCAATACCTCTGTCAATCCGGCCCGCTCGATCGCGGCCGCGATCTTTGCGCAGAACGGTGCACTGGGGCAGGTCTGGCTCTTTATCGTCGCGCCGCTCGTCGGTGCTGCCCTCGGCGCCATAATCTGGAAGACGCTGCTCGAACGCGACTAGGCAGAGAAGCGAAGGGGCCGGTCACAGATCGGCCCCTGCATTTTGCTACTGGAACGCCGTCTCGGCAAAGCTGCGCAATTTCCGCGAATGCAGGCGCTCCGCCGGCTGGTCGCGGAGGATCTCCATGGCCCGCAGCCCCACCTGCAGGTGGCGGTTGACCTGGGTCCGGTAAAAGTCCGAGGCCATGCCCGGCAGCTTCAACTCGCCATGCAGCGGCTTGTCGGAGACGCAGAGCAGGGTGCCGTAGGGCACGCGGAAGCGGAAGCCATTGGCCGCAATCGTCGCGCTTTCCATATCGAGGGCCACGGCGCGGGACTGGCTGAGCTGGCGGGTGATCGCCACCTGATCCCACAGTTCCCAGTTGCGGTTGTCGAAGGTCGCGACCGTGCCGGTGCGCATGATCTTCTTGGTCTCGATCCCCTCGGTCTGGGTGATTTCCTCCACTGCCTGTTCCAGCGCCACCTGCACTTCGGCCAGTGCCGGAATGGGCACGGAGAGCGGAAGATCGGCGTCGAGGACGTGGTCCTCGCGCACATAGGCATGGGCGAGCACATAGTCGCCCAGTTCCTGGGAGTTCCTCAGCCCCGCGCAATGCCCCAGCATGATCCAGGCATGCGGCCGCAGCACGGCAATGTGGTCGGTAATGGTCTTGGCGTTGGAGGGCCCGACGCCGATATTGACCATGGTTATGCCTTTGCCGCGCTCGGCCACCAGGTGATAGGCCGGCATTTGCGGTGTGCGGACCGGGGTGGTGCCCGACACGCCGCCGCCGCGCAGCATGTTATCCGTCACCACGTTCCCCGGCTCGACAAAGGCCTGGTAAACCGGGTGGCTGCCCTTGAGGTGCTCCTTGGCGACGCGGCAGAACTCGTCGATATAGAATTGGTAGTTCGTGAAGATCACGAAGTTCTGGAAATGCTCGGCATCGGTGCCGGTATAATGCGCCAGCCGGAACAGCGAATAATCGACGCGCGGCGCCGTGAAAGCGGAAAGCGGATAGGGCCCGCCCCGGGGCGGCACATAGGTGCCATTGGCGATTTCGTCATCAGTATTGGCCAGATCCGGCGCGTCGAACAGGTCGCGAAGCGGCACGTCGAGGGCATTGAGCGTCGCCCCATCCACATGCTGGCGCAGGCCAAGCGCATAGTGCAGCGGAATCGGCGTTTCGGACTCGCCCACGTCGATCGTTCCGCCGTGGTTCTTGAGAATGACCGCGAACTGCTCCTGCAGGTAGCCCTTGAACAGGTCCGGCGCCGTCACCGTGGTGCGATAGAGGCCCGGCGTATGCAGGTAGCCGTAGGGCAGGGTGCTCTCATGCTTGGAATAGCTGGTCGAGCGCACTTCCACCTGCGGATAGAAGGCGCGCACCCGCCCGCCGGGTATGTCGCCCCGGCCGAGGGCTTCAAGGTGCGAGCGGATGAAATCGCAGTTGCGGTGATAGATCTGGGCGATATGGGCCCACGCTGCTTCCGGGTCGGTGAACGACTGGGTTTCAAGGCGCGGCGGGCTGAGTGTGGTCATATGGGTCCTCTGGTGCCGACCCGCGGATCGGGCGGCCTATCTGGAATCGTCTCTATCAATGCCGGGCAATATAGGACCCGTATGACGGCTTCTCAACGCGGCCGCTCCGGCCCCCCGCAACTTTCACACTTCGGTGAGCCGCTCTTTTCTCGCCGCAATTGCCCACCATCTTCTCAATCAGTTCATCGGAGACGCAAACGACCCATGCAACCGATGAGCGAGATGTGGTTTGCCGCATGTCCCCCAAGCCCTCAACAGCGCGGTGGGCCACGTCTCCAAGAGGCCGCCCGGCAGAGATGCTGTGGCGGCCTTTTTTATTCAGGCTTGGTCGCGGGATAGGTATCGCGAAGCCGCCTCACCGATATTTCGGTCAACTCTCGCAACACCGCCAGGTCGATATCCCTGAGCCTTTTCACATAGAGGCAGGCCTTGCCCATGCGATGCTTGCCAAGCCGGGCGAGCAGGGCCTCGCGCCTTTCGTTCTCCTCCGGGAAGTAGGTCCCCATCAGGTAGATGCTGAACTCGGCCTTGCGCGGGGAGAAACCGGCGAGGCACGAATCGCCCTCGTGGCCGGTGGGATATTTGTAGTGGTACCGGCCGAAGCCGACGATCGTGCCCCAGAGCACGGGAGGCTCACCGGTCACCCCGCTCATGAGTTCCACCAGCGCATGGGCATCAGCCCGCTTCTGGTCATCCTCGATCTGCGCGAGAAATTCGCCCACGTCGCCCGTATGAGGCTTGGTCTTCTGCTCCGCCATGAGGTTAACCCTGCCAGTAGTGGAGCACGGTCTCGGGATTGACCTCGCCGTCATAGCTGGCGTCGATGTCAAATTGCTGCAGCTTGAAGTCGCCGTCGGCAAAGACCCACCAGCCCGATGAGGCGGCGTCGCCCACGCCACGCCAGAGCGAGTGCGATGTGATGGTCAACGACTGCGGGTCGAATTCCGAATTGACGAGGAAATTGCTGGTGCCGAGACCGGTCACGGTAAGGCTTTCGAGCGGTCCATCCACGCCTTCTGCTTCACCATATTTGGCGTCAAAGGTCGGCACGGCAAAGCTGAGAGGCAGAAGACCCTCGAACTCGGTCAGAATGTAATAGGCGTGGTTGACATTGTAGGCGCCCGCCAAGCACCAGACGCGGAACAGCGTCACGTCCTCGGGTTCCGCATTCTCGTCCCAGCTCGGCTTGTAGGAGAAGGTCCAGCTCCTGATCCGGTCCTCCGGGTCGAAAGGCCCGGCGTCCGGCTCGCACCAATTGCCCCCGGCCAGGGCATGCAGCTTCATCACCCGCTTTTCGAGCGAGGCCTCCTGCGCCAGCACGGCGGTGCCCGAAAGGGCAAGAAGTGGCAGCCAAAGCAATGGACGGATCATCACGCATCCCTTATGTCGAAGCCGAAAGCCGGGACCCGTTCCCGGCCGGCGCATTCAAGCAGATCGGGGCCGATATGACCGCAAAAATCATCGACGGGAAACGCTTTGCCGAAGATCTGCGGAGCCGCATCGCCGGTCACGTCGCCCGTCTCAAGGCCGATCATGGCATTACCCCGGGCCTTGCGGTCGTCATCGTCGGGGAGGACCCGGCCAGCCAGGTCTATGTGTCCTCCAAGGCCAAGCAGACTGCCGAGGTTGGCATGAATTCGTTCAAGCACGAACTGCCGGCGGATACGTCGGAGGCCGATCTCCTGGCCCTGGTGCACCGGCTCAATGCCGATCCGTCCGTCCATGGCATTCTCGTCCAGATGCCGGTGCCCAAGCATATCGACCCCAACAAGGTCATCGAAGCCATCGACCCGGCCAAGGATGTCGACTGCTTTACCCCCGCTAATGTTGGCAAGGTGCAAATCGGTCTGCCTGGCCCTGTCTCCTGCACACCGCTCGGCTGCCTCATGTTGCTGCGCGATGAACTGGGCTCGCTCGAGAGCAAGAGCGCGGTCATCGTCGGCCGCTCCAACCTGGTCGGCAAGCCGATGATGCAATTGCTGCTGCGCGACAATTGCACGGTGACGGTCGCCCATTCGCGTACGAAAGACCTGGCCGAGGTCGTTCGTGGGGCCGATATCGTCGTGGCCGCGGTCGGACGCCCGCAGATGATCAAGGGCGACTGGATCAAGCCGGGCGCCGTGGTCATCGATGTCGGTATCAACCGCGTGCCTGCCCCGGAAAGGGGCGAGGGCAAGACCCGTCTCGTTGGCGACGTCGACACCCAGGCCGCATCGCAGGTCGCCGCGGCCATCACCCCGGTGCCCGGCGGCGTCGGCCCCATGACCATTGCCTGCCTGCTCGCCAATACCATTACCACGGCCTCGCTGATCAACGGTCTCGTGCCGCCCAGCGACCTCACTGCATGAACGACATCGCCCACGATCCCGGCGGCAAGGTCCGCCTTCGCCTCGGCGAAGGCGTGCGCGGCGACGCCGTAATGAGCCCCGATGGCCGCTATCGCCAGATCATGCGCCGCTGGCTCGGAGAAACCTTCCCCGAGCACTACATCCTCTTCATCGGCATGAATCCGTCCACCGCCGACGCCACCGTGGATGACCCGACCTGCGCCCGCGAATGGACCTTCGCCCGCCGCGAAGGCTTTTCGGGCATGGTCAAATGCAATGTCGGCGACTATCGCGCCACCGACCCCAAAATGCTGGTCGCGCCCGGCGTCGTCGCTGTCTCGCCTGTCAATATCCCGGCCATCCGCGAAGCGGCGCGCGGGGCAGGACGAGTGGTGCTCTGCCACGGCAAGCTCAACAAGGCGCTGGCGCCGGCGGGACGGGAGATCGTGGAGACACTGCGATCCGATGGCGTAGAGCTCTGGTGTTTTGGCACCAATGCCGATGGGTCGCCGAAACACCCGCTCTACATGCGGGCGGATACGCCGCTGGTGCGGTATTTGGGCTAGCAGCCTATTCCTTGGGCTTCCGGTTCAGCTTGCTCTCGATGATCGGCACCACCCGTTCGGTCGCTGCCCGGCCTTCTTCGATGGCCTCGGCGGCGCGGTGAAAATCCATCAATCCGATATCCACGACCCGCGGCAGGATCAGCGCGTGCGGCGGTTCTCCGGCAAGCCGCGAGCGCGTTATGTGATCCTGCATAATGTTGAGCGCATTGCCCAGCACGTCAAAATAGCCCGGCGCCAAACCACCATTGCCGAACAGCTTGAAGCTCGCCGCCTGGCTGGCCAGCGCGGTCGGCATAGTCTTTATCATCGAGAGCCAATTGGTAAATTTCTGCGCATCCACCGTCTCGGCAGCATCCGGGGTCACCGCGATCTCGGGCAAGAGACGGCGGCCGAGCAGATCCTCGTTGAGATTGACCGCGATGATGAAATCCGCGCCCATTGCCCGGCACAACGACACCGGCACCGGATTGACCAACCCGCCATCCACCAGCCATTCGCCTTCGACCTCAACCGGACTGAAAATGCCGGGTATGGAGATCGACGCACGAATGGCTCGGTCCAGCTTGCCCTCGCGCAGCCAAACTTCCCTGCCCGTGGTCAGATCGGTGGCCACCGCGGCAAAGGGCATTTTCAGATCTTCGAAGCGCGGCGCAATCTTCAGGCCGCCTAGCCAATCGACAATCCGCACGCCATCGACCAGCCCCCCGCCGAGCAATCCGACATCCACCATGGAGGCGACGATACGTCGGTCCGCCGACAACGCCCAGTCGCGCAGGGCTTGGTGGCGGCCGCTGGCATAGACGCCGCCAACCAGAGCGCCCATCGATGTACCGGCGATGATATCGGGCTCGATACCAGCGGCCGCCAGAGCATCGAGTACGCCGACATGGGCCCAGCCGCGCGCCGCGCCGCTCCCCAGGGCCAGTCCGATCTTTGGTTTGCGCATGTGCTGTGCCCGGTTCAGCTTCAGGGAGGATAGGCCGACGTGCTACATTGCACCAGCCAGATAGAACATCCGCGCCACCGTATGGTCCCGCAGAGCCTGCGCCGGCAGTTTCCCGGTCAGCGCCGCAACCACCTGGGCCTTGTCGGTCACCGCGCTCGCATCCACGACGACCCGCGAAAACGCGGGCCGCATGTTGCGGCGATGTTCTTCAAGCAGGTTGTAGAGCAGGGCGCGCACATCGGTCTGGGCCGCACAGGCCACGCAGGTATCGCCGTCCGCGTGGCCATGGCCGGAATTGGCCGCGAGACGGATCAATGCCGTATCACCATTGAGCGGCACCAGTTGGCCGGGTTCGGTGATGAGGGTCACCGGGATGGGTTCAACGGGGGCCATCCGTCAGCCTGCCTCGAACTTCGCTTTGTAGGCAGCTGCCTGCGTCAGTGACTCGATCCCGAAACTCACCGTGCCGACCGCAGCGCGGCCGTTGACGGCTTTCGAGACCACGGCGCCGGCATCGAGTCCGAAGCCGCCGCACAGTTCGATGAGTTCGGTGCCACTTTCGGCCAGTTCGGCCGCCACTTCGGCTGCAGCCTCGACCGACGGCACGAAGACGATGGTCAGGCGCTCATTCGCGCTCTCGCGGACCGTTCGATCGGTGCGCGGGTCGGCGCCTTCCCAAAGGATCAGGCTTGCCCACACGTTCATTGCTCATCGCCTTTCTGCTGCGTCGCGCTAAAATACCGACTACTCCGCCGCCACGGCGCTCGGCATGTAGTTGAGGATCGGGCCGAGCCAGCGTTCGACCTCTTCCACCGCCATGCCCTTGCGCTGCGCATAGTCATGCACCTGGTCGCGCTCGACCTTGGCCACGCCGAAATAATAGGCGTCCGGATGGGCGAAATAGAGGCCCGAAACCGACGAGCCCGGCCACATGGCATAGCTCTCGGTCAGCGTCACGCCCACCGTCTTTTCGGCGTCGAGCAGGCGGAAGAGCGTGGTCTTTTCCGTGTGATCGGGCTGGGCGGGATAGCCCGGCGCCGGGCGGATGCCGCGATACTCTTCCATGATGATCTGTTCGGGCGTCAGCGTCTCGTCCGCGGCATAGCCCCAGAGTTCGCGGCGCACCTTCAAATGCATGAACTCGGCCAAGGTTTCGGCATAGCGGTCGGCCAAAGCCTTCACGAGGATCGACGAATAATCGTCATTGGCCCTCTCGAACCGCTCGGCAATGGCGACCTCTTCGAGGCCAGCCGTCACCACGAAGCCACCGAGGTAATCCGGCTTGCCGCTTTCGGCCGGTGCCACGAAGTCCGAAAGCGCCATGTTCGGTTTGCCGTCGCGCTTGGAGAGCTGCTGGCGCAGGGTGAAGAAGGTGGCGAGCTCGCTCTTGCGATCCTCACCCGTGAACAGCCGCACATCGTCTCCCACCGCATTGGCCGGCCAGAAACCGACCACGGCCTTGGGGGCAAACCACTTCTCGTCGATGATCTGCTTGAGCATCGCCTGGGCATCGGCCCAGAGCGCGCGGGCGGCCTCGCCCTGCTTTTCGTCCTCGAGAATGGCCGGGTAGCGACCCTTGAGCTCCCAGGTCTGGAAGAACGGCGTCCAGTCGATGTACCGGGCCAGTTCGCCGAGGTCGAAGTCCTCGAACACGCGGGTGCCCAGGAAACTCGGCTTGGGCGGCGCATAACCCGACCAGTCCGGCTTGAAGGCATTGTCGCGCGCGTTGTCGAGCGGCAGGCGGCGCTTCTCCGCCTCGGCCCGTTCGTGGGCCGCTGCCGCCTTGGCATATTCGGCGCGGACCTGTTCGATGAAGGTTACCTTTTCATCCGACAGCAGGTTCGACACCACGCCCACGGCGCGGCTGGCATCGTTGACATGTACGGCCTGTCCACGAGCGTAGCGTGGGTGGATCTTCACGGCCGTATGCACGCGGCTGGTCGTCGCCCCGCCGATGAGCAGGGGAATGTCAAAACCCTCGCGTTCCATTTCGGCCGCGACATGCACCATCTCGTCGAGCGAGGGCGTGATCAGGCCCGAAAGCCCGATGACGTCGACATTCTCGGCCTTGGCGGTTTCGAGGATCTTCTGGGTCGGCACCATGACGCCCAGATCGATGATCTCATAATTGTTGCAAGCCAAAACCACGCCCACGATATTCTTGCCGATATCGTGCACGTCGCCCTTGACGGTCGCCATCAGCACCTTGCCGGCGCTGCGGCGGCCGGTGGCCTCGCCATTGGCCTGCTTCTCCGCCTCCATGAAGGGCAGGAGATAGGCCACGGCCTGTTTCATCACGCGGGCGGATTTCACCACCTGCGGCAGGAACATCTTGCCCGAGCCGAAGAGATCACCGACCACGTTCATGCCGGCCATCAGCGGGCCTTCGATCACGTGCAGCGGTCGCTCATAGGTCTGCCGCGCTTCTTCCGTGTCGGCCTCGATGAACTCGGTCACGCCATTGACCAGCGCATGGGTGATGCGCTCACCCACCGGCAGCTCGCGCCAGGCCGTGTCCTTGGCCTTGCCCGCCCCGCCGCCCTGGCCCTTGTAGCGCTCGGCCAGTTCCAGCATGCGGTCGGTCGAGTCCGCGCGCCGGTTGAGGATGACGTCCTCGCAAGCGTCGCGCAGTTCCTTGTCGATGGTCTCGTAAACCGCCAACTGCCCGGCATTGACGATGCCCATGTCCATGCCGTTCTGGATGGCATAGTACAAGAACACCGCATGCATCGCCTCGCGCACCGGCTCATTGCCGCGGAACGAAAAGCTGAGGTTCGAGATGCCGCCGGAAATGTGCACATGCGGCAGGCTCTCGGTGATCTCCCTGGTCGTCTCGATGAAATCGACGCCGTAATTGTTGTGCTCCTCAATGCCCGTCGCCACGGCGAACACGTTCGGATCGAAGATGATGTCTTCGGGCGGGAAACCGACTTCTTCGACGAGGATCTTGTAGGCCCGCGCGCAGATTTCGACCTTCCGCGCCTTGGTATCGGCCTGCCCGGTCTCGTCGAAGGCCATGACCACCACGGCCGCACCATAGGCCTTCACCAGCCGCGCATGATGAATGAACGCCGCTTCGCCTTCCTTGAGCGAGATGGAATTGACCAGCGCCTTGCCCTGCACGCATTTGAGGCCCGCCTCGATCACGTCCCACTTGGACGAGTCGATCATCAGCGGCACCTTGGCGATGTCGGGTTCGGCCGCCAGCAGGTTGAGGAACTCGATCATCACCTGCTTGGAGTCGATCAAGCCCTCGTCCATGTTGATGTCGATGACCTGGGCGCCGTTGGCCACCTGATCGCGCGCGACGTCGAGCGCAGCGGTATAGTCGCCGGCGGTGATGAGCTTGCGGAACCGGGCCGAACCAGTGACATTGGTCCGCTCGCCGATATTCACAAACGGAATATCCTTGGTCAGCGTGAAGGCCTCGAGGCCGGCAAGGCGGAGCAGCCGGTCGGCCTGCGGCACCTGGCGCGGGGCGAAGCGTGCCGCCATTTCGGCGATGGCCCGGATATGGTCCGGCGTCGAGCCACAGCAGCCGCCCACGATGTTAAGCAACCCATCGCTGGCAAAGGCTTCCAGCTGCTGCGCCATCTGTTCGGGCGTCTCGTCATAGGCGCCCATTTCATTGGGGAGGCCGGCATTTGGATAGGCGCAGATGAACGTATCGGCGACGCCCGAAAGCTCGGAAATATGATCGCGCATAAGGTCGGCGCCCAGAGCGCAGTTGAGCCCGATGGTCAGCGGCTTGGCGTGGCGCACCGAATACCAGAACGCCGTCGGCGTCTGGCCCGACAGCGTGCGGCCCGAAAGGTCGGTGATCGTGCCCGAAATCATGATCGGCACGTCGATGCCACGTTCTTCGAACAGCCGCTGCGCCGCAAAGATGCCGGCCTTGGTGTTGAGCGTGTCGGTGATGGTCTCGAACAGCAGCAGGTCAGCGCCGGCATCGACAAGGCCGGTGATGGCCTCGCCATAGGCCACCACCAGCTCGTCGAAGGTGATGGCGCGATGGCCCGGGCTGTTGACGTCCGTGGACATGGACGAGGTCTTGTTGGTCGGCCCAAGGGCACCGGCCACGAAACGACGTCGTCCGTCCTCGGCCTCGGCCCTCAGGGCCGCCCGCCGCGCCACGACGACGCCCTGGTAGTTGATGTCATAGACAGCGCTCTCGCAGGCATAGTCGGCCTGCGCCACCGACGTGGCCGAGAACGTATTGGTTTCGACGATGTCCGCACCCGCCATGTAATAGGCGTAGTGGATATCCTCGATCTTTTTCGGCTCGGTGATGACGAGCAGGTCGTTGTTGCCCTTGAGCGGGTGGCTCCAGTCCCTGAAACGCTCGCCGCGGAAGTTCTCCTCGGTCAGCCCCAGCCGCTGGATCATCGTGCCCATGGCCCCGTCGAGCACCAGGATGCGTTCGGCCATCGCCTTGGTCAGCGCGGCGCGCACCTCGTTCCAGTCGGGCAGGGCGGGGCGATCGGTGATCGGGGAGGGGCTCATCGCCGTCCTCACTTTCTTCTCAGGGCATGCACGAGATGATTGCGCATGCATCACATAAAGATATCTTTATATCAGTCAAGCAGCAACCACCTTGGCTCGCTGCGATGAGGGGACCGGCGGTCGGCTCAGCGGCGCGCTTAACTTCCTCTAAACCGTAAAATTGTTCCTTAATTTGAACGGGCCGCCCTGCACGCTATCCTTTCGCGCGAAGAGCTTTGAATCCATTAGAGTATTGCGTAGTGATGACCCCGTGGCGTAGTGCCGTCCGAGCCCTGTCCCTGGCCGCCCTGGTTGCCCCCATGCTGGCAGCCTGCGCCACGGGAAACTTCGGCCCTACCGTCAAGCGTGCTGCCTTCACCTCCAGCGAATATGGCGTGGCCGTCTCGCCGCGGGTCTCGAACGATCCCAACCCGCCTCGAGGCGGTGGGCGCTACCAGGTCGGCAATCCCTATACGGTGCGTGGCAAGACCTATGTGCCCCAGCACGACCCGAACTATGCCGCTGCCGGCTCGGCCTCCTGGTATGGCGCCGATTTCCACGGCCGCCGCACCGCCAATGGCGAGATCTTCTCGGCCAATGCCATCACTGCCGCTCATCCGACCCTGCCGCTGCCGTCCTATGTCCGCGTCACCAATGCCGACAATGGCCGCTCGCTGATCGTGCGCGTCAATGATCGCGGTCCCTATGTCTCCGGCCGCATCATCGACCTGAGCTATCGGGCTGCGTCCATGCTGGGCTATGTCAACAAAGGTTCGGCGAATGTGCGTGTCGAATATGTTGGACAGGCCCCGCTCGAGGGCGATGACACGCGCATGCTGGTGGCCAGCTATAGTGGCCCGGCCGACTACGACAGCGGCCCGATCCGCGTCGCCAGCTCCGGCGGCGAGAGCAGTCGCAGCCTGGTGGGCATGACCACCAATTTTTTCACTGGCCTGTTCTCCTACGCAGACTCCACGCCGGAGCAAGCCGACGCAGCCATCGGCTCGGCTCACGCTGCCGTCAATGCCATGGCCTCCGGCAATGCCGAGCTCGCCGCATGGGCCGCTTCGGTCGATGCCGATAGTCGCCAGGTCCGCTTGGGCCTGGGCATTTATGCTGACGCGGGCAATGCCGCGGCCCTGGCGGAGCAGTTTGCCCTGCTGGGCGCGGTGACCGAAGAGGCGACCACGGTCAACGGTCGTCCTGCCACCAGGTTGACCCTGACCCATCTCAAGCCCGGCGCAACGCTGGAAGACGCGCACAATCTGGCGCGGGAGCTTGGCCTGACGGATACAATTCTCTATTAATTGCGAGGAGATGGAGCCGGGAGGAGTTCGGCGCCAGACCTCGCAGCCGCAAGGGAATGCACGTGAGAGTTCTGTTCGCCCTCTTGGGCCTGCTACTACTTGCCGGACAGGCAGTCGCGCAGGCTGAATTTGATACCAAGGCCAAGTTCGCCGTGCTCATGGACTATGAGTCCGGCACCGTCATCTTCCAGAAGGATGCAGATGGCCGTCTCGAACCCGCCAGCATGACCAAGCTGATGACCTTGGCCGTGGTTTTCAACGAGGTCAGGGCAGGGCGGGTTAGCCTCGACGACGAATTCTTCGTTTCGGAAAATGCGTGGCGGACCGGCGGCGCCGCGTCGGGCGGCTCGACCATGTTTGCCGAACTCAATTCAAAGATCCGGGTCGAGGATCTGGTGCGTTCGGTCATCATCCAATCCGGCAATGACGCAGCCATCGTCCTGGCCGAAGGGATTGCCGGCTCAGAGGGCACTTTCGCCCTGATGATGAACGAGTTGGCGGGGAATCTGGGTCTCGATGGCTCCAATTTCACCAATTCTACCGGCCTGCCCGACCCCAACGAGTATTCCACCGCACGCGACCTGGCGGAACTCGGCCGCTACCTGATCCGCGAATTCCCCGAATACTACCACTACTTCTCCGAGCCGGAGATGGAATGGAACGGCATAAAGCAAGCCAACCGGAATTCCCTGGTCGAAATGGGTATTGGTGTTGATGGCCTAAAGACCGGACATACGCAAGCTGCCGGTTACGGATCCGTCACGTCCACTGATCAAGGCGACCGCCGCCTCATTGCCGTGGTGCATGGCCTGACCTCCATGCGCGAACGAACCGAAGAGGCGCGCAAGCTCCTTACTTGGGGCGCCCGCGCCTTCGAGCGCTTCACCCCCTATGCAGAAGGCCAGGTCGTCGCCTATGCGGACGTCTATGGCGGCGCCAGCCCCAATGTCGGTCTCGTCGGCAAGGGTGAGATCGCTCTTTACCTGCCGCGCGGTTCTCGCCAGTGCCTCAGCGCTACCGTTGACTACACCGCGCCCCTGCTCCCGCCGGTCAACCAGGGAGACAAGATTGCCGAGCTGCGTGTCTACTGCAATGACCAACTCGTCCAGACCGCCCCTCTCTATGCGGCTGAAAGCGTCGGTCAGGGTGACTTGGTCCGCCGCGCCACGGATGCGCTCAAGCAATTGGCTCTAGGGTGGCTTTGAGCTTCGCAGTCGGTCCGAGGGACGTATGGCTTCAGTGAAGCCTTGTGAGACATAAGACCGAGAGGCGGGCAGAGCCGGCCGCGGGCGGAGACGCGACGGCCATGTTGTCACCAAGCAGGAGTTCTCGATGTTCCGACCCATCCTTCTTGCCTGGGCAATGGTGTTGGCGACAGCGAGCACCAGCTTTTCGTTCGACCAGGGCTTCATTGGCCGGTTCTACGACGGGAACAGGCTTCTGGAGCGCTGTGAGGGCGCGCCATCTATCGCCGAAGCCTATGTCATGGGCATTGTGGACGGTTCGCAATACGCGGCGGAATGGTCTGCCGGTTATCACGGATATCGCTACTGTTCGCCGCAAGGTGCCACCTCGCGCCAGTATCGCGATCTTGCTTGTGACTATGTAAGAGAACATCCCGAGAGCAGACAAATGACCGCCTCGACTTTGGTTCTGGAGGCGCTGTACTCCGCCTGGCCGTGTCCAGGATCCCGATAGTACGCTGGGAGCTTTCCTCCGACAGCGCCCTGCCGCAGCGTCCCGGAGAGACGCCAACGCCCGTTTCATCACCTGCCGAATTGCCCTAAAAGGAAGTTCGACCAAGGAATCGCCTGCCCATGCTCGAAGCGCCCAATCGACGCCCAGCCCGCTTCATCACCTTTGAAGGCGGTGAAGGTGTCGGCAAGTCGACCCAGGTCCGGCGCCTGCTCAACAACCTGGGCCATCACGCCGTCGAGGCAGTCCGCACGCGCGAGCCCGGTGGCACGCCCAAGGCCGAGGCCATCCGCTCCTTCATCCTGCAGGGCCGCTCGGAAGCCTGGGGCGCCGGGGCCGAGGCCGTGCTTTTCGCGGCCGCGCGCCTGGACCACGTCAATCAGTTGATCGCCCCCAACCTTGCCAAGGGCACCTGGGTCATTTCCGACCGCTTCTGCGACTCCACCCGCGCCTATCAGGGCCTGACGGGAGGCGTCGACGACCGGCTCATCGATGCACTCGAGAACCTGGCGCTCGACGGTCATGTGCCCGACCTCACCATCGTGCTCGATATGGATCCGGTGGTTGCCTTCCGCCGCGTCGAGCAGCGTGCCATTGAGGACGGCCTGCAGTTGACCGGCGACCGGTTCGAAAAGGAAGAGCTCGATTGGCACCAGCGGCTGCGCGAGAATTTCCTCGATATTGCTGCGCGCAATGCCGACCGCTGCGTCGTCATTTCGGCCGAGCAGAACGAGGAAAAGCTGGAAGCCGCCATTTGGGACGTGGTGAGCAACCGTTTCCCTGAACTCCAGGCCGGACCAGTCGCGTGACCGATCCGACGGCGCTCCCGGACCTGCCGCTGCCCGAGCAGCGCCAGTCCGCCATCGGCCATGACGCGGTCCGCAGAGCAGTGCTCGACCAACTGGCGGAGCGCCGGTTGCCCGGGGCCATCATGCTGCATGGCCCCCAGGGCATCGGCAAGGCGACCCTGGCCTTCGAGCTGGCCGCCACCATTCTGACCGCGACCGGCGACGAGGACCGGCATCGGGTGAGCGAACAGGTCGCGGCTCTCTCTCACCCCAATTTGTCCGTCCTCCGGCGCAGGCCCAAGGATGCCAAGGGTTACTACACCGTCATCCGTGTCGAGGATGTGCGCGAGTTGCGCGACGCGCTGCACCATACCAGGGGCAGGGCGGGGCACCGTATTGCTATTCTCGACAGCATCGACGACTGCAATCCGTCGGCTGCCAATGCGCTCCTCAAGACGCTGGAAGAGCCGCCATCCGACACCACCTTCTTCCTCATTTCCCACCGGCCGGGCCAGCTCCTGCCGACTATCCGCTCGCGCTGCCACAATCTGGCCCTGCGTCCGCTTGGTGACGATCTGGTGTCGCGCGTTGTTGCATCGAGCCTGCCCGATCTCGATCAGGCCGCTCTCGATCGGTCCATCCAACTTGCCGGAGGCCGTCCGCGCCGGGCCTTTGAAACCTTGTCTCTGGCTGAAAACTCGCCCGTCGGCGCGCTGCTTCTGTGGCTGCGCCGGCCTGAGGCGGCCCCGATCGCCGCTGAGCTGCAACTGGCGGACGCATTGGGCAGCGACCCGCAGGGCGCCGACATGTCCTTTGCGCGCGAAATTCTTGGTGACTGGCTGGCGGCCGAAATGCGCGAGGCGGCCATGCAGCCCGGCGCGCGCAGGCGTCTTGCCTCTGCCACCGAGCTATGGGAGAAGGCAGGCGCACTTCTGGACGAAGCCGACAGCGTCAATCTCGACATGAAACAGACGCTGGTGGTGATCTTCGACGCCATCCGGAAGCATTGCGCCCTTATCGCCAATCCCGCCGAGCCAGCATGACCGCCAAGCCCTTCTACGTCACCACCGCGATCGCCTATCCCAATGGCGCGCCCCATATCGGGCACGCCTATGAGATGATCGCGACCGACGCCATTGCCCGCTGGAAGCGCCTTGAAGGCCGGGATGTCTATTTCCTCACAGGCACGGATGAGCACGGCATCAAGATGGTGCAGACCGCGGCCAAGGAGGGCATTCCTGTCCGGGAACTGGCCGACCGCAACGCGGGTGAGTTTTTGAAGCTTGCGGCCGAGCTGAACATCTCCAACGATGATTTCATCCGCACCACTGAGCAGCGTCACCATGAGGCGTCGCAGGCCATCTGGAAGAAGATGGAAGCCAGCCACAACGGCGACATCTTCCAGTCCACCTACAAGGGCTGGTATTCGGTGCGCGACGAGGCCTATTTCGACGAAAGCGAGCTGACCGAGAAGGACGGCAAGAAATACGCGCCCTCGGGTGCCGAGGTGGAATGGGTCGAAGAACCTACCTACTTCTTCCGCCTCTCGGCCTATCAGCAGAAGCTGCTCGACCTTTACGAAGCCAATCCCGATTTCATAGCGCCCAAGGAGCGGCGCAACGAGATCATTTCTTTCGTCAAGGGCGGGTTGCAGGATCTGTCGATCTCCCGCACCACCTTTGATTGGGGCATTCCCGTTCCGGGGGCTGAAGGCCACGTCATGTATGTCTGGGTCGATGCCCTGACCAATTACATTACCGGCCTCGGTTATCCGGACGAGCAGAGCGAGCTGTTCAAGAAGTTCTGGCCGGCGGACCTGCACGTCATCGGCAAGGACATCATCCGCTTTCACACCGTCTACTGGCCCGCCTTCCTGATGAGCGCCGGCCTGCCGGTGCAGCATCGCGTCTTCGCGCACGGCTTCCTCACCGTCGATGGCCAGAAGATGAGCAAGTCGCTGGGCAATGTCATCGACCCGTTCCAGCTCGTCGATACCTTCGGGCCCGATGCGGTGCGCTATTTCCTGCTGCGCGAAGTCTCGTTCGGCAATGATGGCGACTATTCCAACGAGAAGCTGGTCAACCGCGTCAATGCCGACCTGGCCAACAACCTTGGCAATCTGGCGCAGCGCTCGCTCTCGATGATCAACAAGAACTGCGAGGGCAGGGTGCCCGAGCTCGGCACCTTGACCGACGCGGACCAGGCCATCATCGCCGAAGTCACCGAAGCGCTCGACAGCGCCCAGAAGGCCATGGACCAGCAGCTGATCCATGAAGCCACCGGCGCCATCATCGCCGCCCTGAGCTCGGCCAACAATTACTTCGCCGCTCAGGAGCCCTGGGCGCTCAAGAAGACCGATCCAGTCCGCATGGCCACCGTTCTCTACGTTACGGCTGACACGGTCCGCCGCCTCGCCATCCCGATGCAGGCCTTCGTGCCGGCCTCGGCGGCGCGGCTGCTCAACCAGTTGGCAGTCCCCGATGACCAGCGTTCTCTCCAAGCGGCGCTGAAGGCTAACAGTCTGCTAGCAAATTCCGAACTGCCGGCGCCGCAGGGCGTCTTCGCGCGCCTCGAAAAACCGGCCGAGTGACATGCTGATCGACAGTCATTGCCATCTCGATTTCGATGCCCTCTCGGCCGACCTGGACGGCGTTATGGCCCGTGCCGAGGCCGCGCAAGTCGTTGGAATGGTGACGATATCCACAAGGGTGGAGAAGTTTTCCACCTATGCCGGCCTCGCGGAACGTTTCCCGAACGTCTGGTGCTCGGTCGGCACCCATCCGCACAATGCGCATGAAGAATTGCATATAGCAACGGATGAACTTGTCCGTCTAAGTGCCCATCCGCGTTGCGTTGCCATTGGCGAAGCAGGTCTCGACTACTTCTACGACAATGCTCCGCGTGACGCCCAGGCCACTGGCCTCCGCCGTCACATCGCGGCCTCGCGGATCACCGGTCTTCCACTGGTTATCCACAGCCGCCAGGCCGACGAGGACATGGCCGCCATCCTTGAGGAAGAGAGCCGGGCAGGGGCCTTCCCCTTCGTCCTGCACTGCTTCACCGCCGGCATGGACCTGGCCAAGCGCGCCCTTGCCCTTGGCGGCTACATTTCCTTTTCTGGCATCGTCACGTTCAAGAATGCCCAGGAAATTCAAGACGTTGCGCGAATCGTTCCGGCGGATCGCTACCTGGTGGAAACCGACGCGCCCTACCTCGCGCCCATCCCGCATCGCGGCCAATCCAACGAACCCAGTTACGTCCGCCACACGGCGCAAAAGATCGCTGAGCTGCGGGGACTTAGCCTCGAACAGGTGGGCGCGGAAACGACCGCGAACTTCGGCCGGTTGTTCTCAAAGACCGGCGTGAGCTAAGGCCATGGCCAAGCCGGACCGGATCATCGCGACCATTCTGGGCTGCGGATCGTCCGGCGGCGTGCCGCGCATCGGCAATGACTGGGGTGCTTGTGACCCGCGCGAGCCGCGCAATCGGCGCCGCCGTTGCTCCTTGCTCATCGAGGGCTGGCGCGACGGAATTTCTGAACCAACTCGGGTACTTATCGACACCGGAGCAGATCTGCGCGAGCAGTTGCTGGACGCCAATGTCGATCGCGTTGATGCCGTCCTCTATACGCATGAGCACGCCGATCACAGCCACGGGATCGATGACCTTCGCGTCCTGGCGCTGCACAACCGCCGCCGTGTCGACGTCTATTTCACGCCGGAATGCGGAGCCAGGCTGCGGGAGGCCTTTGGCTACTGCTTCTCTACACCTGCGGGTAGCTCCTATCCGCCGATTCTCAATGCCCACGAGATCGAGCCGGGATCTCTGATCGAGGTGGACGGGCCGGGCGGAGCGGTGGCGATATCGGCCTTCGACCTCATTCACGGCGACATTCATGCTCTGGGTTATCGCATTGACGGCCTGGCCTATGCCTGCGACCTGTCGGCGGTCCCGGAAGGGTCGGTTAAGGCCTTGGAAAAGCTCGATATCTGGATTGTCGACGCCCTTCGTCCCACGCCGCATCCGAGCCATCTGAGCCTGCCTGAGACCCTGGAGCTGGTCGAGCGGTTTGCCCCGCGCCTGGCCGTGCTCACCAACATGCATATCGACCTTGACTATCGCGCCACCGACGCGGAAACGCCGTCCAATGTGACGCCAGCCTTTGATGGCATGCAGATTGACGTGACGTCCGGGCACATACTCAATCGCTGATGAAGTGCCCTGGAGGGACAAGCAATGACTCGACCAGAACCAGTTGTGCTGATTGCCGAATTCACGGCGCGTCCGGGCGAGGATCAGACGGTCGCCGAGCTTCTGGCCGGCCTGGCGGAGAAGGTTCGGCGAGAACCGGGCAATGTGGCCTTCGACTGCTATCAGCGCGAGGACGACAAGCATCGTTTCGTGGTCTACGAAATCTATCGGGATCGGCAGGCCTTCGATGCTCATATCGGGGCCGAATACGGTGCGGTGTTCAACCGACAGCTACAACAGGTGATCGTGGAACCCCACTCAATCCTGACTTTCCTCACGCCCATGGCCAAGGCAGGCAAGTGAGCGGAACTTAGCCGATCGACTTGAACAGGCATCAAGGCCGGGGCTCTTGGATCCGCGCCAAGAAAACTGACGGGACTCCCGTATCCCAGCAATTTCACACCGCTGGCCCATGGGGCCTCCGTGCCCTAGACCCCTTTTTGGGCACAATCTGACTCATGTAGGGCGTCAACGGTCGCCTTCGACTCGCAATTGGTATCAACGCGGCACCAGGCCGTTGATTTTGCGCGTAAAAATATGGCGCCCGGTTGGATCAACCTGCCAAGGTCCGCACAATTTGAACCAAGTTGCCTCCGACAAAGCCGGTCGGTTCACCCCCGTAATCGAGCCGCTCGCAGAAACGCATCCCCACCGCGCCTGTGCCCAAGCCGCCAGCCGCTGACTGCCCGCCGGATTTCTTCGATTTCTTGTCCACCATCAAAGGGAGGGAGCCCCGCTGTGACAGGCTTGGGTCAGTTCCAGGCCGTGAGGCTGCGCAGGAGTGCATAAAGGCGTGCGCTGTTCCTGAGCCTGGCAGTCTGTCGAAAGCAGGAGAGTAAGATGAAGTCCATACATATTGTCGGCGGTATTCTGGTGCTGGGTGCTGGCTTGCTGACGCCCATTTACAGCCAGGCGCAGCAGTTCACCACGATCTCCCAGGTCTTGAGTGAGTGTCCCGACCTGGACGCAGCCAGCGCCTGTGTCCCGGCCGCTGCCGGATTCGTGGGAGCACCGACCCCGCCCAGTGACCCTGAAATTTCGGCTCTCGCCCTGAGCCTCGCGCAGGCAGCACAATTCCCCCGCGTGCCGATGCCGGTCTGTCTCAATACCGCTGATGGCATTCGCGTTCTCGCTCAGGCCGCGACTAGCGGCGCGACCGCCCAGCAACTTCTCGATATCGCCGACAGTCTGTGCCTGGGTGTTGGCACTGCGGCCATCGGCCCCACGGAGCCGCCAGTGTCGCTGGTCGCCACGGACCCCGATGACGACGACACCGACAACGACACGAATGGTGGCAGCACCAATGGTGGCGGCACCAATGGCGGGAGCACCAACGGCGGCAGCACCAACGGCGGCAACGGCGGCAGCACCAACGGCGGCAATGGCGGCCACGGCAATGGCGGCCACGGCAACGGCGGCCACGGCAATGGCGGCCACGGCAATGGCGGCCACGGCAATGGCGGCCACGGCAACGGCGGCCACGGCAATGGCGGCCACGGCAATGGCGGCCACGGCAATGGCGGTCATGGCAATGGCGGTCATGGCAATGGCGGTCATGGCAACGGCGGTCATGGCAACGGCGGCCACGGCAACGGCGGCCACGGTAACGGCGGCCACGACAATGGCGGCCACGACAATGGCGGCCACGGTAACGGCGGCCACGGCAATGGTGGCCACGGCAACGGTGGCCACGGCAATGGTGGCCACGACAATGGTGGTTACGGCAATGGCGGCCACGGCAAAGGTGGCTATGGCAAGGACTGACACCGTGCCGCACTTGCGCCATGAGACTGTCGCGGTTTCCGCCCGCGCAGGCAGTCGGACGACGAGCATGTCAATTGGCGGGGGGAGTATCCCCCCGCTTGCCTTGGCGCTGATCGCCTCGACCATAGTCTCGACAATCGCAGCCCAAGCGGACGAGGACTATTATGCGCCACGCACCGACTGGACGAGCTACTGGGAGGGCGATCTCAACATATCGGTATTCGTGTTCAGGGATATGAATCGAAATGGTCTCTATGACCTGTCCGACCACCCCATGTCGGGGGTCATGGTCGACGGCATGGGGTTGGGCCGGCCAATATGGGCGGTCTCGAATGGGGCTGGATTTGCCAATTTTACCATGTCTGGCACCCAACCGGATGCAACCATCATGTTCGAGGGCAGCTACGACTTCACCGTCCGCGTGCCGCCCCGTTGGCAGGTGACGACCGGAAACACGTCACAAACGGTCCAGTTTGAGCTCAAGCCCGGCAGCCCAGCTGATTTGGTCGCCGTTCCCGCGCCGACCGTCGTGGGTCTGGCCCCCGAACTTTGGCTGTCCGGTCAGCTCCCTGCGTCGCTTGACGGTCAAACTGTGAACCTGGTGGGCCCCGACGGGACCGGCCGCACGCTGCCCCTGACTGAAATGCGCCATTTCGAGTTCAAGGCAGGGCCGGGCTCGTGGACCCGTTCAACCACGCCGGAACAGGACCTCAGCCTTGACGAAACCCCAATTCAGATCGGGCAGGCGTGGTGGACGTCGGCCAACTCGAGTCAGACGTCGCGGACCGTGACCTTCGACGATCTGCAAAGCGAGGGCGTATTGAAGATTCCGTCCGGCTATGCCGGCCTGGGCTGGGACAATTTCGTCATGACCCACCGCAAGTTCTACGACCCTGAAGGGTACCGGAATGGCATCATGTCCGGCGAGTTCTTGGCGTACAACGGTTCGGGCCACCCTGCGGCCATCAGCAGCGAGCAACCGTTCGAATTCATTGGCGGCTATTTCGCGATCTCCACCCTGGATGCCCAAGGAGAGACGCTCACGATCACGGGGTGGCGGGGCGCTGAACAGGCCTACCAGGAGCAAATGACCTTGTCCGCTCTAGGCCCGACCTACCTGGCGGCCCAGTTCGAAGCGGTGACACGAATCGAGTTTAGCACGGAACACTACTGGCAGTTCACTGCCGACAACCTGGCTTTCGTCCTGCCATGACAGATCGGGATCAGGGGGACCAAACCATTGGATCTGCACTGGAAACCGCAAGAACCCTGTAGTTCATCTGGGAGGTCGAAACGACTTCGTTGACCAGATTGTCCAGCACGAGGTCCTGGCTGCTGGTCTTGACGATGAGGATCGCGTGGTCGATTCCGCCCCGCGTCACCACATGGGCCAGGCGCAGGGCGCTGGGAGGAAGGCCGGCATTGATCAAGGCGTGACGCTTGCTCAGAACATAGTCTTCGCAGTCCCCAGACGTCGCGCCAAGCGTCCAGACGTCGCCCCCGGAGTCGTTTCGCGGGCGGATCGATCGATTGACACGGCTATTAATCTGCTGGATTTGCTGCAGAATTTCATCGTTGAGCTCCACCTGGGCCTTGCCGCCACCCCGGCAATGGTCCGGGTGCTGCAGGCAGAACAACTGGAAGCCCAAGGGCGCTGCTGAAGCGGCGAAACTGTACGACGGAACCAGGGAAAAAAGTGAAGCGGCCAGAGTTGCCGCCAGAGTGGCTTTGAAGGGGCGATGAACCATGGCCGTGTTCCATAGAGAACCGGCTATGAGTCTGCCAATCGATTCGCTAACAGGTCGTTAACGTTTGGCGCGTGTGTGACATGAATGCGATACACGCATTGATGATGGTGGTGGACCACCCCGCGGTGGAAGCGAGGCCGAGGACAGGTTTCAGAGTTCCTGTACGACTGCCCCGAGCATGTCGCGCACCTTGACCGCCAAGGACTTGAGTTCGGGATTGTCGATTGCGTTCATGGAGGCGACCGGGTCGATGGCGCTGACCTCGACCCTGCCGTCGGCCAGTTCGCGTATGATGACATTGCAGGGCAACATGGCGCCGACCCTTGGCTCGAGCTTGAGGGCCTGAAAGGCCATGCCCGGATTGCAGGCGCCAAGGATCACGTATCGAGGAATGTCCTCGGCCAGCCTGGTCTTCATTGTCTTTTGAACGTCAATTTCCGTCAGGACACCAAATCCATGCCTGGCAAGCACATCCCGCGTGCGAGACGCAGCCGCGCCAAACGACATCGAGAGTGTCTTGTCCCGTGTGTACACGCTGACTGCCTCCCCGGCTTGCGTGAAGCGGTCCCGCTCGTCGGAGCAGGTTCATCCCATGAACTGACTAGCAGCGTTGCGGGCGGGAACCTTTGACGTTGGTCAAGGAAGGCGGCGTGGGAGCGGGCGGGGGGCAAAGATCAGGCTAAGTGATGGCGATCAAATCGCCGCGGACCGAAAGGAGGCTCTGGTGCAGTGCCTACTAGCCTCAGCACGGCAGTGCCGGAGACTGTCATGAGGAACGTCCATGGGTCGCGCCGTCCTGATAGCGCAGCCGCCCCTCAGGAGTACTCACCGGCGAGTCGATCACGGTGGAAAAGTTCTAGGAACCCAGTTTTCTGACGCTCGCCTTCGCCCAGGTCTGGCATACGTTCAATATGCGACGCTCTGGCGCCGGGATGTTCCTCAACGAGGTAACGCGGAACAGGTGGATTTGGCTGGCCACGGGCCTTTGCTGCGTGCTGCTCATCTTTCCGCCCTATGTCGACCCCCTGGCGGCCCTCCTGGAGCTATCCCGGCCAGATCACATGATGTGGGCACTGGTCGCGGCCTGCAGCTGATCCCGACGGCGGGCATCCAGGTGTCGATGCTCCTGGTGCGAACATTGCGAAAGGGGCGCTGATGGATGCTGAGCTGCCCAGCGGATCAGCGGTTCCAGTGATCAAGCCTGCTCAACGCAGCGCCGGTGCCGTTGGCGAGCCGTTCGGCGCTTTCCAGCAGATCCTTCTCGAAGCACATGGGGACCACGAAGTAAGCCGTCAGAACCCCTACAATCGTACCGGTGGGGGAGCGAACGGGAGAGGCAACCGCCGATCGAACATTCGCGGAATGCAGTGTCTCGCGATAGTGCTCGCCGATGCCGGCGGTTTCCGTGTCCTCAAGCATAACCTGGGTGCCTTGGGCAAAGGCAGTGACCGGCACCGCCTCGCGGTCGACGTCCCCATTGGTCACTGCTCGCAGCAGGGACAATGGGAGATTCTTCTGCGCAACAAGCAGCAGGGATCGCTTGGCCGGCCACCAGATCTGCAGGCAGGCGCCGAGTGCGCCAAGCGTCTCGACGGTACCTTCAACGGATCGCTCGGCGACCTCGCGCAGATCTTCGTCTTGTCGGACGGGAGCGGGCGTCGACAGTATTTCCAGATCGGCCAGCTCAGTCTCCGCTTCACGCAGCAGGGTCTGCAAATGCGCCCGATCAGTGTCGGATACCGCCTGAGACAGCAATTCCCGATACCTTTGAATGTTTTGATGCAGCACGAACCGCCACATTGTCTGCCGCCCGTAAGAAATGGATCAGGTTTTCAGCAAAATCACAGGAAGCGTAGACCCCGACGCCGCTCCGCGGCAACAGAAAAGGCCGAGCCGGATACCTTTGTCTCCGCTGTCAGTTTCGAAGTCTTTGTTTACCCGGTTGGAAACGCGGGAACCCGGATTGTCGTCTCATTGATCAGGGTCAAGCCGACCAGTGGTCACCCGTGCTTGATGTGGTGGGACAGGAGGACAACATGGAACGCATTCACATCACCCAACACACCTCGCTCGGGGCCCTATGGTTCATGGGCTGGCTTTTCACCATCGGGTACCTGCACCTGGACTTCCTGCGGGGCCTGCTCGGGATTATCGTCTGGCCCTATTTCCTCGGCGCGCACTGGGCGCCCTAGGCTGGACGCATCGCAATCAGCGCAAGGCGCGCAGGGCGTTGAGGATGACGGCCACGTCGATGCCTTCCTGAAGCAGTGCTCCCTGGACGGGACTGAGGTATCCAAGCGCCGCCGCGGCCATGCCGAGGATCGACAGACCCAAGCCGACGAGCACGCTCTGCAGGGCGATGTTGCGGGTCGCTTTGGCGATGCGGATTCCGTGTACAAGGGGCCACAGCCTGTCCACCAGAATGACGACGCCGGCGGCTTCCGAGGATGCCGCGGCGCCCCGTGCACCCATGGCGACACCCACCGACGCTTCGGCGAGGGCAGGGGCGTCGTTGACGCCATCGCCGACCACGAGTACCGGCCCCGCGGCGCTCTCCCAGCGCACCAGGGCCAGCTTGTCCCGCGGCGTCAGATCGCCAAGGGCTTCGTCCGCGCCGACCTGGGCGCCGAGATTGGAAGCGATGTCACTGCGATCACCCGAGGCCAGGACTATCCGGTTGATGCCGAGATGGCGCATCTCCTTCACGGCCTCCTGAGCATCGTCCCGCAGACGGTCCTGAAGCTGGATCACTCCGGCAGTCTTGCCGTCCAGCGCCACCGCTACCGTCAGCAGGCCCGGGCCAGGGACAGTCCGAAGGTCGTGCGGGTCTGGCCCTTCGGAGCGGTCACCCACGAAGCGCGATCCTCCGACTGCGACGCGCCGGCCATTAACGCGACCGACAATGCCGGTGCCGGGCGTTTCCTCGACATCACGGGGGGCAATCAGGACCAGGCCGCGTTTCTTCGCCGCTGAAACCAGGGCCTCGGCAACAACGTGGCCCGAGGCCTGATCGAGACTGGCGGCATATTGAAGGATCTCGGCTGGATCCTGGCCCGGAACGGCCTCAATGGCGACGACTTCGGCAATGCCGTGCGTCAACGTGCCGGTCTTGTCGAGAATGGCAGTGCGAACCTGTGCAAGCTGCTCAAGTGTCCCGCCATTCTTGATCAGCACGCCATGCCGCGCGGCCTTGGACAGGCCCGAAACAATGGCCACCGGCACGGCCAGGATGAGCGGGCAGGGCGTGGCGACGACCAGCACGGCGAGCGCCCTCACAGGCTCGCCTGAAATGAGATAGGCGCCGCCCGCGGCCATGACGGCGACGACAAGAAAGCCCAAGGCATATTTATCTGCCAGGCGGCTCATGGGTGCGCGAGACTTCTGAGCCGCCTCGACCAGCCGGACGATGCCGGCATAGGTGCTGGCCGAGGCCGATCGCAGGGCTCGAAGCCGGATGGAGGGGCCGGCAAGCGTCGAACCGCTCATGATCTCGCCGTCTGCGTCCACCGTCACCGGGAGCGACTCTCCGGTCAGGGCCGTGAGGTCCAGCGTGGCCCTGCCGTCCACCACGCGCCCGTCGACCGGGATGACATCACCCTGTCGGATGAGCAGATCATCACCGGGATCGATAACCTCAATCGGCACCTCCCGGACCTCATCACCCTGATAACGGAAGGCGAACCTGGGCACGCGGGCCAGGAGCGCCGACATGTCCCTGCTGGCGCGGCCCTGTGCGAAAGTTTCCAGCCACTGGCCGCCCGCATACATGACGGCCACCACATTGGCCGCCAGTTGCTCGCCGAAAAGCAGGGCGGCCGACATTGAGAGAGCGGCGAGGACATCAAGGCCGAAATCACCCCGTCGCAGTGAGGTCACGATCTGGAGCAGCAGCCGCGCCAGGACCGGAGTGGTCGCCAGACCCCAGGCATAGGGGGCCAGATCCGGGCGGCCGGCCATCCAGAGGAAGAGGCCGGCCGCGAGGCCACCCAAGGCCAAGGCGATCAGCGCATAGGAGCGTGCCGCTTCGCCCAGATACCAGGCAGCGCGGCGCGAAGGTGAGACTCCAGCCGTCGCCAGGTCCATCAAGCGGCTCTCGCGGCGGGTGCATGCTCACGGCCCGGGCGAGGCACCGACGGCGTCCGCTCGGTCAGGCCGCGGACGAAGATTCCGAAGCCGAAGACGAGAAGAAGCAGCGAGATCAGCCACCCAAGGAAGGGGAGCATGCCAATCAGCCCGGCGAGAACAACGCCAATAGCCAAGGCGATCAGGCGTTTGAGTGTGGTGTCGATCTTGGCAAAGGCTCGCCCGGCGCGTACGGCGACCAGGTAAATGCCGGCCAGATAGGCCAGGACACAGGCGATGAATGCACCGACCGCCACGAAAGGCAGCAGGACGATGCCCAGGATCGTGATCGCGGCGACCGGCACCATTCCCAGTGCCGCGGCAAAACCGAGCAGACCGAGACCGAGGGTGCGCACCGGGCGGCTGTTGGCGCGATGCTCCAATGCCGCCGTGGCGCGGGGCAGGAGAGCGATCGCGAGGGCACCAATCACAATCAGAGCCAGCCACCAGATCGCCACCGCCCAGACCATCGGCCAAACACCGCGCACGACATGTTCGGCGGTCTTGCCTGCCTGACCGGCATAGTCGGTTGTCTCAAGGATTTCGAAACTCACCTTGTCAGCCGCGGCCACCGATGCGGGAACCTCGACAGGCGCAGGGGCATGGATGCGCACCAGGCCGCCAAGCCTGGCGCCGGGTCCGAAGATGATCTTGTTGCCGAAGAACTCGAAATCGCCCTGGATCGCCGTATCGAGGTTGAGGGTCTCGGCGGAGACCAGCGCCGTTCCCGCCACGGGGGCCGAAATGGTCACGCTGGCACCGCTCAGCCGGGCATTGCCCGCGATCGTCGCTCCGGAATGGACACTGACATTGCTGCCCACCGCCGTGACATCGCCGCCCACCGGCTGGTTGAGCGTCACCGAAAACCCCGCGGCGTAGAGATCGCCCTCGACCGGCTGGTCGGCATTGACGTTGAAACCAGCCATGTGGGCGTCCCCGCCCACGCTGCCGCCCAGATTGGTGTCGAAGCCGGCGACGAAGGCATCGTGGGGTACTGGCTTGCCGATCGAGCTGGACTGTCCCGCGGCATAGCTGTCGCCGCCCAGGCTGAAAGCGGCTTCCTGGGCCTGGGCCGACCCGATTGCCAGTGCACACATCAGAACCACAATTATGGACTTGCTCATGGGAGAACCTCTCGCCGTTAGAGTGCCGTGTAGCCGCCATCGACCAGGTGATAGCTGCCCGTGATGAAGCTGGCGGCCGGGGACAGGAGGAAGAGCGTGAGTGCCGCGACTTCGTCCGCCCTCCCCAGCCGCCCCACCGGATGGAGGGTCCGGATATGGGCCAGGGCCGCTTCATCCAGGTTCCGGGACAGCATAGGGGTATCGATGAAACCCGGTCCGACCGCGTTGATGCGAATGCCCTGCGCGGCATATTCCACCGCAGCGGCCTTGGTCAGGCCCACCAGGGCATGCTTGGCCGCGACATAGGCGGGTGAATTGGCAAAGCCGACCGTCCCCAGGATCGACGCCATGTTGACGATGGCGCCTCCGCCCGCAGCCAGCATGGCGGGGATCTGGTAGCGCAGGCCGTAGAACACGCCATTGAGATTGGTGTCGATGACCCGGGCCCAACCGTCCAGCGGATATGAGCCTGTCGGGGCAGATGGCCCCCCGATACCGGCATTGTTGACGGCATAGTGAAGACCGCCGAAGTGCCGCGTGGTGCGATCGACCAGCGCTTCCACTTCGGAAGCGATGGAAACATCGGCAACCGACACTTCCACCCGGCCGCCGGCCTGATTGACCGCGTCGGCGACCCTTTCCAGCCCGTCGCGGTCGAGATCGGCCAGCATGACCCGTGCGCCTCGATCGGCCAGCTGCCGCGCTATCGCCTCGCCAATGCCCGAGGCCGCGCCGGTCACCAAAGCAATCCTGTCCGCAAAATCCTCTGCCACGTGCGCCTCCAACTCTTGCGCGAGGCTATCGCAGCGGGTGGGCCGGCCACTTGACCGATGTCAAATGCGGGAGCTTCCGCTCCGGCGGGCCGATCGCCTGGCCAGCAACACTCCCCGACCGGCAATTTGACGGTAGTCAAACCCGCAGATGAAGGCGGTGGCAGGGTGAGACTGCCGCAAGTGGCCGGATGGAGGGTCGATCATGATCAAGGATATTGTCGTTCACCTGACCGGATCGGACGAGGATCAGAACAGGATCGACTATGCTGAAGCGCTGGCCGGCATCTTCGATGCACACCTGACGGGATTGCTTGTGCATGTCGAGCCCGAAATCGTGGCCATGCCCGAAACCGCCTATGCCGATGTCCTGCAGACGCTCATTCAGGAGGCCCAGGCTACCACGGATCGACGCAGGGCCGATCTCGCGAGGCGTTTCGGGTCGATGGCGGTGCCCAACGACTTGAGGGTCGTTTCCGCCTACCGTGGCGGCGTCGGTGACGAACTGGCCGCCGAAGCGCGCACCGCCGATCTGTTTGTAGGCACCCGACCCCATGGAGATCCAGATCACTCGCATCGGGTGGAAGAGGACGTGCTGTTCAAATCCGGCAGGGCATGCGTGTTTCTGCCGCCCAAAGTCCGGCTGGTTGGCCGGCTCGATACGGTTCTCGTGGCCTGGAAGAATACGCGCGAATGCGCTCGGGCCGTGGGTGATGCCATTCCATTCCTGCAGCAGGCCCAGCGTGTGCTCGTTACGGTGGTGACCGGAGAGGCCGAACAGGAGCGGCACATTTCTTCCGGGGCCGACCTTGGTCGGTACCTCAGCCGGCACGGCATTGTGCCGGAGATCAAGGAGGTGGCGGGCTGGCACTCGGCGCAGGATGCCCTTCTGGCTGAAATGATCGCCATGGGTCCGCAACTCATCGTCGCCGGTGCCTACGGCCACTCACGTCTTCAGGAGCGGCTGCTCGGCGGTGTCACCCGCGCCCTGCTGGAACGCGCCAGTGTGCCGGTTCTCATGTCGAGGTAGCGGTACAAATTGTCCGCTGCACCATCTCGCACTATGCTCGCTGCCGGAACGTCCGAGGCGATCATGAACGATCGTTACAGAAACTGGCAGTGGGTGAGCGCATACGCCTGGGCCGGCGCGCTTGTCTTTCTGGCCTGGTTGACGCTCATCGGACTGGATCTCCTCTTTAGAGTCGTTGTGGTGACGATCTTTTTCGTCCCGGCGGTCCTAATTGCGGCAGTGCTCGGTGGGGCAGGGCCAGGCCTGTTCGCAACCATGGTAGCGACGCCGATTGTCTATCAACTCCTCTCGGCCCGCTATTCGCCAGAGTTGCTGCCGGCCAATGTCAGCCTTTTCGTGCTTATCGGGTTTGTCCTGTCATGGGGCGGCGGGGAGCTCCACGCGGCCCGACAACGAGAGAAGCGTACGGCAGCCTACCTCGCGGAACGCAGCATGGAGCTCGAGACCTTGCTCAACACCGTGCTGGATGCGGCGATCGTCATTGAGGACAACGGAAGAATCCGCAGCATCAACCCGGCCGCCCGGCAACAATTCGGCTACGAGCCGGAAGAGGTCCTGGGCAGGAATGTCGCCATGCTGATGCCCGAACCGTATCGGAGCCGGCATGACGACTATTTGAAGCGCTATCTCAAGACGGGCGAGCGACGCATCATTGGCACCGACAGGGTCGTGGTGGGCGCCCGCAAGGACGGCACCACCTTTCCGATGAAACTGGCCGTGGGGGAAATGGCGCTCAATGACGGTCGTCATTTCATCGGCTTCATTCGCGATCTGACGGCCATGGAAGAGACAGCGTCGCGCCTGCATCAGTCCCAGAATGAGGTGGCGCGCCTGGCACGCTACAATGAGCTGGGAGAAATGGCGTCAACTCTGGCCCATGAGCTCAACCAGCCGCTCGCCGCCGTCGCCAATTATGTGCAGGGTGCCCAGCGCATGCTGGCCGATGAAACGGAGCCCAAGCTGGTGCAATTGAGATCGGCCATGCAGGAAACGGCCAATCAAGCCCTGCGCGCCGGTGATATCATTCGCCATCTCCGGGAATTCGTCACCCGCGGTGATGCGGAAATGGAGCCCTCTGAAATACGGACGCTCGTCGAGGAGGCCAGCGCCCTTGCCCTGACAGGAAGCCGCGAAAGTGGTGTCCGCACCTATTTCGAGTTTTCCGAGACCCCGCCCGTCCTCGCAAACCGTATTCAAATCCAGCAGGTGCTGGTCAATCTCATTCGCAACGCCATGGAGGCCATGCGTGACAGCGAAACCAAGGTGCTGATCATCAGGACCAGAAGTCTCGAGGGGATCGTCAGCGTCGAGATCAGCGATACCGGACCCGGCATCTCACAGGAGGTCAAGGAGCGCCTGTTTCAGCCCTTCGTTACCGGCAAGCCGGGCGGTATGGGCATCGGACTGTCGATCGCCAAACGCATCGTCGAGGCTCATGGCGGCACGATTTCGGTTGCGGGGAGGCCCGGGGGAGGCACAGTATTCAGTTTCACACTTCCGGTTCTCGAGGAGGCGCCGGATGCCGAATGATGTCGTGATCCATATCGTCGATGACGAGCTCGCTGTCAGGCAGTCGCTGGCATTCCTGATTTCAGCGGCAGGCTATGCGGTTCGCGTCCATGAGTCCGCGGTGTCATTCCTTGAGGGTTGCCCCTATCCCTTGGGACACTGCCTGATCACCGACTTGAGGATGCCCGGATTGGACGGCATCGGTTTGCTGCAGCGCATGAAGGCTTGCGGCCCTCCAATGCCCACAATCGTCATTACCGGCCATGGTGACGTGCCCATGGCGGTGGCGGCGATGAAGGAAGGCGCCCACGATTTCATCGAAAAGCCTTTCGAAGACGCCGTGCTGATGGAGGCGATCGAGCGCGTGGTCGATCAATCGAGTTCTGACTGGATGCAAAACCGCGAGCACGACGCCATAGTGGAGCGATTCCGGAGCCTCAGTGAACGCGAACGGCAGGTGTTGGTCGGTATCGTCGCCGGGAAGGCCAACAAGACCATAGCCCATGAGCATGACCTCAGTCCGCGCACCGTCGAGGTCTACAGGGCGAACGTCATGGCCAAAATGCAGACCAAAACGCTCCCCGAACTCGTCCGGATGACCATAGCGGCGGGTATCCCCTTGGGGACCTGATCGGCTGCGTCGCCCACTTGGCGGCGCAATCCCCAGAGAGCCAGATTTCTTCGGTCCCTGCACCCCGGCACAGCTACTTAGGGATTCTACTAGGTTGCAGACCTGAATTTTAACATTTGCTTAAAGTTGGAATCACTTCTCCCACAGACATCAGGGAGACCGAAATGACCGTCCATTTCGAAAGCCAAACAGGGGCGACGAGGGCCGTCGATGTTCAGCCGTACCAGGCTCACTGGCATCGCAACGCACTCTCGATCTATCGGGCCAATAGCGAGATATTCGGGCAGGGCGAACCGTCCGGGGCGCTTTACAGCGTGGGCTTCGGTTGCGTTCGGATCGGCAGGGTGACCGCCGACGGGCGCCGTCAGATCTGCGGCTTCTGCTTTCCAGGGGACGTCTTCGGGTGGGAAGGGGATGACGAACATCACTTCTTCGCCGAAGCCGTGGAGGAAACAGGCATCCGCGTCCTGCGCCCTAGGCCCGACGCCGAGACATCCGAGAGGCTGCTCTCCCTGGTGCTGAGGAGCCTGCGGCGCATTCAGGACCACCTGCTGGCGCTCGGTGGCACGAAGGTCGATGAGCGGCTGGCGGACTTCCTATGCGAAATGGCCGAACGGCAGGGTGACGATTGTCTGGTGCGCCTACCCATGCCGCGCAGCGACATTGGTGACTATCTCGGTGTCAGCTTCGAGACCGTGTCGCGCATCCTGCGCCGTCTCAAGGAGCGCGGCATCGTGCGCATTCCCGATACGCATTCGGTTGAGATTCTCGACCTCAACAGCCTGCTCGAAATCAGCCGCCGCAAGGTGGCCTAGCAGATTTGACGATCGTCAAACTGCCGGGTGGGCCGAACGCCTAAGCTCGTGCCGGCGTTGGACGCCCCATAGCAGGAGAGAGGAAATGACGGACAAAGGTCTGAAACAACTCATCGAGGAGGAGCTGGACTTCGAACCCAGCATCGACAGCGCCGATATTGGTGTCGCAGTCGAAGACGGCATCGTGACCCTGTCGGGACATGTGCCCAGCTATGCCCAGAAGGCCAAGATCGAGGATATCGTGGGTCGCATCAAGGGCGTGCGCGGCTATGCCGAGGAGATCGAAGTGAGATTTCCCGGCGAAAAGTACATGGCGGACGATACGCTTGCCGCCCGGGCCGCGGATCTCATCAAATGGAATACTTTCATTCCGGCCGGCGCCGTCAAAGTGAGGGTCCAGAAGGCCTATTTGACCCTCACTGGCATGGTTGAGTGGCAATACCAGAAGGACAGTGCCTATCGGGCCGTCAGCGAGATGGATGGGCTGGTTGGCGTCTATAACAGGATCGAACTGCGCCCGCATGCCAGTGCGGCGGATGTCAAGACGCGCATCGAGAAGGCCCTCAAGCGTAGCGCGGAGATCGAAGCGGACGCGATCAAGGTCAATGTCTCGGACGGCAAGGTGACGCTGGAGGGCAAGATAAAGAGCTGGTCCGAGCGCGGCATTGCCGAACGTGCCGCCTGGGCCGCACCTGGCGTGCGCCAGGTCGAGGATCACCTGCGCATATCGTGACGTCATTGGGCTTACTGGAGCGCCCCTGCAGACGCTCCAGTCCGGCCAGCGGTCAATAGCCAATAGGGGGGCGAGATGAGCAATACGCGGTGGCACGCGGCCAATCCGGTGCCGATCTATCCCAGGTCTGCCTTTCTGGGCTGGCACCTGCGGCACGAGGCGGCATGCAACTGCCGCCCCACGCCGGAAGCCGTGCTGATTGAACTGGATATACTGGGGATCGTGACCCCCGGCAGGATTGACCGCATGGCAGTGCCCACGGTGGTCGTTTCCAGCGATGACGGCGCACCGCAGTTTCCTCACGTGCTCCGGTTCGGGACGCTGGCGTATGCGGCCACCGCGATCAAGGACCGACGCTCATAGTGTGGGCTGAGCAGGCTCACTCAGAGGTCGAGCTGATCCCGGCACGCGAAGGCGAACCATGGCCGGATCAGAGGCCGCGATTGTCCCGTCCAGGACAAAGCCCAGCCTGAGGCACAGGTCCAGCATTCGCCGGTTGTCCCTCAGGACCACCCCGACTAGCTCGCCAATGCCCTGCGCAGCGGCGTAGTCGATGAGCCTGTGCATGAGGCCCGCGCCAAGTCCATTGCCCTGCAAGTCGCCGCGCACCAGCAGCCCGAATTCGGCCTGCCGGCGGTCCGGGTCTGCGGCGTAACGAACGATTGCCGCAAGGTCTCCATTGGGCCGGTCGAGGGCGACAAAGGCGATATCGCGGTCGTAGTCGAGCTGGGTCAGCCGGACGAGCGTTTCTTCGGACAGTGTCGAATACGACGTCAGGAACCGCTGGCGCATGTCCTCGGGCGAAACGCTCGACAAGAACTTTGGGTAAAGCGCCGCATCGACGGGTCGGATGGGGCGGATGTCATAGTCCTGGCCGTTGGCGTTCAAGACCGATTTCCAGCCCGATGGGTAGGGCCGGATGACCAGCGCCGGATTGGGTGCCGCGACCTTGCCGCGGGTTGTGTCGATTTCGATACGGGCATCCAGGGCGATGACGCCGGCTTGGTCGGCCAGCAGGGGATTGATGTCGAGGGCCGTGATCTGCGGGAAGTCGATGAGAAGCTGGGAGACCGCCTTGAGCGCCTGGACGATGCTGCCTAGGTCAGCCGCGGGCCGATCGCGGAACCCGGCGAGCAGGCGGCTTATCCGTGTTCGTCCAATCATGTCCTCGGCCAGGACGTCATCGACGGGAAGCAGCTCCATGGTGGTGTCGGCAAGCACCTCCACCGCCGTGCCGCCGGCGCCGAACATGAGCACCGGGCCGAAGACCGGATCGCTGGCAATCCCGACGAGCAATTCCTGAGCCCCTGGACGACGGATCATCTGCTGGACCGCGAACCCGTGCAGCTGGTCCTGCAGGTTCTTCTGTTCGAGGCGCGCCCTGATGGTCATCGCAGCCTCCGCAGCGCCGTTCTCGCTGTCGATATCGAGAATGACGCCGCCCAGGTCGGACTTATGGGTGAGTGTTGCCGACACCATCTTGACGGCCAGCCGGCCGCCGTCCTTGAGCAAGTCCGCGGCGGCAGCCCGCACGGCAGTGGTGTCGGTAGCGAGGATGGTCCTCGAGACGGCAATGCCATAGGCGGACAACACCGCCTTTGCCTCGGTTTCGGTCAGCATGGAGCGGCCCTCCGTCATGGCCGGAGCGATCGCCTTTTCCGCTGCGGCCCGATCGACATGGAGGGTCTCGTAGGTTTCCGGCACGCGTTGCAGCCGGGCGCCCAGTTGTCGCCAGCGCATCAGCAGGTTCAGGCCCTCGGCTGCCTTTGCGGGCGTGTCGAGGCTGGCAATGCCGGCGGCATTGAGCGCCTTGCGCGCCGGCGTGGCGGCGAATTCGCCCAGCCAGGTCGCGAGGACCGGTTTTCCATTGATGTGCCCCTTGTCGACTGCTGCGCCCAGCGCCTGAGCTGCGGCAATGGGCTCGGCCAGGGCCGTCGGGCAATTCATGACCAGGAGCGCGTCGACATTGGCGTCTTCCGCCACTGCCTGCACCGCCTCGACATAGCGCTGGGGTGGCGCATCACCGATGATATCGACGGGGTTCGCGCGTGACCAGGTTGGCGGTAGCACCCGATCCAGCTTGGCGACTGTTTCCGTGGAAAGCACGGCCAGCCGGCAGTCCTGGTCGAGCAGGTGATCGACGGCGAGCACGCCGGCGCCTCCGCCATTGGTGACAATGGCGACACGGGCATTTTCCAGGGGCTTGAAGCGGGCGGTGATCTCGGCTGCCGAGAACAGGTCTTCGAGGTCATTGACGCGGATGATGCCGGCCCGTCGCAGGGCGGTATCGACGACGGCGTCGGCGCCGGCAAGGGCGCCCGTATGGGTCAGCGCCGCGCGAGCGGCCTCGGCATGCCGGCCGGGTTTGACGGCGATGACCGGTTTCAGCCGGGCCGCGGCCCGGGCGGCGGACATGAACTTGCGGCCGTCGGGAATGGATTCGAGATACATCAGGATGGCGGAGGTGTTGGAGTCGCGCGCCAGCATATTGAGGCAATCCCCGACATCGACGTCGGCCATGTCACCGAGCGAGACGATCTGCGAAAAGCCGATGCCCTCGGCTTCCGCCCAGTCGATGATGGACGAGACGATGGCACCCGATTGTGAGAGCAGCGCCAGCGAGCCCGGCCGGGCCTTGAGGTGCGAGAAACTGGCATTGAGGCCAAGCCGGGGGGCGAGGATGCCGATCGTGTTGGGGCCGATGATGCGCAGGCCATGGTGGCCGGCCGCCTCCAGCATGCGCTGTTTGAGATTGTCCTTCTCGCCCAGACCAGCGGTGATGATGACAGCGGCCCGCCCGCCGGCTTGACCGATGTCCTCAAGGATGCCGGGAATGGTCGCGGGTGGCGTGGCGATGACGCATAGATCGGGCACTCCCGACAGATCCCTGACACTGGGATAGCAGGCGAGACCGGAGAGGATTCGGTATTTCGGATTGACCGCATAGACCTGGCCCTGAAAGCCGCCGGAGAGGATGTTCGCCAGGACAAGCGCGCCAAGGCTGCCGGGTCGCTCCGAGGCGCCAACAAGGGCGACGGAGCCGGGAGCGAAGGCACGATCCAGGTTGCGAACGGTCATTTCCGGTCCTTCCTATGGACCCACAGTCTATCGTGCTGCAGCCTCAAGGTCCCGCTCCATCGTGTCGAAGGCCAGCGGCATGGCGCGCGAGGCTCCCATGATCAGCCAGTCAAAATGCTGCCGGTCAGCCGTGGCGATCTTGTAGAAGGGGTTATGGTGGCCATTGCGGTAGACCAGCACTTCGGCGACCGCGAAAGCGGCTGCCCTGCCAGCTGCCGAGCACCAGTATAGTGCCGAGGATGGTAGAGGCTCCCGCGCAGCGCGCCGTGCAAGGCCATGTATCCGCGCCGCGACATCGACGCGGCCCTTTGTGGGCACAGCGCCCGTGGTGCTGATCTATGTCTCCGATCGGCAGCGCCTGATCGACGCGGCCCGCGAGGACGCTGCCGGCGAGCCCGACGAGGCAGCGCTGCAGCAGCATTGGGTGACGGCTTTCGTCGACAGCGCCATCATCGCTCAGAACGTCTATCTCTACTGCGCGGCCATGGGGCTGGGGACGTGTCTGGTGGGCGGCTATGATCCCGGGCAGATTGCGGCGGCACTCGGGCTCGATGCCCAACATGTGGTCACCTATGTGCAGCCGGTGGGGCAACTGCCCTAGACGAAGGTGCCCGGCCACATCGGCGACCGGGCTGCCGGGAGGTGACAGGTGTCGCGCTACTTGCGCACAGCCAGGGAAAGCAGGAAACCGATCGCCGCGGCGACCCCGACCGTCAGCAGGGGCTGACGGCGCAGGGAATCCTCGAACGACCTTTCAAGGCCTGCGGCATTGCGTCTTGCCTGCTCGGCCAGGCGCTGGCCTTCCCGCGCCAGAGTGGACGCACGCTCTGTCGTCTCCTCGCGAAGATCCTCCATCCCGTGGGCAGAAATGGCACCCAGACCTCCGACAATGTCGGACAGGTCGGTTTGCAGGCGCGAAACCTTGCTCACAAGATCGTTGAAAGCCTGGTCGTAGGGCATTGCTTTGTTTGCACTCGTCATGATGACTGTCCTCGTTGATACCGGATTGAAAGCCTAGAAACTTGCTGGTCGGGGCGCTTGACCGGCGTCAATATTTCGAAGGAGTTGATGCGGCCGGGACGGTCAGCCGAAGCGCAGATTGTCTTCCACCGCATGCACGCCCGGCACCGCCCATGCGGCGTCTTCCGCCAGGCGGCGCTGGTTCCAGGCCGACACCGTCCCCGACAACGTAACGCGGCCGTTGACGACCTCGACGTGTATGTTTCGCGCGGTCAGCTCCGCACTCCGCCTGAGCGCATTCTCGATCCGCATCTTGACGTCCGCAGAATGCGTGCCGCCGACGATCCGGATCAGGTTGGAGATACCCGTGACGCCGGACAGCTTTCGCACTGCGAGTTCGGCCATCTGCTTCTGGTAGTACCACTCGACCTCCCCGGTCAGTGTCACCCAGCCGCCGGAAACCGTGACCTGCAGGACGCCCGCAGGAAGTTGAACATTCCAGGCGAGGATATCGAGGGCGCGCTTGGCGATCTGGTCGTCGGCGATCTTCTTCTCTTCGGGGTAGCGAACCTCGATCTCCTGGGCGACACCATGGACGCCACGTACGCGCTTGGCGGCCTTCTCGGCCGCGGTCTTTTCCGCGTAACTGTTCACATGCCCGGTCAGGGTAATCACGCCGCCGGTCGCTGCCACCCCGATGTTCGATGAGTCGATTGACGGCTCGAAGTCCAACTCTTCAATGACCAGTTGGCGCAACTCTTTGTCGTCCATGATGGTCTCCTGGAGCCAGTAGTGCATTTTGCAGATTGTCACGCCGCCCGCCGCGCATTTTGACGGGCGTCAAGCCAGTCACATTCTTGACCACGAATAACTCTCCGGCCGGCGGCAAACCCAATTATCTGCACCGTCAGTCGAGCGGCCCAGCGCTTTGGCGCAGAAGCGAAGTGAGGCCGTCGCTCCCCATGCCAGTGGAGGTCGGGCGCCAGCAGCCCTTGACGCCCGTCAAATCAGCGGCCGGGCCTGGGCTAGAGTGCTGAACTCACGTCTATTCTGGAAGGAGTGGAGATATGAACGTCGAACAGGCCATGCACAAGGGTGCCAGCTGTGTTTCACCGGATGCGCCGATCGGCGAGATTGCCGCGCTGATGAAGAAGGATGATATCGGCGCCGTACCGGTCTGCGAGAATGATCGGTTGATCGGGATGATCACTGATCGCGACCTGGCCATGCGATTGCTGCCCAACGGCACCGATCCAAAGCGGCAGACGGCCCGGAACGTGATGACGACCGGAATCATCTTCTGCCGCACCGACCAGTCCATCGAGGACGCCGTTCACCTGATGGAAGACAAGAAGGTCAGGCGCCTTCCGGTCATCGACGGCAAAAAACGCCTGGTGGGCATGTTATCCATGTCCGATATTTCCCATCACGCCAGCCGCGAACTGTCTGGTGAGCTGGTTCAGGCGGTGGCCATGCCACATGCCTGAGTGCGGCGGCGGCGGGCGATTGCCGGATTGCCGCCGCTCGCGGCCCTGTCAGGCCACGGGGTTCAGCAGCCTGTTGATCGAACTGCTCCCAAGGGTGCGGGCTATGGCGGCACCGATCAGCGGGCGACGCAGTGTTGATCGACACGATCCCGTCCAGTTTCCCTCGACGAAGCGCCATCATAGCAGGCTTCGTGGCGTTGGCGACGCGAGGCCGCGCTCGTCCATAGCCTTGAGTACGGTGGGCGGTATAGGCCGGCAACTGCAATTGGCAGCGTGGGCCATGTGCCAGTCGATGCGCTCCTGCATGCTCGCATTCGGTGGCATTTTGTGCTCCTCGTGCCATCGCTTGTTGATGGCCATAGGCTTTGAAGTCATGGCGAAATCCTCGCTGACGGCGTCAGGCAGGGGCGTTAGCCGACCCGTGCCTTTTCGGAACTCATCTCGGCATCGGCAAGCTGCATGTAGATTTCGGTGAGGTAGTCCTTCTCCTCCGCCATCCCCGGTCCCTTGAGGTAGACCTCCCAGGACAGGCCGGAGGGCTTCAATCCCGCTTCGCTGATCTCGCTCTCGATCTTGCCATAGGTATCGCGGAGGCTCGCATAGGACCCATGGTGCATGGCTCGAACCACCGGTCCCTCGGGACTGCTTCCGGCCAGCACCTCGCCGGCGGCCTTGCCCAGGTCGATGGCATTGACCGGAAACCCGACCTCTACCGCCATGGTCTTGCCGTCCCAGTCCCGATAGATGCCGAGCGGGGCGCCAGTCGCGGCAACATGGTTCTGCGCCATGAAGCCGCCCAGGATATCGAATGCCTTGCCCACCTTCTGGGAAATGTCGCCCGGCTCCATCGACGCGCGGGCGCTGACATAGACCATGGGATGCGACACGGCATGGGCGCGGGAAATAACCATGAGAATACTCCATTCTGAGAGGTCGTCAGAGAGTGGCGCGCTGGACGGTCTTTGCCTTGATCACGGTCAATCCGCCGCACGAAATTTGATCCCGGATTTGATCCAGGTCCGGTTCCCTTCCAATTGCGGAGGCTAGAGTTCGGGACGTGCAACCCGGAGGAGCGCCGATGACCTGGACCACATTCCCCAACCGATCCATCATTCTGGTCTGCGACGGTGCGAAAGCGCTGCTTTTCGAGAATGTCGGTGATGCCCAGGCCATAAATCTCAAGGCGCTCGACGTCGTCGTCGAACCGCACAAGCCGACCCGCATGATGGGATCGGACCGGCCCACGCGGGTCTATGACAGCATAGACGGATCGCGCAGCGGCTCGGAGCAGACAGACTGGCACGAGCAAGCCGAGACCGATTTCCTCACACGCGTGGCCAAGGTTCTCGACCAGGTGGTGTCTGAATTGAAGCCACCGCATGTGGTCCTGGTGGCGCCTCCCCGGGCCCTAGGTGTGCTCAGGCAGGCAATGGCCGCCGCCACTCGCGCGATCCTGACGGTCGAGATCGGCAAGGATCTGGTCAATCATCCCGTGCCGGAGATCGAGAGCCAGCTCGCCGCTATGCGCGAGACGAATTGATCCCACTGGCCCTCGGCTTGAACCTGTCGAGGATGGTCGTCACGTCAGCATTGGACAGTTGGCGGAAGTCCGCGTAGAACGCCCCCACGCCGCCGAAGATCTGCTGCGGTTCGAGGCATACAACCTCGTCGGCCTCCTCGGCGAGTTCGGCAACGGTGTCGGTCGGGCCGACCGGCACGGCGAGGATGAGGCGGCGCGGATGTCGCTGGCGCAGTGCCCGAAGGGCTGCGCGCATGGTTGCCCCCGTGGCAATGCCATCATCCACAACGATGACCATCTTGTCCCGGACATCAGGACGCGGCCCGTCGCCCAGATAGAGGGCCCGGCGCCGCTTTATCTCGGCCAGTTCGGCGCTCATGATGCGATCGAACTCGGCCTCCGACACCTGCGCATGGGCAATGACCCCCTCGTTGCGGACGACTATAGGCTGGGCGTCGTCGACAACGGCACCCGCGGCCAGTTCCGAGTGGCCTGGCACACCGATTTTTCGAACCAGAACGAGATCCAGGGGCGCATCGAGCGCCGTGGCCACCTCCGCCGCTACGGGGACGCCGCCGCGGGGGAGGGCCAGCACCAGGGTGTCTTTCCCCCGGTAGGGCGTTAGCACTGATGCGAGACGGCGCCCCGCGTCAGTCCGGTCCCTGAAGATCATCGATGATATCCATGCTCATGAACCAGCGCCCAAGGGGTCCTGGCCTGCTGGGCGGGGATAGGGCAGGTCGGGCACGCATCGCGCCCGGCCTCGACAGCACTCACGCGGCCTTCACCGCTATCTTCTGCTCGGGTTTCTGCATTTCCGCAGTCTTGGGAAGAGTAACCGTCAACACACCCTTGTGGAAGCGGGCGTCGATCTTGTCCGCCTCGACCCCGTCAGGCAGGGGGAAGGTGCGCTCGAACGAACCGAACTGGCGCTCCCGGAGATAGTAATCGCCGGTCTTTTCCTCTTTCTCCTCCTGCTTTTCGCCCTTGATAACAATGTTGCCATTGCGCAGCACCACTTCGACGCTCTTCTCGTCGAGGCCAGGCAGGTCGGCGGTAATCTCGAACGCCTTCTCGCGTTCAACAATGTCGACGGCCGGCGTCGACCAGTCGAAACTGCGCGAGAACATAGGGGGCATCGCCGAAGCCGGAGCGCGGAGCGGCCGGAGCCAATCGTTCCGATAGAAGTCTTCGAACAGGCGGTCGACTTCATGACGAAACGCCTCGAAAGGGCGCCAGCTTGTCGGTTCAGTGCGGGCGGGCGCGCTGCCCTCCTTCCGGATGGGAAACTTGGTCGTATCATCAGCCATGGTCATATCCTCCAGTTGCGACCAACCGAGGCTAGGCGAGGACAGGCAGAGTTGATTTGACGATGGTCAAGCCGAAACGCGGTGTTTGTCCGGTGACTGTAGATGCCGAACGCCTGCACGAGGGAGCTGCAGCCCGATGCGTCTCATTTGAGCGGTTCGCAACTGGATGTTCCGCCAAACCCGGGACCCCAATGTCTGCGTTCGCCTTGTCCGATTATTGTATCGGACGGGCCGGAAATGGCCTCGCTCAAGACGCAGATGAGCTGGTTCGCCGGGCAGGGGGCTGATCACTCTCGCGAGGAGAAAGCTGGTGATGATCAATATGGCTGCGTTCGCAGAAAGTCGTCGCCCGCAATGCGGAAGATGTGGATTCTGATCGTCGGCCGAGTGTCCGCGCCGCATCATCTAAGGCCAACTGACTCTACTGCGCTCGGCCCGGGCGCCGTGTAAACGCCGCGACAATATTCATCATACAACTTACAAGTTATTGTATGTTGACTCATCTTTTGAACTTCCATACCAGTTTGCACAAGGCTCGCCGACTGAGAACCGGAACGTCGGGCCGGCGGCAGACAATCTGCCGTTGCGGCCGGGAGGGACCACTGACCCGGCCTTTGGGACACAATGGGAGGACAACCATGTTTCATCTGCCAAGGATGGCGGCTGCTGCCGTCGTCGCATCCACGCTAATGGTTTCGGCTGCAAGCGCCCAGACGGTGCTGCGCTCATCCGATACCCATCCGGATGGCTATCCGACCGTCGAGGCAGTCAAGCGCTTCGGCGAACTGCTTTCGGAAAAAACCGATGGCCGCTATTCGGTGGAAGTGTTCCACTCCGCCCAGCTCGGCCAGGAAGCCGACACGATCGAGCAGACCCAGTTTGGCGTCATCGACCTCAACCGCATTTCGATCGGCGCCTTCGGTACCCAGGTACCCGAAGCCACGGTGACCCAGCTGCCCTACATCTTCCGCTCGACCGAGCACTTCCACAATGTGCTGGATGGTCCGATCGGGGAAGAAATCCTCGCCGCCTTCGAGGCGGTGGATGTCATCGCCCTGGCATATTATGACGGCGGCGCGCGTTCTTTCTACAACAGCCAGAAGCCCATCACTTCGGTGGCTGACATGGAAGGCATGAAGTTCCGCGTCATGGGCTCGGATATCTTCGTGGACATGGTTGGCGCCCTGGGCGGCAATGCCACCCCGATGCCCTATGGCGAAGTCTATTCGAGCATCCAGACCGGCGTGATCGACGGCGCGGAAAACAACTATCCCAGCTTCGACACTGCCGGGCACGCTGAAGTTGCCAAATACTACTCGCTCAACGAGCACCTGATGGTGCCCGAAGTCCTGGTGGTCTCCAAGATCGTGTGGGACGGCATGAGCCCGGAGGATCAGGCTGCCATGCGTGAGGCGGCCAAGGAGTCGGTTGCTTACCAGCGTGAGCTCTGGGTCGCCAAGGAAGTTGAATCCAAGGCGGCGGTGGAAGCCATGGGCGTGACCATCAACGAGGTCGACAAGGCTCCGTTCATCGAGGCCATGAAGCCTGTCTATGACAAGTATGTCACCGATCCCGCCCTGCAGGATCTGGTCGCCCGGATCCAGGCGACCGAAGGCTGATCGCCGCGCTGACCGAAACCCGGGCCGGTACGCGCCGGCCCGGATCGCCCTGAGGAGAGGGAACCCATGAGAAACGGCCTTTTGGCGGTCAGCAGGGTGCTGGGAATAGTCTCGACCATGGCGCTGTGGCTCGCGGGCACTGGCCTTGTGGCCATGACCATTATCGTCGCCTACCAGGTCTATATGCGCTACGTCGTCAACGCCTCGCCTTCGTGGACGGAAGGCGGGTCGATCATGATCATGAGCTGGTTCATCTTCCTCGGCGCCGCCGTGGGTGTGCGCGAGAAGTTCCATATGGGCTTTGACGTGCTCCTCTACGCCATGCCGTCCGCGGCCAAACCGTGGCTGCGCAGCATCAGCGACGTCGCCATCTTTGCATTCGCCGCCGGCATGATCTGGTATGGCGGCGAACTGGCCCTGCGCGGTTGGAACGTCCGCATTCCGGTGCTCGGCCTGCCGCAGACTTTCACCTATCTCCCCATCGTGGTTTCGGGCGTCCTGATCTGCCTGTTCGTGCTGGAGCGCATGGCATTGCGCCTCGCGGGCGAGCCAGTCGACGCCGATGCCGTCGAACCGACCATTACCGAGGCCTGATCGCTATGGAATACTGGGTTCTTTTCGGCGTCTTCGGCCTCTTGATGGTGGTGGGCACGCCCATCGCCTTCTCGCTCGGCATCGCCAGCTTTGCCACCATCGTCTATCTCGGTCGTCCGCCGGTCGTGGTGTTCCAGCAGCTCAATTCTGGCGTCGGGGCGTTCACCCTGCTCGCCATCCCTTTTTTCATCTTTGCCGGCGACCTGATGATGCGCGGCGGCATCGCCGCGCGGATCATCGCCTTTGCCGGGTCGGTCGTGGGCCATATCCGCGGCGGGCTGGGTCAGGTCAACGTCGTGGCCTCAACCCTGTTCGGGGGCATTTCCGGTTCGGCGGTTGCCGAGGCCGCAGCCGTTGGCGGCATCATGATCCCGCAGATGAAGGCGCGCGGCTATGGCGCGGACTATGCGGTCAACGTCACGTCCATGTCGGCCTTGATCGCCTTGCTGCTGCCGCCCAGCCACAACATGATCATCTATTCGCTCTCGGGCGGCGGCCGCATCTCCATTGCCGATCTGTTCACGGCCGGCATCATTCCCGGCCTGTTGCTGGCCCTCGCGCTGATGGTGACGGCTTATATCGTGGCCCGCAGGCGCGGCTATCCCACCGAGCCTTTCCCGGGCTTTGGACGGGCAATGCAGTATTTCCTCGTATCCATTCCCGGCCTCTTGCTGATCGCGATTATCTTTGGCGGCGTTCGGTCGGGCATTTTCACGGCCACGGAAAGCTCATGCATCGCCGTGATCTATGCCTTTCTCGTGACATTGCTGGTCTATCGCACGATGACCTGGTCGACTTTCGTCCATTGTGTCGTCGGCGCGGTGCGGACCACGGCCATGGTCCTCTTCATCATCGGCGCTGCTGCATCCTTCGGCTGGCTCATGGCCTATCTGCGGGTCGCGCCGATCCTCACCGAGTTCGTGGGGCAGCTGACCAGCGATCCGCTGCTGGTTCTCCTTCTCATCAACGTGCTGCTGCTGCTGTTGGGCACCTTCATGGATATGGGGCCGCTCATCATCATCACCACCCCGATCTTCCTGCCCATGGTCAGCTCCTTTGGAGTGGATCCGGTACATTTCGGCGTCATCATGATCCTCAACCTGGGCATCGGCCTCAACACGCCACCCCTGGGACCAGTGCAGTTCGTGGCAGCGGCCGTCGGCAAGATATCGATCTGGGCGGCCATGCGCAGTGTCTGGCCCTTCTACCTGGCCGGCATCCTGGTGCTGGGCCTGGTCACCTATATTCCGGCGCTCTCGCTCTGGCTGCCCAGCTTGTTCCGGTGATGCAATGTCCCTGATCGATCTTTCTCAACCCACCCGCAAGCCGAAGCTGGCTGAAATGGTCGTCGAGACGCTGCGCAAGCGCATCGGTGCCGGGGAGTTCGGGCCTGGCCAGAAGCTGCCCACCGAAAGCCAGCTCAGCACCCATTTCGGGGTCAGCCGCACCGTAGTGCGCGAGGCCATAGCCGCGCTCGCCGCCGATGGCCTGGTGCAGCCACGCCAGGGGGCAGGGGTCTTCGTGATGACCCAGGCCAGCTCCGCCTTCAGCGCGATTGCCGGAGAGCGGTCCAACAAGATTTCCGTTGCCCTCAACGTGCTGGAAGTGCGCATGGGCATCGAGATCGAGTCGGCGGGGCTGGCGGCACAACGGCACAGCACCAGCCAGGTTGCTGCCATTCAGGAAGCGTGGAACGAGTTTGGTCGTCTCCTGTCGCAGGGGACGCCGACGGGCAAGACCGACTTCGCCTTTCACCGGGCCATTGCCGCAGCGACCAACAATCCATTCTATCTCGAAGTGCTCGATGCCTTGGGCAGCCGCACCATTCCATGTGACGTCGCCTCGCCCTGGGGCACGGAGAGCGTGCTGACCTACGAATACCAGGTCGGGCTGCATGAGGAGCACAAGCGCATTCTCGCGGCCATTTCCGCCCGCGATGCCGATGGCGCGCGCGAGGCGATGCGCCAGCACCTGTCGCGCAGCCAGGACCGGTATCGCGCCCGCCTGGCCGAACAAAGTCAGACGAACTAGGAACACTGCATGACCACCGATTTCGATATTCGCTTTGCCATCGATCCCTCCACGGCAGCCGCCATGGGCACGGACGAGCTGCGCGAGAATTTCCTCATCGATGACCTGTTCGCCGCCGGACAAGTGCGCTGGACCTATTCTCACTACGACCGCATGATCGTCGGTGGCGCTGTGCCGTCGGGCAGGGCACTGCAGCTGGTCGCCATCAAGCCGACGGGCACCGCGAGTTTTCTCGACCGGCGCGAAATGATTGCCGTCAACATCGGAGAGGCCGGCACGATTTCGGTCGACGGGACCGATCATGCCGTCGGCCCGCGCGACATGCTCTATGTGGGCCTGGGCGCCGCGGATGTGCGGTTTGCGGGCGAGGGTGCCAAATTCTACCTGCTGAGCGCGCCCGCGCATGCCAGCTATCCCACGACGTTGCTGCAGCAGTCGGACGCGAAGCGGCTCGACATGGGCAGCGCGCAAACGGCAAATCAGCGTTCGATCTACCAGTACACGAACAGCCTCAAGAGCTGCCAACTCGTGGTCGGCCTGACGCAATTCGCACCCGGTTCGGTCTGGAACACGATGCCGGCGCATGTGCACGATCGTCGCATGGAAGCCTATCTCTATTTCGATCTCAAGCCCGATGCCTTCGTCGTGCACCTGATGGGCGAGCCGGACGAAAGCCGGCACCTGATCGTGCGCAACGAACAGGCTATCCTTTCGCCTCCCTGGTCCATCCATTGCGGCGCAGGCACCGGCGCCTATACGTTCATTTGGGCCATGGCCGGCGACAATGTCGATTATACCGATGTCGAAAAGGTCGAGATGGAGGACCTGCGCTGATGGATCTCGGCGCTTTCTCCCTTTCAGGAAAGTCCTTCATGGTCACCGGCGCCAATACCGGCATCGGGCAGGGGATTGCCTTGTCCATCGGGCGGGCCGGGGGCAAGGTGCTCGGCGTGGGCCGCTCGTCGATGGAAGAGACGGGGTCGCTCATGGCCGGGCTGGGCGCCGATTTCGTTGAGGTACAGGCAGACATTGCTTCGACCAGTGCCGCGCAGGCCATGTTTGACCAGGCCTGGGACACGCATGGTCCCATCGATGGGCTGGTCAACAATGCCGGCATCATCAGGCGTGTCGACGCGTTGGATTTCACCGAGGCCGACTGGGACGCGGTGATGGACATCAATCTCAAGACGATGTTCTTCCTCAGCCAGTCGCTTGGCCGCAAGGCCATCGAAGCAGGACGGGCCGCGCGGATCGTCAACATTGCCTCGATGCTGAGTTTCCAGGGCGGGATCCGGGTGGCCAGCTACACCGCCTCCAAAAGCGGGGTCCTGGGCATTACGCGGCTATTGGCCAATGAATGGGCAGCCAAGGGCATCAATGTGAACGCTGTCGCCCCTGGCTATATCGAAACCAACAATACCGAGGCCCTGCGCCACGATCCGGACCGGTCCGCTGCCATTCTTGGGCGCATTCCGGCCGGGCGCTGGGGCGCTCCATCCGACATTGGCGATGCGGCGGTGTTCCTTCTGGCGCCCGCGTCAAACTATATGCATGGGGCAGTCATCCCGGTCGATGGCGGCTGGCTCGCGAGGTGATTTGATGACTGAACAGATGTTTTTTGCACAACCCGACGCCACCGAATGGACCGTGCTGGCGCCCGGCAATACCCGAAGGGTTCTGATCCATACGCCTGAACTGATGCAGGTCGAATTTGGCTTCGACAAGGGCGCGGTCGGCGCACCACATAGCCACCCCCATATCCAGGTCAGCTATGTCGCCGAGGGCAGCTTCGAAGTGACAATCGACGGCAAGACCGCGGTCGTCGGTCAGGGTGGCAGTTTCATCGTCCCGTCCGGGCTTGTGCATAGCGTGGTGGCTCTGGAAAAGGGGCGGCTCGTCGATGTCTTCACGCCGATGCGGGCGGACTTCGTTTGATAAATCTGACCTATCGTGACGCTCCTTAAGCGGCCTTGATGTCGGGCGCCATATCGCGCTTTATCGCGGCGTTGAAGATCTTCCAGCGACCCGTGGCCAATGGGAATCAAAAGGGCACGTAGCGAGGCCATTTAGGACGCGTTGTCACAATCGAGAGTCGAAACGGCGGCCGTGGATGGTTTTGTGCGTCGCTGACAGCTATTGTGAGACCTGAAAAAAGCCAGCAAATTCAACGCGACCCCACGACCAAAAGTTCCATAATATATATTATGCGAAGAACGGGAATGCCGCGGTGCACGCTGGGTGCACTCGTTCGTGGCGTTCGTGGCGACGATGGTTATGCGGACAATGGGTCAATTTGGTTGGCGGCTCGCCCCCTCTGCACCTCTTCGTCAGAAGATAGAATGGAGGCCTGCTTCTCGCTCCAGGGATGGAAATGGTCGGACGACTTGGCGCAGTCGAAGCCGGCCGCCTCTGCGTCGCGGACATATCCGAGCAAGTTGCTGGGTGCGAACTGCTCGTGGGAAGCGTGATAGCCCAGCTGCGTCATAGGCCGTACTCCCGGCGGATAAGGGAAAATTCCTCCACGGTCGTGATCGTCAGCTGCGCCTGGAAACGGCTTCGATAGATCTCGAGCATGGCATCGTGGGTGGGATCAGCGGATCCGTACAACGCATCGAGCGGCAGGTAGACGTGATAGCCCAGGTCGATGGCTCCCAGGACGGTGGCCAGCACGCAGACGTCGGTTTCGCCGCCGGTGATGACCAGGGCGCCAGTCCCCTGCCCTTGCAGCGCCCGGTGCAATTGTCCCGACCACCATGGCGAGTAGACGGCCTTGTCGAAGAGCCGACCCGGCGGGGTAAACCGCTGCAAGGACGGAACCAGATCCAGCAGCTCCGGCGACAGCCTGTCGGCTACCATATCGGGCCAGAGCGCGTAATAGTTCTGCCACCGGCCAGGCGCCGCCTCGATGCTTTGGGGCGGGACGAAGCGGGTGAAGATGGTTGCGGGGGCCAGGGCGCCGGCTATCTCCTCGACGGCAGGCAGGACGCGGCGCATCCACGGGGCATGCCAGGGCGTATCGTCAGCAAAAATCCTCTGCATGTCGACGCATAAATGCGCCAGGCGAAGCGTGTCTCTTGCTGTCTCGGCAGGCATAATACCGCACCCAATGCCACTACATATTGGACATTGCGGGGTCCATCGAGTGGCACAATTGGTTTCCGGCGCGGCGGGTTCCACCCCAGGTCAATCGAGGAACTGTCACCATAGTGTTGCGTTCCCGACTCGACAGCCAATGGAGGGAACCATGATTGAGCGAGCATCGACCCACAGGAATCGTGGTCTGGGATTTTGGTGGACAATGCTTGTGGCTGTGGTCTTGGTGATCTTCGGGCTGCCCATTGCGGCAGGCGGCCTCTGGCTCATAACACTTGGCGGATCATGGTACTACCTGCCGGCGGGCATCGGCCTGCTGTTGACTGCCTGGTTCCTGTTCCGTCGCGACATCACCGCCCTATGGATCTACCTGATCACCTGGGTTGCCACCCTGCTCTGGGCGCTCTGGGAGGCCGGCCTGGACGGCTGGGCGCAGGTGCCGCGCCTTCTGGCACCCACGATCATGCTGGTGTTGGTCCTGACCACTCTTCCCGCCCTGCGCGGCCCGGCGCGTCGCTTCGGCGGCGGCGCAATGGCAGCCATGGTCCTTGCTGCGGGTGCCATCGGCGCTTTTGGCGTTGCCAGTCAAGGAATAGAAGGCACCATCGCCCAAGAGATTGATGAACCGGCCGCCCCACTCGAGGCCCCTGCCCTGACCGCACCTTCACCGGAGGTTCCGTCCGAGTCCCCGCCGGCGGTTGCGGCGGAACCCGCCGACGCGGGACTGGCTCCGGAGGGTGAGCCGCTCGATGCGGGCGAGGACGTGCTCGCGCCTGAAGGCGCCGCTCCTACCTATGTTTCCCTTGAAGTTGGAGATGACTGGCCGGCTTATGGCGGAGATTATCACGCCACCCGCTATTCGCCGCTTGACCAGATCACCCCCGAAAATGTGGGCCAGCTGGAGAAGATCTGGGAGTTCCGCACCGGCGACCTGCCCGAGGGGGATGAGCCCTTCGGCAACCAGAACACGCCGGTCAAGGTCGGCAATCGACTATACCTGTGTTCGGCAACCAATCACATCACCGCCCTGGACGCGGCCACAGGCGCCGAATTTTGGACTTACGACCCGGTCGTTTCAACCGACAACGTCGGCTACAATGCCGCCTGCCGGGGTCTCGTTTACTTCGAGAACCCCTCTGCCGAGCGCGGCGAGCTCTGCGCCACCCGCACGGTCAATCTTACCCATGATGCCCGCATGATCGCGCTCGACACCGAGACCGGCCAGCTTTGCCCCGATTTCGGGAATGGCGGTATCGTCAATCTGCTTGAGGGCATTGGTGACACGGCTCCCGGGTTCTATGCCCCCACCTCGCCGCCCACCCTGGTTCGCGATGTGCTGGTCGTCGGCAGCCAAGTAAGCGACAACCAGCAACGCACTGCACCATCTGGCGTCATCCGTGGCTACAACGCGGTCACCGGCGAGCTCGAATGGGCCTGGGACATGAACCGCCCCGGTGAAACCGGCCTGCCGCCGGAAGGCGAGATCTATTCCCCCGGCACGCCCAATATGTGGACCATCGCTTCAGGCGACGACGAATTGGGCCTGGTCTATTTGCCCATGGGCAACTCGGCCGTCGACTATTGGGGCGGGACCCGATCCGAAGCCGAAAACACCTACTCGACCGCCATTGTGGCGCTGGACGTGGAAACCGGCGAGGTCGCCTGGCACTACCAGACCGTGCATTACGACATCTGGGACTATGACCTTGGTGGCCAGGGAACGCTGGTCGATTTCCCGACTGAGGACGGGCCGGTGCCGGCCATCATCATGCCGTCCAAGCAGGCGCAGTTCTATATTCTCAACCGTGAAACCGGCGAGCCACTGGTCACCATCGAGGAGCGCCCGGCACCGCAGGGCGGCGTCGAGCCCGAACGCCTTTCTCCAACCCAACCCTATGTCACGGACTTCCCCAATCTCCTCAAGCCCGACATCACCGAGGCGGACATGTGGGGCGCGACACTGCTCGACCAGCTCTGGTGCCGCATCCAATATCGTCAGGCTGAATATAAGGGCGTTTACACCCCTCCCACGGTGGACCGGCCCTGGATCCAGTTCCCCGGCTACAACGGCGGTTCCGACTGGGGCGGTATCGCGGTCGATCCGGAGCGCGGACTGCTGATCGCCAATTACAACAACATGCCCAACTACAACCAGCTCGTGCCGCGCGAACAGGTGGATGAAATGGGTGTGTTTTCGATTGCCGATCCCCGCCACGACCCAGATGCCGGATCGGAGTCTCCCGCATCGGTAAGCCCTCAGGCGGAAGCCCCATATGGCATTCGCGTCAACGCTGGCTGGCGCGTGCCGTTCACGGGTCTCCTGTGCAAGCAACCACCCTATGGCGGGATCGCGGCCATCGACCTCAACACCCGTGAAATGATCTGGGACCGGCCCTTCGGGACGGCGCGCAAGAATGGTCCTTTCGGCATTCCCTCCATGCTCCCCATTGATATCGGCACCCCAAATAATGGCGGCGGGGTGATTACTGCCTCGGGTCTGTTCTTCATCGGTGCGGCAACCGACGATCTGTTCCGCGCCATTGACGTGGAAACCGGCGAGCGACTTTGGGAGGTGGAACTCCCCGCCGGGGGCCAGGCCACGCCCATGACCTACGAGGCGGGCGGCAAGCAGATCGTGGTGATCAATGCCGGCGGGCACGACTTCATGGAAACGCCAATCGGAGACTATTTCATCGCCTACGCCTTGCCCGGCTGACGATATACCCCTGTCAACCGGGAGTCTTCGGTCGCGTCATGGGCCCGTGGACCCGGTTGTCGAGGACGAACTCTTCAACAAGAGCGCCGCCGATATGCAGGAGAATGGCGGGTGTCAGGATGAGCCGGCCCAGCTGCGACCCGCGGAAATCGAGGCATTGGGCCGGCACTATGGGCAGTAAGGCTCTGGGAAGGCAGCTCGACGGGGCGGTCGTGATCTACACATTCTGCGGCAAGAGTGGCGTCGTTGGCGGGGAGTGGCACGACCACCTCATCGCGCGCAACCATCATGAAGCACACTCAGTCATCGCTCACGGCCAGCCCGAGGCCGCGCCGTTCCGAAAGATGCGATGCCGTTGAACTCATTTCCTGTTGTAGCCAGCTGATGAAGGCGTCGACGATTGGCTTCCTGGCCCGGTGGTCGGGCTCGAGCAGGTAGTAACCCCGACCGGAGGGGACCCGGGCAGAATGAACCTCGACAAGCGATCCAGCAGCGAGCTGGTCGGCAATCATCGCCTCTTCCGCGATGACAATGCCCATACCTTTTTCGGCAGCGCCGTAGGAAAGGGCGGAATTGAACAGGATCGTGCCGCGATCGAGCTGGAAGTTGGGCACGCCGGCACCGCTGCACCAAAGCGTCCAATCGTCCAGCCGCCGCATGGTGTGAATGATCGTGTCGGTGTTGCCAGCCAGGAACCGCCCCAGGTCGGTTCGGCGCGCAACCGCCGGGGATGCGACAGCAATCAGGTCAATGTCGAACAATTTGGTCGTGATGAAGCCGGGCCACTGGTTTTGCCCGGTGGTGATGGAGACATCCCCCACCCCATCGAACTGCCCGCCCGGATTCTCCACCGCCGTAACGGTCAGGCTTGCCGATGGCCAGTCGCGCTGAAAAGCCGAAAGCCGAGGCAACAACCAGTAAGATGCGAATGTCGGCGTCGTCTTGACCACAAGCGCATCGGGACGGGCCAGGGCACGGACCGTCTCGAAGGCACTTTCCATCTCCCGCAGCGCTTCCACAGTAAGGCTGCGATAGAGGCGACCCAGCTCTGTTAATTTCACATGCCTCGCCTCTCGGCGGAACAATTGGCCGCCAACCCGATCCTCGAGCAGGCGGATTTGCTGGCTGATTGCTGCTTGCGTCAGGTTAAGTTCCTGGGCTGCTTTGGAAAAGCTTTCGAGCCGGGCACTGGCTTCGAATGACCGAAGGCTGGCTAGGGAGGGCAGAGGCTGTGGCATCCATTAGTCCGGCTTATGAAGGTGTGTAGTTAGTTTTGCTTGAACCGAAGTGAATTGCCAATACGCTAATCAACGTGAAATTTCGCCTAAAAAATAGGCAAATTGGCGTTGACAAGGAGAATGGCAATGTATGGTTGGGAAAACTTCCTCAGCGAGCGCGACAAGCTGCATGACCTGCAATGGGGCAAGAAGGAGCTTTCGGGGTTTGGCAGCAAGCCGGCGCTGGTGCTGATCGACATGTATTACAGCGTGGTCGGTCTCAAGCGCGAACCGATCTTTGAATCGATGAAGACCTGGCCGGGCAGCATGGGCCTTGAAGGCTGGGCCGCCGTGGACAAGACCGCCGAACTGCTCGCTGTCGCCCGTGAAACCGGCGTCCCGGTCGTGCACGTCAAGGGCCTCAACAATGGCATGAAGCCATGGGTGCACCGCAAGCCGCGCGCCTCCACGATGAGCGCCGAGATGAAGCTCAAGGGCGAGCAGATCTGCGATGAGGTCGCCCCCATTGCCGGCGAAGTGGTGATCGAAAAGACCGCGCCGAGCGGTTTCCAGGGCACGCCGCTCGCCTTCCACCTGATCTCGATGGGCATCGACACCGTCATCCTCTGCGGCGAATCCACCAGCGGTTGCCTCCGCGCCAGCGCCGTCGACGCAGCCACCCACCGTTTCAAGGTCGGCGTGCCGATGGACTGTGCCTACGACCGCACCGAGGCATCACACTGGATGAACCTCTACGACATGCACCAGAAATATGCCGATGTCGTCGATGCAGAAATGGCCAAGGCCTACTTCCGTAAGCTTGCAGCGGGATCCGAACCCGCGATTACCCGCATGGCCAGCTGACCGATCCATTCGTCCCCGCCGCTCCCTCGACGGGGGCGGCGCTGCCGCCCCACCCACCTCTTCGAGGAACGACAATGATTGGCAACATCCGCAAACTGCTTGCCGCGAGCCTGACCCTGCTGGCATCCACGATGCTGGTCCTCACCGTTTCGTCGCCAGCCCTGGCCCAGGGCAAGACGCTGACCGTGCGGTTCTATGACGACCCTGCGGGCTTCGATCCCGCCAACATCTTCCGCATCGAGAACGAGAATATCGCCTTCAACATCTTCAGCGGGCTGACCACCTATGATGGCGAGACCGGCGAAATCGTCCCGGATCTCGCGACCTCCTGGGAAACGGCGGACAACAAGACCTGGACCTTCAAGCTCAGGGAAGGCGTGACCTTCCACAAGGGCTATGGCGACGTCACCGCCGCCGACGTCATATACAGCTTCAACCGCATCAAGGACCCGGCGACCGCCTCGCCCTATGCCTCGGAACTCGCTGGCATTGTCAGCATGGAGGCGCCCGATCCCTATACGCTGATCATCGAACTGGACGCGCCGAACGGCAACTTCCTGCACACGGTCGCCAACTACCACCAAGGCCAGATCGTCAGCCAGAAGGCCATCGAGGAAGCCGGCGACCAGGTGCGCTGGCGGCCTATCGGCACGGGCCCCTACTATCTCGAATCCATCGATGTGAGCTCGCAGATCGTGCTCAAGCGCCACGAGGACTATTACAAGGGCCCGGCCCCCATCGAGACGATTGTCTTCAACATCATCAAAGACGAAGCCACCGCCACCATCGCCCTGCGCAATGGCGAGGTCGACCTGGTGATGCGCTCCAACCAGGAAGAGAACCTGGCAACGCTCGAGGCCGAAGGTTTCACCATGAATTCGGTGAAGGACTATGCGGTGGTCGTGGGCGTGCTGAACCCCGAATTCGAACCTTTCGCCAACCCGCTCGTGCGCAAGGCAATGGCCCATGCGGTCGACTATGTCTCGATCACCCAGGCCATTTCGCCCAGCCTGACGCAACCGCACTACTCCATGCTGTTGCCCTGGATGGACGTCTATACCGACGACATTCCCAAATACGAATACGATCCTGAAAAGGCCAAGGCCCTCTTGGCAGAAGCCGGCTATCCCGATGGCTTCACCTTCAAGAACCTGGGTACCTCAGCGCAGGGTGTTACCGAGCTCCAGCAGTTCCAGATCGATTTCCTTAGCCAGGTCGGCATCAACATGGAAATGGAACTGGTCGATACGCCCACCTTCAACCAGCGGCGCAATGCCGGTGAGTTCGACATGGCCTCGCGCCTGCTGCCGGCGGTCAATCCCGACATGATCCTGTTCAGCTACCTGCACCCCGACAACATGGTGCCCAACGGCCTGAACGGCGCCCGCTACGACAATCCCGAAGTCACCACCCTGCTCGAAGCGGCACGCGCCGAACCCGACAAGGCCAAGGCCTTCGAGATGTACAAAAAGGTGCAGCAGATCGTGGCCGAGGAAGCCGTCTACCTGGCGACCTACTCCAACAACGTCTTCTGGCCGGGCAAGCCGGAGGTGACCGGGGTGCATATCAACTACCTCGCCCAGGTCAATTTCTACGACGTCGACATCACTGAGTAGGAGCCCCCGCCATGGCCGAATATGCCGCAAAGAAACTGGCCCAGATGCTCGTCACCGTGCTTGGTGTGATCACCCTGGTCTTCTTCACACTCCGGCTCATCCCCGGCGATGCGGCTTCGGCCATGGCGGGCGACACCTTGTCCGGCGAGGCGCTCCAGGTCCTGCGCGAGCAGATGGGTCTCGATGAACCCCTGGTCAGCCAGTATCTGGGCTTCCTGCGCGACCTGGTGACGGTGGACCTTGGGGAAACCATCACCACCCGCATTCCCATAGCCGAACTGCTGCTGCGGGCGCTGCCCATCACGCTCAGCATTGCGCTGGCGACCATCGTCCTCTCGATCGTGATCTCCATCCCGCTCGGCACGGTGGCCGCCTACATGGCCCACAAGGGCCGCAACTGGCTCGACAATGGCCTCACCGGCGCGGCCATGGTCATCGATCTCATGCCTTCCTTCTGGATGGCGCTGGTGCTGCTCCTCATCTTCTCGCTCGGGCTTGGCTGGTTCCCCGCATCGGGCCAGCTCAACTGGAGCGACCCATGGGCGCTCATGCTGCGCCTGGCGCTGCCGGTCATCGTCCTCTCCCTGTCGCAGGTGGCGACCCTGGCCCGCATCACCCGTACGGCCGTGCTCGAAGTGCTCAACGAGGACTATGTCCGGACGGCCCGCTCCATGGGGTGGTCCGAACTGCGCGTGCTGTTCCGCCACGCCCTCAAGAACGCCGCCCTGCCTATTGCGACCGTGGTTGGGCTCAGCTTCGGCAACCTGCTCGGCGGCACGGTGATCGTCGAGTTCATCTTCACCATTCCCGGCGTGGGCAACCTGCTGATCGCCGGCATCAACAGCCGCGACTACCAGCTCGTGCAGACGCTCATCGTGTTCTACGCGCTGCTCTTCGTCGTCATCAATTTCGCGACCGACCTCATCTACAAGACCCTCGATCCTCGCGTGCAGTTCTAGGCAAGGACACTCCCATGACCGACATCACGCTCACGGCGACGCCTGTTTCCAAATCCGGTCTGCGCGCGGCACTTCTGGCGGCTACGCGCCACCCCCTGCTGTCGCATGCCAAGGTACGGCTCGCCCTTCTCATCCTGATCCCGATCCTGCTCCTCACCATCCTCGCGCCGGTCCTGCCGATGCAGAAGCCGCTCGAAACCAACCTGCGCGCCATGATGCAGTTCCCCTCGATCGAGCATGTGTTCGGCACCGACAAGATGGGCCGGGACATCTTCAGCCGCACCTTGGCCGGCGTGCAGATATCCCTCCTGGTCGGCTTCAGCGTCGCCTCGATCGCCCTGGCCTTTGGCATGGTGCTGGGCACGCTCGCCGGCTTCTACGGCGGCTGGCTCGACCGCGCCATCATGACCGTGGTCGATATCTTCCTCGCCTTTCCCTCGCTGCTCCTGGCGATTGGCTTGGTCTCGGTGATGGGGACGGGCATCGTGCCGGTCATCATGGCCATCTCGCTGGCCGACGTGCCGCGCTTCATCCGCCTGCAGCGATCGCAGGTGCTGAGCCTGCGCTCCCGCGCCTTCATCGACGCGGCCCGCACGGTGGATGCCTCCCAGTACTGGCTGATGACGCGGCATATCGTGCCCAACACCATCGCCCCGATGCTGGTGGCCGCCAGTATCGCGGCAGCCAATGCCATTCTGGTCGAGGCCAGCCTCAGCTTCCTCGGCCTCGGCATCATGCCGCCCCAGCCGTCCCTCGGAAACATCGTGCGCGATGGCCAGACCTATCTCGAACAGGCCTGGTGGATATCGACCCTTCCGGGCGTGGTCATCCTGTTGATCGCCATCGGCCTGCATTTCCTCTCGGACGGTGTCCGCGAGCTGCTCGACCCCCGTTCGCACTGAGGAGGCCAAGATGAACTACCAGGCTCCCGTCAAGACCACGCTGCTCGAAGTGCGCAACCTGCGCACCGAATTCCAGACAGCCTCCGGCATAGTCAAGGCCGTCGATGGCGTGTCCTTCACCATCGAACGCGGTGAACGCCTTGCAATCGTGGGTGAGAGCGGCTCGGGCAAGAGCGCCATGGCCATGTCCATCCTGCGTCTGCTGACCCATCCCGGCAAGGTCGTCGGCGGCGAGGTGCTGCTTGATGGGCGGGACATTTCCCGCCTCAGCGAAGGCCAGCTCAACGCCATCCGCGGACGCTTGGTGGGAACGGTGTTCCAGGACCCAATGTCCTCGCTCGACCCGGTCATGCGCATCTCCCGGCAGATGATCGAGCCGATCATGCGCAACCTGCGCCTCAACCGGGACCAGGCGCGTGCGGAGGCCATCAAGTGGCTCGGCAAGGTGGGCATTCCCGAACCCGAACGCCGCATCGAAGCCTACCCGTTCGAGATGAGCGGCGGCATGCGCCAGCGCGTCATGATCGCCATGGCGCTGGCAAGCCGGCCGCAACTGGTGATCGCGGACGAACCGACGACAGCGCTCGACGTCACCATTCAGGCCCAGATCGTCGAAGTGCTCAAGACCCTGACCGCCGAGGCGGGCGCAGCCATGATGTTCATCACCCATGACCTGGGCCTGGTCGCGCGCTTCGCTCACAAGGTGGCGGTGATGTATGCGGGCCGCATCGTCGAATTCGGACGGGTGGAAGACATCTTTGCCCACCCCTCCCACCCCTATACGCAGAGCCTGCTCGGCACCATTCCGAGCACGAGCATGCTCAAGTCCGAACGCCTGCCGCAGATCTCCGGCCTGCCTCCCGACATGCGCTACCCGATCACCGGCTGCGCCTTCAAGGAGCGCTGTGCCGCTTCGCACGATCGCTGCTCGGCCGAAGCGCCACGCCTTACCGACCGTGGACACGATCACACCGCGGCCTGCTGGGCGCCCAATGGGCTCGGGCCGTCAACGGCCGACAAACAGGAGCGGTCAATCCGCCCCAACAAGCCGTTCGAGCCGGATGGCAGCGTCGTCGTGGAACTCAACGCCCTCTGGAAGCAGTTCGACAGCTCGCGCAAGATGACCGTTCGGGCCGTCAACGGCGTCAATCTGCGCGTCCACAAGGGCGAGACCCTCGGGATCGTGGGCGAAAGCGGCTGCGGCAAGAGCACTGTGGCCCGCATGCTGCTGGGCCTCGAAAAGCCGACCTCCGGCGATATCTTCATCGCCGGCCTGGCGCAGATGGTGTTCCAGGACCCCGCTTCGTCGTTCAATCCCAAGATGACGATCGGCGACATCGTCGCCGAGCCACTGGTGGTCAAGTCGCGGGGCAGCAAGTCCGAGCGGCTCGACGCGGTCAAGCGCCTCATCAGCCAGGTTGGCCTCGACCCCGCCTTTGCCGAGCGCTACCCGCACCAGTTGAGCGGCGGCCAGCGCCAGCGCGTCGCCGTGGCCAGGGCCCTGGCGCTCAACCCTTCCGTCGTCGTGGCCGACGAACCCACTTCGGCGCTCGACGTGTCGGTGCGGGCCCAGATCATCAACCTGCTGGTCGATCTCAAGCAGGAGCTGGGGATCAGCTTCGTCTTCATTTCCCACGACCTGCTGACCGTCCGCTACATTTCCGACCGCATTGCGGTCATGTATCTGGGCGAAGTGGTGGAATATGGCGCAGCCGAAGAGGTCTTCTCCGACCCGCGCCATCCCTATACGCGGGCGCTGATCGACGCCGTGCCGGTGCCCGACCCGGCCATCGAGAGCCGCCGTACTTCGGCGCCGCTCCAGGGCGAGCTACCCAGCCCACTCAACCTCCCCAAGGGCTGCGCCTTTGCCTCGCGCTGCCCCATGGCAACCGATCGCTGCCGCGCCGAAAAGCCGGCTCTGCCCGACCACGACCTCTCAAGACAGGTAGCCTGCCACTATGCCCACTAAACTTGCGTCTGATGACGCCGGCGCGCGTTTTGCCCGGTTCGGCGTCATCGGTGGCGGTGTGTTCTTCACCATCCAGGGTCTCGCCAACCCCTTTTTTGCGCTCTACGCGACCGAACTGGGGGCATCCACCTTTGCGGTGGGGCTGATGGTGACACTCAAGGCGCTGCTGCCCATCGTCATTGCCATGCCTGCCGGGCAACTCATCGACTCCATCGGGCCGATGAAGATGCTCAAATACGGCTCTTGGTTCCTGCTGGCCTCGCTGGTCTGCACGGTGTTTGCCACTGGCATCCCGCTGCTCGCGCTGTCCCAGGTGCTCATCGGCGCCTCCGTCATCATCATGGCGTCCTCGTTCCAGGTGCTGGTGGCCCATGGCGACCGCGACCGGCGCAACGATGCGATCAAGAAATACTCCATGTGGATGTCCGGCGGCGGCATGCTGGGACCCATCATCGGCGGCCTCATCGCCTCGGCCTTTGCCGTGCCGAACGATGGCTATCGCGCCGCTTTCATCGCTTCGCTGGTCGCCTGCATCCTCTTCATGGTGGCCTTATTCTGGCTCAGCACGCGCTACCCGCACCCGGACGCCAGCAATGTGCGGGTGCGCGACGCCTTCAGTCCGTCGGGCATCCTCTCGAGCTACAAGCGTGGCATTGGCCTCGCCGGATCGCGTCCGGTCCAGTTCGGCCTGACGGGCACCTTCCTCGTCATGTACATCCAGGCGCTCTACATGAGCTTCCTGCCGCTCTATCTGGCGCAGAATGGCTTCGCCACGTTTCTCATCGCGTTGACGATTTCCCTCAAGGGCCTGGCCGGCATGCTGTCGCGCTTCGCCCTCAACGGCCTGATGAAGCGCTATTCGCTGGAATGGATCCTGCTCGCCGCCGGAACGATCGCCGCCTTCGGCGTCGTGCTGACACCGCTGGCGGTGGCAAATCCGGTCACCATGCTGGTGCTGGCGGCCATCATCGGTGGTGCGGTCGGCGTCAACCTGCCGGTCAGCATCATGATCATGGTGGACGCCGTGGGTGAGAGCGAGCGCGGCAAGCTGATGGGCCTGCGCCTCCTGGCCAACCGTTTCTCCCAGGTGCTGAGCCCGGCCATGTTCGGCATTCTGGGCCAGTTGTTCGGGCTGACCGCTGCCTTTTACAGCGGCGGCGCCGTGCTGGTGGCAACGGTGCTCGGCTTTTCCGCGATGACGGTCAGCCGGGGGCCGCTCAAGGCTCCCGCCAAACCGGCCGAGCCGGCGGAGTAAGGGCATGAACGCGCTCTTTGGCGACCTGCCGGTTTCCCCCGCCACCTGGCGAGAGACGCTCCGGGAGATGCCCTATCTGCCTGTCGCACTCTTCGCCGTGGCCGGACACATGATGCTGTTCGGCATGCTGACGCCGGTCATGGCCATCTATGCGCAGAGCTTTGCCGTTCCCGATTGGCAGATCGGGTTGATGATCACGGTCTTTGCCGCGGGCCGGCTGGTGGCGGACCTGCCCGCCGGGCACTTTGCTTCGCGTGTAGGGATCCGTCCCCTGCTCGGCATTGGCCTCTTGCTCTGCTCCCTGGGCGCCGTCATGGGCGCCGTCGCGCCGGGCTACGCGGTCCTCCTGATCGGACGCATCATGCAGGGCGTGGGGTCGGGCCTCTTCATGACAGCCGCCATGATCTACCTGGCGCAGAACAGCAATCGGCGCACCCGCGGCAAGGTCATGTCGATGTTCCAGGGCGCCACCCTGGTCGGCGGCGCCTTCGGGCCCAGCGTGGGCGGCCTCGCGGCCAACCTGTTCGGTCTTTCCGGGCCGTTCTGGGTCGCCGCCATCATCGGCCTGCTCTCGGGCCTGTTGCCCCTCATGCTGTTCAGGGAGTCCAAGGCGCATCTGGACGAACCCCATCTGCCCGGCGCGCGCAATATGCTCGGCCTGCTGCTGATCCTGCCCTTCCTCTGCGTCCTTCTCGCCAATTTCGGCTTCTTCCTGACCCGCACGGCCGGACAATGGCAATTGATCCCGCTCCTGGCGGATCAGCGCTACGCCATCGGTCCTGACCAACTGGGCCTCGCCATGTCGCTATCGGCCGTCGCCAACCTGGTGTCCCTGCCGGTGGCCGCCTACATCGTGGACCGGCTGCCGCGCGCCGCCATCATCTGCTTCTCGCTGCTGGCGACCGCTGCTGCCCTGACCGGCATCGCCCTGGCCCAAAGCCCCGCCATGCTCTTCACCGGCATGATCGCCATCGGCCTTGCAACAGGCATTGGCGGACCGGCCATCGGCGCCCTTGCCGTGGATGTTGTCCCGGCTAGGCAACAGGGTGCCGCCATGGGTCTGCTGCGGTTCGGCGGCGACTTCGGCTATCTGATAGGTCCCCTGGCCATCGGCACCATCGTCGATCTTGGCGGGATCGGCTACGACGGCGGCCTTTTCATCAACGCCCTGCTTCTCATCGCTTTCGGTGCCGTCTTCTTGCTCGGCGGCCGGCGCCTGCTGATCACCAGACCACACGAGCATCCATCCTCACACCAACCTGGGAGACCTATGATCATGACGGAACGCATCTGGGACAAGTATCTGAGCGAGGAAGACAAGGCGGTCTTCGCCTCCTCCGGCTTCGGCTCACTCGCCGACTGGGGCAAGCGGCCGGCTCTGCTCATCATCGACGTCAACTACGCCTTCTGTGACGAGAAGCCGACGCCGATCCTCGAGAGCATCAAGAAGTGGCGCACCTCCTGCGGTGAATATGCCTGGGAAGCCATGCCGGTGCTGGAAAAACTCATCGAGACCTGCCGCGGCAAGGGCATCCCCGTGATCTACACCACCGGAACGCAGCGCCCCGACAAGTGGGATGCAGGCTCCTGGGCCTGGAAGAGTTCGCGCCGCAAGGAGGAGGCTTTCGCTGCCGCGCCCCTGCTGACCAGCGATGGGCAGGACGGCAACGAGATCGTCGCCGAAATCGCACCCGGCCCGCGCGATATCGTGATCCGCAAGCAAAAACCCTCCGGTTTTGCCGGAACGCCGCTGGTCTCTTATCTGCAGCTTCTGGGTTGCGACAGCGTGATCGTCACCGGCACCACCACTTCCGGTTGCGTTCGCGCCACCGTGCTGGACGCCTTCTCGCTGAACTACCGGGTGACGGTGGTCGAGGATGGGTGCTTTGACCGGGCCCAGGCCAACCACGCCATCAACCTGTGTGACATGCACGCCAAATACGCCAATGTCCTGCCATCCGGCGAAGTGATCGAACACCTCAACGGCCTCAGCCAGGGCATGTACGACCTACCGTCGGGCGCCGGCATGGACCGTGTCGCTGCCGCTGAGTAACGCTCGCTGCCTCCGCGCTTACCCGATGCGCGGAGGCTCCGGCTGTCGGCCGGTTCAGCCGCATGTAGAGAGTCGCTCCGTGCGGTCGCTGGATGGAGCCGCCACCCAAGATCCACGCCCTACTCCAAAAACCCGCGGAGCCATCGGAATGGCCGGAAAGCGGCGCTGTTCTTATCGCCGACGCCCGGCAGCTCGGGAACCCGCACTCCGCCGCTCAGTACGCGATCCGGGCGACAGCGCGCAATTCGTCGGGCGTAGCTTGGCGGAAGCCGAAGAATTCGAGATAGGCGGGAATCTGCTCGAACAGCATGTCGCTGCCGACCTGGAAGTCGCAGCCTCGTTCGCGGGCAGCGGCGAGAAACGGGGTAATCTCGGTCTTCATCACCACCTCGCCGACGAAGGTCGAACGATCGAGGCGAGATACATCCATCGGCAGGGAATCGCCATCCTTCATGCCAAGCGGCGTTGCATTGACCACCAGGTCGAATCCAGCCGGATCGTTCGAGCCGGTATTGACGGTCAGGCCGGGATAGGCCCGTCGCAGACGTTCGGCCAGACCCTGCATTGATGGCTCGTAGCCGTCGAACACGGAGAGCTCGGCGATCCCCGCCTTTGCCAGGGATGCTGCGATTGCCGAGCCCGCACCACCTGAGCCGACGACCAAGGCACGTCTTCCTGACAGTTCATGGCCCTTACGCAGCACGCCCCGCACAAAGCCTTCACCGTCGAACATGTCACCAATCAGCCTGCCATCGGGACCCAGCCGAATCGCATTGCAGGCACCTGCCACCTGTGCCGTGGTCGACGCCTCGTCGAGAAGCGCCATGGTCGAAACCTTGTGCGGCATGGTCACCAGCGCGCCGTGGATGTTCGACAGGCGGAAGACGAGCTTTAGGAATTGGGCGTAGTCGTCGGGTTTGCAGCCCATTGGCACCACGACGGCATCAATCCCGTGCTTGTCGAAATAGGGATTGTAGACCATCGGCGCCCGGAAAGACTCGGTCGGATAGCCAATATGGGCGATCAGTTTGGTGGTTCCCGAAATCACGTGTCACCTGGTTGTGGGTTGCCTAGCCGCCGTAACCCAACAAACGCGGCAGGAAGAGAACGATGTCTGGGACCAGGATCATGGCCAACAGGGCAGCCACCAGAACCACAAGAAACGGCAGCACTTCGCGAATGATGTCGCGCAGCGGGATGCCCGTGACCGCATTGATCACGAACAGCAGGATGCCGTAGGGCGGCGTGATCAGGCCGATCATGCAGTTCACCACGACCACCACCCCGAAATGCACCAGATCGATCCCCAACAGATTGCAGGTCGGAATGAACAGGGGGACGATCACCAGGATGATGGTCGTAGCGTCGAGGAGACAGCCCAGCACCAGCACCAGCAGATTCACGGCCAGCAGGAACATCAACGGCGAAACATTGACTTCGACGAGGAAGGCCGCCAGCGCTGCCGGTATGTTTTCCGAGGCGACGATGTAATTGAGGATGAGGGCGCCGCCGATGACGATCCCGACAGCTGCCGAAGACCGCGCACTGTCCACCAGGATGGAATACAGCGTCTTCAGCTTCAGGGAACGGTAGACGAACACAGACAACAGCAGCGCATAGGCCGCGGCCACGGCAGCAGCCTCGGTTGGTGTCGTAACGCCGCCATAGATCCCGTAAAGCAGGATCGCCGGCATCAGCAGGGCCGGAAAGGCCCGGCTGGTTACGCGCGGCAGTTCGCGGAGTGGCACCGGGGCCTCGGTGGCGAAACCCCGGCGATGCGATATCCAGGAATTCATGCTCATCAGCACCGCGCCCATGAGCAATCCGGGCACGATACCGCCGAGGAAGAGTGCGCCAATGGAGGCGTTCGAGACCAGCGCATAGAGCACCATCGGGATCGAGGGCGGAATGATGGGGCCGATAGTGGCCGACGCGGCGGTGATGGCTGCTGCATAGCCCGCAGGAAACCGCCCGTCCTTGCGCATCATGTCGATGATGATCCTGCCGATCCCTGCCGCATCGGCCACGGCCGATCCGGACATGCCGGAGAAGATGAGGGAGGCCATCACGTTGACATGGCCCAGGCCACCCTTGAACCGGCCCACCGTGGCGACACAGAAGTTCAGTAGGCGGTCGGAGATCGATCCGGCATTCATGATATTCGCAGCGACGATGAACAGCGGTACCGCGAGCAGCAGGAAGCTCTGGTAGATGCCGTCGGTCAACGTCTTGCCGACTATCCCGATGGAGGTTCCAGAGACCAGCGCGTAGACCATCGCGGCAACGATGATGGCATAGGCTATCGGCAGGCCAATGCCGGCAAGCAGGAAGAGCGAGCCCACCATCAGGGCGAGTTCGATGCTCATTGCTTGTTCTCCGCGTGGTCTGCTGCCTCAGGTGGGCGCCCGTTCCCGTCGGTGCCATGACGCCAGCAGGCCCAAGCCCGCACGAGGTAGCGAAAACCAACCGCCGCCAGGAAGACGAAGTAGATCGAGTAGATCGGAAACATCTTCACCGGCAGGGTCGCCGAGGATTTCAGCCACAGGAGTTTCATCCGGTCGTAGGTCGGCACTATCGAGAACCAGAGCGCAGCGGCGATGATGAATGCTCCGACGATCGTGAGGACGGCCCGGGTTTTCCGCCCGGCCATATAGTAGAGGATGTCGAAAGTGACGTGGTCATAGTCTCGAACGACAAATGCGGCACCCCAGAATATGGTCCAGAGCCACAGCACCAGGATGAACTCGACTGTCCAGCCGAAATAACTTGCATCGACGACATTGCCGAATGTCGAAACGAACCAGGGCGAGCCGACAGCGTAGCGAACGGCGATTTGCAGGATGAATGTGCAGAAGATCGCTGCCATCATCACTGCAGAGACTGCCTCAGCCATATTCCGAAGCGTGCTGACTACAGCCCTCATCGAGCCCCTCCCCTGGTCAAACCTCAGCGTGGACGTTCACGACCCGCAGCCGCTTGTGCAGCGCGCGAGCGCGCTGCACTGCGTCGGAGCCATCAGTCCCCGAGCGCGTTCACGGCATCCAGAACACCCTCCGGCCAGCTGCTGGCAAATTCGCTGCCCAGGTAGGCGGCCTGTACCGCGCTGCGGAATGCGGCGACATCGGGCTCGTAAATCTCCAGCCCCTTGTCTTCGAGGAAGGCAACCAGTTCTTCTTCCTTGGCGAGCTGTGCAGCACGGCCACTATCGGCAGCGGCAACCGCCGCCGCGGTGACGGCCTCCTGCTGTTCGGGGGTCATCCCGTTATATACTTCCGCCGACAGGGCGAGGAAGTTCCAGTCCACCAGATGCGAGGTAAGAGCGATCTGCTTTGTGACCTCGTAGAACTTGGCATCGACCACGGTCGGCAGCGGGTTGTCCTGGCCGTCGACAGCGCCGGTCTGCAGAGCTGTGTAGACCTCGGTGAAGGCCATGGGGGTTGGGTTCGCACCAAGAGCTCGACCGAGGAACTGCCACGCATCCGTACCGGGCATCCGCAGGTTCACACCAGCCAGGTCGGCGGGGGTCTTGACGTTAATTTCCGAACGGGGTTGGCGCAGGTTGACCTGGCGGCGCCCAAGATACATGGGGGCAAGCAACCGAACGCCAAGTTCGGCTTCCACTTTCTGTTTGAAAGGGTCCATCAGCGGATCGTTGAACACCCGGACCTGATGCTCCGCGCTCTGCAGCACATAGCCCGCCGCGAAAACCGACCATTCCGGGAAGAAGGTGGCCAGTTCCTGCGCCGACGTGATCGACATTTCGAGGTCCCCGGACGCGATGGCCTCCAGCTCGGTTCCCTGCTGGAACAGGGTGCCGTTCCAGTGCGGCTCGAAGGTCGCAAAGTCTGCGACGGCCGGACCAAAGACGTTGATCAGCGCCACAGCACGCTGATCGGTTTCCGAGTTCACCCCGGAAAGTCGCAGCCGGATCTTGTCCTGCGCAAGCGTACTGGCGGCGCTGATGGCGAGTATGGCGGTGGCCGCAAGAAGCGCGCGGCGGGTGATGACAAAAGACATTCAGATCCTCCCTCGGGTTGACGGCCCACCCTCCTCGCTCCCGCTTGGATGAACCGATTAACGATTTCGTAGCACCGCAGATCGAGCGGATCAATAAAAATCGATTTTCGAAGCTGTCATAGATTTTCTTGCTTTACATCGCTTTTGCCGCGGGGCATTTTCAACCCCATCAAGGACGCAGCCATGATCACCTCAGTTCCCAGCGCAAAAACAGCGGGCAAGCCCACCATTGCAGGGCAGATCGAGGCACAATTGCGCCATGATATCCTGCACGGCGTCCTGGCCCCGGGCAGCAAGCTCAACCTGGACAAGTTACGGACAGGGTTGGACGTGGGGTTGTCTCCTCTGCGCGAAGCCGTCACCCGATTGGTTTCGGAGGGCTTGATCGAAGCGGAGGCGCAACGCGGGTACACCGTGACGCCAATCTCGGTTGCCAACCTCGACGAGGTCTGTGCCCTGCGGCTCGAACTCGAACCCTATGCGTTGCGAAAATCAATCGAAAAGGGCGGACTGGACTGGGAAGCCGCGGTCATGGGAGCCCTGTATCGTCTGAACAAGACGGACCGGATTCCGGGTGATCCCGTGAGCCTCGAAAACTGGGAGGCCGCCAACAACGCCTTTCACTTCACGCTGATCGAGCGATGCGGCATGCCGCTCTTGATCAAGATGTATAAGTCACTTGTCAGCATGAACGACCGCTATCGGCACCTCTACCTTAAGGCAGTCGCGGTTCAGCGAGACGTGATCGACGAACACACCGCTATCGCCCATGCCGCGGTCGAACGACGCCCGGATGACGCCACCGCCCTGCTGACCAAGCATATCGAGCGTTCCACGAACAATCTGCGACGCCTCATCGTTGCAGAGCTTCCGGTCGCACCGCAGTGAAACGCGCGATTGGACTGGGGCATTTCACCTTTCTCGACCTGCCGCCGGCCGATCTGGTCCGACTGGCGCGCCAGTCGGGCTTCGGTTTCGTTGGTCTGCGGTTCCACCCGGTCTTCCCTGGGGCGCTCCACTGGCTGCCCGACGCGGCTGGGCTGCGCGAACTTGAGCGTGTCATGCAGGGTGAAGGCATCGGACTTTACGACATCGAAACCGTCGTTATCGACCAGGCTCTGGAGCCAGAGACCCTGATTCCGGCAATGGACGCTGCCAGTGCATTGGGCGGCAAGCGAGTCAACGTCTGCGCGGATGTCTTTCCGGGGCTTGCCGAGACTTTCGCCACAATCGGCGACTTGGCCGCCGACCGGGGGCTCGGTCTCGACCTCGAATGCATGGCCTGGCGCGGAATCAATACGCCGCGCGCCTGCCTCGACCTGATCGCGACCTCGGGCGTAGCTGACGCGGCCTATCTGGTCGATGCGCTGCACCATACGCGTTGTGGTGGCACGCCTGCGGACATTGCGCGAATGCCGGCCGGGCAGGTCGTTTCCGCCCAGCTCTGCGACGCGCCTGCCATAGCCCCCTCTAGCGCTGAGGCCCTTTTGGCCGAAGCGCGGGGCGGGCGCCTCCTTCCGGGCGAGGGCGGGCTGGATCTTGCTGGGATCGTGGAGGCGCTACCGGCCGGGACCGTGATCTCCGTCGAAGTGCCTTCGGCCAGGAACCAGACCAATGAATTCGAAAGGGCTCGCGAGATGTTTGAAGCCACGCATGCTCTTCTCGCAAGGGAGCCGAAATGAAGACAATCCTGATCCTGAACGGCCCGAATCTGAACCTTCTCGGAAAGCGTCAGCCGCACATCTACGGCCATCAAACGCTGGATGATGTCGAAAGGCTTTGCCAGTCCGTCTGCCCGGAAGGCTTTCAGATCTCGCTGAAGCAGTCGAACCATGAGGGCCAAATCATCGACTGGGTTCATGAGGCGCGCGAAACCACCTGCGGCATCGTCGTCAATCCGGGCGCCCTGACCCATACCTCGATTGCCCTGCTCGACGCCCTCAATACCTACGAACCCCCGGTCATGGAGGTTCACATCAGCCAGGTCCACAAGCGCGAAGCGTTCCGGCACCATTCCTACATATCGCTTCGAGCGGATGGGGTGATCGCCGGACTGGGGCTTGATGGATATGTCGCTGGCGTCCGCCGCGTAGTCGCCTTGTCGGAAGGACAATAGCATGCGCCAAGGCACGCGGATCGCGGTAGTTGGCGCTGGCCTGATTGGCCGGCGACACGCTGGCGCTGTCCTGGCGGCCAAGGGCGTCGAACTCGCCTGCATCGTCGATCCTGCGCCTGCGGCACAAGAGTATGCCGCCGAAATCGACGTGGACTGGGTTCCCGATATTGCCGCTCTCGTTGACCGCGGTGGGGTCGACGGCGTCATCCTTTCGACCCCGAATGTCATGCATGCAGATGGCGCACTGGCCTGCATCGGAGCTGGCCTTCCCGTTCTGATCGAAAAGCCGCTTACTACCGATCTGGAGTCCGCGCGCATGGTCGTTTCCGCTGCGGAAGCGGCGACAATCCCGATCGCGACGGGCCACCACCGCCGGCACAATCCGCTCATCGCCCGCGCAAAGTCGCTGATCGACGAGGGCGCATTGGGCCAGCTCGCGTCGGTCCATGGCATGGCGTGGTTCATGAAGCCGGACGAGTATTTCGACATCGAGTGGCACCGCAGCAAAGGCGCGGGTCCGGTCTACATCAACCTGATCCACGACATCGATCTGCTCCAGTATTTCTGCGGCCCAGTCACGTCCGTCCACGCCGACGAATCCAACGTCATCCGCGGCAACGAGGTTGAAGACACTGCCGTGATCCTCCTCCGGTTCGAGAGCGGATTGCTGGGGACCGTCAATGTCTGCGACTGCGCCGTGGCGCCCTGGAGTTGGGAACTGACTGCAAGGGAGAACCCGATCTACCCCGCAACCGGCGAGGACTGCTACTGGATCGGCGGCACGCACGGATCGCTCTCCCTTCCCAACCTCACCTTCTGGAGCAACCCCGGGAAACGGTCCTGGTGGGAGCCGATTTCGGGCATCAGGATGCCGTTCGACTTCTCCGATCCGTTGATCCTTCAGGCCGAACAGTTCGGCCGGGTCGTTCGCCGTGAAGAAGAACCGCTCGTTTCAGGCCGAGACGGCCTCGCCGCGCTGGCGGTCATCGAAGCGGTCAAGTCGTCCGCCGCGACCGGCCAAACCTGGAAGGTAGAACAATGACGATCTTGTCGAGCCATACCGACGTCACGCCCGCCGTCCTCAAGGTGATGGAGCAGACCAACGATCCGCGCCTGCGCGAGATCATGGTGAGCCTGATCACGCATCTGCATGCCTTTATCCGCGACGTCCGCCTGACCGAGACCGAATTCCAGCAGGCAACCAAGATCCTCAACACCATGGGGCAGCAGAGCAATGACAAGCACAACGAATTCGTGCTCATGGCGGGGTCGCTTGGCGTGTCGTCCCTGGTCTGCCTGCTCAACAATGGGGATAACGGCACGACGGAAACCACACAGTCCCTCCTGGGTCCGTTCTGGCGCATGCACCAGCCGCTGACCGAGAATGGCGGATCGATCCTCAGGTCGGACACGCCCGGCCCCCGGCTCTACGGCACGTTCACCTTCCTCGATCGGACAGGCACCCCGATCGGAGGGTTGGAAGTGGACATCTGGCACGCATCGCCGGTCGGCCTCTACGAGAACCAGGACGAGAGCCAGGCCGAGTTCAACCTGCGTGGGAAGTTCATCACCGGGGCGGACGGGATCGTGCGGTTCAAGTCGGTCAAGCCCATTGGCTACCCAATTCCGACGACGACGACGGTCGGCACGCTTCTGGCCGCGCAGAACCGCCACCCCTACCGTCCGGCACATGTGCACGTCCTGGCCCACAAGCAAGGCCTCAAGACGTTGATCAGTCAGATCTATGTCGACGAGACCGACTACCTGACATCTGACGTCCAGTTCGGGGTAACGGAAGCGTTGATCGGCAAGCTCGAAAAGCACACCGGTCCGCATCCCGAGGATGGCGACGTGGGCGAATGGTACACGCTCGAACACACACTGACGCTCGAGCCCGGCGTTTCAACACTCCCAATCCCCCCGATCAAGTGAGCAGACCATGTTGACAGCACAGCAGCGTCAGGATGCCGCCGACGCGATCCTCAGGGCCGAGCAGACCCGTCAGGTTTGCCCTCAGCCGTCCAAGACCTGGCCCGACATGACGCTCGAGGATGCCTATGACGTCCAGCGTCGCTGGGCTGATGCGCGCATAGCCGGTGGCGCCAAGATCATCGGACGCAAGATCGGCCTCACCAGTCGCGCCATGCAGCAGGCCTCCAAGATCACCGAGCCGGACTATGGCGTGATCCTGGACGACGCGCTGTTTCACGATGGCGCGCGGATCAAGGCCGGCACGTTCATCAAGCCACGCCTGGAGGTCGAACTGGCCTTCATCATGGGCGAGGACCTGTCCGGCGCTGGATGCCAGGTGCATGACGTGCTGCGGGCGACGGAATTCGTCCAGCCGGCCCTGGAGATCATCGACTACCGCACCGAGGTGCCACGCCAGATCGTGGACACCATCGCCGACAACGCCGCCTTCGGCGCGATCGTCCTGGGTGGGCGCACCATCCGTCCGTTCGACGTCGACATCCGCTGGGTCGGCGCAACCTTGTCGCAGAATGGCGTGATCGAGGAATCTGGCGTCTCTGCTGCCGTCATGGGCCACCCAGCGGCCGGCCTGGCATGGTTGGTGAACAAGCTGGCGCCGCTGGGTGATGGACTTAAGAAGGGCGATATTGTGCTGGGAGGATCATTCACCCGCCCGATCGATATTTCCTCCGGCGATGTGGTCTTTGCCGATTATGGCCCCCTGGGATCACTGGGTGTCCGGTTGGAGTGACCTCGGCGACCCTTTCCCAACCTTCAACTCAACCCGCTGGAATATCATCATGAATTTGCCTCCCAACAACTTCAAGTCCGCCTTGCGCTCCGGACAGATTCAGATCGGCATCTGGAATACGCTTGCGGACCCGATGGTGGCAGAGCTTCTGGCCGGCTGCGGCTACGACTGGATGGTGTTCGACACGGAACATTCCACGGTCGGCCCCAACGAGGTCATCAGCTTCCTGCGCACGGTCGCTCCCTATCCGGTCAGTCCGGTCATCCGTCCAAGCTGGAACAACCCGGTGGAGATCAAGAAGCTCCTCGACGCCGGCGCGCAGACCCTGCTCATCCCCTATATCCAATCCGCGGAAGAGGCCCGGGCCGCTGTGGCGGCCGTAACCTATCCCCCCAAGGGCATAAGGGGCGTCGCCGGCATTACGCGCGCCACGCGCTACGGTGTCGTTGAGGACTATGCCACCCGCGCCAATGAGGAAATCTGCCTGCTCGTCCAAGTTGAGACCCGGGAAGCACTATCACAGCTCAAGGAGATCGCAGCGGTTCCGGGCGTGGATGGCGTTTTCTTCGGGCCCGCAGACCTGGCGGCCAGTCTTGGCTATCCCGGCCAGCCGTCGCACCCTGAAGTCAGGAAGGCGATCCTTGAGGGAATCGGCGTCGTTCGCGACCTTGGCGTGCCACCGGGGATATTGTCCCTGGATCAGGGTTTTTTGCGCGAGGCCAAGGCGGCCGGCGCCTTGTTCATAGCCGTTGACGTCGATAGCGGCTTGCTGCGCCGGTCCGCGGTAGCACGGCGCGCCGAATGGTCCTAGTGGTCAAGCAACAAGGGGCTTGTTCCCCCTTGCGCGTTGCCTTGAACATGAACAACACCGCGCTCGTACAACGGACGGGCGATGGTTACACGGGGCTGGCGATCCAGATTGCCGAACGCATCGGGGGGGAGATGGGCACGCCCCTGACCTATGTCGAACACCCCAATGCGCAATCCGTCCTGCAGGCGGAACCAGATGGATGGGACATTGCCTTTCTGGCAATAGACCCCTCGCGGACCGACCGAATTGCGTTCAGCGAACCCTACCACAGTATCGAGGCGACATTCCTGGTGCGAGATGGCCTGCAAGACCGGTCATGCGAGGACATCTTGCGGGGGGATCACACGATCATAGGCGCGAAAGGCGCTGCTTACCAGGCGCGCCTGTCCGCGCTTTCCCCCAAGGGGCCGATTGTTGTGGCCGCATCCCCAGACGAGGCTCGACTGGGCTTTCTGAATGGCGAGGGAGATGCGCTGGCTGGTATCCGGGAGACCCTCGAAGCGTTCAAGCTGGCTGGAACCCACATTCTGCCGGACAGTTTCGCGTGCATCCAGCAGGCCGTTGCGGTGCCCGTTCGCAATAGTGCCCAGATGGCCCTGATCAATGAAATCCTCCAGGTGTGGAGCGCCTACTAAGCACCTATCAGCGGTTATCACCCGCGGTCTGCTCTCTCCCATTTGCTGCGGATGACCGATGTGGAAGCGGTGGTCTCAGTCCGTCCGCCGATCGGTGGATGTTCGATCCCGCTCATAGTGATGCGGAAAAGGAAACGTCGGTAGCCAGGCCTCCCGTCGGATGGTCCAGAGTTCATAGCTCGGGACAAACTGGCTCGGCTCGTCCAGCGAGCCCAGATGGAGTTCCACTTCCTCACCGCTGCGTGAATAGACTGAAGAGCCACAGGCTGGGCAGAAATGTCGTCCTTGATACTGCCCCGTGACGCCACTCAGCGCGACAGCGTCCCCTGGATAGATCGCGGAGGCGTGGAAAACAGCACCATGGTGCTTGCGGCAGTCCATGCAATGACACACGCCGACCCGGTCTGGTTGACCCTTGGCTACAAAGCGGACGCGGCCGCACAGACATCCACCCGCATATTCAACCATATCGCGCCTCCGGCACCACACCTGATGCCAGCGTAGCCGGATTCAGGCGCCTGCGCCAAAAAACGCCCTGCCCGCAAAGGTGATTATCGCTATTGTCGCGACAATCCGATTCACGTGAGCCGACCATGCAGCCTTCCCGCGACATTTCCCGCCTGATCGAAATCATGGCCGCACTCCGCAACCCCGATGGCGGCTGTCCGTGGGATCTGGTCCAGGATTTCAAATCCATACGCCACTACACGATCGAAGAGGCCTACGAAGTCGCCGATGCCATCGAGCGCGAAGACTTTGTCGACCTGCGCGAGGAACTGGGGGACCTCCTGCTCCAGCCGATCTATCACGCCCAGATGGCCAAGGAAGGCGGACATTTCGACATCGGCGACGTCGTTTTCGCCATCACCGAGAAGCTTATCCGCCGCCATCCCCATGTCTTCGGCGATGTCGTGGCCGATGGCGCCGACGATGCGCAGAACCGCTGGGAGGCCATCAAAGTCCGCGAACGTGCCGCCAAGGCTGAACGCAAGGGGGAGGCTACCCCATCCATCCTCGACGACGTGCCGCAGGTACTGCCTGCTCTGGCGCGAGCCGAAAAGCTGACCAAGCGTGCCGCCAAGGTTGGCTTCGACTGGCCGGACCTGCCCGCCGTCCGCGCCAAGGTTGCCGAGGAACTGGCCGAGGTCGCCGAAGCCGAAGCTTCGGGGAGCGAAACGGCTTTGCGCGAAGAGATTGGCGATCTGCTCTTTGCCGTAGCCAACCTCGCCCGCAAGGCCGGGGTCGACCCGGAGGCTGCCCTTCGTGACGCCAATGCCAAGTTCACCCGCCGCTTCCATTTCGTGGAGGCGCGCTGTCGCGAAGACGGTATTGACCCGGCCGAGGCGGGGCTCGAACGGCTGGACCTCTACTGGAACGAGATCCGCGCGGCCGACAAAGGCTAGAGGTCGGAGAGCGCGATCCGGCCGTTGAAGCGCTCGAGGAAGGCCGTCTTGTGCCGCGGGTCGACGCGCACCACAAAGTCCGAACCCTCTTCGGTCGGCACCTCACGCGAAATCACCTCGGCATGACTATGCAGCCAGCCGATGTCGGCGCCGGCGCTGTGCGGCACATGAACATGGTAAGTCCGCGCCTGCTCACCCAGCGACCTTTCCACCAGGTTCAGCAGGTCATCAATGCCCTGCCCGGTCAGCGCCGAAACCGGCATGCTGGCGAGCACCTTGCCCGCCGGTGCCGCGGCAGCAAGCGCCAGTCCCGGCTCTTCAAGCAGGTCGATCTTGTTCCAGACCTCGATGATTGGCGTCGTCTCCGAAGACACGCCAAGTTCGTCGAGCACCGTGAGCACATCCTGTGCCTGCGCTGCGTGGTCGGGATTGGCGATATCGCGGACATGGAGGATAATGTCGGCATCGACCACTTCTTCGAGCGTGGCGCGGAAAGCTGCGACGAGGTCATGCGGCAGGTCCGCCACGAAACCCACCGTATCGCTCAGCATCACTTCGCGTCCATGCGGCAGGGCAAGCTTGCGCACAGTGGTGTCGAGGGTCGCGAAGAGCAAATCCTCGGCAAACACCCCTGCCCCAGTCAACTTGTTGAACAGGCTCGATTTCCCGGCATTGGTATAGCCTACGAGGGCGACCACCGGGATTGCGGCGCGGATGCGTTGGGCCCGCTGTTGCGCGCGCGTCTTCTTGACCTTGTCCAACCGATCCTCGAGCAGGACAATCCGGTCCGTGATCTGGCGGCGGTCGCTTTCGATCTGGGTCTCGCCCGGACCACCCATGAACCCGCTCCCGCCGCTGCCGCGTTGGCGTTCAAGGTGGGTCCAGGAGCGGACGAGCCGCCCCTTCTGATAGTTGAGATGGGCCAGTTCGACCTGCAACACGCCTTCGCGCGTGGCCGCTCGCTCACCGAAAATTTCAAGGATCAGGGCGGTACGGTCGAGCACCTTGGTGCCGGTCTCGCGCTCCAGGTTGCGCTGCTGGATCGGCGTCAGCGGCGCATCGACAAGCAGCAGCTCGATCTGCTCCGCCTTCACTTTCGCGGCAATCGCTTCGACATGGCCGGCCCCGATATAGGTCGCGGGGCGAATCTCGCGAACCCTGACGACATCGGAGAAGCGGACGTCGAGGCGAATGGCTCCGGCCAGGCCTTCGAACTCAGCCTGCCGGGCCTCAATGCTGTGGAAAGACGATTTGCCACGGACATCAGGACAGACAAGCCCAGTGCGCGTCGGCTGTTCCTGCCGATCGATATAGGGCTTCGGGCCACCCGGATGGGCGCCCGCCTCGTCGTCAAAATCGTCCATAAATGCCGTCAGTCGTGATCGTTGCTCTGCTCGGGGTCGAACAGCTGGATCGGCGCGCCGGGCATGATGGTGGATATGGCGTGCTTATAAACCAATTGCGACTGCGCGTCCCGGCGCAGCAAGAGACAGAAATTGTCGAACCAGGTGATGACGCCCTGGAGCTTGACCCCGTTCACCAGGAAGATGGTGACCGGGACTTTCTGCTTGCGGACGTGATTGAGGAAGGAATCCTGCAGGTTTTGCTGCTTTTCGCTAGCCATTTTTTAGGCCTCTTTGCCGCGGCTTCATTGTCGCTGTTGTTTCCGCAAATCCTTGCGTCCGGACCCAGGAGACTGCCGCCCAGCCCCAATGCCCGAATTATCATATGTTAGGCAGTATGGCACAACGGGGTCCAACTGCCTACCCGCCCTCATTGCATGGCAGAGGGCCATTTTCATAGCGTTTTCAAAGGCCGAGCGATTTTATCTTGCGGTGCAGTGCACTTCGCTCCATGCCGACAAACTCGGCCGTCTTGGAAATATTGCCACCGAACCGTTCGATCTGGGCCAGGAGATACTGCCTCTCGAACACCTCGCGCGCCTCGCGCAAAGGTAAGCTCATAAGGTGCGCCGAAGCGTCCGTATCGCCCACCGTGGGCAGCACTTCGCCAATGTCCGATGGCAACATGGCCGCGGTTATGACCCCATTCTCGGGCTGTTGATCCTTCATCAGGATCAACAGGCGCTCCAGCGAATTCCGCAGCTGGCGGGCATTGCCCGGCCAGTCCTGCGCCTGAAGGACAGCCATGGCGTCGTCTCCAATCGTCAGCCGCTGCAGGTTGTGCATGCGGCAGACCTGATCGATGAAGACCGAGACCAGGGGCGGCACATCCTCCCGTCGCTCGCGCAGCGGCGTCAGCGGCAGGGGCACGATGGAGAGCCTGTGGAAGAGATCAGAGCGGAACTCGCCCACCTCGACCTGGGCGGCCACGTTCTGCGAACTGGACGAGATGATGCGTACGTCAATGGGCACCGCCTGACTGCCGCCGACCCTATTGAACCGGTTTTCGACTAGGGTTCGCAGCAGTGTCGTCTGCACCTGCTGTGGCAAGGTCGTGACTTCGGAAAGGTACAGCGTGCCGCCGTGGGCCCGTTCCAATGCACCGACCTCGACCTTGAGTAGACCGGACTTGTCCCGCGCTTCGCGCCCGAACAGCACCACCGGCACTTCTTCGGGTGCATAGAGCGACGCGTTGATCTCAACGAAGGGCGCGTTCGCGCGCGGGCTGCGCTGGTGGATCTGACGCGCCACTAGGCCCTTGCCTGCACCTGATGGCCCGGAGACGAAAATGCGGGAATTGGTGGGCGCCGATTTCTCGATGATCGCGCGGACCTGCTGCAGGGCCGGCGAATTGCCGACCATGTCCACGCTCTTGCTGGCCGATCTCTCCTTCAGTTCGGCCACCTCGTTGCGCAGACGCGTGGCTTCCATGGCCCGCTGTGTCACATGCAGCAGCCTGTCAATCTTGAAGGGCTTCTCGATATAGTCATAGGCGCCGCGGCGTATTGCGGAGACGGCCGTCTCCACATTGCCGTGGCCGGATATCATGACGACCGGCATGTCGGGATGCTGGGTCTGAAATACATCGAGCAGTTGCAGGCCGTCGAGCCGCGATCCCTGCATCCAGATATCAAGGAAAACCAGGCTTGGCCGGCGGCGGGCAATCTCGTTCAGGCCACTATCGGCGTCATGCGCCTGGCGCGCTTCATAGCCTTCGTCCTCGAGAATGCCCGCGATCAGATCGCGGATATCGTCCTCGTCGTCGATGATCAGAATATCTAGTGCCATTTACTTCTGAACAACCGCAGCAAACTGCGGCTCCTCCTTCTGGACAGGATTGTCGTCCGCTGCGGCGGTTCCTGTCTCGGTGGTGCTCATTGCAGGGGATTGCAAAGGAAGCGTGAAGGTCACGCAGGCCCCCACTCTGCCCTGTGGATCGGGATCGGCATCGATCAGTTCGACGATGCCGCCATGCTGCTCAATGATGCGGGCAACAATGGCCAGGCCGAGGCCGGTGCCTTTTTCCCGCGTCGTCATGTAGGGCTCGAGCAGACGCTGCCGGTTCTCGGCCGGCCAGCCCTTGCCATTGTCGGAGACCGAAACCCGGGCATGCTTGCCCTCGATATGGGATTCGACGGTGATAGTGGGCTGCCACCCCTCGGACAAATCGATGCCCTCGAAGGCTTCGACCGCGTTCTTCATGAGATTGGTCAATGACTGTGAGACCAGGCGGGCATCGAACCAGGCGACGATCGGGTCCGCCGGCAGGAGCGTCACGATATTGACCTCCGGCAGGCGGACACTTTCAAGGAACACCGCCTGGCGGATGGTGTCGCTGAGATCGGCCATTTCCGGCGCCGATTCCGGCATGCGTGCAAAGGCAGAGAACTCATCGACCATCCGGCCGATGTCGCCAACCTGGCGGACGATGGTGTTGATGCACTTGTCGAACACGTCGCGGTCGTCTTCGAGCTTGCTGCCATAACGGCGGCGCAGCCGTTCCGCCGAGAGCTGGATGGGCGTGAGCGGATTCTTGATCTCGTGCGCGATGCGCCGCGCCACGTCGGCCCAGGCGCTGGTGCGCTGCGCCGATTCGAGATCGGTGATGTCGTCGAAGGTCAGCACGTAGCCTTTAGACTCTGTGATCGACCCCTCGCGCGTCAACTGCACCTGATAGATCCGGCGGTTGGTTTCATTGCCAAGCTGGATCTGGTCGCGCACCTGACCGCGCCGCGCCGAGCGGGCCTTTTCGAGCGTCGGCCCGATCTCGGGCATGATCTTGTCCATGGGTTCGCCCATGAGCTCGATTTCCGTCCGGCCGAGCATTTCGCAGGCACGAGCATTGACGAGGGTTACCGCACCGAACGGATCGAGGCCGATAATGCCGGCGGACACCCCTTCCACCACGGCCTCGGTGAATTGCCGACGTTTTTCATTCACCTCATTGGCCTTGAGCAGGTCAAGGCGCTGGGTCTTGAGCTGCTGGGTCATGCGATTGAAGCCGTTGGAGAGGTCGCGGAGGTCGCCCCTGCCCTCCTGAACCGGCACCTGGACATCAAGGTCGCCGGCGCTCACCCGGCGCGAGGCAATCATCAGGTTTCGGATCGGGTCGACGAAGCGGTTGGCGAGCGCAATGCCGACCCAGAGGGCCGCGAGCAGCAGCACCACCGCCAGACCGACATACATAATGGTGAAGGTGATCTGGAACACCAGGCGATTGGACGCATATTCGCGGTATTCGGTGATGTTCTCGTCGGTAAGACGCATATATTCAAGCACTTCGGCGTCGACCGGCCGTGCCACGAAGAGGTAGGTGTCGGTGTAGCCGCGCAGCTTTATCACCGATCCGACGAACTGGGTGGCGCCGGGCGCAATGGGCGTGGGAATGCCTTCCACGACCCCGTCGGTCACACCGGCTGGCAGTTTGGGAAATGACCCGGCCACATTGATCTGCGCCCGCATCAGGGTCTCCCCGGCGCGGTCGATCAGGGAGGTAAAGGGCAGCGAGCGCGTTACGGCGAGAGCCGTGAGGATGCGCTCGAACCGTTCAGGCTCGTTCTCATAGGTCGCACGCGCCTGTTCGAGCTCGGTCGCCACCCAGATGATGTCGTCGCGCAGGACCTGCGCGTGTTCGAGCATGTAGGAGCGTGCCACGAGGCGCGAGCTTTCCACCATCGCGCGGGTGCGCTCCGAAAACCATTGGTCGAGGCCCTGGTTCAACGCAATCGTCGCCACCACGGCCACCAGCGCCGCTGGAACTGCCGCCACGAAAGCGAACATGGCCACCATGCGCACCTGCAGGCCTGCACCCGGCACTCCACGCAATCGCGCCTGAAACAGCAGCACAGCCTCGGTGACCACCAGCGCGATCACCAAAAGGACAAGCAGCCCGGTGACGATCCAGATCACCGTCCAAACGGCCGGCGATGGCTCGATCGTGGTAATCCCTGAGAGGATCAGGAAGGATACCGAGGACATCAGCACCGAGGCGAAGACAACCACGAAGCCGAGAACGCGCAGGGACCGGTTTTGCCGCATGCCCGAGAAGACGCGGCCGCGCGGCCGGGATTCGGCCTCGGTCTGGTCCGTCTGCTGACTGCTGGCTGGTGCCAATTCGGCCATGTACCGCCCAGTTTCCTTCGCTTTTCAAACCAATCCCACCCGACACGAAGTGTCCGCAGAGCCCCTCACATAGGTGCAATGCCGGTGCGAAAGCGAAGCCTGACCCAATTCAGGCGACCCTTCAAGACAATTGTTGCCAAAATGTGACACTCCATCGCGATGGGAAAACGGTCCGGTGGACCGTTTTCCGCGATGGAGGTCATGAGAGCTTCGCAAGAATGGCGGCGCACATATCGTCAGCGGAGCAGGTTGGCCACGGCGGCCAGGAACCGGTACGGCCGTTCGCGGCCCGCCAACTGATTGGTCGAACCGGCGATACGAATGCCGCGCTCAGGATTGGCATACATCACAACGCCCGATGCGCCGGAATGGCCGATCATGTCCGGCAGGCGGCGAAACAGGGTCATGGCTGGCGGCAGGGCAAAGCGCATCAGCCCCATGCCATAGCGCATGGGGAAGAACAGCGGCTTCCAGTCCTGCATTTGCGCCAACCATTGCCGGGAGAACAGGCGACCCGCAAAGAACCCGTCCAGGAATGCGAGGCTGTCCTCCAGCGTCGAGATCACCGCACCATGCGGACCCAGGCAAGCGAGCGTGGTGGGAATGTCCAGAATCATTTTGCCCGCACGGATGGGCGCCACGTCGCCATATCGCGGGCCCATCGGATCGCCAAAGACCGCCGTGGCAAACAGACCCAACGGTTGCGTGATGTCGCGGTGGATCAGGGAAGCGAAATCGAGGCCGGTTCGCTGGCTGAGTATCGCTCCAAGGAGCTCGAAGTTGGTGTCCGAATAGTGCGCCCTGCCCGTTCCGGGTGCGAATGGCGCAGGCATTGCACGCGTGAGCCTCAGAACGTCGTCCAACGTCCATCCCGTGTCGCTGCCGGCGATGATTTCGTCGAGGATACTCCGTCCGCCGCGCGGCTTGCCTTCGAAGAAATCCGGAATTCCCGATGTGTTCGACAGCAGATGGCGCACGGTGATTGCCCCAGCATGGTCCGTGCCGCCATAGATGTTGAGCCCGACCATCGTGCCGGTCGGCAGGTAATCTTGCGCCGGGGCATCGATATCCAGTTCGCCGCGTTCGCATGACTGGATGATCAGGGCAGCAGTATAAAGCTTGGTACAGCTGGCGATGCAGTATCTCGCGCCCATCCCGTCCGGCCGCGTCGCGCGGCGCCAGGAGATTCCGGGCGCCTCAATGGCCATTAGGCTATCGGGTGTGTCGCCACTTCCGAACGCCTTGTCGAAGAGCGCGTCAAGTCGCTCCGATACCGCTGCCATGGTGCCCCCGCCTGGTCTTGTCGGGCATAGATGGGCATCGGTCGGCGAAATTCAACCAACACCAGCGACCCAACCCGGCGACATGCTAGTTGCGCCGGCTGTGCTTGACGATTTCAATGCTGTGCGTGCGGATCTTCTTGCGCAGGGTATTGCGATTGAGGCCAAGCAGGTCCGCGGCCTTGATCTGGTTGCCGCCACAGGCATTGAGCGCCATGGCAATCAGGGGCGCCTCGACCTTGTCGATGACCCGCTGGTACATGCCCGGGGGTGGCAGGTTGGGCTCGTGCTCGCGCAGCAGCTGGCCGACATGGGTTTCCACGGCCATGGAAATGTCCATCGGGCCGGACACGGCATTGACGGACGGCCGATCGACGATGTTGAGCTCGTTCTGAACGATCTCGGCCGAAATCTGCTCATCGGCATAGAGCGCTGAGAGGCGCCGCACCAGGTTTTCCAGCTCACGGATATTGCCCGGCCAGTTGTAGTTCTGCATCAGCCTGATGGCCTCGGGCGAAATCGTCTTGGACGGCTCGCCTTCCCGCTGCGCCATGCGCAGGAAGTGCTGGACCAGGTCCGTAATGTCGTCGATGCGCTCCCGCAGCGGCGGCAGGCGGATCGGTACCACATTGAGGCGATAGTAAAGATCTTCGCGGAACAGGCCCTGCCGGATCATCTGGCTGAGATCGCGGTGGGTCGCGGCGACGATGCGCACATTGGTCTTGATGGCATTGCGGCCACCTACCATCGTGTATTCGCCTTCCTGCAGAACGCGCAGCAAACGGGTCTGGGCGTCCATTGGCATATCGCCGATTTCGTCGAGGAACAGCGTGCCGCCCTCGGCCTGCTCGAACCGGCCGGAGGAGCGGGTGTTGGCGCCGGTAAAGGCGCCCTTTTCGTGCCCGAACAGCTCGGCCTCGATGAGGTCGCGCGGAATAGCGGCCATGTTGATGGCAACGAAGGGGCCGTTGCGGCGCTTGCCGAAGTCGTGCAGGGCCCGCGCAACCAGTTCCTTGCCGGTGCCGCTCTCGCCGGTGATCATCACGGTGAGATCGGTCTGCATCAGGCGCGCCAGGGCCCGGTAGATGTCCTGCATGGCGGTTGAGCGACCGACCAGGGGCATGTTCTCGCCCGGCTCGTCGGCCTTGCGTTCGGCATTGGTGGGCTTCTTGGCGTCCGCCAGGGCCCGCGCCACCACTGAGAGCACCTCGGTAATGTCGAATGGCTTGGGCAGGTATTCGTAGGCGCCCACCTCCGAGGCCCGGATCGCCGTCATGAACGTGTTCTGCGCACTCATGACGATCATGGGCAGTTCGGGCCGCAGCTTCTTGATCTTGGGCATGACCTCGAAGGCATTGCCGTCCGGCATGGCCACGTCGGTGATCAGGATGTCCCCCTCCCCGCGGCTCACCCAATTCCACATGGTCGAGATATTGCCCGTGGGCCGAACTTCGTATCCGGCGCGGGTCAAGGCCTGATTGAGCACCATGCGGATGGCGGCATCGTCATCGGCAAGCAGAACGACATGGCTCATGTGGACGGACCTTCTTCGGCGTCGGCGGGAGTCTGGAAAACCCCACTGGCCACAGGCAGCAGGATGCGGAAACGGGTGCGGCCGGGACGGCTGTCGCAATCGATGACGCCGCCATGGTCCCCAACGATCTTGGCCACCAGCGCCAGGCCAAGGCCGGAGCCATTGGTCTTGGTGGTGACGAAAGGATCGAACAGGAACGGCAGGATGTCGGGCGGAACACCGGGCCCATTGTCCTCGATGATGATCTCGAGCGGCAGGGAAATGCGCTCGGCCACTCCAGCAACGCTGATGCGAATGCCGGGGCGGAAGGCGGTCATGATCTTGATTTCAGGTTTCTGAGTTCTCTCAAGTGCTTCCGAAGCGTTCTTGATCAGGTTCAGGAAGATCTGGATGAGCTGGTCGCGATTGCCGAAGACCGGCGGCAGCGACGGGTCGTACTCTTCGTAAAAGGTGATGCCGCGCGCCACGCCATTGCGCGCCAGGAGTTTTACGCGGTCGAGCACGACGTGGATATTGATGGGCTCGCGCTCCATCGGGCGTTCATCGCCGAACACTTCCACGCGGTCGATCAGCCCCACGATCCGGTCGGTCTCCTCGCGGATCAGCCGGGCAAGTGGCACTTCGTCCGAAGGAATGGTCTGTTCGAGCAGTTGCGCTGCGCCGCGAATGCCGGAAAGCGGGTTTTTGATTTCGTGGGCCAGCATGGAGGCAAGCCCCGTCACCGAGCGCGCCGCGCCGCGCGACACCATCTGCCGATCGATCTTGTCGGCCATGGTCCGCTCCTGGATGAGCATGGCGACGCGCCCATCCGTATCCGAGATGGGGCTGGCAAAGACGTCCGCGATGCGTTCGTCCCCGAAGCGGGATGACCCGATACGGACCCGGTACTCGGTCATCGGCGCACGCCGCTGCACCACGGTTTCGACAAGGGAAATGATGGGCGAGCCAAAGGCGATGAGGTCGTCGAGCCTTTGCCGCGTCAACACGCTCAACGACGCGCCGAAAAAAGCCTCGGCGGCATAGTTGACGAACTGGATGCCCCGGTTCTCATCGAGAACGATGATGGGTTGCGGTAATGCCTGCAGCACGGCCCGCGCCGGAACCGAATCCACGTCCATCAACACTGCGCTGTTCACGCCGCAGCCCTCCACTCACCAGAAAACAGGGTGCCGATCAGAGCCAGCACTTCTTGTGTATTGTCGTTGTCGAGCAAGGCCTTGCGGGTCGGCTTGTCAAGCGCGAGGCCAGCCGCTTCAGCGTACCAGTCCAAGTGCTTGCGCGCGGCCCTAAGGCCCACTTCCGTGCCATAGTCGACCAGCATCTCCTCGTAGTGCTCCCGCACCAGGGCGACGAGGTCTGCGCCTTCCGGCGCGGCCTTGGCCTGCTCGCCGGCGAGACCCGCCCCGATCTGGCCGACGCGCCAGGGCTGGCCTTGGGCGCCGCGTCCCAGCATGACCGCGGCAGCCCCCGACTCATCAAGCGCCTGCCGCGCCGAAGCAAGGTCAGTAATGTCGCCGTTGACCACCACGGGCACGTCCACCGCCTCGACCACGCTGCGCACCAGACCCCAGCGGGCCGTGCCCTTGTAGAATTGCTGCCGCGTGCGGCCATGGACGGTGATCATCTGCGCCCCGGCGCTCACAGCGAGCCGCGCGATCTGGGGCGCATTGAGACTGTCATCATCCCAGCCAAGGCGCATCTTGACAGTTACCGGGCGCGTGGTCGCTGCGGCCACGGCCTCGACGATGGCCAGCGCCTGGTCGGGCACGCGCATCAGCGCCGAACCGGCATAGCCATTGGTTACCCGCTTGGCGGGGCAACCGAAATTGATGTCGATGATGTCGGCACCCGCGCCTTCGGCGATGCGCGCACCCTCGGCCATCCATTGGGCCTCGCAGCCAGCCAGTTGCACGACGTGCGGCAGTGAGCCCGCGCGGCTGAGCTTGCGCACCATGCCCTCGTGACCGGAGGTCAGGGCGGAGCTTGCCACCATTTCGGACACAACAAGTCCGGCGCCGAAGCGCTCGGCAATTTCGCGGAAAGGCCGGTCGGTTATGCCTGCCATCGGCGCCAGGAAGGCGCGATTGCGAATAGCATGCCCTCCGATGCTCAATGTACAGGCACTGTCACCCAACGAACTGCCCCAGAAATGGTCAATATGGCAATGATGCCCGCACAATAATCATTTTCGGGTGCCGCGCAACCGCTTCACGGGGTCGCAGCACGGGAAAGCAGCCCTGCTCTTGCCGCATGGCAGCGCCGAGGCTAGACCCTAGGGAATGTGACGGTTTCTGCTTCGAAGTCCCTATCTCGCCATGCGCCCAAAATCCATAGCCGTCATCATCGTCGCCGCCGGGAAAGGCGAGCGCGCGGGCGCCGACGGCCATGCAGAGCCCAAGCAGTACCGGCTCGTGGCGGGTCAACCGGTCCTGTCGCGCACCGTCACCGCTTTCCTCGCGGACCACAGCATCACCCATGTCCTGCCGGTCATCCATGCCGATCATGCTGATCGCTATGCGGCGCTTGGTCTAACTGACGCTCGCCTGCTCCCGGCAATCCATGGCGGAGCGACGCGCCAGGCCTCGGTGCTCGAAGGGCTCAAGGCGCTCGCACCGCTGCGTCCGGACCGTGTCCTCATTCAGGATGCCGCCCGCCCCTTCGTCAGCGCCGACCTCATCGCTCGCGTAACGGCAGCGTTAGGCGGACACGATGGAGCGCTGCCCACCCTGCCCGTCACCGACACGATCAAGCGCTCCCTGGACGGCGACCTCGTCGCCACAACCGAGGATCGCCGGCAACTGTTTGCCGCCCAGACCCCGCAGGGCTTTCGGTTCGGCCAGATCTTTTCGGCCCACATGCGCGCTGGCACGGTCCGCCGCGACTTTACCGACGATGCTGAAATCGCCGAATGGGCAGGGCTGCGCGTCGCCATGGTCCAAGGCGACCGCAACAATATCAAGATCACCCACCCCGAAGATTTCGTCCGTGCGGAGCGCATTGTCATGGCAGACCAGGGTTATGAGACCCGCATTGGCACTGGATATGACGTCCATCCCTTTGCACCCGGCGATGCGGTCTGGCTGTGCGGTGTCAAAATCCCCCACAAGGCCAAGCTGCAGGGGCATTCCGATGCCGACGTGGCCCTGCATGCCCTGACCGATGCCATCCTCGGCGCCATTGGCGAAGGGGATATCGGCACACATTTCCCGCCCAGCGACATGCAATGGAAGGGCGCGGCCTCGACCCTGTTCCTCCGCCACGCGGGCGAACTGGTGAAAAGAACCGGCGGCCGCATCGTCAATCTGGACGTGACAATTGTCGCTGAAGCGCCGAGGATTGCGGCTCACGTCCCCGCCATGTGCGCGGTAATTGCCGAGACACTCGGCATTTCACCGGACCGCGTGGCCGTCAAGGCGACGACAAACGAGAAGCTCGGATTCATCGGGCGAGAGGAGGGTATCGTGTCGATGGCCAGTGCCAGTGTTGAAGTACCGAGGAGTGTGTGATGGCGGCCAAGGCAAAGCCCTCCACGGGCAAAGAGATCATCGATATCCTGGCTGAGCGGAACCAGACCCTGGTCACCGCAGAAAGCTGCACTGGCGGCATGATCGCCTCGGCCCTGACCGACATTCCCGGCGCATCGGCGGCCATCTATGGCGGCTTCGTCACCTACGCCAATTCGGCCAAGTCGCGCATGATCCAGGTCCAGCCCCGGCTGATCCGCGACTATGGCGCCGTGAGCAACCAGGTTGCCCGGGCCATGGCCGACGGGGCCCGCAACACCGCCCGCGTCGATTATGCCGTTGCGGTCACCGGCATAGCCGGTCCGGATGGCGGCAGCGAGAAGAAGCCTGTCGGGCTCGTCTACGTCGCCGTGTCCTCGGAACTGGCGACCGTGGTGATCGAGCATCGGTTCGACGCAGCTATGGGACGCGATGGCATCCGCAAGGCGACCGTGAATGCGGCGCTGGACCTCGTCCTGCAGGTGCTGACCAGCGATCCGCCGAACTAGGGCGCCTACTCCCCGAAGCGCCTGTCGGCCTCGTCGCAGAAGGCGCGCATGATTTCGTCCTGCTTGGCGGCAAAGGCCGGCTCGGCTACGGCGGCGATCAGCGGATTGGAAATCTTGAAGTCGATTTCGAAGCGCACGCGCGTCCCCTGCCCTTCGGGCTCGAAACTCCAGACTGAGTCGAGATAGGCAAAGGGTCCGTCGACGGCCTTGGCGCGGATGGTGCGCGCGGCCTCATCCAGGGTCACCCGGCTTGTATAGGACTGGGTGATCGGCCCAAAGGAAATGGTCATGCGCGCCAGCCGCACGTCCCTGCCGCCGGCCGCCGAATCAGGCCGCACCTGCATGGCCTGGCAATTGGGGATGAAGCGCGGATAGCCTTCAAGGTCGGAGACGACCGCGAACATGCGCTCCGGCAAATGCGGCACATGCCGTTCGTAGAAGCGCTTCATCTCAATGGCCGAGCTTGGCCAGGCGGTTGGCCTTCAAACGCGCAAAATCCTCGCCGGCATGGTGCGATGAGCGCGTCAGCGGGCTCGACGAAACCAGCAGGAACCCCTTAGAGGTCGCCACGGTCGCGTAGGACTTGAACTCTTCCGGCGTCACGAAGCGTTGCAGCGGATAGTGCTTCTTGGTCGGCTGCAGATACTGCCCGATGGTCAGGAAATCCACCTCGGCCGAGCGCAGGTCGTCCATGAGCTGGAGCACTTCGTTCCGTTCTTCACCCAGGCCCACCATGATGCCGGACTTGGTGAAAATGGTCGGGTCCAGTTCCTTGACCCGCTGCAACAGGCGGATCGAGTGGAAGTAGCGCGCGCCCGGACGCACCTTGAGATACTTCGACGGCACGGTTTCAAGGTTGTGGTTGAACACATCCGGCTTGGCCGCGACGACGATCTCGAGCGCGCCATCCTTGCGCAGGAAGTCCGGCGTCAGGATTTCGATAGTGGTCTTGGGCGTTGCAGCGCGGATGGCGAGGATGACATCGGCAAAGTGCTGGGCACCGCCGTCAGCCAAATCATCGCGGTCGACCGAGGTGATGACGACATGCTCAAGGCCAAGCTTTTCGACGGCCCTCGCGACATTTTCCGGCTCATGCGGGTCGAGCGCCGTCGGCAGGCCGGTCCGCACGTTGCAGAAGGCACAGGCGCGGGTGCAGATCTCGCCCATGATCATCATGGTCGCGTGCTTCTTGCTCCAGCACTCGCCGATATTGGGGCAACCGGCTTCCTCGCAGACGGTGACGAGGTTGTTCTCGCGCACGATCTTCTGCGTCTCGTTGTAGACCGGCGAACCCGGTGCCTTGACACGGATCCAGTCGGGCTTGCGCAGCACGATGCTGTCGGGCCGATTGGCCTTTTCCGGGTGGCGCGGCTTGAGAGCCGAATTGTCGATGAGCGTGACCATGTCAGTCCTGACTGGGGCCTGGAGTTTCGCGAAGGAAACGTGGCCCAAAGAGTTAGCCCTATATCGCTCCCATGAGCGGCCGGTTCAACCCGGCCTTATGGGTGATGGGCAGCCATGCGAGCCGCCTATCCCAGTATTTCCTTCATATCGACCCAGTCGCCACCCCGCGAGGCGGAAAGGATCGTCGCCTGCACCAGGGCCAGCGACCCCAGATTGTCCTCGCCCGAGCTGAAGCCCCGCGGCACCACGCCCCTATCGAGAACATCGGCAATGGCGTTGAGCGTGCCCGTGCGGTCAGGAAACTTCACCTTGTCGAGCTTGACCTTCTCCGGCTTGCCGTCGAGCGGGCGCAGCGTCAGCACATCCGGACCGGCCTTGTCCCGGAAGTGGTCGCGCGAGCTCCAGGCAATCTGCCCCTCGGCCCCGTCCATCACCCATTCGCCGGCCCAGGGCGTCACGGGACCGGAATTCATCCAGCTGGCGCGATAGGAGACGACGGTACCCTTGGCGAACTCGATGGTGGCGACGCCGCTCGGATCGAACCGGAAGGGGCTGCCTGGCGGGTTCCAGGTGCGGCACGACAGGCGCACTGGTTCATCGCCGAGCACAAAGCGCATCAGGTCGAAATGGTGGATCGACATGTCCGCCAGCAGCGGGTCGGGCATATCCCAATAGCGGTAACCTTGGCTGGGGCCATGACGGCGGAAGTCGATCGAAACCATGTTCAGCGCGCCGAATTTGCCCGAGGCAATCAGCTCGGCCGCGGCAATTGGCGCCGGCTGGTGCCGATAGTTCTGGCTGACCATCAGCACCCTGCCCTGCGCCTTGGCGAGCGCCACAAGTTCCTTACCCTGGGCAATGGTGGTGGTGAAGGGTTTCTCGACCAGCACGTTATAGCCCAGTTCGAGGCAGCGCTTGACGACGGGATAGTGCGCTTCGGTGCGCAGCGTGCAGAGCGCCAGCGTCGCGTCGGTGTGCTTGGCGGCGTCTTCAAGGCTAGCAAAGCAAAGCTTGGGATCGATGCCCAGGTCCGCCTGAACGCGTCCCGTAGCCTCCAGATTGGTATCCACATAGCCCACCATCTCGACAGTGGGAACTTTGGGGATAACGTCCTTGGACCAGCTGAAACCCCAGTGTCCCAGACCGATCTGGATTGCCTTGACCATGTGGAAAACTCCTTTGGTTGTACGTTCCTGATTGCCGGGCGGAAGGTGTGGCCCGGGCTCGTGCCCGGACCAACGATTGAAACGGCTAGATGTTCAGCGCGCGACCATAGGCGTCGAGCACGCTTTCCTTCATCGTCTCCGAGAGCGTCGGATGCGGGAAGATCGTGTGCATCAGATCTTCCTCGGTGGTCTCGAGGTTCATGGCGACCACGAAACCCTGGATCAGCTCGGTGACTTCCGCGCCCACCATATGGGCCCCGAGCAGTTCGCCGGTCTTGGCATCGAAAATGGTCTTCACGAGACCATCCGGTTCGCCCAGGGCAATGGCCTTGCCATTGCCGACGAACGGGAAACGGCCGACCTTGATCTCGCGCCCGGCTTCCTTGGCCTTGGCTTCGGTGAGGCCCACGCTGGCCACCTGCGGTTCGCAATAGGTGCAACCGGGCACCTTGGACTTGTCGAGGCCATGGACCTTGAGCCCAGCAATCTTTTCGACGGTGATCACAGCTTCATGCTCGGCCTTGTGCGCCAGCATGGGCGGGCCGGCGACGTCACCGATGGCCCAGATGCCGGAGACGTTGGTGGCACCATAGTGGTCGATGACGATGGCCCCGCGCTCGGTTTTCACGCCGACCGTCTCAAGGCCCAGCCCTTCGATATTGCACTGCACGCCAACAGCCGAGATCAGCTTGTCGCCGGCGATCTGCTGGGTTTTTCCATCTTTCGTCTCGACGTGAGCCACGATACCGGACGCCGTCTTCTCCACCTTGGCGACCTTTGCCTCGGTGAGGAACTTGATACCGCGCTTTTCCAGCCGCTTGCGGGCGAGACCCGAAATCTCGGCGTCTTCCACCGGCAGGATCTGCGGCAGAAGTTCGATCACGGTGACTTCGGCGCCCAGCGAGCGATAGAAGGAGGCGAATTCGATGCCGATGGCACCCGACCCCATGACGACGAGGCTCTTGGGCATTTCGGCCGGCTTCAGCGCTTCGAAATAGGTCCAGATCTTGTCGCCGTCCGGCTCGATGCCCGGCAGCACGCGCGGACGGGCGCCGGTGGCGATGATGATGTTCTTGGCCTTGTAGGTCCCCTCGCCCAGCGCATTCTTGGGCACCGGGCCCTGCGGCTGCACGATCGGCTTTTTGCTCGGACCGACCTTGATCTCACCTGGCTTGGTGATGGTGGCTTCGCCCCAGATGATGTCGATCTTGTTCTTCTTCATCAGGAACTGCACGCCATTGTTCATCTGCGCCGCAATGGCGCGCGAACGCTTGACGATGCCGTCGAGGTCGAAGCCGAACTTCTCGGCGGTGAGGCCATAGTCCTTGGCATGGCCCATATGGCCGTAGATTTCCGCCGAACGCAGCAGCGCCTTGGTGGGGATACAACCCCAGTTCGAGCAGATGCCGGCCATGTGCTCGCGCTCGACAATGGCCACTTTCATGCCTAGCTGCGCGCCGCGGATGGCGGCGACATAACCGCCGGGACCGGCGCCGATGACGAGAAGATCGTATTGGTCAGCCATGAGGGCCTCCGGAATTGACAGGGTCAGAGACCCAGAACCTGTTTGACGAGCGGCACGAGACCCTCGCCGATAGCGGCCGTATTGGCCGGATCGAGATGCACGCCGTCGCGCGGATCGGCCTCGGCGACGGTCGCCGCGTCGAAGAAGTGCACGCCGGTTTCCTCGGCGTGGCGTCGGTAGTGGCGGGCAAAGTCCTGCGACTCGGCCAGCAGATGATCGAGTCCGCCGAAATTGCTCAGCATCGCCTCATTGGTGGTCGGCACCGCATGCGGCGGCGACACGAGAATGATCTGCGGCGCGGTCTCACCGGTTGCAGCGAAATGGCCCCGAGTCATCTCGATGAGCCGCCTCGCGCCGCGAGCGGCATAAGCCGCCGTCCCGGCGACAAATGGCTTGAGATCATTGGTGCCCAGCATGATGATGACGAGATCGAGCGGCTTGTGGCTGTCGAGCAACGTCGGCAGGATGCGGGCGCCATTGCGATCAGCGGCAGCCGTCCAGTCGTCATAGGCCGTCGCGCGACCGCCCAGACCCTCGGCAATCACCCGCGCTTGGCCACCGAGCCCCTTTTCCAGCGTCGTCGGCCAGCGGTGCTCGTAGGCATGCCGCGGACCACCACCGGGGTCCGCGCCATAGGTCAGGCTGTCGCCATAGGCGAGAATGGTTTTCATCGCCTCGGACCTTAAGCCAGCATCATCACCGGGTTTTCAATCAGGCCCTTGAACACTCCCAGAACTTCAGCGCCCAAGGCACCATCGACGGACCGGTGGTCACACGAGAGCGTGCAGGTCATGAACTGGCCGATCTTGATCTCGCCCTTGTCGGCATAGACCCGCTCTTCGCCCACGCCGACGGCGAGGATCGTGCCATGGGGCGGGTTGATGACGGCGGCAAAGTCCTTGATCCCGAACATGCCCAGGTTGGAAACCGAAGAGGCACCGCCCTGGTATTCGTGCGGCATCAGCTTCTTGCTGCGGGCGCGCGTGGCGAGGTCCTTCACGGCCTCCGAAATCTCGCGCAGGCTCTTGGTGTCGCAGCTCTTGACCACGGGGGTGAAGAGCCCACCCGGAATGGCCACCGCCACGGCAACATCCGAGCGCTTGTGGTAGAGGATCGAGTCGCCGGCCCAGGTGGCGTTGGCGGTCGGTACGCGCTGCAGCGCGATGGCCCAGGCCTTCATCACGAAGTCGTTGACCGAAAGCTTGAACTCGGGCTTCCCGTCCTTGGACTTGGGCGCAGATGCGTTGATCTGCTCGCGAGCGGCCAGCAACGCATCGATCCGGCAATCCACCGTCAGGTAGAAATGCGGCACGGTCTGCTTGGACTCGGTCAGGCGCGCCGCAATGGTCTTGCGCATCCCATCGGCAGGCACCAGCTCGTAGCTACCCTCCTCGTAGAGCGCCAGAACCTGCGCCTTGCTGAGGCCACCCGCCATGGCCGCACCACCAGATGCGGAGGCCGGAGCCGGCGCATCAGCCTTGAGCGGCGCCTTGCCCGACTTGGCGGCCTCGACGTCCGATTTCACCACGCGGCCCTTGGGGCCGGAACCCGAAATAGCAGCAACGTCGATGCCGGCTTCCTTGGCGAGGCGCTTGGCCAGCGGCGAGGCGAAAACGCGGCCGCCTTCGGCCTTGGCTGGAGCCGCCGCAGTCTTGGGCGCGGGCGCAGTAGCAGGTGCGGTAGCAGGAGCAACCGGAGCAGGAGCAGGAACCGGGGCGGCAGGAGCAGGAGTAGGTGCCTCAGCCTTGGGTGCCGGAGCGGCCTTGGGCGCGGCAACCGCGTCGGCGCTTTCGCCTTCCTGCAGCAGCACGGCAATAACGGCGTTGACCTTCACATTCTCGGTGCCTTCGGCCACGAGGATCTTGCCGATCTTGCCTTCGTCCACGGCTTCCACTTCCATGGTCGCCTTGTCGGTTTCGATTTCGGCGATCACGTCACCCGAGGATACGCTGTCGCCCTCCTTGACGTGCCATTTGGCAAGCTTGCCCTCTTCCATCGTCGGAGAGAGCGCCGGCATGGTGATATCGATTGGCATCCCGGGTCTCCCTAAGACCGATAGGTCACGGCGTTGACCGCCGCGATCACTTCATCAACGTTGGGCAGCGCTAGCTTCTCGAGGTTGGCAGCGTAGGGCATGGGCACGTCCTTGCCGGTGACCCGGAGCACAGGCGCATCGAGATAGTCGAAGGCGCCCTCCATCACGCGCGCCGAAAGCTCGGCGCCGATACCGCTCTGCGGCCAGCCTTCTTCCACGGTCACAAGGCGCCCGGTTTTCTTGACCGACTCGATGACAGTGTCGCTGTCCATGGGGCGCAGCGTCCTGAGGTCGATCAGTTCCACGTCGACGCCGGCAGCGACCAGCTTTTCGGTCGCCTGGGTGGCATAGCGCATGCCCATCGAGAACGAGACGATCGTAACATCCGCACCCTTGCGGGCAATGCGGGCCTTGCCGATCGGCAGGACGAAATCATCGACCTTGGGCACGAGACCAGTCGAGCCGTAGAGGATTTCGTTTTCGAGGAAGACCACCGGATTGGGCGAACGGATAGCGGCCTTGAGGAGGCCCTTGGCGTCCGCTGCGCTATAGGGCGCGATGACGGTCAGGCCAGGAACATGGCTGTACCAGGCCGAATAGTCCTGGCTGTGCTGCGCACCGACGCGGGCGGCGGCGCCGTTCGGGCCGCGGAACACCATCGGGGCGGTTACCTGGCCGCCCGACATGTAGAGCTGCTTGGCGGCCGAATTGATGATCTGGTCGATCGCCTGCATGGCAAAGTTCCAAGTCATGAATTCAACGACGGGCTTCAGGCCAGCAAAGGCGGCACCAACGGCGAGGCCGGCAAAGCCATGCTCGGTAATCGGCGTATCGATGACGCGGTCCTTGCCGAACTCCTGCAGCAGGCCCTGGGTGATTTTGTAGGCGCCCTGATATTCGGCGACTTCTTCACCCATGATGAAGACGTCCTTGTCGCGGCGCAACTCTTCGGCCATGGCCTCGTTGAGCGCCTGGCGAACGGTCATCTCGACCATCTCGACGCCTTCGGGCAGGTCGGGATCGGCTTGCGGCTCGAATTTGGGCGCGGCCGGCACAGCGGCAGCCGGCGCAGCGTCTGAGGCCTTTTCAGCGGCAACGACAGGGGCCTCAGCGGGCTCGGGAGCGGTTTCAGCGACCGGCGCAGCGGCCGAACCAGCACTTTCGCCCTCGGCCAGAACCAGTGCGATGGGGGTATTGACCTTCACGCCCTCAGTGCCTTCGGCCACGAGGATTTCGGTGACAGTGCCTTCATCCACCGACTCGACTTCCATCGTCGCCTTGTCGGTTTCGATCTCGGCCAGCACGTCGCCGGACTTCACCTTGTCGCCAACCTTGACGACCCATTTGGCAAGCTTGCCTTCTTCCATCGTCGGCGACAAAGCGGGCATGAGGATTTGGGGCATATCAGCTCTCCACGAGGATCGCGCCGGGCATGGTGACCATCGGGCGGATAGAGGAATTTTGGTTGAGGGCGGCGGCATCGATCCGCCAACCGTTGAATGTCTTGGTTTCGATCTGCGCGGCGCCTTCGGGGCGCTGATTGACCACCCAGCCGCTAAGGACCAGGCCAAGGATCACGAAGGCCACCGTGGCGATCACCGCGCGCTTATAGATTGCTGCCTGTGCCTCACCGGCGAGACCCGCGCGCTGTTCGACCTCGGCAAAGCGCCACCAACCGAACAGCCAGCCGCGCCACTGCCCCTCCGGCGCCAGCCGGCTGATTGCCGCGGCCTGCAGCGCGGCGACCGCCGCCGACAGGGCTGCAAAGAGCAGGACGACACCGAGCAAGATGGTCATTAGCCGCCTCAGGCTTCGATCGTGATGTCGGTCCAGAGCTCGGATGCTGCCGGTTCCGGATCGTTGGTGGCAAAGTCGGCCGCTTCGGTGACAATGGCGCGAATGTCCGTCTCGATCTGCTTGAGATCCTCTTCGGTCACCTTGCCCCCTTCCAGCAGGCGCGCCCGCACCTGTTCGATCGGGTCGCGCTCCTGGCGATACTTGGTCACTTCATCCTTCGACCGGTACTTGGCTGGGTCAGACATGGAGTGACCGCGATAGCGGTAGGTCAGCATTTCGAGGATAAAGGGGCCTTTGCCCGAACGGGCATGCTCGATGGCGCGCTGGGCAGCATCATAGACCATGCGCACATCCATGCCGTCGACCTGCTCGCCCGGGATATCGAACGAGGCGCCGCGCATGGAGAAATCGGTCGTCGCAGCCGCGCGCTCGATCGAAGTGCCCATGGCATATTTGTTGTTCTCGATCACATAGACGACCGGCAGGTTCCAGAGCTTGGCCATGTTGAAGCTCTCGTAGACCTGGCCCTGGTTGGCCGCGCCGTCACCAAAATAGGCAATCGCCACCGAGCCGTCGCCCTTGTACTTGCTGGCAAAGGCGAGGCCCGTGCCCAGCGAGGCCTGCGCACCCACGATGCCATTGCCGCCATAGAACCGGTGTTCGTTGGAGAACATGTGCATCGAGCCGCCCTTGCCCTTGGAAAGGCCGCCCTGGCGTCCGGTCAGCTCGGCCATCACGCCCTTGGGGTCGAGGCCCATGACCAGCATGTGGCCATGGTCGCGATAGCCGGTGATCTGGGAATCCTTGCCCTTCTCGGAGGCCATGGTGATGCCGGTGACGACAGCTTCCTGGCCGATATAGAGATGGCAGAAGCCACCGATCAGGCCCATGCCATACATCTGGCCGGCCTTTTCCTCGAAGCGGCGGATCAGCAGCATTTCGCGGAATGCTTCCAGATCCTGCTCATGGGTGAACTGGGGGACATTGGCCTGCGTCTTGGCCTTGGTGGCCGTCGCCTTGCGCGCCATTCTACACTCCGCTTGGGTCGGGGATTTGCCGCCGGGCCATCAGGCCACTTTGCGCATGATACCGCAAGCGTGCGAGCAATAACATCGCTTCGCATGCGAGAAAAAACACTATCTAAAGCGTTGAATCCGCTTCGATAATTGAAATTAACTGATCATCGATTAATTCTTCGAATTGACCGGAAATCGGTTTACCGTTTTCAGGGTTGACCATGACCAGCACATCATCGACATGGGCCATGTTGAGCATGGCACGAGCCCGCTCGACCACGATATCGGGGTCGAGATGACGTGGGTTGAGCAGCGAGACCCGGTGCCGGTAGGCGTCGATCTCTGCCTGGAGTGCCGCGCTGCGGTCCTTGAGAATCTCGATATCGCCAAGAATGTCTTCGCGGCTGGCCATGCCGAACTGACCCGAGATGGCCGAATAACCCAAATAGGCCTGGAACCCCAACAGGGTGACTGTAAGGGCCAGGGGTCGCCAGAAGGGAGGACGTTTAAGACGGGTGGGCATGGGCGGACCGATTGGAATTGGTCGACCATGCCTGACAAGGGATTAATACCCCGTTTCCTATTCTGCCGCCGCCCGCTGCGGATGACCTCCATCCGCGAAAAGCGCACTGACCGACTCGCCATTGTTGATCCGTCGCATGGCCTCGGCCAGAGCCGGTGCCACTGAGAGGACGGTCAGCTTGCCATGCTGCTGGCGCAGTGCATTGGGCAGCGTATTGGTGCAGACGATCTCGACAACTTCGGGCTCCGCTGCAAGCCTGGCCACGGCCTCGCCGGCAAAGATGCCGTGCGTGCAGGCTATCCGCACGGACCGGGCACCATTGGCGCGCAGGTGCTTGAGCAATTCCAGAATCGAGCCACCGCTGGCGATTTCGTCATCCAGCACGATCACATCCCGGCCGCGGACATCGCCGATAATAGCCGAGATGTGCACCTGCGTATCCGAAACCCGCTCCTTGGCCCCGGCTGCCACCGGCCGCCCCAGAGCTCGTGCAAAGGCCGCCGCCGTCTTGGCATTACCCAGGTCGGGCGAAACCACGACCGTATTGGAGAGATCATGCCGCTGAAAATGCGCCGTCAATTCATGCAGGGCATGCAGATGATCCACCGGCACGCTGAAAAAACCATGCACTTGCGGCGAATGCAGCGTCATCGTCAGCACCCGGTCGGCCCCAGCCGTTTTCAACAGGTCGGCCACGAGGCGTCCGCCGATGGAAATGCGCGGCGCATCCTTCTTGTCGCTGCGGGCATAGGCATAGTGCGGAATAACTGCGGTGATCCGCGCGGCCGAAGCGCCTCGTGCCGCATCGAGCATCAGCAGCAACTCGGTTAGGTGATCCTGCACCGGCGCGCTGAACGTCTGTACCAGAAACACATCCTGCTCGCGGCAATTGGCCTGCAATTGCACTTCGATACAGTCATTGGAAAAGCGTTTGACCCGCGTCGGATTGAGCGGAACGCCGAGCTCCGCGCATATCTCCTGGGCCAGATCGGGATGCGCACCACCACTGAACACAGCAATCTGGTTCACGACAGGGTCCTTGGCATCTGGCTGCGGTGCCCGCTCTTAACCTGTCACGCCTCAAAGCGCAACTTCGTCGATCTCTCGGAGGCAGTCTCCGCCGATCCCGCAGGATGGCGGAGGCTTAAAGCGGCCGAGTGCTACATCACTTCGGGATGCCCAACGCCTCATTGGCGGCAATGGCCGCCATGTTGACGATGCCGCGGCTGGTCACGGACGGCGCCAGAATATGCGCCGGCGCCTGCATGCCCATCAGAATGGGTCCCACGGCCAGACCGTTGTTCATTTCCTTGAGCAGGGTCATGGAGAGATTGGCTGCATCGAGATCCGGGAAGACCAGCAGGTTGGCTTCGCCCTTGAGCACGGTGTCCGGAACATAGCGCTCGCGCAGCGCCTCGTTGAGCGCCAGGTCGCCCTGCATTTCGCCCTCGACGATGAGGTCGGGTGCGATGGCCTTGAGCTTCATATAGGCCTCCCGCATCTTGTAGGCGCTGTCGCCATCGCGCGAGCCGAAGTTCGAATAGCTCAGCAGCGCCGCCTTGGCCTCGATATTGAAGCGCTTGAGGTGGTCGCGCGCTTGGAGCGTGATCGAGACGATCTCATCGGCACTGGGGTTTTGGCTGACATAGGTGTCGGTGAGGAAGAAGGCGCCCCGCGGCATGATCAGCATGGAGAGGGCCGAGGCCTCCGAGACGCCCGGCTGCAGCCCGATGATCGAGCGGATATCGCGCACATGCTTGATGTAGCGGCCCTGCAGGCCGCAGAGCAGCGCATCGGCCTCCCCGCGTTTCACCGCCAGCGCGCCGATCACTGTGGTATTGGTGCGCACGATGGTCCGCGCGGTGTCCGGCGTAACGCCATTGCGGCCCACCAATGAATGGAACAGACTCACATAGTCGCGGTAGCGCGGATCGTCCTCGGGGTTGATCACCTCGAAGTCGCGCCCCGGCTGGATGGAGAGCCCGAAGCGCTCGATGCGCGCCTCCAGCACGGCCGGACGACCGATCAGGATCGGACGGGCAATGCCCTCCTCGAGCAATACCTGCGCGGCGCGCAGCACGCGCTCGTCTTCGCCATCGGCAAAGGCGATGCGCTTGCCCTGCCCCTGGGCCCGGTCGATGATGGGCTTCATCACGAGGCCGGAACGGAAGACGAAACGGTTGAGGCTATCGAGATAGGCGTCCCAGTCGAGGATCGGCTTCTTGGCGACGCCCGATTCCATCGCGGCGCGCGCCACGGCCGGCGCAATTCGCAGGATCAGCCGCTGGTCGAAGGGGTTCGGAATGATGTGCTCGGGCCCATAGACCGCCGGCGCCCCCGAGGGCGAGACTTCCAGGCCCGGCTCATGCGCCAGCTTGGCAATGGCGCGCACCGCCGCCAGCTTCATCTCCTCATTGATCGTCGTCGCATGCACGTCGAGCGCACCACGGAAGATGAAGGGAAAGCAGAGGACATTGTTGACCTGGTTCGGATAATCCGAGCGCCCGGTGCAGACCATGGCGTCCGGCCGGACCTCCTTGGCCACTTCCGGCATGATCTCCGGATTGGGATTGGCGAGCGCCAGGATCAGCGGTCGCGGCGCCATCTTGGCCAGCATTTCCGGTTTCAGCGCGCCTGCAGCCGACAGGCCCAGGAACACGTCGGCGCCATCGATCACCTCGGCCAGCGTCGTCGCCTCGCTGGTGCGGCGGAACTGGCCGCGCCACTTGTCGTTGACGTCGTTGCGCTTGTGAGTGACGAGGCCATCCTTGTCGGCGACCCAGATGTTTTCATGCTTGGCGCCGAGAGCCACCAACACGTTGAGGCACGCTATGGCCGCGGCCCCTGCCCCGGACGTGCAGATTTTGACGTCCTCGATCTTTTTGCCGGAGAGCTCCAACCCGTTGAGCACCGCCGCACCGACGATGATGGCCGTGCCGTGCTGGTCGTCGTGGAAGACCGGGATCGGCATGCGCTCGCGCAGCGTTTCCTCGATCTCGAAACAGTCCGGTGCCCGAATGTCCTCGAGGTTGATGCCGCCAAAGGTCGGCCAGAGCGGGGCCACGGCATCGATGAACTTCTGCGGGTTGATCTCATCGATCTCGAGATCGAACACATCGATGCCGGCAAACTTCTTGAACAGAACCGCCTTGCCTTCCATGACCGGCTTGGAGGCAAGGGCCCCGATATTGCCCAGCCCGAGCACGGCCGTACCATTGGAAATCACGGCCACCAGGTTCTGCCGCGACGTGTAGCGCGCCACGGCTTCCGGGTTCTGCGCGATTTCCTCGCAGGGGGCGGCCACGCCCGGGGAATAGGCCAGCGCCAGGTCGCGCTGGTTGCCCAGCGGCTTCAGCGGCTGGATTTCGAGCTTGCCAGGCTTGGGAAATTCATGGAAGTGCAGCGCCGCTTCCCTGAGGGCTTTGCGCTGTTCATTGATATCGGTCGACACGAAACTCTCTCCCCGGCAGTCGAATTGGTCGCGTTGGTGCCATCAATCGTCGGGATTGAAAAGGCCGGATACGAGCCGGGCCGTCGAGTCGGCGGCAAAATTTAGGCACACAAGCCGCGCCGACAGACCGGTATCGATTGCGCTGACAGGCTGGTGACAGGTGCAGGCAGGTCAAAGCCGCCGTCCGCGCAGGTCAGGCCGCCGAAGCGACCACTTCCAGCCTGGGTTGCGGATGAATGGAGGAGTGCAGCGCCATTGCCAGCTCCTTGTAGGCTGCTGCCTTGAGCGCTGGGGCAAAGATATAGCCCTGCGCATGCAGCACCCCACGCGAACGCAGGTAGAGCGCCTGCTCCTCGGTTTCGACGCCTTCGGCCACGATTTCGCAGTCGAGGTCCTTGGCCATGGCGATGAGCCCGTCGAGAACCGGAACCTGGGTCGTGCCTGGTTTGATCATGTCAACGAAGATGCGGTCGATCTTGATGACATCGACGCCCAGCGTCGCAAGGTAGGCCAGGTTCGAATGGCCAGTGCCCGCGTCGTCCATGGCAAGCCGAGCACCCAGCGCATGCAGGCCGGAAATCACGCTTGTCGTGGTCATGGAGTTGTTGAGCGGCCGGCGCTCCGTGATTTCGAAGACGAGCTGCCGGAAACTGATGGGCGACTGGCCGAAGATAGCCTGCACGTCCTCGACGATTCCGACGTCGCGGAAATGCCCCTCGAAGAGATTGATGGAGATCTTCATCTCCGGCATGGTCTTGCTCAACTCGCCCAGGTCGTTGCGCACCTGCTGCATCAGCGACACCGTCATCGGGATGGCGAGACCCGTCACTTCCGCATAGTCGATGAAGGCGCCGGGCGGGATCACCTGCCCATTCCGCTTTTCCCAGCGGCACAGCACCTCGCATCCCACCAGTTCCCCGGTGCGCAGGTTGATAACCGGCTGGTAGTAGGGCTTGATCTCATTGCGCTCGATCGCCCGCTCCAGGTCGAAGGCCGGCACGCGTGACCGGCGCACATAGCTCAGGTTGATGAGCAGGAAGAAGGCGCTAGCAATGCATGCGATGATGGTGAACGCCACGTCGAGGTCGGCATAGCCGGCGCGAACCATGGCGAAGGGCACGGCATATTCGACCTTGATGGGGAACTGCCCGGCATAGCCTTGGGCGCTGATATAGTCGCTGCTCGAGAACCGCCGGTCGTAGCCGGTTGGATCGCCTATGGTGACAATAGATAATCCATTGGTCAGCGTCACCCGCATCATCGTGGCATCGGGCAAGGTATCCGACAGCGCCTTCTCCGATTGCCCGAGGAGCGGCACGAAAGCCGAAACACGCCGTGTCTCACCAAAGGTCTGGGTGACTTTGAGGGCCGGCATGGCCATGTCGCCGAGCTTGACCACCGTCATGGTCTCGGTCAGGCCCGGCACCGGCAGCGGTTGGGACAGCGGAGACTGTGTCACCACCCGCCCATAGGCGTCGCAATATTGAACGCCATCGAGATTCTCGACGACGAACTGCTTCAAATTGAGACTGGATTCGATAGCGGTCTGCGCATTGGTGACGAATGTCGGGGTGCAAAGGGAGGGACTGGCGGCAATCACCTGCCGCAGCGCCGCTACGCCGTCCATCGCGCTTGTATTAATGTGAGAACTCAGTGCCTCAACATATTGCTGCGCCGCCGCTTTTTCCCTGTACTGGACATAGGCATCCAGCACGTAATCCACGGCAATAATGGGCACGAACGCCAGAATGGCGCCCAGCAGCATCAGCAAATTGGCGAACCTGGACTTCACACCGCGAATCCGAACCCGGAAAAACTTGCCTACTGGAGTAACAAGCCAGGATTTAACGGGTCGTTAATGCTGATTAATCGGCGCTAACCATGTGGGAGTAGAAAAGGGCGGCCACGAGGACCGCCCAGCTCCAAATTCTGAACGATATGAGCCAGCTCAGTTCTGCACGTTGAGACGGATGCTGAGTTCACGCAGCTGCTTGTTGTCCGCCGGGCTCGGCGCGCCCATCAGCAGGTCTTCCGCCTGCTGGTTCATCGGGAAGGCCGTGATCTCGCGCAGGTTGGCCACGCCGCACAGCAGCATGACGATGCGGTCGATGCCGAAGGCGGCCCCACCATGCGGCGGCGCACCATACTGGAAGGCGCGGTAAAGGCCCCCGAACTGCTCTTCGACCTCCTGGCGCGACTTGCCGGTCAATTCGAAGGCCTTGACCATGGTCTCCGGTTCCTGGTTACGGATCGACCCGGAGGCGATTTCGAAGCCGTTGCAGACCGCGTCATACTGATAGGCCTTGAGCGACAGAGGATCGGCACTGTTGAGCGCCTCGATCCCGCCCTGCGGCATCGAGAACGGGTTATGCGCGAAGTCGATGCGCTTTTCTTCCTCGCTCCACTCGTAGAACGGGAAGTCGACGATCCAGCACAGCGCGAACTGTTCGGTATCGATGACGCCGAGATCGGTGCCGACCTTGGTGCGCGCCTCGCCGGCGAACTTGTAGAACTTGTCCGGACGTCCGGCCACGAAGAACACAGCGTCGCCGTCGTCGAGGCCGAGCTGGGCCTTGAGTGCGGCTGTACGCTCCTCGCCAATGTTCTTGGCGATCGGGCCAGAGCCCTGCCCGTCCTTGAAGAAGATGTAGCCCAGGCCCGGCTGGCCCTCGCCCTGCGCCCAGGCATTCATTCGGTCGCAGAAGGCGCGGCCGATCGGCTCGGCACCGGCCTTGTTCTTGGCCGGAATGGCCCAGACTTCGACCTTCGGGTCCGCTTCGATCTGGTTGGCAAAGACCTTGAAGCCAGAGCCGGCGAAGTGCTCGGTCACACCCTGGATTTCGATCGGGTTCCTGAGATCCGGCTTGTCCGAACCATACTTGCGGATCGCCGTGTCGTAGGGAATGCGGGGCCAACCCTTGGTGACGCGCTTGCCTTCGGCAAACTGCTCGAAGACCGAGGTCATCACCGGTTCGACGGTGTTCCAGATGTCTTCCTGCGTCACGAAGCTCATTTCGAGATCGAGCTGGTAGAATTCGCCCGGCAACCGGTCGGCGCGGGGGTCTTCGTCGCGGAAGCAGGGTGCAACCTGGAAATAGCGGTCGAAGCCCGCCACCATCAGCAGCTGCTTATACTGCTGCGGTGCCTGCGGCAGCGCGAAGAACTTGCCCGGATGGATACGGCTCGGCACCAGGAAGTCGCGTGCGCCCTCAGGCGAAGAGGCCGTGAGAATGGGGGTCGAGAACTCGGTGAACCCCGCGCCACCCATGCCGGCGCGCATGGCCGAAATGATCTTCGTGCGCTTGACGATATTGGCGTGCAGCTTCTCGCGGCGCAGATCGAGGAAGCGGTAGCGCAGGCGAATGTCCTCGGGATACTCGGCATCGCCGAATACCGGCAACGGCAATTCCTTGGCAACCGAAAGCACTTCGATCTCGCGGATGAAGACTTCAATCGTGCCGGTCGGAATGTTCGGGTTGATGGCAGCGGCATCACGCAGCTTCACTTCGCCATCGATGCGAAGAACCCATTCGGACCGCACGGTTTCGGCGGTCGCAAAGGCCGCGGAATCGGGATCGATGACGCACTGGGTAATGCCATAGTGGTCGCGCAGGTCGATGAACAGCAGGCCCCCATGGTCGCGCACGCGATGCACCCAGCCCGACAGACGCACATTATTGCCGGCATCGCCCGCCGTGAGGGCGCCACAGGTGTGGGAACGGTAGCGATGAAGGGTCATGTCAGGTCTCGGAAATGCTGGAGAAAGGCCGGATTCGTGGGCGGGAAAAGCGCATGGCAGTCCCCGCTTGTCAAGCAGCGCGGGCATATCGGCTTTCCCGCCTTTACCGCAAGGGAAATCGAAGGTGGAGCAATCGGCACGCACCTGCTAGGAAGAATGTTGACGATTTTGAGACGGTATCGGAATGGACCTGATTGTTTCCACAGACGTGCTTGCCCAATTCTGCGAGCGCGCTAGCCAGTTTGAGTTTGTGACGGTCGATACCGAATTTTTGCGCGAAACGACCTATTGGCCGCGTCTTTGCCTGATCCAGGTGGCGACGGACGACGAAGCGGTGCTGATCGACCCACTGGCGCCCGACATCAAGCTTGCTCCCTTTTTCCAGCTGCTGGCCAATCCCAATGTGACCAAGGTCTTCCATGCCGCCCGGCAGGACGTGGAGATCTTTGTGAAGCTGACCGGCGCTGTGCCGCACAATATCTTCGATACCCAGGTTGCCGCCAGCGTCTGCGGTTTTGGCGACAGCGCCTCCTATGACAGCCTTGTTCGCTCCATCTGCAAGGTCGAACTCGACAAGTCCTCGCGCTTCACCGACTGGTCGGCGCGCCCGCTGACGGAGAAGCAGCGAGTCTACGCTATCGCCGACGTCACCTACCTGCGCGACATCTATCGGGAATTGCGCAAGCAGGTGGAGCAGACCCGCCGCTGGGACTGGGTCGAGGACGAGATGGTCACGCTGCGCAGCATCGACACCTATGTCGTTCAGCCCGACCAGGCCTGGGAACGGTTGAAGATGAAATTCAACCGCCCCCGCGACCTGGCCGCGCTGAAAGTGCTGGCGCGGTGGCGTGAGCAGAAGGCTCAGGATACGGACCAGCCGCGCAGCCGTATCCTCAAGGACGATGTGCTTGGGGAATTGGCGACGCAGCGGCCCCTGACTGCGGATGCCTTCGAGAAGCTCCGCGCCGTGCCGCGCGGCTTCGGGCGCAGCGGTGCCGCCGCCGAGATCATGGCGCTGCTCAAGGATGTCGAGGCCCTGCCCAAGACCGCCCTGCCCCAATTGCCCGAGCGCTACCGAGGCCCGTCACCCAAGGGCGCCGTGGGCGACCTCATCCGGGTGCTGCTCAAGGCTGTAGCTGAAGAGCATGGCGTTGCCGCCCGCATCATCGCCACGTCGGACGAGATCGACGCGCTCGTGCTCGATGACGAGGCCGATGTTCCAGCCCTCAAGGGCTGGCGCCGCAAGCTCTTTGGTGAAAAGGCCCTGGCCATCAAGCATGGCCGCATCGGCCTTGTCGCCACCCGCAAGGGCATCATCGAGTTCGCCGTGGCGCAGGCAGAAGCGGCTGAATAGCCCTCACCCCACCTCGACCCGGCTGTCCGCGTGCCCGGCTCCCTCCGCGAACTGGCGAAGCCGGTTGCGCAGGTGTTCGCCATTGAGGAAGGCGAAGTCAGATGGCAGGTGCAGGACCAGCACCTCGCCATCGAGGGTGAAATGGGTGCGCGGCAGGATGCCCGGCATGGCCGCCGTCATCGGATAAGCCACGCGCATCAGCGAACCGATCAGGCGAGCCCGCGCCGTCATTTCGGGCGAACCCAAGGACAGGAGAACCTGGGCGGCCTTGCTCTTGAGCCCGTCATAGCGGATCGCCATGGTCTGGGCGAGGAAGGACCGTCCCGGATGATCAACACCGGTCAACGATCCATAGGCGACCGAGTCGACGCTCTGCGGTCCGCGATAGTCCGGATGCGATCGCCAGCCGATATCGGCCAACAGGCATGCCACAGTGCGCAGTCGAGTATCAGCAGCAGTCTCTGACAGGCCGGAAATCGAAAAATACTGACTGGTGAACTCTATGAGATCATTGGCGTGGGCCGGCGAGCGCGAACGCAGCACCGACAGTTCCTCCGCGCCCTGGATCAACGGATCGATGCTCCGCTCCCGCTCGTCGAGCATGCCGAAGAGATAGCCCTCGCGCACGCCGAGCGCTGAAAAAACCACGCTGCCGAACTGGCCAACCTTGAGAATCTCGGCCAGGACCGCAGCCCCGAAAGGCACAAGTTCCCGGCGGGAACTGCTGACACCTGCAGAACCCGGATAAGCCTTGAGCGAATCGGCTGCGACAATCTCTTCACAGAAGGCGATCATGTCTTTGGCCGCAACGACATAGTCCTGCACCATATGCAGCGGATAGTCGCTCATCGACTGGTGCAGCTTGGCGAGCGAACGCCAGGTGCCGCCAATGGCCGCGAACTGCGCGCCCTGCTCGTCATTGGCGATGATCGACTTTTCGAGGCGCCCCCTGACGATCGACGCAGCTTTTTTAGGCGAACCATCGGCATCGTCCTGAAGCCGGATGACACCCAGTTCGAAACTTTCGCCATTCGTATCGAGCCCATTGGCGATATCGGACAGCTCGAGGCTGCCGCCGCCCAGGTCGCCAACGACGCCGGCAAATCCGGGAATGCCCGCCACCACGCCCATGGCGGCATAGTGGGCCTCCTCCTCGCCACTGAGCACCCGAACCGGAGCTTCCATGACGGCCTCGACGGCCTCCACGAACTCGGCCCGGTTGTTCGCGTCGCGTACGGCGGATGTGGCGAGGATGTAAATCTTGCCCACGCGCATCATCTTGGCCACGAGCGCAAAACGCTTCATGGCCTCGATGGCCTTTTCCATATTCGCTTCGGCAAGGCGGCCGGTCTGGGCGATGCCACGCCCCAGCGCACAGGCAGATTTCTCGTTGTAGAGGGGCGTCAATGCCCGCGCATGGCGTTCATAGACCACAAGGCGCACCGAGTTGGAGCCGATATCGAGAACGGCAACCGGCCGGGCACCCTTGATACGCCCCTGCGCGGTCGGATCGGCGTCGACGCCCCAGAACTGAGTCAAATTCAAGCCTCGTCGCTCTCCACCATGCCTGCGCTGCCGCGACCGGACAGGGACGGATTGGTCATGAAGTAGTCGTGGGCATTGAACGGCTCTTCGCCCTCATTCACCCTTACACGATGTGAGCTGCCATCGGGAAGCACCTCCCAGCTCTGCTGGTTGTCCTTGAGGTACGCAACCAGAATCCGATCTAGGATCTGCTTGTGCACAGTCTGGTTGAGGATGGGCACCATGACTTCGACGCGGCCATCCAGGTTCCGCCCCATGATGTCGGCCGACGAAATATAAACCTTGGCCCGTGGACTGGGCATGGCTTCGCCATTGCCGAAGCAGTAGATGCGGCTGTGTTCGAGGAACCTGCCGACAACCGACTTGACGCGGATATTGTCCGAGAAGCCCGGGATGCCGGGCCGCAGGCAGCAAATGCCACGGACAATGAGATCGACCTTCACGCCCGCCTGGCTGGCGCCATAAAGCGCGTCGATCACCTGCGGGTCGACCAGCGAGTTCATCTTGAGCAGGATCGATGCCGGCTGCCCCTGGCGGGCCAGTTCGATTTCGTGGGCAATATTGTCGATCAGCGTCTGGCGCAGGTTGACCGGGGAGACGGCAATGGTTTCGAGTTCCGTCGGGCGCGCATAGCCGGTGATGAAGTTGAACACACGGGCCACATCCCGCGTGATCGCGGGATCGATCGTGAAGTAGCTGAGGTCGGTATAGATCTTGGCCGTGATCGGGTGGTAGTTGCCGGTGCCGATATGGCAGTAGCTCACCAGCTTGCCCTTTTCGCGCCGCACCACCTGGCTGAGCTTGGCGTGGGTCTTGAGCTCCACGAAGCCGAACACGACCTGGGCCCCGGCCCGCTCGAGGTCGCGCGCCCAGCGGATATTGGCCTCTTCGTCGAAGCGCGCCTTGAGTTCGACGAGGCACGTCACCGACTTGCCCGCCTCGGCCGCCATGACCAGTGCCTTGACGATGGGACTGTCGGACGACGTGCGATAGAGCGTCTGCTTGATGGCCACGACGTCCGGGTCACGCGCTGCCTGCATCAGGAACTGCGCGACGACGTCAAAGCTCTCGAACGGGTGGTGGACCAGGATGTCTTTGGCGCGAATGGCGGCAAAACTGTCGCCATTGTAGTCGCGGATGCGTTCCGGGAAGCGCGCCAGATAGGGCGTGAACTTGAGGTCCGCGCGGTCGACATCGCAAATCTTGCGCGCATCCGCCAGGCCCAGGAACCCATGGACCTCGAACACGTCGGCTTCCTTGACGCCGAGCTGCTCGCCGATCTGACGCTTCAACGCGCGCGGCATCGACCGCTCGATCTCCAGGCGGATCACCTGGCCCCGGCGGCGCTGGCGCAGGGCCGATTCGAATTCCACCACGAGGTCCGCGGCTTCGTCGTCGATTTCGATTTCGCTGTCGCGAATGATCCGGAAGGCGCCGGATCCGACAACTTCATGACCTGGAAACATCTTGTGGAAGAAGAGCTTGACCAGGGTGTCGATAGTGACGACTTCCGACCGGCCCTCGGACACGAGCCCACTGGGCAGGTTGATGAAGCGGTCGAGATTGCCCGGAATGCGCACCAGCGCCGTCAGCGGCTGATCGGAATCGGGGCGCTTGAGCTCGAAGGCCAAGGCCAGGCCGAGATTGGGGATGAAGGGAAACGGGTGCGCCGGATCGACCGCAATCGGTGTCAGCACCGGGAAGATTTCCTCCCTGAACAACTTCTGCAGGTAGGCGATCTGTTCGGTCGATAGGTCATTCTCTTCGTGGATGACCACGTTCTGTGCGAACAGTTCCTCCCGCAGGTCCTTCCAGTGATCCTGCTGCTCGAGCTGCAGGTGCTGGGCCAGGGTGGCGATTTCCTCGAGCTGCTCTGCGGGCGACAGCCCGTCCGCGCTCTGCTTGGTCATGCCGGCGCGGATCTGGCCCTTGAGACCGGCGACGCGGACCATGTAGAATTCGTCGAGATTATTGGCCGAGATGGATACGAAACGCAGCCGTTCGAGCAGCGGATGCGCCTCATTCCCGGCTTCTTCGAGCACGCGCATGTTGAACTGCAGCCAGCTGACCTCGCGGTTGACGAAGCGGGCCGGGCTGGTACGCAGCGCCTCGACATCGGGAACCGAACCTTCGGCCTCGGCAATCTCGCTCATTTCATTCATCGGTCTCGGCGTCCCATTCCTCTTGGTCGTCAGCCTCTCCCGCGACCTGACGCAGGGCAAGGGCTTCCGACGCTATCGCGCGCGTAATGGCCGACCCCTTTGCAAGGGCCAGCCTGTCCATCAGCTCAACAAGGGCAGCGGCTTCTTCCGGGCTGCGCTCCATGCGCGGCACCACATAGCCGATGACCTTGGGATCGACCCTGATCTGCCGATCCCCGAACAGTTTCACGAACATCTGTGACAACTCGATGTCGTCGCTCACTTCCAGCCGGAAAACGGCCGCACGCCTTGCCCGTGAACGCACATCATCGGTCCGCAGCGGCCAAAGGGCAATGTCTTCCCGCGCGGTCAACAGCACCGTGCGTTCGCCGCGCATGGCCTGGTTGAGCAGGTGGAACAGGGCATGCTCGTCATAACCGAGCCTGTCGACATCCTCGACGACGACAGCCCCCTTGCCGCCGGCGGAGGAGATTGCGGCGATCGTCTCCGGGCGAACGATTTCGGCATGGCTGCGATCGACGAAGATGCGCGCCAGATGCGACTTGCCCGATGCCGCCGGACCAAGCAGCAAGGTAATGCCATCGGGCCAGTGCGGCCACGCCATGATGCGCGCATGGGCCAGCGCATTGCCCTCGCCAACGAGAAAGTCGTCCTCGGCATGGCTTGGCTCATGTCCGAAGTCGAGCGGCAATTGCCGCGGGCCGAGATCAGGGCTTGGCATCTTCACTCGGCGCGCGTCTTCTGGGGCCCAGGTAGAGCGTGCTTTCCTTGTATTTGCGCACGCCGTAGCGCACCAGAACCGAGGCGATGGCGGCCATGGGCACCGCGAGCAGCAGGCCGACGAACCCGAATACGGCACCCAAGGCCAGCAGCGCGAACATCATCCAGACCGGATTGATGTTGATCGAAGAGCCGACCAGCTTGGGATAGAGAATATTGCCTTCGATGAACTGCCAGAACAGGTAGACGCTGGCCACCAGCACGATCATCCACCAGTTGGGCGAGAACTGCACGAGCGCAATACCAACCGACAGGCCCAGCCCCAGGATGAAGCCGACGAAGGGCACGAAGCTGAAGAGACCCGCAATCAGGCCAACCGCCAACCCGTAGTTGAGGCCAATCAGGCTCAGTGCCGTGGCGTAGAAGGCTGCATCGAGCAGCAGCACGCTGCCCTGCCCTCGGATCACGCCGGCCATGGACTTGTCGATCTCGCGCAGTATGCCCTTGACCTCGCCCTTGTGCTCCTTGGGCAGCAGGTCATCGATCCCACGGACCATCCCCTCCCAATCGAGCAGCAGGTAGAAGGCCACGACCGGCGCCAGTACCGTGAAACCGACTACAGCGGCACCGGTCAGCCCGATATTGACCAGTTCGGCCGGCAAGGTTGCAATGAAACCGAGCGTCTGCCGGGTGAGGTCGTTGATGCTGGCCTGGAACTGCTCCGCGCGCTCCGGCCCCAGCCAGGCGTTGATTTCCGGCGCCCATGTCACTGCCAGTTGCTGAAGATCGCCCACATAGCCGGGCAGGCGCTGGATCAGCCCGATGATCTGCTGGCCGATCAATGGCACGACCATGAAGAAGAGGCTGACGACGATGGTCAACACGCTCAGCAGCACCACGACCGTCGCCCAGGTGCGGCTGAACCGCCACTTCTGCAACTGGTTGACCAGCGGATTGAGCAGATAGGCCAACGCGGCCCCCACCACGAAGGGCAAGAGGATACCCCGGAATATCCAGAGAGCCAGGATCAGGGCCATGAGCAGGCCGATCCAGATGAACACTTGATTTCTGAGTGCCATGAAGCCGGGCAGCCCTTGCGTCTGGGTAATCGAAAAGCTATCAGGCCGTCTAACGGCCAGCACCGGAAATTTCAACCAACCCGGGTTCCGGCGCAGCCATTTGCGCCCGCAATCCCCAGCATGGCAAGAAGGCTCATGACCGACGCACAAAACCTGCCATCAAACGGCCTGTCCTACAAGCAGGCTGGCGTGGACATCGATGCCGGCAATGCCCTGGTTGAAGCCATCAAGCCCGCCGTGCGCTCGACCCGCCGTCCCGGCGCCGACGGCGAAATCGGCGGGTTTGGCGGGCTCTTCGACCTGAAGGCTGCCGGCTTTGTCGATCCGGTCCTCGTGGCCGCCAATGATGGCGTCGGCACCAAGCTCAAGATCGCCATCGATACCGGCAAGCATGACACGATCGGCCAGGACCTCGTGGCCATGTGCGTCAACGATCTCGTCGTCCAGGGCGCCGAGCCGCTGTTCTTCCTCGACTACTTTGCCACCGGCAAGCTGGACGTTGCCCAAGGCACGGCCATCGTTGAGGGCATCGCCCATGGCTGTCGCCTCGCCGGTTGCGCCCTCATCGGTGGCGAAACCGCCGAAATGCCGGGCATGTATCACGGCAATGACTATGACCTGGCCGGCTTTGCCGTGGGCGCGGCCGAGCGCAATGCCCTGTTGCCGCGCAAGGATATTGCCGCCGGCGAGGCGCTGGTGGCCATCGCCTCCTCGGGCGTCCACTCAAACGGCTATTCGCTGGTCCGCAAGATTGTCGAGCTCTCGGGCCTGAGCTGGACCGCCCCTGCCCCCTTCGCTGAAGGCAAGACCCTCGCCGAAGCACTGCTGGAGCCGACACGCATCTATGTGAAGCCCATGCTCGCGGCCCTGCGCGAAGGCCTCGGCATCAAGGCGCTGGCGCACATTACCGGCGGCGGTTTCATCGACAATATTCCGCGCGTGCTGCCGGACGACCTCGCCGCGGACATTGACCTCGACGCCGTGACCGTGCCCGCCGTCTTCGGCTGGCTCGCCAAGGTCGGCGGCATGAGCGAGCGAGAAATGCTGCGCACCTTCAATTGCGGCGTCGGCATGCTGGTTGCCGTGGCTCCGGAAGATGCCGAAAAGCTGGTCGCCAGCCTCACCGCCTCGGGCGAAACCGCCGCGGTCGTTGGCCAGTTGACCCCGCGCGCCGGCGAGCCGGTCACCTTCCGGGGCAAGCTGGCGCTGTGACGACCAAAAAGCGCGTTGCCATCCTGATCTCGGGCCGCGGCTCCAACATGGCCGCACTCATCGAGGCCGCAAAGGCGCCGGCCTATCCGGCCGAAATCGTGGGGGTCTTTTCCAACAAGGTCTCCGCGCCCGGCCTGGACTTCGCGCGGGAACACGGCATTGCGGTGGCCAGCCTGTCGCACAAGGACTTTGCCTCCCGCGAACTTTTCGACGGGGAGATTGATCGCATCCTTCAGGACTGGCGCACCGACTTTGTCTGTCTCGCGGGCTACATGCGGATCTTCAGCGATGCCTTTGCCGAACGCTGGACGGGACGCATGGTCAACATCCACCCATCGCTGCTCCCGAAGCACAAGGGCTTGCACCCTCAGCAGCAGGCCTTGGATGCGGGAGACAGCGAGAGTGGTTGCACTGTCCACTGGATGACACCCGAACTCGATGCCGGCCCGACCATCCTGCAGCGCCGCGTGCCAATCCTGCCCGGCGACACTGCCGAAACTCTGGCGCAACGCATCCTCGTAGAGGAGCACATTGCCTACCCGCAGGCGCTGGCCCTGCTCGCGCGCGGCGAGATCGCATTCACGCCCTGACGCCCACCACCCATCACAACTATTGATCGAACCCATCGTCAAAATCGGTTCGACCTTTGTTCCGGTGAGGCGTAGCGTGCCGGCCTTCTCATGAAGGTGGGTGAAATGAGTCTGCGTGACTGGTTCTGGATCGTCCTGCTCGGTGCCATCTGGGGTTGTTCCTTTGTGTTCAACGCCATCCTGATCCGCGAACTGGGGCCGCTCTGGGTCACTTCGTTGCGCGTGGGCATCGGTGCCTTGGGCTGCTGGGCGGTCATGCTGGCATTGCGCAAGCCCATACCGCGCGATCCCATCCTCTGGCTGCAACTGGCGGGCCTGGGCGTCCTTGCCTATGCCATTCCCTTTGCTCTCTTCCCCCTCGCCCAAGCGCACCTGGCCAGTGGCATTGCCGCCATCATCAATGCCCTGACTCCCATGGTGACGGCCGTGATCTCGCATTTCTGGATCGGGGGCGAAAAGGCGACGGCGACCAAGTTCACCGGCGTTGGCATCGGCTTTGTCGGCGCGGCCATCCTGGTCTCTCCCGCTCTCTCCCATGGCGGAACCACCCAGCTCTGGGCCGTGGCCGCCTGCCTCGGCGCCACCCTCTGCTATGCGCTGACGCTCAATATCACGCGCAGCTTCAAGCACATCGAGCCCACGGCCTTTGCCGCGATCGCGCTGACCGGCGCCGCCGTCGTGGCCATACCAGTGGCCTTGCTTTCCGAAGGCACGCCGGTGATGACCCGTCCCGAAACCTGGGGTGCGGCCCTGGCCATCGGCCTGCTCTCGACCGCCTTCACCTTCCAGATCATGTACCGCATCCTACCGCGCGTCGGCGCCACCAACTTCGCCACCACGACCTTCATCGCCCCGATCTCGGCGCTGATCATCGGCGTCACCGTGCTGGGCGAGACCATCCTGCCCATCCAGATCCTGGGCATGCTGGTGATTTTCTTCGGGCTGCTGTTCATCGACGGCCGCATCCGGCGGGTCTGGCGCCGCGCTCCGGCCTGATTGGCTGATGGAACTCTCGGGGTCGACCTTCGTTGGCCATGAGGAGAACCATCATGCCCGACCCAAGACCCGACATCGATCCGCGCCCGATCCCCGAAATCGTGCCTCAGCCCCAGCCCGGCCAGCCGCAGCCGGTGGAGCCGTTCCCGCAATCGCCTGAAGAATTTCCGACGCCCAGCCAGCCCGCGGACGACCCCATGCCCGACCCGGGACCTGAAATTCCCCCGAGCCCCGGCCACGAGCCCGGCCCCAGAGAGGTCTGACATGCCCGACCCCCTGGAGCGCCGCCCCGAAAACCGTGAGATCGCGCCGGACCACGTGCCGCCCATGCCGGCACACCTGCCGACGGAAGATACCGACAATCCGCACAGCACGCCTCTCCGGCGGGAGCAGGAGCGCGACGAATCCCCACCGGATCGGCCGCTGAGCCCCGATCAGGATCCCGCCCCCTAGAATGACGAGGGGTCCTGCAAGGGGCCCCTCTTTCACATTCTACTCGATGCCGAGCTTGGCTTTCATCAGGTCGTTGAGGGCCTGCGGATTGGCCTTGCCGCCCGAGGCCTTCATGGCCTGGCCGACAAACCAGCCGATCATGGTCGGCTTGGCCTTGACCTTCTCGACCTGATCCGGGTTCGCGGCAATGATCTCGTCGACGATCTTTTCGATGGCCCCGAGATCGGTCACCTGCTTGAGGCCGCGGCGTTCCACGATTTCGGCCGGGTCGCCCTCATGCTCCTCGGCAATCAGGATCTGCAGCACGTCCTTGCCGCCCTTGGACGAAATCGTGCCACCAGCAATGAGATCGACGAGACCGGCAATCTGCTTGGGCTGCAGGTGCGTTTCCCACACGGCCAGGCCCTGGCTATTGGCATAGGCGGCCACGTCGCCATTGAGGATATTGGCCACGGCCTTGCCGTCGCGCTTGGTTCCACCATGGGCGACACAGGCCTCGTAATAGTCGGCCGTCTCGCGGTCGAGCGTCAGCACCATGGCGTCATAGGCGGTCACGCCGTAGTCGGCGATGAAACGGGCCTGCTTCTCGTCCGGCAGTTCCGGCAGGTGCTGCGCCAGATCGGCGATAAAGGCATCGTCGAATTCGAGCGGCAGCAGGTCCGGGTCGGGGAAATAGCGATAGTCATGCGCCTCTTCCTTGGAGCGCATGGAGCGGGTTTCGCCCAGCTTGGGATCGAACAGGCGCGTTTCCTGGTCGACCGAGCCGCCATCCTCGAGGATATCGATCTGCCGGCGCGCCTCATATTCGATGGCCTGGCCGGCGAAACGGATGGAGTTGACGTTCTTGATCTCGCAGCGCGTGCCGAATTCACCGCCCGGACGGCGCACCGAGACGTTGACGTCCGCCCGCATGGAGCCCTGCTCCATATTGCCGTCGCAGGTGCCCAGATAGCGCAGGATGGTGCGCAGCTTGCTCAGATACGCCTTGGCTTCTTCGGACGACCGCAGGTCGGGCTTGGACACGATTTCCATTAGCGCCACGCCGGACCGGTTGAGGTCGACAAAGCTCATGTTCGGGTGCTGGTCGTGGATCGACTTGCCCGCGTCCTGCTCCAGATGCAGGCGCTCGATGCCGATCTCGATCCGCTCGCCGTCGACGTCGAGCAGAACCTTGCCCTCGCCCACGATCGGGTCCTTGAACTGGCTGATCTGGTAGCCCTGCGGCAGGTCCGGATAGAAATAATTCTTCCGGTCGAATACCGAGCGCTTGTTGATCCTGGCCTTGAGCCCCAGGCCCGTGCGAACCGCCTGGCGGACGCATTCCTCGTTGATCACGGGGAGCATGCCGGGCATGGCCGCGTCCACGAAGCTCACATTGGCATTGGGTGGATTGCCAAAGGCCGTCGACGAGCCGGAGAACAGCTTGCTTTCGCTGGTCACCTGGGCGTGCACTTCCATGCCGATGATCACTTCCCAGTCGCCGGTCGAACCGGAAATCAGGCGCTTCTTGTCGGGGGTGCGGGTATCAACGAGGGTCACTGGGCAGTCCTGAAAGACAAGGCAAATCTGGCCATCTGCTTAGCCGTGTTGCCACAGCGTTGCAACAGCCACGATCCTCCCCTCGCCCTTGTATAGAAAGCTGGCCCCTAGGGCCGGATGGGTGGCCTCAGTCCTCGTCGATTTCGCCGTCATAGGGCTTGAGTCGCTTTTCCAGATGCACGCTCACGAACGGGTCGTGACCGTCGCGGCCATCGGGCCTTAGCGCCAGGATGCGATAGCCCTGCCGTTCGTAAAAGCGAACGGCGCGAACATGATCCGCTGGGGTTTCGAGATGCACCCGCTCGGCCCCCTGCAATTCGAGCATGACTTCCATACGGTCGAGCAGTGTGGCACCGATCCCGTGCCCCTGCATTTCGGGCATGACGAAAAGATAGGGAATATAGCTGCGGCCCGCGACGCGCGAACACCAGCCCACGACGACACCGTCAATCTCGGCAACAATCGTGTGGCGCCAGCCATGGGCAACCGCATGCGACAGGCGCCGACGCTCTGCATCACGCAGCCCCGGCTTCTCGCTGAGAATGGGCAATATGCCCGTTTCCCAGGCCCGATACGCGATCTCGGCCAGGCGCGGGGCATCGGGCGCTTCTGCTTTGCGGATCCGGATGCCCAGCATGTTTGCCTCCTATTTGGCGCGCTTGCGTGCCGCGATTATGCCCTTCTCGTAATTGATGTTCCAGTTGATCAGGGTCCGCCAGATAAGTTCGGCCTGATCTTCATCAAGATCAAGGTCCAAACTGCGTGCCCGCACCTTCGTGATAATGGCTTCGATCCGCACCGGGTCGAAGGCTTCATGCGGGTCGGTCTTGATCTCCGCCATGCGCGTCACATAACCGTGCCGTTCCGCAAAAAGGGTCAGCAATGCCTGATCGATGCGGTCGATCTCGGCGCGCACATCTTCCTTGGTCGTGCAGTCTGCTGGCAGTTTGGCGGCGGTCACTCGTCTTCCCCGATGTTCTGGTCTGGCTTGCTTTGAGCTTGTTTGCACTGGTCGCGGCGCGATTTCAATCTGGACCCGCGTCTCCAGCGGAACGCATGGGCCCACCGAACATTGTGGCTGGAGATGGGAGGCTCCAATGCGCGACCAGATCAGGCTTGGCGCCGTGTGCTGGCTGATGAGCGCCGAATTCTTCCTCGCGCAAATCGTCGCGCATCTGGCCGCACCCGGGCACAACCTCTTCCTCCACGACATCAGCCTTCTCGGCGTCTCGGCCTGCGGCGTCTACGAGGTCGCCACATCGGGCAGTGTCGATCCCGTCTGTTCGCCGCTCCACCTTGTTTTCAATGGCGGCATCATCCTTCACGGCGCCCTCATCATCCTGGGCGCCTGGTTCACGCGAGCCCTCTGGCGCCCGGATCGACTGACGTCCCTTGCCCTATCCCTGCTGGCGCTGGGCGGTGCCGGCACGATGACAGTGGGCGTCTATCCGGTGAACGATGATTTGCTTCTGCACATCGTCGGGGCCGTCATAGCCATTGCGGCGCCGGGCCTTGGTTTCGTCCTGCTGGCACGCAGTCATTGGACCCGGACCCCCGCCCTGGCGCGCTGGACGCTGCTTGTGGGCCTGCTCATCCTCCTCGCCGGCCTGGGTCACGTCCTGGGCGGCCACCCCTTCGGACGCGGCACCATGGAGCGCCTCGCCGTCTGGCCACAGACGATCTGGTTTGTCACGCTTGGTGCCGTAATCTTCAGCGCGACAAAGGGCCGTTCCGCCAGGCATGGCCGGATTTTTCCACGCAGCCTGTGGCCGGCACGCACTGGCGCGCCCCACGGCCATGCGGTAACCAGGCGACATGTCTAGTCAGTTTGAGATTGCCTGAGACCCCGTCCAAGCGCGACGGGGCATGAATGAACCGGCCGACGCCCGCTCATGAAGCGCGGCGCGGCCCAGTTTGTTCGCGGGTCGCTGGCCCGCCTATTCAGGCTTCAGACATTTCCATGGATATTTCCCGAAACGAACAGCGGGTGCTGCATGCACTCGCCCAGGGCGGCCGTATCGCCGTCATCAAGGACGAGCGCGGCAAAATCGTCGATCTTGAGTTCTTCAATCGCGATGGCTGGCTGATGAGCGGCCTCACACCGCTCCTGTTCAACAAGCTCAAGGTCAAGAAGGCGATCAAGTCGGAGGGAGGAAGACCCTACCGCATCACCAGGCGCGGACTGGAACTGGTCCGGGCGCAGGTGGACAATCGGTAGGCCCTTACCTCTCCCTTTGGGGGAGAGGTTAGATCAGTGCTTCGTGACCTCGCTCAGCGCTGCCGCGATATGTTCCCATTCCTGGGACACGCTCGCGGTGGCGCGGCGCTTGCCGGCGCGGCGATACCAGTAGTCGGCATTGCCCATGTCGGCCTCGATCCAGTGCATGAGCGCATGCACCCAGTCGAAGGCCTGGACGCCTTCCATGGACTGGACGATGGCATGGGCGCGCTCCCATTCGGGGCCGACGCGCAGTTCACCTTTCTTGAGCCACCACAGGGCCTGCAAGGGCTTGCTCATGTCCTTGGGCGGCTCGGACCAGTCGAGCGAAGTAAAGATATCAACGGCCATCGGCGCTCTTCCTGTTGGCCCGGACGCTGCTAAGGGGCGCGTCTCCACCAGTTTCAACTTGTGCATGGGGGCCAAATAGTGCGGAACGGCGGCGCAATCAAGCGCCACCGCTTGCGTTTGAGGTTACGGCCTACCACCACTGCTTGGGGGCGAAGTCCCCGCCGGCGCTCTTTTCGATGACGCGGGCAGCGGCAAACAGCGTCTCCTCGTCGAAGGGCTTGCCGATCAGTTGCAGTCCCAGAGGCAGGCCCTTGCCGTCCTTGCCGGCCGGCACGGCAATGCCCGGAAGGCCTGCCATGTTCACGGTGACGGTGAAGACGTCGTTGAGATACATGGCCACCGGGTCGCTGGCCAAGGCCTCGTCGCCGATGCCGAAAGCGGCCGATGGCGTTGCTGGTGTCAGGATGGCATCGACGCCGGCATGGAAGGCGTCCTCGAAGTCCTTCTTGATCAACGTGCGGACCTTCTGCGCCTTGACGTAGTAGGCATCGAAATAGCCGGCGCTGAGCACATAGGTGCCGATCATGATGCGGCGCTTGACCTCGCGGCCGAACCCGGCGGCGCGGGTCAGCTCGTACATATCGGTAATGTCCTTGCCGCTGACGCGCAGCCCATATTTGACGCCGTCATAGCGCGCCAGGTTGGACGACGCCTCGGCCGGCGCCACGATGTAGTAGGCCGGCAGGGCATACTTGGTATGGGGCAGGGAAATGTCCTTGACCGTCGCGCCCTCGGCCTTGAGCCATTCCAGACCCTCGGCCCAGAGCTTTTCGATCTCCGCCGGCATGCCGTCCATCCGGTATTCCTTGGGAATGCCGATGGTGAGGCCCTTGACGCCGCGCTCCACGGCTGCGGCGAAATCGGGAACCGGCAGGTCGACGCTGGTCGAATCCTTGGGGTCGAAACCCGACATGGAGGTCATGAGGATTGCCGCATCCTCGACCGTACGAGCGATTGGCCCGGCCTGATCGAGTGAGGATGCGAAGGCCACCACGCCCCAGCGCGAGCACCGGCCATAGGTCGGCTTGATGCCCACGGTCCCAGTGAACGCTGCCGGCTGGCGGATCGAGCCACCGGTATCGGTGGCGGTCGCGCCCGCACAAAGCCAGGCCGCCACAGCCGCCGCCGAACCGCCCGACGAACCGCCCGGCACCAGGTTGGCATTGCTGCCCTCGGCGCGGAACGGACTGACGACCGGACCGTAATAGGAGGTCTCGTTGGACGAGCCCATGGCGAACTCGTCCATGTTGAGCTTGCCCAGCATGACCGCGCCATCGCGCCAGAGATTGCTGGTCACGGTGGATTCATATTCGGGCTTGAACCCATCGAGAATGTGGCTGGCGGCCTGGGTATGCACGCCCTTGGTGCCGAACAGGTCCTTGATACCCAGCGGAATGCCTTCCAGCACCCCACCCTGCCCCTTGCCGAGCTTGTCGTCGCTGGCCTTGGCCATGGCGCGCGCCTGTTCGGGCGTCGTGGCGACATAGGCATTGAGGCTGGGATTGGCCTTCTCGATGGCCGCAATATAGGCATCGGTCAGCTCAAGGGCGGTGAAGCTCTTGTCATGGAGGCCCTTGCGGGCATCGGCCAGGCTCAGCTTGGTCAGGTCAGTCAACGGGAATCTCGCTCAGATTGTCGCAGCGTGTGTAGAGAGTGGCGCCGGGGGTCAGGTAGGTGTCCGTTTCGGCCGGAACCGCGCCTTCCATGGCGCCACTGAGGCTCAGCATGATGTCGCCCTGGGACACCACCTGGATTTGTGTTTCGCTATAGGGCGTCACCGCAAGAATGTCAGGATAGATTTCGCCCGGCAGTTCGCAGATGGCGTCAATGAACAGGTGCGTGCTGCGCTCGCGCTCCTTGACGTCGAAGAAGTTGCAGTGAAACTCCATCGACTGGATGCCGCGATCGAAGGTCAGGCTCAGGAAATCCATGTCCATCCAGGCATCCAAGCCCTTCTTTTCCAGCGCCTGGCAAGCCGCCGGATCGGACACGTAGAGCCGGTCCTGGTCGATGCGCAGGTCTTCCTGCGCCATCGCCGGCGTAGCGACAAGAGCCAGGGCCAAAATCGCGAGCCACTTCACGCTGCCTTCTCCCCTTCGAGGCGGAGCTCAAAAAAGGCGGACCATTCGCTCTCCGGATAATCCAGGAAGGCTCCACGTTCGACGAAGCCATACCGCGTATAGAGCCGATGCGCCTCCACCATGCCCTCGCCCGTACCGGTCTCCAGCATGACCACCGGCAGGCCACGCTCGCGCGCCAGCTCGACGATCCGCTCCAGCAACTGCCGTCCGACGCGCTGCCCGCGCACTTCGGGCACAGTATACATGCGCTTGACCTCTCCGAGGTCCGGCCCATGCATCTTGAGCGCGCCCATGCCCACGGCCTTGCCGGCCTCGTCACGCGCCACGAACAGCGTCGTGGCGCTGTCGGCCATCTGCTCGACCGTCATCTTGAACTGGAATTCCAGCGGCGAAAGCGGCAGCAAATGGTCGTTGAGCCGGGCGACGAGTGCCCGCACATCGTCCTGCAGGGGCGTTTCGATGGCGATAGAGATGGCCATTTACTCGACCACCTTGGGAACCATGAAGAAGTTGTCCTCGGTCAGCGGCGCGTTGGAAACGATCTTGTCGGCATAGTTGCCGTCGGAAATGACGTCGTCCCGGCGGCGCAACTGCATCGGCGTCACCGAGGTCATGGCCTCGACGCCGTCGACATTGACCTCGCCCAACTGCTCGACAAAACCCAGAATCGCATTGAGCTCGTTCTGGTAGCCGGCGACCTCGTCTTCCTCGATGCGGATGCGCGCAAGGCGCCCGATGCGCTTGACGGTAGCGGCGTCGACAGACATGGGGAAACTCCAGAAGAAGAAAGGCGTATCGGCGCGTTATTAGCAACGCCCAAGCCAAAAAGACAATGAAAATGCCTTATGCGCCGGATCAGGCTTCCACGGCCAGTCCCGGCTCCAGCGCAACCAACCCGGTTCCGTCGAGCCGGGGGCGGACACGCTCAAACGCGGCGTCGATTTCGGTTTCAGGCCCCGCCAGCGCTACGAGGGCCGGAGGAGCAGCAGCAACCAGCGCCTCCGTGCGGTCGGCCAGCCCGCTGCCCATCAACACAATGACAGCCTTGTCGACCCATCGGCCGAGCGGCGGCAGGTCTCCGCCCATCAGCAGGAGCGCCCGGTCGTCATCGCCGTCCAACAACAGGCTGGAAGCGCCCACCCGCCAGACCTCTACCGGTCGCAGCGTGTCCCCGGCATCCAGAAGCCGCACCGGAGGACGCGGTCGCCACATGGCAGCGTCCACCGGTGCAAGGTCATCGCCGAGTGACACCACCTGGTCTGCGCCGCTCACCAGCTCGCCGTGATCGATGCCCGCGGGCGCCTCCTGAGCTTCCAGCACGACAACCTGCCCGCCAATCTGGATGCGAAAGGTCGAGCCACCAAACCAGGTCAGTTTCACGCAGAGGTCTCCGGCTTGAACGTCAGCGAAATTTTGGATGTGCCCTCGATGAATCGTCGCGGCGCCGAACTGCTGAGGAGGACACGTCCGAGCAGGCTCAAAATGCCCATGGGCAGCCAACGAAGCATCGGCGCCATGGCCTGGATGCGCCGCAACCGGGGTTCGGTCTGGTTCTGCATGGCCTGGATCTTCTCCACTTCCGGTCGGCGTTCCAGCTCGAATTCCCTTGCCGACCCGTCCAGCAGCGCACCCTCCGCTCCCGCCAGCAAGGCCGGTCCCAGGTGATTGGCCAGCACGATCGCATCCCGCAGCGCGATATTGATGCCCTGGGCGCCCACCGGCGACATCGGATGCGCCGCATCCCCCATCAGGACGAGGCCCCGCACCGACCATTTCGGCACCATGCCGCAGACAACGTCGAGCAGAAACGGCTCGCTCGCCCTGTCGCGACCGCTCGCGAAGACAGTCGCCAGCGGCGGCGGCAAGACGCTGGCCATGTGATCTTTCCAGGCCTCGGGCTCAGCGCCCCTGAAGTCGCGATAGCTCCCCTTGGCAATGATCCTGCCGATCTGCACCTGATTGTCTTCCGCCGGAAAGCACAGCCCGAAATAGTCATCGAGCAGAAATCCATAGGCCTCGCCGGGTTCGACGGGCTCGGCGCGGGGCACCCGGCACCAGACGACGTCGAATTCCTGCCGCGCCCCCTCCAGTTCCAGGCCGAGGCGCTTGCGCGCGATCGAGAAGCGCCCATCTGCGGCGACGACATAGTCGCAGCGCAGCTCGCGATCCCCACCCTCTCCACCCAGGAACAGGCCCACGACGCGGCCATCTTCCGCCACGACATCGCGGACCACTGTCCCGCGCAGCAATGTGAACCCGGCAAATTGGGCACACTGGCTCGCCAGCATTTCCAGCAGTTTCGGTTGCGGCACCAGGCGGATCAATTCGAGTCCGGGCGGCAGGATGCGCTCAAGCGCAATGTTGAGAAACCGTTTGCCGGCCGAATACATCTGCATGGTCCGGATCGGTTCGTACGGAACCTGTTCGAAGGCCTCCCACAGCCCCGCCTCGCGAATGGCCGCCATGCCGCCCGGCGTCATGCCCTCGCCGCGAAACTCGCGCGAAAAGTCGTGGTGCCGCTCGATCAGCGTCACCCTGATGCCCATGCGCGCCAGCAGGTACGCCGTCAGCGCCCCCGCCGGTCCGGCGCCGATGATCGCCACATGGGAAGTGCTGGGCATGCTCGACATTGGCGACTCCCGCCCCTATTGAGACGGGCAAGAGCTAAACCCCGGACCAGCCCATGACAATAGACCCGCAAGACGACCCGCTGGCGGCGATCCCCTCCACGGGCAAGATTCTGGGCCTCGATCTCGGCACCAAGACCATTGGTGTCGCCATCTCCGATGGCATGCGCTATTCGGCCACCCCGCTTGAAACCATCAAGCGCACCAAGTTCACCCAGGATGCCGAACGCATCATCGAGCTGATTGCCGAGAACCAGGTCGTCGCCATCCTGCTCGGCCTGCCACTGAACATGGACGGCACGGAAGGTCCGCGGGTGCAATCGACCCGCGCCTTCGCCCGCAACCTCATGCCCAAGATAAACCTGCCCATCGCCTTCTGGGACGAACGTCTCTCCACCTCCGCCGTCACCCGCATGATGATCGAGGCCGACATGCGGCGCGACCGCCGCGCCGAAGTCGTCGACAAGCTGGCCGCCAGCTACATCCTGCAAGGCGCGCTGGACCGGCTAAGGTCGCGCTAAGCGGTCCGCCGCAGGCTTGCCGGCGTTGTGCCGAACGTCTGCTTGAAAGCCCGGCCGAAGGCCGCCTCCGACTGATATCCTGCCTTCCGGGCAATCTGGCCGATGGCGTCGCGCCCACCCACAATGGCCATGCGCGCCTTCTGCATCCGCCATTCGCCGAGATAGCGCATGGCTGGAAGACCCACCATCTCGCTGAATCGCGCCGCAAAGCCCGAGCGCGACATGCCGGCCAGTCGCGCCAGGCTCTCCAGCGTCCAGTCCTGGCCGGGGGACCTGTGGATGGCGGCAAGGGCGCGACCCATCTGCGGATCGCGCAGCGCCGCCAGCCAGCCAGTCTTTGCTTCTTCAGCCGTATCGAGCCAATTGCGGATCGCCTGGATGATGAGGATATCGGCCAGCCGCGTGATCACCGTCTCGCCGCCCGGCCGCAATGCTGCGGCCTCGTGCGAGATGAGATCGAGCGTACTGTGCAACCAGGTTTCGGCCGCCTCGGGCCAGCGCTCGACGATCATCACTTCGGGCAAGAGTTCGATCAGGCGCTGCGCCGGTACATCGTCGAAGGACACGACGCCGGTCATCGCCTGCGTGACCGGCCCCGGTCCGGCAATTTCCATCATTTCGTAGCGTTCGCTGACCTTGGTGGCCGGCAGGTCGAACAGCGGCACGGCCTGCCCGTCTGCGGCACTCACCAGGTCGACCGGCGTGCCCCGCGGCAGCAGCACCATGCTGCCCTGGCGCACCAGCACCGGTTCATGCCCGGTCAACCGCATCCAGCCCGTGCCGGCCATGATGACGATGAACAGCATCGAGCGGTCCATTTGCGGCAAGGCTACACCCCAGGGCGCACCCAGCGTCGCCCGGCAATAGAGCGTGCCGTTGAGCTTGAGCATGTGCAGGACATCGCCCAGCGGATCGACAGCATCGGGCGGCTGGAAGTGCATGTCGGTCATCGTGCTCACCTTTGCCCCGATACTTTGGACGATCTGCATAGATATCTGGCAATTGCGCGATGGAAAGTCCAGAGAGGCGACCCGATCTCCCGTCTGCAATCACAACGGGAGACTTTTCATGACCATCAACGCACCCATTCTCGTCATCGGCGCAACAGGCAAGGTTGGCCGACGCGTCGTCGCCGGGCTCGAAGCCATGGGCCGCACAGTCCGCATCGGCAGCCGCCACGCCGCCTTGCCGTTCGACTGGCAGGACCGGTCCAACTGGGCCGGGCATTTCGCGGGCGTCGATACCGCCTATGTGGCTTACTACCCCGATCTGGCGGCTCCCCAGGGCGCCGAAGACATTGCTGCCCTGGCCGGCGTCGCGAGGGCGGCTGGCGTGCGGCGCATGGTTCTGCTCTCGGGGCGCGGCGAATCCGGCGCCGAACGGGCCGAACAGGCCCTGCGCGAGAGCGGCCTCGGCTACACCATCCTGCGTGCCGCCTGGTTCAACCAGAATTTCTCCGAAGGCCATCTGCAACCCTCCGTCATGGGCGGCATGGTCGCCATGCCCGCCGGCCAGCGGCTTGAGCCCTTCATCGATGTCGACGATATAGCCGAGGTCGCCATTGCCGCTCTCACCGACGATCGTCACAACAACCAGCTCTACGTCCTTACCGGTCCGCGCCTGCTGACCTTTGCCGATGCGGTGGCCGCCATCAACGCCGCCTCCGGCCTGTCGGTCAGCTACTTGCCCGTCTCGCTCGAAGACTTCCATGCCGGCATCACCGCCGAGTTTGGCGCTGACGTCGCCGACCTGTTGACCAGTGTCTGCGAAGAAACCTTTGATGGCCGCAATGAAAGCCTCGGCGACGGCGTGCAGCGGGCGCTGGGCCGGCCGCCGCGCGACTTTGCCGATTTTTGCCGCCAAGCCGCCCAGTCGGGCGCCTGGCGCCAGGCCGCGTAGTCCAGCATGTGGCCCTTGCGCCTCCTGCTCGGCACCGGCACGCTCGTCGCGCTGGTGCTGGCCCTCGCCATCCTGTTCGCGCCAGCGGCCTTCTACGCTGGCTACGGCATCGCCATCGGTAGCGACCTGGCGCTTCTTAGCGAGCTCAAGGCCCCGGCGGGCGCCGTCCTGCTCGCGGCACTGATCATGCTGGCGGGGCTGTTTCGCCCGACGTGGCTCGGTCATGCCCTGCTTGCGGGGACAATGCTCTATCTCGGCTTCGGCCTCGGCCGCCTGGTCGCCCTCATCGATGGCCCGCCCCCGGTCGCCCTTCTGTCGGCCACAGCAATCGAACTCGCCTTCGGCCTGGCTTTCGCCGCTGCCTTCTGGCGCCGGCGCCCGAGATAATTGCTCGAAACGGCATGGGTGGGCTTGCCCCACCCTGCCCCCTCGGCTAGACCGCTGCAAATCGCAAGGGATGCGACATGCCGCAGCAAAACTCCGCCCGGTTCTCGGGCGACTTCCCCCCGTTCCAGCAGCGCCACCTGATTTCCATTGCTGATCTCCAGCAGCACGAAATCGTCGATCTCCTCGACCGCGCCGAACGGATGATCGAGATTTCCCGGCAGGAGCGCAAGTCGCTCCCCACCCTCTCGGGCAAGACCCAGATCAACCTCTTCTTCGAGCCGTCCACTCGCACGCAATCCTCCTTCGAGATTGCCGGCAAGCGCCTCGGCGCCCTTGTAGTCAACATGTCGGTCAAGACGTCGTCTGTCTCCAAAGGAGAAACCCTGGTCGACACTGCCGCCACGCTCAATGCCATGCGCCCCGATGTCCTGATCGTCCGCCACTCGGCCGCTGGAGCCGTGGAACTGCTCGCTCAGAAGGTCGGCTGTTCGGTGGTCAATGCCGGGGACGGCGCCCACGAGCACCCGACCCAGGCCCTGCTTGATGCACTGACCATCCGTAACCACAAGGGCACGCTTGCCGGCCTCACCGTCGCCATTTGCGGCGACATCGCCAATTCCCGCGTCGCCCGCTCCAATCTGCTGCTGCTCGGCGCGCTCAATGTCCGCACCCGTGTCATTGCTCCGCGTACCCTCCTCCCGGCCGGCATCGAAAACCTCGCCACCGAGGTCTTCACCGATATGGAAGAGGGCCTCAAGGGCGTCGACGTGATCATGATGCTCCGCCTCCAGCACGAGCGCGCCAACGGCAAGATGATCCCCTCGGTCCGCGAGTACTACCGCTTCTACGGCTTGGATGAAGAAAAGCTCGGCTGGGCCAAGCCCGACGCCATCGTCATGCATCCGGGCCCGATGAACCGCGGCGTCGAGATCGACCCAGCCATCGCCGATGGCGAACGCTCGGTCATCACCGACCAGGTGGAAATGGGCGTGGCCGTCCGCATGGCCGTGCTCGATGCGCTCCTGCCGGCGAGGAATACGCCATGACTCGTCCGCTCATCATCGATAATGCCCGCATCGTCGACCCGGCCTCGGGCACCGACCAGCTCGGCGCCGTCCTGATCGAGGATGGCCGCATTAGCGACCTCGCCCTCACGGGTCCGGCTGGCGTCCCCGACGGCGCCGAGGTCATCAATGCCGGCGGCCAGGTTCTCGCGCCCGGGCTGATCGACATGCGTGTCTTCGTCGGCGAACCCGGCAAGGAATATCGCGAGACGCTGGCCTCGGCCGGTGCCGCTGCCGTCGCCGGTGGCGTCACCAGCTTTGTCATGATGCCCGATACCACCCCCGCGGTCGATGACGGTGCACTGGTGGACTTCCTCATCCGCCGAGCCCAAGCCCAGTCGCCGGCACGCATCCTGCCGGCCGCTGCCATCACCAGAGGCCTTCAGGGCAAGGAAATCACCGAGTTCGGCCTCCTGAAGGAAGCCGGCGCGGTCTGCCTCACCGATGGAGCCCAATCGATCCAGTCCAATGCCCTGCTGCGCAGCGCCATGGGCTATGCCGCCAATTTCGACATGCCCTTCGTGCATCACGTGGCCGATGCGAGCCTCGTCGGTGACGGCGTGATGAATGAGGGCCTTTTCGCCACCGTTCTCGGTTTGAAGGGCATTCCGCGCGAAGCCGAGACCATTCCTCTCGCCCGGGACCTGCAACTGGCAGCCCTCACCAAGGTCCGCTATCACGCCGCCCAGATTTCGACGGCAGGCTCGGCCGCGCTGGTCGAAACGGCGAAGACGCGCAACACGGCGGTTACATCAGGCATTTCGATCAACAATCTCTGCCTCAACGAAAACGACATCGGCCGCTACCGCACCTTCTTCAAGCTGTCGCCACCGCTGCGCACCGAAGATGATCGCCAGGCCATGATCGAGGCCCTCAAGGCCGGGATCATCGACACCATCCATTCCGACCACGACCCGCAGGACAGTGAGGTCAAGCGCCAGCCCTTCGCCGAGGCCTCGAACGGCGCCATCGGCCTTGAAACCCTGCTGGCCGCCGCCCTGCGCCTCGTCCATTCTGGCGACGTCGACCTCATGACCATCCTCCGCGCCATGACCAGCCGCCCGGCCGAAATCCTCGGCCTTGAAACCGGCCGCATCGCCAGGGGCGCACCGGCCGACCTGATCCTCATCGATCTCGACTATCCCTGGCAGGTCACCGAAAAGACCTTCCGCTCGCGCTCGCGCAATACCAGCTTCGAAGGCGCCCGCATGCAGGGCAAAGTCACCCGCACCATCGTCGGGGGGGAGACGGTTTTCCAGCACGAAGAGTAGCATCTCGCGCCAGCAGCAACGAACTGCCCCTACTCGGGGGGAGGTCGGGTGGGGGTAGACCTGTGCACGCACGCAGCTACCCTCTCACATCCTAGCCAAGGCGATTCCATGACCATTCCCTTTTTCGACGGCCACAACGACACGCTCCTGCGCCTCCTGGAGCATCAGCGTCCCGACAAGCTCGACATGTTCATTGAGGGGGTCCAGGAGGGTCACATCGACCTGCCACGTGCCAAATCGGCCGGCATGGTCGGCGGCTTTTTCGCCATGTTCCCGCCCCCGGTAAAGACCGATCTCGCCGGCGTTGCCGCCAGCCCCATGGGCGATGGCAGCCTGCCCCCGAACCTCGCCATCGCCGATTCTCTCAAATCCACCAACGGCATGGCCGCGCTGCTCCTGCAACTGGAACAGGCCGGCGCCTTGGCAATCTGCCGCTCGGCCGATGACATCCGCTCTTCCATCAAGGCCGAGAAGCTCGCCGCCATATTCCACATCGAGGGCGCCGAAGCCATCGACTCCGATTTCCATTCATTTGAAGTGCTCTACGCCGCCGGATTGCGGTCCATCGGCATCACCTGGAGCCGCGGCAATGCTTTCGGCACCGGCGTCCCCTTCCGCTTCCCGGCCGACCCGGATATCGGCCCGGGCCTTACCGACGCCGGCAAGGCGCTGGTCCGCCTCTGCGACTCACGCGGGGTGATGATCGATCTCAGCCACCTCAACGCCGCCGGTTTCCGCGATGTCGCCGCAATCTCGACCAAGCCGCTGGTCGCCACCCATTCCAATGTCCACGCCATCTGCCCCAGCACCCGCAACCTGGTCGATTGGCAGCTGGCGGCCATTCGCGAGAGCAAGGGCGTCGTCGGCCTCAACTACGCCACCGGCTTCCTGCGCCCCGACGGAAAGTTCGATGCGGACACATCCATCGACCTCATGGTCCGCCATGTCGATGCGCTGCTCGAGGCGGTCGGGGAGGACGGTGCTGCGCTGGGCTCGGATTTCGATGGTGCCATGATGCCCGCCGCCATCGGTGACGTCACCGGAGTGCCAAAGCTCCTTGAGGCCCTGCTCGACAAGGGCTATGGGGAACCGCTGGTCCGCAAGATCGCGCTGGACAATTGGCTCAGCGTCATCGAGCGGACCATGGGCTAGAGACTAGCTCTGCGACCTCATAGACCTCATCCTGAGCGCGTCGAAGGGCGAGGTCGCGGCCACGGTGTTACCGACCTCGTGGTTCGACAAGCTCACCACGAGGTCTGCGACGCCGCGGAGCAAAATCAGAACGGCACGTCTTCGGCGCCGGCCGCCTTCTTCGTAGCGGCCTTCTTCGCGGGAGCCTTCTTGGCCGCTGGCTTCTTGGCTGTCGTCGTCTTTGCCGCAGCCTTCTTCGCCGGTGCCTTCTTCTTCGTGCCCGTGGCTTCGGCCCGTGCCGCGATCAGCGCAATCGCCTGTTCCAGCGTCACGTCCTCGGGCTTGAGATCCTTGGGCAGGGTCGCGTTGACCTTACCCTGGTTCACGTAGGGCCCATAGCGCCCGGCGCGCACCGTGATCGGGCCGCCATCATGCTCAAAGGTCTGGATGGCCGCGACCGCAGCGCCACGCCCCGGCCGCCCGCCGCCGGCCGCCTTCTGGGCGATAAGATCAACCGCCCGATTGAGCCCGACGGTAAACACCTCTTCGACGTCCGGCAGGTTGGCATATTTGCCGTCATGGAGGATGAATGGCCCATAGCGTCCGAGCCCCGCCGAAATCGGCAGCCCGGTTTCCGGGTGAAGTCCCACTTCGCGCGGCAACGACAGCAGTTGCAGCGCTTTCTCCAGCGTCAGCGAAGCCGCCTCCCAGCCCTTGGGCAGCGAACTTCGCTTGGGTTCCTTGCCCTCGCCCAGCTGGACATAGGGTCCGAAACGGCCGGACTTGAGGAAGACTTCCTCCCCGCTTTCCGGATCGGTCCCGAGCACGCCGTCACCAGCCGCCGCCTCGGACGACTGGCCCGTGGCCGCGTCCGAAAGCTGCATCGTGTGCTTGCATTCGGGATAGTTCGAACAGCCGATAAAGGCCCCGAACTTGCCCAGCTTCAGCGACAGCGTGCCGGTGCCGCAGGTCGGGCACTTGCGTGGGTCAGCCCCGTCTTCGCGCGCCGGGAAAATGTGGTCCGACAGCATGTCGTTGAGCGCATCGAGCACTTCCGACACGCGGAGGTCCTTGATTTCCTCGGTGGCGACCGTGAAGTCCTTCCAGAAATCGCGCAGCAGCACCTTGTAGTCGAGTTCGCCCGCCGAAACCTGGTCGAGCTGTTCTTCGAGATGCGCGGTGAAGCCGTATTCGACATAGCGCGAGAAGAAGCTTTCGAGGAACGAGGTCACGATGCGGCCGCGATCCTCCGGATGCAGCGCCTTGCCTTCGAGCTTGACGTAGTCGCGGTCCTTGAGCGTCGTCAGCGTCGCCGCATAGGTGGAGGGCCGGCCGATGCCCAGCTCTTCCATCTTCTTGATCAGGCTCGCTTCGGTATAGCGCGCCGGCGGCTGGGTGAAGTGCTGCTCGATCTCGACCTTTTTGAGGTCCGGCTTGTCACCCACCTTGAGCGGCGGCAGTTCGCGGCGGTCCTCGTCATCTTCATCGCCGTCAGTCTTGGCCTCGACGCCATAAAGCGTGAGGAAACCGGGGAAGGTGACGACCGAGCCGGTGGCGCGGAGTGTGACCGCGCGGCCCGGCACATTGACGGCAATGTCCACGCTGGTGCGATCAATCTCGGCGGACGCCATCTGGCTCGCCAGCGTCCGCTTCCAGATCAGCCCATAGAGCTTTGACTGATCGGCATCGAGATTGAGCTGCTCGGGCCGCTTGAACATGTCGGTGGGGCGGATGGCCTCGTGCGCTTCCTGCGCATTCTTGGCCTTGGTCTGGTAGATGCGGGCCTTTTCCGGCAGGTATTCCTCGCCGAAATACTTGCCGATCACCGAGCGCGCCATGGCAATGCCCTCAGGCGCCATCTGCACGGCGTCGGTACGCATATAGGTGATCAGCCCGTCTTCGTAGAGGCGCTGGGCGATCTGCATGGTGCGGTTTGGCGAAAGGCCCAGGCGCGAGGACGCATCCTGCTGCAGGCTCGACGTCGTGAACGGCGCATAGGGATTGCGCTTGGTCGGCTTCTTTTCCACATTCGAAACATTGAACTGGCCGGCCTCGACCAGCTTCTTGAGCGCCGCCGCATCCTCGCCGGTCTTGATGTCGAGCTTGTCGGTCTTCTTGCCATCCACGGCAAAGAGGCGCGCCACAAAACTCTTGCCGCCCTGCGCCAGCTGCGCCTCGACCGACCAATATTCATCCGGCCTGAATTTTTCGATCTCGGCCTCGCGGTCCGACACGAGACGCAGGGCGACCGACTGCACCCGGCCGGCCGAGCGCGAACCCGGCAGCTTGCGCCAGAGGATCGGCGAAAGGGTAAAGCCCACCAGATAGTCGAGTGCCCGGCGTGCGAGATACGCATCCACCAGCGGCATGTCGATATTGCGCGGCTTGGCCATGGCCGCCGTCACGGCGTCCTTGGTGATGGCGTTGAACACCACGCGCTGGACCGGCGTGTCCTTCTTCAGCGCCTTCTTGGCGCGCAGCACATCCAGGATGTGCCAGGAAATCGCCTCGCCTTCGCGATCGGGGTCGGTGGCCAGGATCAGCCCGTCGGCGCCCTTGAGCGCCGCGGCGATGTCGGCGACGCGCTTTTTTGCCGCTGTGTCGACTTCCCAGGACATGGCGAAATCTTCGTCCGGACGGACGGAACCATCCTTGGCCGGCAGGTCGCGGATATGGCCGAAGCTGGCCAGGACCTCATAGTCCTTGCCCAGATATTTGTTGATTGTCTTGGCTTTAGCCGGACTTTCAACGACGACGACCTTCATTCGGATATCCGTTCCGCAACAGCATTCAAAGAGCGCGCAACATGGTGAAGGCGCCAGCCGGTGTCAACCGGGAGCCGGAATGGCGCACTTGCCGAACTGGGCGGAACAATGGTGTTTAGGCGCCACGATGATCGATATTGCCTCCGCCCTGATTCCCGATTTCGACCTTTCGGCTCGTAACACGCTCGCGCTCAAGGCGCGCTCGCGCTACGGCCTCGTGATCGACAGCGCCGACATGCTCGCCCCGCTCCTGGCGCATGCCCGCTCTTCGGGCCTCCCGCTCCGCATTCTTGGCGGCGGCAGCAATGTCGTGCTGGCCGAACACTTTGACGGGATCACCGCGCTCATCGCTCTTTCCGGTCGCAAGATTGTCGAGCAAACCGCCGATCACGTGCTTGTCGAAGCCGCCGCCGGCGAGACCTGGCACGATCTGGTCGGGTGGACGATCGACCAAGGCTTGGGCGGCCTTGAAAATCTGGCGCTAATCCCCGGCACGGCGGGCGCCGCCCCGGTCCAGAACATTGGTGCCTATGGCGCCGAACTGGCCGATTTCTTCCATTCGCTGACCGCCTACGACCGGCAGACCGGCGAAACCCGCAGCTTTGACCGCGCCGCCTGCGCCTTCGCCTACCGTGACAGCGCCTTCAAGCAGCATCCGGACCGCTACGTGGTCCTCTCTATCCGTCTGGCTCTGCCGCGCGCCTGGCGGGCCAATCTGCGTTTTGCCGGCCTCACCGATCTGGGCGATGCGCCGGGCCTCTCCCCGCGCCTGGTCATGGATCGCGTCGTGGCACTGCGGACCAGCAAGCTGCCCGACTGGCGGGTCAACCCCAATGCCGGCTCTTTCTTCCAGAACCCAATCCTCTCGCTGGAAGCCGCGCAGCCCGTGCTCGCCGAGTTCCCCGACGCCCCCAACTATTCGCAGGCCGGCGGCCTGACCAAGCTTTCGGCCGGCTGGCTCATCGAGAAGAGCGGGCTCAAAGGCTTCCGCATGGGCCCCGTCGGCATGTCCGAAAGGCACGCCCTTGTCGTGGTCAACCACGGCGGCGCCACCCAGGCCGATGTGGCGGCCCTCGCAGCGCATGTGAAGGCGACTGTGCTGGCCCGCTTCGGCGTCGCCCTCCACGAAGAGCCGATCTTCTGCTGACTTCCCTTCTCCCCTTGTGGGAGAAGGTGCCCGAAGGGCGGATGAGGGGTTCTCTCAACGCAAACGCGCAACCTTAACCGTGCCGCAGCGCCACCAACTGCCCGCTCGACCGCTCGATCAGCCCGGCAATATCGAGCTCCAGCAACAGTACCTGCATGACATTGGGCGCAATTGCTGTCTGCGCGATCAGGTCGTCCACGCCCACCGGTGTTGAACTGAGCGCGTCCAGCACCCTGCCCCGGTCATCCGCGGCAGGCTCGGCGTCGCTGGCTGTATCCCCGTCCGGCAACCACTCTGGATCAAAAAGAGCGCTGCGCGCCGGATCGGCGCTGCCGATCACCTCGACAATATCCTGTGCATTGGTCACCAGTTTCGCGCCCTGCTGGATGAGAAGATTGCCCCCTTCTGCCCTCGGATCGAGTGGCGAACCGGGCACGGCAAAGACGTCCCGATTCTGCTCCAGCGCCAGCCGCGCCGTGATGAGCGACCCGGAGCGCTTGGCCGCCTCCACCACCACGATCCCGAGCGACAGGCCAGAAACCAAACGGTTACGCCTCGGAAAGTCCCGCGACCGGGGCTCCCAACCGAGCGGCATTTCGGTGATCAGCGCCCCGCCATTGTCGAGAATGTCATGCGCCAGCGGAATATTTTCGTCAGGGTAGATGCGATCGAGCCCACCTGCGAGAACGGCAATCGTACCCGTGCCAAGGCTGGCCCGATGCGCTGCCGTATCGATCCCCCGCGCCAGTCCCGAGACCACGCTATAGCCGCGCTCGCCGAGATCTCCTGCCAGGAGACGCGTCATCTTGACGCCAGCCGTCGAGGCATTGCGCGCCCCCACTATGCCCACTGTCCGCGTCCAGTCGAGCCGCTCGCCGCCGGCCAGCGTGACGAGCGGCGGTGCGCCCGAGATATGCAGCAGATGGGCGGGATAGTCCGGCTCGCCCTGGGCGACCAGTTTTGCCCCATAGCGCACGAGCCCGGCAATCTCGTCTTCGGCGCGGGACTGCGTAATCGGTTGCATCGGCCGCCCGGCCTTCCGGCTCAGCTCCGGCAGCGCCTCGATCGCCGCCTCGGCCGAACCAAAACGGCTCAACAGCTGGCGAAAGGTCACCGGGCCGATATTGTCCGTGCGGATCAGCCGGAGCCAGGCGAGGCGCTGGGCCGATGTGAGCATTTTGGTCACCCGGCCCGCCTCCATTACCCGGCTTTCTTGCTGCCGCCGATGGTCGGTTCGGTGCCCTTGAGCAGCCGTCCGATATTGTCCCGATGCTGGAAAAACAGCAGCAAGGCCAGCCCCGCAACAACCAGCGACAAGCGCTCGCCCGAAAACACATAGGCAAAGATCGGCGCCGTCGCCGCCGCCGTCAGGGCCGCCAGCGAGGAAATCTTTCGCGTGAAGGCGATCAGCAGCCAAACCGCGCAGAAGATCAGCCCCACCGGCCAGCTCAGCGCCAGCGTCGAGCCGATCATCACCGCGACGCCCTTGCCGCCCTTGAAATTGAGCCACACCGGGAAACAGTGTCCCAGGAACGCACCGATGGCCGCCAGCCGAGCCGCATCCTCGCCCCAGAAGTACCGCGCCACCAGAATCGGTACGACCGCCTTCAGGGCGTCCAGCACCAGCGTGGTCGCGGCCACCTTTTTGTTGCCCGTGCGCAGTACATTGGTCGCCCCGATATTGCCCGACCCGATTTTCCTTATGTCCCCGAGACCCGCAGCCTGGGTCAGGATGAGACCGAAGGGGATCGAACCCGAAAGGTAGCCGAGCACCAGGGCCAGGATCAGCGTGACAATTTCGGCTGGCATGCGGCCCCCTCATCTTCTTGTTGCGCCAAGGGATAGCCTCTCGACACGTTCCCTAACAAGGGGGCTTGCGGGGATTGCGTATGACCCATTCGTCCAGCCAGTTTGGCAAACCCCGGCCGATCCCCTACATAGGGAGCGACTATTCAGAACGCGATTTCATGGCCAAGCCCCCTACTTCCAAGACGACAAAGCCCAAGAACACTTCTGGCCCCAAGCGTCCACGCCTGCCAGTCGCCGACCGCCTGCCCTCGCGCGAGCAACTGCTCGAGGCCCTGGCCCAAGAGGATGACATCAAGGGCAAGCGCGACCTGGCCAAGGTTTTTGGCATTCGTGGTGATCTACGCCGTCCCTTCAAGGCCATGCTGGCCGAGCTCGAGGGCGAAGGCGTCATCACCCGCACCCGCAAGGCCCTCAGGCGCACCGCCGCCCTGCCCCACGTCACCGTCCTCGATATCCCGTCCGACGCTGATCCGGACGACCTTCATGCCTTCCCGGCCCAGTGGAATCCGGAAGAGGGCGAGATGCCCCGCGTCCGCGTTCTCACAGGCCCGCATGCCCGCGTCGTCCCGGCGCCGGGCGACCGAATCCTCGCGCGCATCGATGCCGGCGAAGACGCCATCCCCGACTACACCGCCAAGCCGATGAAGGTGCTCGACAAACCCCGGCGCGCCCATATCGGCATTGTCCGCATGGACGAAGATGGCGCGCGCCTGGTTCCGGTCGACCGCAAGCAGAAGGAAATGCGCATCGCCCTGGGCGATCTCGGCGACGCCAGCGACGGCGATCTCGTCGAAGTCGAGGTCAAGTTTTCCGGCCGCCTGATGATACCCCGCGCCAAGGTCACCAAGGTCGTGGGCAATCCCAATTCCGAAGGCGCGGTGTCACTCATCGCCATCCACAATCTCGAAATCCCCCACGTCTTCCCGCAAAGCGTCCTGCGCGAGGCCGAAGAGGCCAAGGAAGCCACGCTCAAGGGGCGCGAGGACTGGCGCGATCTGCCCCTGATCACCATCGACCCGGCAGATGCCAAGGACCATGACGACGCCGTCCATGCCGCGCCCGATGAAGACCCGGCCAACACGGGCGGCTTTGTCGTCACCGTCGCCATTGCCGACGTCGCCGCCTATGTTCGCCCCGGTTCCGCGCTGGACCGCGAGGCCTATATCCGGGGCAATTCGGTCTACTTCCCCGACCGGGTCGTGCCCATGCTGCCCGAGCGCATCTCCAACGAACTGTGCTCTCTGAAGGAAGGCGTGCCGCGCGCCGCGCTGGCCGTGCGCATGGTCCTGGGGCCCGATGGCCGCAAAAAGAGCCACAGCTTCCACCGCATCCTCATGCGTTCGGCCGCCAAGCTGAGCTACCAGCAGGCCCAGGCCGCCATCGACGGCAACGCCGACGACCAGACCGGCCCGCTGCTTGACCCGATCCTGCGGCCCCTCTGGGACGCCTATGCGGCCATGGCCAGGGCCCGCGACCACCGCGGCCCGCTCGACCTCGATTTGCCCGAGCGCAAGATCCTGCTCGACGACAAGGGCATGGTCCGCGACATCCACATTCCCGAGCGCCTCGAAGCCCATCGGCTCATCGAGGAGATGATGATCGCCGCCAACGTCGCGGCCGCCGAAACTCTGGAACAGAAGCGCAGCGAGTTGCTCTATCGCGTCCACGACGAGCCCTCCGCGGAAAAGCTCCAGGCCCTGCGCGAATTCCTCGGTTCGCTCGACATTGCCGTCAAGAAGTCCGACAGCGTCCGCGCATCCGATTTCAATGGCATCCTCGGCCAGGCCCGGAAGGCCGGCAATATCGAGCAGGTCAGCGAGATGGTGCTCCGCTCGCAGGCCCAGGCCGAATACGCCGCCGAGAATTACGGCCATTTCGGTCTCAACCTCGACCGCTACGCCCATTTCACCTCGCCCATCCGCCGCTATGCCGACCTTATCGTGCATCGCGCTTTGGTCGGGGCACTGGGGCTGGGCGACGACGGTCTGACCGAGCAGGAAGCCGCAAAACTGCCCGGCATCGCCCAGCACATTTCGGCCACCGAGCGGCGGGCCATGCTGGCCGAGCGCGAAACGTCCGATCGCCTTCTGGCGCAGTTCCTTGCCGAACGCATCGGCGCCCGCTTCATGGGCCGCATCTCCGGCGTGACCAAATCGGGTCTGTTCATCCGGCTACTCGAGACCGGGGCCGACGGCTTCATCCCGGCATCCACCTTGGGACAGGATTACTATCGCTTCGTCGAAGAGCGGCAGGCCATGATTGGTGAACGGACGGGTGAAACCTTTACCCTGGGGGACCGCGTTGAGGTCCGTCTGCTCGAAGCAGCACCGGTAGCCGGCGCGTTACGCTTCGAGCTCTTGTCCGAAGGCAAACGCGGCAATCCGCCATCTGGCCAACGCCTGCGCCGAGGTCCATCTAGGAGTTTCGGCCCCAGGAGTTCAAAGGGCTCAGGCCGGAGAAAGAGATAGTTGATGATCGATCAGGCCAAACCTCTCCAAGACCGCAGCGTGGCTCAAGCCATGTGGCGCGGCACGCTTTGCCGCTGCCCCCATTGCGGCCAGGGCAAGATGTTCCGGGCCTACCTCAAGGTCGCCGATCAGTGCGACGTCTGCGGCGAAGAATTGAAGCATCATCGCGCCGACGACTTCCCGCCCTATGTCGCCATCGTCATCGTCGGCCATATCATCATCTTCCTGATGCTGCACATGGAAATGGCCTACCACGTCCAGCCGCTCACCCATGTGCTGATCGCCGTGCCGTTGGCCATCATCCTGCCGCTCCTCATGCTGCCCTCCATAAAGGGCGCCATTGTCGGCCTGCAGTGGGCAACGCGCATGTACGCTTTCGGAACCGGTCAGAAGGACTGAGGTCGATTAGGCAAATCGGCTCCCGGGCGCTGACTTCACAAGCGCCGTTGGCCTGAACCGCAATGCGGACCACTCCTCGTCGATGGCAACCTGCCGAACCGGCCGCCAGCCCGCCTCGCTCAGCGCTTCCCAGCCGGTGTCGCGGTTGAGGCCGGCAGATTTCGCTGCCGCCCCCTTGCGATAGGCGACCCAGAGCAATCCATCGGGCGGCATTTCCTTGAGGATCCTGGGCACCAGCGCCGACACTTCCGCAGGCGTTTCGAAGAAAGCCAGAACGCCGTCATAGGTATCCTTTTCGTGCACGATCTCGACCTCGGCGCCGGCCGACAATTCCTCGGCCAGCACGCGAGGCACGTTGATCAACCAGAGCTTTGCCCCGGCCCTGACCTGCAGCTTGTGCAGCAATTCGGTCGGTGCGGTCATCTTGTGCCTCCCAGGACCCATGCTATCTCTTGACAACGGCGAGCAAATCCGTAGGTTGCGCGCAAATTCCGGCGCTGCCCCGTTTGCAGCGCCTTTCCGTTTGTGAAGGACACTATCATGGCCAAGGCCGCCACCATCAAGATCAAGCTCGTCTCGACGGCCGACACCGGCTTCTTCTACGTGACCAAGAAGAATGCCCGTACCCAGACTGAAAAGCTGGCCTTCAAGAAGTACGACCCGGTCGTGCGCAAGCACGTCGAATTCAAGGAAGCCAAGATCAAGTAATCTGGCTCTTCCATTTCGGATGAACAAAACCCCGCAAGCGATTGCGGGGTTTTTTGTTTTTCGGGTTGACCACCAACGCTGTCACGTGCCTCGCCCATCCCCACCCCTCACGTAGGCCAAAGGCCATGCGCAAGGAATGGGGTGTCACTGCATCCACAGGTGACTGGGCAAAATGGTCGTCTGAACAAGAGTGGCTGGTCCGGAGCGGCATGTCGAAGAGGCCACTCTGTCCGCATCCGGACCAACCGCCCTACGGGACTCAGGAGTTGCGGCGGACCTGAGATGGGCCGTAGGGAACTGTGCGCCTTGGTATTTTTCCCAAGACCGTCTGCAAAGGACCCTAATCCCAACCCGCTCAAAGGCCAAGCGAATCCGGCATCGCCATGCCGGCAACTCTTTGTTAATTATAACAAATAACCCTAACGCCGACGATTTTAGCCAATTGGCCCTAAGCGGCGTCGAAAATCACCCGGTTCCTGCCCTCGCGCTTGGCTCGATAGAGCGCGACGTCTGCGCGCTTGATCAGGCCCTCGGGCGTATCGGCTAGGCTTTCGCGGATCGACACGCCCACCGACACGGTGACTGAAAGAGCCCGGGCCGCTCCCACATCGAATGTCTTTTCGGCCATGGCCTGGCGGACACGTTCGGCCACGGCTTCGGCCTGCGCAGTGTCGGTATCGGGCATCAACACCACGAATTCCTCGCCCCCGAAGCGGCAGGCCAGGTCAACACCGCGAATATTGCGCTTGAGACGGGCCGCAAATTCCCGAAGCACCGCGTCCCCGATATCGTGGCCGTGATTGTCGTTGACCGCCTTGAAGTGGTCGATGTCGAGGATCATCAGCGCCATGTCGCGATCCTGCTCATGCGCCTTGGCAAGCATCACGTTGAGGTGGCGGTCGAAATAGCGGCGGTTGTAGAGACCGGTCAGTTCGTCCGTGACCGCCAGGGCCATCGTATTGTTGACGCTTTCCCGCAGCTCCATCGCATAGCGATGCCGGCGGATCTGCGTGCGCACGCGCGCCATCAATTCATTGCGGTCCACAGGCCGGCTGATGAAGTCATTGACCCCAAGGTCAAGCGCCCGCACCACGCGCGGTTTGTCGGCGGCGTCGGCCATCAGGATGATCGGCAGATTGCGGGAATGATCGACCGTGCGCACCTGTGAGCAGACGCGAAGAGGATCGAAGTCATCGAGCGCCATGCTGACCAGGGCCAGCTCATAGTTCGCCCCCGTCACCTGGAAGACGGCATCGGCTGGTTCGGTGAGAATGTCCACCTGATGGTCAGGAGTCAGGTAGGACTGAATGCGCTCCGCATGGCGCCTGTCGGTATCGATGATGAGGATACTGCCGCCGCTTGCCGAGATCGAATCCATGGCGCGCAGGGCATCTTCGATGGCGATCTGTTGACCGGTCAGGGCACGAGCGCGCAATTCATCCGTCAGCGACTTGAGGCGGACGAGGCTTTTGACGCGTGCCATCAGTTGGGTGTCGTCGACGGGCTTGCTGAGGAAATCGTCGGCGCCCGCGTCCAGTCCCTGCACGCGATCGGAGGGCTGGTCGAGTGCCGTGATCATCAGCACCGGCAGGTGATGTGTCTTGGGGCTCGCCTTCAACCGGCGGCAGACCTCGAACCCGTCCATTTCCGGCATCATCACGTCGAGAAGGACGATGTCGACGTCCTGGGTCTGGCAGATCTCCAGCGCCTGCGGACCGGAACTGGCCGTGAGCACCTCGTAATACTCTGCCGTGAGCCGCGCCTCGAGCAGTCGCACATTGGTTGGAATGTCATCGACGATCAGAACGCGCGCAGTCACAACAGCACTCCGGATACTCGGGCATGTTCACAAGGGTCCCGTGACCCGTCGCGTTCATGCAGACAAACTCGCTAAGCGCCCGGCCGGGAATGCGCCGGAACTACCCTTGCCATGAGCACCGGTATCGAAAAGTGAGCGCTCAGGCAGGCCCAATGTATTGGGCAATGGTTTCCAGAAAGTGAGACACCGAGATGGGCTTGGAAATATAGCCCTCGCAGCCGCCCTGCAGGATACGTTCCTCGTCGCCTTTCATCGCGAAAGCCGTCACCGCCACCACCGGAATATGGGCAAGCTGGTCGTCATCCTTGAGCCACTTGGTGACAACCAGGCCCGAGACTTCCGGCAACTGGATATCCATGAGGATAAGGTCCGGCATATGCGCGCGCGCCAGGTCCAGCGCCTCCATGCCGTTGCGGGTCTGGATCACATTGTAGCCGCGCGATTCTAGCAGATCGTTGAAGAGCTTCATGTTGAGCTCGTTGTCTTCCACGATCATCACACTCTTGGGCATTCTACCTCGCTTGGCCGCCTCGGCGGCACCCGCCGGAAGGCTCCTGCCGCACTCTGTCGCGCAGCTTCGCTTTCCATGGCATCTGGGCTAGCATTGAAACTTAAACAAACCACCATATGAGGCCGCGTCGTGCCCGTTTCCAGCCGTACCGCGCCGGACGTTTCCGCCCTCGCTGATTCCTGTCTGGGCTACCTCGCGGAACATCCCGAGGAGCTTCTGGCATTCATGCAGCAGGCGGGTCTCGACCCGCAATCGCTGCGTGCATCCGTTGGTTCCGCGCGTCTTCAGCACGGCCTCATCGACTACTTTGCCGCAAATGAAGCGATTCTGCTCGCCCTGTGCGCAAATGCGGGCCTGACGCCCGATAGCTTCATGCGCGTATGGCACCAGATCAATAGAACCGACTGAAATGGCGACCGACTGGTTCTGCCGCGATTGCCTGACCAGCGGTTCGGGCGCCACCCTGCCCGTCCGTTGCCCAGCCTGCGGCTCGCCCCGCCTGCGCAGCCATGACGAACTCTTCGCGCTCTCCATCGCCCATGTCGATTGCGACGCCTTCTATGCCTCGGTGGAGAAGCGCGACGATCCGAGCCTGCGCGACAAGCCGCTGATCATCGGCGGCGGCCAGCGTGGCGTCGTCTCGACCTGCTGCTACATCGCGCGCCAGTCGGGCGTCCGCTCGGCAATGCCCATGTTCAAGGCCCGCGAACTCTGTCCCGACGCCGTCATCATCCCGCCCAACATGGCCAAGTATGTCGAGGTCAGCCGCCAGATCCGCCGCCACATGGATGCCCTCACCCCCCTGGTCGAGCCTCTTTCCATCGACGAGGCCTTTCTCGACATGACCGGCACCGAGCGCGTCCACAAGGCGCCGCCGGCCCTGAGCCTCGCGCGCTTCGCCCGCACCATCGAACAGGAGATCGGCGTCACCATTTCCGTGGGACTCTCCCACAACAAGTTCCTCGCCAAGGTCGCTTCCGACCTCGACAAGCCGCGCGGCTTTGCGGTCATCGGCAAAGTGGAGACTCTCGCCTTCCTGGCGCCCAAACCGATCAGCCTCATCTATGGCGTCGGCAAGGTCTTTTCCGAGACCCTCAGGAAGGACGGCTATCACACCATCGGCCAGCTCCAGCAGGAAGACCCGACCCGGCTGATGCGCCTCTACGGCGAATCGGGTGCTCGCCTCGCCCGCCTCGCCCAGGGGCAGGACGCCCGCAAGGTGTCGATCGACGGGGAAATGAAGACAATCTCCTCCGAGACCACGTTCAACCAGGACATGGCCTCGCTCGACGACCTCTCCACCGAGCTGTTGAAATGCTCCGAACGCCTCTCTGAGCGCCTTAAGGCCAAAGGCCTCGTGGGCGACACGGTGACGCTGAAGCTCAAGACGGCCGGATTTAAGTTGCGCACGCGCGCCCGACACCTGATGATGCCCACACAGCTTGCCAATGTGCTCTACGAATCCGGTATGAGCCTGTTGCAACGCGAAATCGACGGCACGCCGTTCCGGTTGATCGGCATCGGGGTTTCCGGTCTCGAAGCCGCCGACGGTTCCGATCCGGGCGACCTGCTCGAGCCGCAGGTGGCCCGCAAGGCCGCCGCCGAGCGAGCCATGGACAAGGTGCGCACCCGTTTCGGCCGCAGCGCCGTGGTACGCGGCAAGCTGTATTCAAGCCGGCCCGGCACTGATCCGGCCCCGGTATCCGAAGAAGAAGCAGACGACCTCGAAGGCAAATCCAGATGACCGACCCGATCGAAAAGCTCCGCGAATATGGCTACGAACTGCCCGCGCCCAAGGCGCCCGTGGCCAGCTATGTCTCAGTCGCCCGCACCGGCAACCTGCTCTATGTGTCTGGGCAGATCTCCAGCGACGGCGGCGGCGTCGTCCAGGGCCTGCTCGGCGACACCATGAATGTCGTCCAGGGCGGCAATGCTGCCGAGCTCTGCGCCGTCAACATCCTTGCCCAGATCGTTCACGTGGCAGGCGTGCCGCTCCACGAGATCAAGCAGGTCGTCAAGCTGACCGTGCTGGTCGCGTCCACCGCCGATTTCTTCGAGCAGCACCTGGTGGCCAATGGCGCCTCCAACCTTATCGTCGGCGTCCTGGGTGATAAGGGCAAGCATGCCCGGGCCGCCTTCGGCGTCGCCTCCCTGCCCCTCGGCGCAGCCGTCGAGATTGATGCCGTCGTCGAGGTTTAGTGCCTCCGGCCCCGGTTGAATCCGGGGCCCTTTCTATCCATATCGGCCAGGCCTTCTTCCAAGGGATTCTTGTCCCAGTGTCCGAACCCAGCTTCACGGCCACCATCCACCCCGGCACGGCCTCGATTGCTGCCGAGACCTGGAATGCTCTCGTCCCGTCAACCGAGGGCGTAACCGACAATCCCTTCCTCGATCACGCCTTTTTCCTCGCGCTTGAACAATCCGGCTGCGCCACCGGCAGGACCGGCTGGCAGCCGCAGCATATCCTGCTCAGCGACCAGGCCGGCACGCCCGTCGGCCTCCTGCCGCTCTTTCTCAAGACCCACTCCATGGGCGAATATGTCTTCGACCATGGCTGGGCCAATGCCCTCGAACGTGCCGGCGGCCGGTACTACCCCAAACTCCAGGGCTCGGTCCCGTTCACCCCGGCGACCGCGCCAAAGCTGCTCGTGCCCTCGGGCAGTCTCCAGGCGCAATCGGCCCTCCTATCCACCGCCCAGCAGCTGGCGGGCCGGCTCGACGCCTCCTCGGTCCATCTGACCTTCGTGCCAGAAGCCGAGGCCGATCTCGCCGGCTCGCTCGACTGGCTCCGCCGCGTCGATACCCAGTTCCATTGGCGCAACCAGAACTACACCAGCTTCGAGGATTTTCTCGAAACCCTCTCCTCCCGCAAGCGCAAGACCATCCGCCGCGAGCGCCGTGACGCCCTGGCCGATGGCCTCACGGTGAAATGGCTCTCCGGCAGCGATATCCGGGAACACCACTGGGACGCCTTCTTCGCCTTTTATGAGGATACCGGCGCCCGCAAATGGGGCCGCCCCTACCTCAACCGCACCTTCTTTTCGCTGCTCGGCCAGTATATGGCCGGCCGCATCGTGCTTATGCTCGCCTATGACGGCGACACGCCCATTGCCGGCGCCATCAATTTCCGGGGCAAGGATCGCCTTTATGGCCGCAATTGGGGCGCCGTGCGCGAGGTGCCCTTCCTCCATTTCGAGCTTTGCTATTACCAGGCCATCGACTACGCCATTGCCCACAGGCTGGCCGTGGTCGAGGCCGGCGCCCAGGGGGAGCACAAGCTGGCGCGCGGCTATGAACCGGTCCTCACCCACTCCGTGCACTGGATCGCCCATCCCGGCCTCCGCCGCGCCGTCGCTGACTACCTCGAAGACGAACGCCCCGCCGTCGAGCAGCAGCAGGAATTGCTCGAAACCTTTACCCCCTTCCGCAAGGGCGAACGGCAGGACCGCTAACCTCAGTGCGGCGCAGTCCTCGACACCACGCGAATCGTCACCCTCGGGCTTGACCCGAGGGCGTTGTCCTTGCGATGCCTAGTTGAAGTGCAGACCCCTCGGGTCAAGCCCGAGGGTGACGCTCCGGGTGAGAGAGGGACAGCCATCAAACACCTGCGCAGAGAGCTGAACCCTCATGACCTACGACCCCGCCAACATCTTCGCCAAAATCCTCAAGGGCGAACTGCCCTGCCACAAGGTCTATGAGGACGAAACGGCCCTGGTCATGATGGACATCTTCCCCCAATCGAAGGGCCATACCCTGATCGTCCCCAAGGCCGCCTCGCGTAACCTGCTCGATGCCGATCCTTCAGCGCTTTCGGCCGTCATGCCGCTGGTCCAACGCGTCACCCGCGCCGTGAAGGCCGCCACCAATGCCGATGGCGTCCGCCTCGCCCAGTTCAATGAGGCCCCCGCCGGGCAGACGGTCTTCCACCTGCATTTCCATGTCATTCCGGTCTATGAAGGCGTGCCCCTGGGCGCCCATGGCGGCGGCAAGGCCGACGACGCCGACTTGGCTGCCCTCTCCAAAGCCATCGCGGCACTGCTTTAGCGGCCCAGCGACATGACCCCCGCCCGCCATCTCATCCTCGGCATGGTGCTGACAGGCTCGGCCGGTCTCATCGACGTGGTCGGCTTCATTGAGCTGGGCGGCTATTTCACCTCCTTCATGAGCGGCAACACCACCCAGGGCGGCGCCGCGCTCATCGAGGGCGCATGGCCCGTCCTGCTGCTCACCGCCTCCCTCATCGGCCTCTTTTTCATCGGCAGCGTGCTGGGCGCCCTTGCCGCCTATTCCAATCCCCGCTGGGGACCTGCCGCCGTCAGCCTCGCCGTGCTTTCGGGTGTAGCGCTGACCCTCGCCCTGGCCCTATCCGGCTATCCTGCCACCCAGGCCATGCTGGTCCTTGCCGCCAGCGCCGGCGCGCAGAATGCCATCCTGCCCATGCGCGGCGCCGTGCGCCTGGGCGCAACCTTCGTCACCGGCACGCTCTACATGGCCGGCCAGGACCTCGCTTTGGCCCTCAAGGGCTCGGCCCCGCCCCTGCGCTGGCTGCAACATCTGGCCATCTGGTTCGGCCTCTTCGGCGGCGCCGCATTGGGGGCGCTGATCTACCGCTTCGCCGGCATCCTGACGCTGTTCCTGCCGCTTATGATCTACGGGGCCTTCATGGTAGGCCACCTGTGGGCAGCGCGCCGCGCCTGACTCCCCGAGCATTGCCCGCCAGCATCGGTCGCGCTAGGGTCCCGCCGCTCGAAGGGGGGATCTATGCTGGAATTGAAGGCGCCGGAGCTGCTGCATTTCTGCACGCTGGAAGTCGAAGTCGGAACGGTGCGGCACCTTGGCATGGGCCGGCTCGGACAGCGGCGCATCATTCCCATCACCGGCGGCCGCGTCAGCGGACCGCGGCTCAACGGCAGGATCCTCCCCGGCGGCGGGGACTGGATGACCGTCAGCCACGACGGCGTCGCCCTGATGGATGCCCGCTACGCCTTCGAAACTGACGACGGCGCGGTCATCGAGATGATCGACCAGGGTTTTCGCCACGGCCCCGAGGATGTGATGCGCCGCCTCGTCGCCGGCGAGCCGGTAGCGCCCGGCGACTACTACATGCGCTCCTCGATCCGCCTCGAAACCGGCCACAAGGACTATGTCTTCATCAACCGCATGGTCTTTGTCGGCACCGGCGCCAAGACCGCCACCGGGGTCCAGGTCAACATCTATTCCGTGCAATAAAGCCGCGGCGAGGCAAGGACGGTGACGTTGGACAGGCTCCCCTCACTCGTCTAAGAACCCCGCGGAACGATACCAATTGGGGGGCGAGGGACCGTGTCCGAACCACATGTGATCATTGCGGGCGGCGGCATTGGCGGCCTCGCGACGGCCCTGACGCTCCACCAGATCGGCGTCCCCTTCACCGTCTTCGAGTCGGTCCGCGAGCTCGCCCCGCTCGGCGTCGGCATCAATATCCAGCCCAATGCGGTGCGCGAGCTCGGTGATCTCGGCATCGGCCCCGACCAGCTCGACACGGTCGGCATTCCGGCTCGCGAATGGGCGCTGGTGGGCCTCAACGGCAACGATGTCTATTCCGAGCCGCGCGGCCTCCTCGCCGGCTACAACTGGCCGCAATATGCGGTCCATCGCGGCCGGATGCACATGCTGCTGCATCGCACCCTCGTTGAGCGCGCCGGCCCCGATGCCGTGAAGCTGGGCCATCGCGTCACCGGCTACGAGAAGAACACCGATGGCACGGTCACCGCGCTCATCCAGCGCGCCGACGGCACCAGCTTGCGCGAAAAGGCCACGCTGCTGATCGCCGCCGATGGCATTCATTCCGCCGTCCGCGCCACCATGCATCCCGACCAGCCGCCCATCCACTGGGGCGGCGCCATCATGTGGCGCGGCACCACGCTGGCCAGGCCGATCCGCTCCGGCTCGTCCTTTGTCGGCCTCGGCACCCATCGCCATCGCGTCGTCTTCTACCCCATTTCCCATCCCGACCCGGAAACCGGGCTGGCCATGATCAACTGGATCGCCGAAGTCACGGTGGACAAGGCAGGTGGCCGCAACCCGACGGGGTGGTTCCGCCCGGTCGAGATCGAGGAATTCGCCCACCATTTCGACGGTTGGACCTATGACTGGCTGGACGTGCCCGACCTGCTGCGGCGCTCCGACGTGTCCTATGAAAACCCGATGATCGACCGCGATCCGGTTTCCACCTGGCACGATGGCCCCGTCGTCCTCATGGGCGATGCCGCCCACGCCATGTATCCAACCGGCTCCAACGGCGCCAGCCAGGCCATCATGGACGCCCGCCACCTCGGCGCCGCCATGCTCGAACATGGCGTCACGCAAGCCGCCCTCGCCGCCTTCGATGCCAAATTCTGCGGCCCGGTCTCGCAACTGGTCCTGCGCAACCGCGGCGCCGGCCCCTTCGGCCTCCTCAACATCGTCGACGAACGCTGCGGCGGCACCTTCGACAATATCGACGACGTCGTGCCACCCGCGGAACGCAACGAATTCATGGCCAAATACAAGGCCGCTGCGGGCTTTGCCATCGACCAGCTCAACCACGCCCCGCCGACTTTGGCGCCGGGGGCGAGGGTGAGCATGACGGTGGCGGCCTGAGGCGGCAGGGCCAATTTCCGCTGTCACCCGCCCTGTTGGTAGGTCAGAAAATACTCTCGCCTCGGCTTCTTTCAGACCATCCCTTCAGCCAAGGCGCGGGGAGAAAAAACCACGCAGCAAAGAGAATTCCGGCCGCGGAAAGGGGGCGGATAGTGACCATGCGCAAGCTAGTCATCTCTCATGATCTTTTCGGCCTGATATGCGCAGTAGCTGCAGAGATCCGGATAGTCAGGATTGTATTCGTCGATGGTGATGTCCGTGCTGCACCGAACGCACTCACCCCCCACGGTCTCCTCACACCAGTAGCATACGTCTGCCTCTCCGTTCTGCACATACGCGGTCACACCGCATTCCGGACAATCGTGGATCGGCGAGCTCTCACCATTCTTCGCCGCAAGATATGCGTCGATCTCAAAACTGTTGGCGACAATCATTGTCACCAGTGTCTCGCCAAAGTAGGTCTCGCCGCAGGCAAAGCAGCGGCCCTCAGCATGCTGTATTTCGGTATTTGCCTTCTCGTGCTGTCCGATGAGAGAAGAGCCGCATTTAACGCAGGCTAACTGGTCCAGATCGGTTATTGGGCCGGGCCATGCCAAGTTCTCCAGACTCTCGACGCAGCTCGCTTGTATCTTGATAAACGCATCCTTGGTCTCAATGATGGTGTCCCACACGTCAGCCAGGTGCTCTTGGGGATCTTCGCCAAGCAGTTCAAAGAAGTCGATGATGATAGGAAAAGAGGCCGCAATTGCTTCCTTGAGCGATTCAATGGGCTCATCGAGGTGATAGTGCTCGAGGGTGTTTCGCAGCCGTTGGAGCTTGTTGATATCGCCGCTCGGCCACTTCAGATTAAACGCCTTGAACCGCGCTTTGAGCTGACCAAGGTCGATGGTGTTGAACCCTGAAACCTCGTAGTCAACCCCACCTTCACCATCGGGCACTGGTTCAAACTTGGCCCCGATCACTTCCATCGGATCTGCGTCGGGCGCCGCCCTGACGAGGCATTCCTTACCAAGCAAGAGAATCCCGGCGTAGTAGTTACGAGCCGCGCTGAGCATGCAACGATCGCTCCCCTCGCGAAAATCTTCGATCCCGAGGATGATGGAGTCTACAGCGTTATCAAAAATGTCGGGCATCGTCGTCGCGTCAGTCGAGTGCGAAGCGTGGAAATTGGTGTCAACGCTAGCCCATCCTGAAAGGCCAGTGCTTATTGTGGTTTGTCGCCGCTCACCCCAGTTAGCCTATTCGGTCATAGATTCCGCATCAAGGTCGAAGGATGGAATGTGAAAGTTTCGACCTATTCCCCCTTAAACTCGATCTTTGCCGTAATCTCATTCATTGCATAGTGGACAAACTGCTTGCCGAGCTCAGTTAATTCGTAGGGCTCCGTCTCATCGAAAGCAGACTTAGCAGTGCGTGGCGCTTGGCCAAGTTTCGAGCGCGGCGCCGGCCTCCGGTTGATGAAATTTCCCACGTGATCCGTATCTCTATGCTGTCGGATGACGCCGCCGGTACTGAGATCTCGGATGAGAAGCTTGAAAAGATCAGCTTCGGCTGAGTCCTCTCGTACTTGAGGGCGATCGAGATTATCCCACATCTCGCCACGCGTAATGCCGGGCCGACGATAAACTTCCGCGATGACCTCGAAGTGAAAGTCGGAGTAGTCGTCGATCCAGTCCAAGAAGAGCTTCACCACGTCGTCAGAGGCGGGATGTGCAGCTGCAGCGTTGGCAAGGATGTTTCGCACGCGTCGGCGCTTAAATTCGCTATCCACGGATGACCAATTGCGGAAGGCCTTTTTCAAGAGCGCCTGGTACTCTGGGGATTCAATGCGCTCTCGGATTTTTTCATCCTGCATATCAAGCCGAGCGACGACCTCCGCAATGGTCTTGCCCTTCTCACGCAATTCGTCCTCTAGCATTTGAAGCCACTGCTTCAGGACGTTAGTTACGTGCTCGGCGTCACTTTCGGACCAGTATCCCGCGCCCGCGGTGATCAGCCCCCCCAAAATGGGTATCGCGCTTCCGATCGCATTTAACGCCGCGCGCGCGGCCTTCTTCTTCGCGTCGGGACCTAGGGCATCTTTGTCGATCTCTTCCGTCATCTGAGAGATGCTAGGATCGGCCTACTCGAAAAGCGCCCACGGCAGACTTTTCGTATTTCTTGAGGGCAGCGTGCGCGAAGGAAGCCCGCTGGGGGTGACCACTGGCATCGGTCCATTCACACAACGCATCTCCTAGTTGGCTGTCACCGACATAAACCATCTTTGCCGTGCCGGTCTTATGCTGAACCTCATCGCCTACTTTGAATGAAGGTTCGGTCATGGTGACGCTCCTCAATTGCTTCGCTTCAAAAGAATGGAAACAATTACTTCGAAAAGCAAGCTTCAGAGCTAATAGGCTGAGTAACGCATTGTGAGCGCTCTGATCGAATGGCGACACTCCCGGTTGCCTACAATGCATGGTCGAGCAGCTGCCGCAGGCTTTTAACACGGCTGTAGCTTATTGACGGGGCCGACCGCCCGCCCCACCAAAAAAGGCCCGGATCGCTCCGGGCCTTCTGCATTCTCATCCCAACAAGACCCTCAGTTCTTGTCCGCCGTCGCCTTGGGCTTCTTCGGCTTGGGCAGGGCCTTGGGCTTGGCTGGGCGCGGGGGCACGGCCACCAGTTCCAGCTTGGCTTCGGCGCCCTCGCCCACCACGGCAACGGTGACCGAGCCGCCATTGACCAGTTCGCCGAACAGCACCTGATCGGCCAGGGGCTTCTTGACGTGTTCCTGGATCACGCGGCCCAAGGGGCGCGCGCCCATGCGCTCGTCATAGCCGTGCTCGGCCAGCCAGTCGGCCGCTTCGGGCGTCAGGTTGATGGTGACGCCGCGTTCGGCCAATTGGCCTTCAAGCTGCAGCACGAACTTTTCCACCACCCGGCGCACCACTTCGCGCGGCAGCGGCGCAAAGGAGATGATGGCATCGAGCCGATTGCGGAATTCGGGCGAGAAGGTGCGGTTGATCGCATCCTCGTCGTCCCCCTGCTCGCGCTTGCGGCCGAAGCCGATGGGCGAACGGGCCAGTTCCGCGGCGCCGACATTGGAGGTCATGATCAGGATGACATTGCGGAAATCCACCGCCTTGCCATTGTGATCGGTCAGCTTGCCATGGTCCATCACCTGCAACAGCACGTTGTAGAGGTCCGGATGGGCCTTTTCGATTTCGTCCAGCAGCACCACGGAATGCGGATGCTGGTCGACGCCATCCGTCAGCAGGCCGCCCTGGTCGAAGCCGACATAGCCCGGAGGGGCGCCCAGCAACCGGCTTATGGTGTGGCGTTCCATGTATTCGGACATGTCGAAGCGTAGCAGCTCTACGCCCAGCGTATCGGCAAGCTGCTTGGCGACTTCCGTCTTGCCCACGCCGGTCGGCCCGGTGAAGAGGTAAGAGCCAATCGGCTTTTCCGGTTCGCGCAGGCCTGCACGGGCCAGCTTGATGGCCGAAGACAGCGCGGTGATCGCCGAATCCTGCCCGAAAACCACGGTCTTGAGGCTCTGTTCGAGACCCGACAGCAGTTCCGCATCGGACTTGGAGACCGACTTGGGCGGGATGCGGGCAATCGTGGCGACTGTCGCCTCGATATCCTCCACATCGATCACCTTCTTGCGCTGGTCTTCCGGCAAGAGCTTCTGGCTGGCGCCGGTCTCATCGATCACATCGATCGCCTTGTCGGGCAGTTTCCGGTCGGTGATGTAGCGCGCGCTCAGTTCCACGGCGGCCTTGAGGGCCTCATCCGTATAGGTGATCTTGTGGAACTCCTCGAAATAGGGCCTGAGGCCCTTCACGATCTCGATGGCGTCCGGAACGGTCGGTTCGTTGACGTCGATCTTCTGGAAGCGCCGGACCAGGGCCCGATCCTTTTCGAAGAACTGGCGATACTCCTTGTAGGTGGTCGAGCCGATGCAGCGGATCGCCCCGCTCGCCAATGCGGGCTTGAGGAGGTTCGAAGCATCGAGCGCACCGCCCGAAGTGGCGCCGGCACCGATCATGGTGTGGATCTCGTCGATGAAGAGCACCGCATTGGGCATCTTCTCGAGTTCCTTCATCACCGCCTTCAAACGTTCCTCGAAATCGCCGCGATAGCGCGTGCCGGCCAGCAGTGCACCCATGTCGAGTGCATAGATGACCGCTTCCTTGAGCACTTCAGGCACGTCGCCCTCGATGATCTTGCGCGCCAGGCCCTCGGCAATCGCCGTCTTGCCAACGCCCGCGTCACCCACATAGAGCGGGTTGTTCTTCGAGCGGCGGCACAACACCTGGATCGTCCGGCGCAACTCGGCATCGCGACCGATCAGCGGGTCGATCTTGCCCTGGCGGGCCTTCTCGTTGAGGTTGACGCAGAAATCGGCCAGGGCCGAGCTCTTCTTGGCCTCCTGCCCGCCTTCCGAAGCGCCTTCACCCTCGTCCGCGCCACGCACCTTGCGCTCTTCGCTTGGGCCCGACTTGGTGATGCCGTGCGAGATGAAGTTGACCGCGTCCAGCCGGCTCATGTCCTGCTGTTCGAGGAAATAGGCGGCATGGCTTTCGCGCTCGGCAAAGATGGCGACCAGCACATTGGCACCCGTAACCTCTTCGCGACCGGACGATTGCACATGGATGACGGCGCGCTGGATGACGCGCTGGAACGCGGCTGTCGGACGCGCATCCTGGCCGTTCTGGACCACGAGGCTGTCCAGTTCTTCATTGATGAAATCTTCGAGGTCGCTCTTGAGCGCGTCGATATCGACATCGCATCCGGTCAGCACGGCGATCGTGTCGCGGTCGTCCGTCAGGGCCAGGAGCAGGTGCTCGAGCGTGGCGAACTCATGGTTGCGCTCTCGGGCCAGGTTCATTGCCTGGTGCAGGGCCTTTTCGAGTCCGCGCGAGAAAGAGGGCATATGATGTTCCTACTGTTTTTCCATCACGCATTGCAGCGGATGCTGGTTCTTGCGTGCCGTATCCATGACGCGGGTCACCTTGGTCTCGGCCACCTCGTATGGATATACGCCGCACTCACCGACCCCCTTCTGGTGGACGTGCAGCATGATGCGCATGGCGTCTTCGCGTGACTTGTTGAAGACGTCCTGAAGCACCAGAACGACGAATTCCATCGGCGTGTAGTCGTCGTTGAGCAGCAGCACCCGGTAGAGGTTCGGGCGCTTGGTTTTGGGACGCGTCTTGGTCACCGTCCCTGTTTCGAATTCACTATCGTTTCCGCCCCGGCGGTCGCCGTCAGCGTCCTTCGGGCCGCCGGTCACGCGCAGGGGCGCCAGCAGGTTTCCGAACGGTTCGGGCGGGGTGCGTAGAGAAGCAGTCTTGGTCATGGCTATGGGCCGCCTGAGGAAAACGAAGCAGCAAGGTTGGACCCATTATGTAGGCAAAATCAGGCCCGTGTTAAGGGCCATCGCATCCCGAAAATGTGAGCGCCGCCGAAACCCCTTTCTGCGCGCCATTTCACAGCACGTGAGACGCCTGATGCTAGCACCCTGTTACCAAATTGCGTCGCACTGCCGAAATTCCTTCGCATTTTACGGATTCGTAACGGCGGACCACTAACCTCTCAGAAGGCAGGATTTTCACGGTTTGGGGACACGTGAAAAGCCAGCCGCGTCAAACGAGTAGCGTACGGGCAGAACGCCCGATGAGTAATTGGAGTACCGGGTGATTTCCCTGGCAAAGACCCCCTGGCGTTCCGCGTTTTTCCGCGCCGCCGCTGCTGTCCTTGTGGCCCTCGCCGTCAGCCTCGCCGCTGCCGCGCCCGCTCAGGCCATCGAAAACCTCCGCAAATATGCCGGTATTGTCGTGGACGCCAAGTCCGGCAATGTCCTCTACGAAGATCAAGCCGATTCAAGGCGTTACCCGGCTTCCGTGGCCAAGGTGATGACGCTCTACGTCCTCTTCCAGGAACTCCAGGCCGGCAATCTCAGCCTCTCCACCAAGATGACCGTATCCCGGCATGCCGCTTCCGCCGTGCCCACCAAGCTCGGCCTGCGCGCCGGCTCGACCATTTCGGTCGAAGACGCCATCAAGTCGCTGGTGACCCTCTCGGCCAATGACATGGCCCGCGTCATCGCCGAGCACATCTCGGGCACCGAAAGCAAGTTTGCCGAGCGCATGACCGCCACAGCCCGCGCCATGGGCATGCGCAACACCACCTATCGCAATGCCTCGGGCCTGCCCGATGGCGGCCAGGTGACCACCGTGCGCGACCAGGCCATCCTCGGCATCGCCATCTATCAGCACTTCCCCAACTACTACGACTATTTCCAGACCACGTCCTTCCGCTATGGCGGCAAGACCTATGGCAACCACAACCGTGTGCTGGGCTATATGGGCGCCGTCGACGGCATCAAGACCGGCTATATCAATGCCGCCGGGTCCAATCTGCTGACCGCCGCCCGCAAAGACAATCGCCACATCGTTATCGTCGCTTTCGGGTTCAACTCGGCCGCCGCCCGCGACGAGAAGGTCCGCCAGCTGGTTGCGAACTATCTCAGCAAGGGTCGCCGTGGCGACTATCTGCAAACCGCCATGGTTCCGCTGCCGGGCCGTCAGGGCAACACCCAGTTTGCGCTGGCCCAGCCGCGCAAGCCGACGCTCTCGATGCCGACCCCCATGCCCGACTTCCGCCTGGCGGCCCTGGTCGCTGCCAATGGCGCACAGCCTCAGGTAGCCGTCGCCGCCGCTGCACCCGTTGCCCTGCCGAGCCCTGCCCCGGCCGATCTTGGGCTCTCGCCCGCGGTCCAGGCCGCCAATGTGCTGGCTGCGCCGACCCAGGCCGAAACGCCTTATCCCAACCAGGATGTTATCGGCGCCTGGCTCAGCGAGACCTACAATCTGGGCGCGCCACCGGCGGCCCTGGGCCAGACCGCACCGTCCTCGCCTCTGCTGCCGCCGGGTGACGTCAATGGAGGTGCCGGCAACACTACCGACCAACCCGTCGACCTCATGCATTCCGGTTCGGTTGCAAATGCGGCACCGGTCAGCGGCTGGGTTGTCCAGATCGGCGCCGGCCCCTCCGAAGACAGCGCCCGCGCCATGCTCTCCGACGCCGCCGGTAAGGTCGGCTCGCTGGGTGACTTCCGCTCCTATGTGGAGCGCTTTGAGAAGAACGGTCAGATCTTCTACCGGGCCCGTTTCGTCGGCTTCGGCGATCGCGACGCGGCGACCACCATGTGCAATCGCCTCAAGGACCAGGACATGGCGTGCCTCGCCATGCAGGGCTGACAAGAAACATCGGACCGAAAGAAAAATGCTACGCGGTTTTCGGGCCAGTCCGATGCGAAAATGAAGAAATACCGGTACGGCGGGCCAACCGCCGGCCGGAGTATCGGGTGGTCGATAGGACCATCCACGGGGACGCATTTGGTGCTTGTGTATGGAGTAGCCCAATGAGTGATCGCAATGCTCTCATCGAACTGGCCAGCTTCGTGGCCCGTTCGCCTCTCGCCTCCCCGGATATGAAGGTCCGCAACAAAGCCCTGGGCGGCATGACCGACCGCATGTTGCCGCGTCAGAAGCGCTCGGTGGGCGATCTTCTGGCCGTCGTCATGGCATTGTCGGCCCGCACGCGCCGCATGGCGCAGGACCCCGTCACCGTCGAAATTGACGTGTTTGCCCCTGGCGGCAAACGCGCCCTGCGTATGGTTCTCGGCCAGGATTGAGCGACCGGTGGCGCCTAGACGAGCGCCACGATCTCCTTGCGCTTCCAGACGAACTGATACCAGCATGCCTGCAGGACCAGCATCATGGTGAAGCTGGCCGCATAGGCCACCCAGATGCCGGTGAGCCCGAGGCTGGTCTGGCTCAGCCAGACGGCCCCCGGAAGTTCGATCAGCAGGATGCAGGCCAGCGATAGCGCCATCGGCGCATAAACTGTGCCACTGGCTCGCATGACGCCCGAAAACACCACGCTGGCGCCGAAGCACAGAATGCTCCAGAGCACGACATGCAGCAACGTTTCCGCCAGGTCGACCACGGCTGGATCGGTGATGAACAGCGCCACCACATGCTGGCTGAAGAGATAGGCCAGGACAATCAGCCCGCCGGTGATGATGAGGTTGAGCACCAGGGCCGTCCTGGTAATGGCGCCCAACTGGTGGTTCTGCCGTGCACCGATCGCCTGCGCGGCGAAGATCGAGGCCGCAATGCCGATCGACATAGCCGGGAACTGCACATAGCTCATCACCTGGCCTAGAGCACCGTATGCAGCCGTTGCGTCCGAGCCGAAGCGATTGACCAAACCCACGACGACGATGCCGGCGATGGACGAGATCACCATCTGCAGGCCCGCCGGCACGCCCAGCTTCAGGATCAGGCCCAATAGCTTGAAATCGGGGCGGATCATGGCGCCGAGCAGAATCCGGTCTGGCGCCAGGGGCATGTCCCGCATGCGCAAATAGACGAACAGGAACACCAATACGGTGAGAAAACCCGCGATCATCGCAAATGCGGCTGCATTGACGCCGAGTTGCGGCAGACCAAACCAGCCCTGGATCAGGGCTGGGGTCACGACAAGGCTCACCACCAGCGACAGGATCAGCGAAAAGAGCGGCGTGATCGTATCCCCCACCCCGCGCAGGACTGACGTCACGACGAGGAACAGGAAGAAGCCCGGCATGCCGATGAGCACGATCCGGGCATAACCGACAGCAAGGTGCCGAATGTTGTCCGGCGCGCCCAGAACGGTCAGGATGTCCTCGGTCCATATTCCGCCCACGACCGACACCACGAGGCCAAACACCAGTGCCGCCGCCAGCGTCGTGCCTGCCACCTGCTTGACCTTGTCGAGGTTTTTGGCGCCCCAGGCCTGGCCGATCAGGATCGTCGATCCAGCCGACAGCCCGATAAGAAAGCTCATCAGGAAGAACATGATGGGAAAGAAGGTCGCCGTGGCCGCCAGGGCCTCGACGCCGATCATCTGGCCCACATAGATCGAATTGATAGTACCCGAGAGCGCCTGCAGAATATTGGAGGCCATCAGGGGAACGAGAAACAGGGCAAACCGCTGCCAAAGCGGTCGCGAGGAAAGCGGGTTCATGTAACGCTCCGGACAGCCGATCTTCACTACGTCACGACGCGGGGCCCAGATCCGGCAAACAGGCTGAAAGAAGATCAGACCGCCGGGGGGACCTATTCACACCGCGCAATATGCGGTGCCGGCTGGGCGGGCGCTGGAGGCTCGGCAATGACGGCGGCCTGATTACGCTTCGTCTTCACCATCGTCAACCGCAGCATGTTGGCCTGTCGGCAAGCACGACTTCCCTTGGCGGATCCGGCCGCTGGCAACGGGAATGGGCAGTTTCGGCAAATGGTGCCCCCCGCCGGACTCGAACCGGCACGCCTCGCGGCGGAGGATTTTGAGTCCTCTGCGTCTACCATTCCGCCAGAGGGGCACGGGCTCGGTTCCTAGCCGAGAAGTCGGCGTCGCGCAACAACTTGCGCACAGGAACTTGCCATAGAGTGACTCCCCCTAGAGCAGGCTTTGCGCCGGCTCAAGCGATGGGTCGAGGAAGGTGCCATTGCCACTTGGCTGGGTGGTCGTGAATCGGCTGCCGCCTGGCGTCGTCACGAAACCCGAACCATAATTCTGCTGCATCATCTGCTCGCGCTGGATCGCATCGAAGGCCTGGACGTCGAGACCAATGACCGAGGTCATCAGGTTGGGCCCGGTCCCCGGCTTGAAGGCCTCAGCAATGGCTGCCTCGCCTTCGAAGGCCTTGACGCCGGTCGAGGGGTTGATCCAGGCCGTGGTCATGCCGGTGGGCACGTTGAAGGGCGTGGGCGGCTTGCCCTGCAGGGCGTTGGCCATGAAGCTGGTGAAGATGGGCACGGCCATGTCGCCGCCCGTGGAGGCGGACCCCATCGAGCGCGGCCGGTCATAGCCGACATAGATGCCCACGGCCAGTTCCGGCGTAAAACCGACGAACCAGGCATCCTTGTAGTCATTCGTCGTCCCGGTCTTTCCGGCGACGGGGCGGTTCAGCGCCCGCGCCTTGGTGCCCGTGCCGCGCTGCACGACGCCTTCCATCATCGAAGTGATCTGATAGGCCGTCATCGGGTCGAGGACCTGGGGCCGATTGTCGATGATGCGCGGCTCCCCCTGCCCGTGCCAATCGGCGGCCTGGCAACCGTCGCAGACCCTCTGGTCGTGACGATAGACAGTCGTCCCGTAACGGTCCTGTATCCGGTCGATCAGGGTTGGCACGATCTTGCGGCCGCCATTGGCAATGGTCGCATAGGCTGCCGTCATACGCATGGCGGTGGTTTCGCCGGCACCCAAGGCCATGGCCAGCACTGGCTGCATATTGTCATAGATGCCGAAGAGCTGGGCATAGTCGGCAATCAGCGGCATGCCTATGTCGCGTGCCAAGCGCACTGTCATCACGTTGCGGCTGCGCTCAATCCCACGTCGCAGCGTCTGTGGACCATAGAATTCCTGCGAATAGTTTTCCGGCCGCCAGACCGATCCGTCACCCATGCGCACCTCCACCGGCGCATCCAGCACCACCGAAGCGGGCGTGTAGCCATTGTCGAGCGCGGCCGCGTAAACGATGGGCTTGAACGACGAGCCGGGCTGGCGGAGCGCTTGCGTGGCGCGGTTGAACTCACTCTCGGCGAATGAGAACCCGCCAACCATGGCCAGCACGCGGCCGGTCCGCGGGTCCATGGCGACCAGGGCCCCCTCGATTTCGGGCACCTGTTCGAGCGTATAGATGCCGCTCTGCCCGGCCACCGGCGAAACATAGACCACATCGCCAACCTTGAGGATGTCTTGCACTGGCTTGGACACCCACTTGATCTCAGGCCCGGAGAGTACTCCCTCTACCCTGTCGCGGGTGACAGCGCCGTCGGCATTGTTGTCAGGTCTCAGGCCGATGCGGGCCTGGTTGTTGCCCACGTCGAGGACGACGGCGAGTTGCCATTCCGGCACGTCGCTCAGGGGCTCGATAGCCGCTACCGCAAGGCCCCAGTCATCGCCCAGTTCGACGCTGGCGACCGGACCACGGAAGCCCCGCTTGTGGTCGAAATCGATGAGCCCGTCCATCAGCGCACGCCGCGCATATTCCTGCAGGCGTGGCTCCAGTGTTGTCCGCACCGACAGGCCACCCCCATAGAGCTGGTCCTCCCCGTAAAGCTTGGCGAGTTCCCGGCGCACTTCCTCCGTAAAATACTCGGCAGAGTACAGCTGGCTTCCCGAGGTCCGCGGGATGACGTTGAGCGGCTCCTGCTTGGCGGCAGAGGCCTCCTCATAGGTCACATAGCCATTCTCGACCATGCGATCGATCACCCAGTTGCGGCGCTCGATGGCCGCCTCGGCGCGACGAAAGGGGTGGTAGTTGTTCGGCCCCTTTGGCAGCGCCGCAATATAGGCGGCTTCCGGCAGCGTCAGTTGGTAAAGCGCCTTGTCGAAATAGTTCAGCGCCGCCGCGGCGATGCCGTAGGAATTGAGCCCGAGGAAAATCTCGTTGAGATAGAGCTCAAGGATCTTGTCCTTGGAAAATGTCGACTCGATGCGCAGGGCCAGCACGGCTTCCTGGATCTTGCGATCCCAGGTCTGTTCCGAAGTCAGCAGGAAGTTCTTGGCCACCTGTTGGGTAATCGAGGAGCCGCCACCCTGGATGGAATTGTTGCCGTCGAGACGGGCCACCACATTGTCGCGTAGCGCGCGAACAACGCCATCCACGGCAATGCCGCTATGGCTGTAGAAGTCCTTGTCCTCCGCCGACAGAAAAGCCTGCACCACCAGGGGCGGCACCGTCTCGATCGGCTGGAAAAGCCGCCGCTCGCGCGCATATTCGGCCAGCAGTGTGCCGTCTGCGGCATGGACGCGCGTCGTCACTGGCGGCTGATAGTCCTTGAGGACAGTGTAATCCGGCAATTGCGCAGTCACCGCTACGAGGTAGACGGCCGCCGCCGCGACCCCGCCCAGCGCCAGGAACATGCCGAAACCGAAGAGCCAGCCAAGCAGGCGAAACATCTGGTCAGTGCCTCCGGACCGCGTCGGCGGTCAATTGGGAATCATAACAGAAGCCGGTGCCCATGTGGATTGTTCCGTCCTTGCTCACGGCTCTTCCTCGAGGCTGTCGAAATAAGTGGAAATACCGCGCGCAATCGCTTCCGCGGTGCGGTCCCGCCAATCCGATTGCATCAGGTTGGCAATGTCGCTGGCATTGGAAAGAAAGCCCAGCTCCACCAGCACCGACGGCACGTCCGGCGCCTGCAACACGAAGAAATCGGCCTGCCGGACCGGGAAACGCCGCAGGGCAACGCTGGGTTCGAGCTGGTGCACGATGGACTGCGCCGCCATGAAAGACTGCACCCGCATTTCGCGCCGCATCAGGTCGAGCAGGATGTCCACCACTTCCGGTGCCATGGTCGCGGGCATCGCAAAGCCGGCAATGACGTCCGAGGCGTTCTCATTGTCGGCAAGCACCTTGTCGAGCACGTCGGTCGCATTCTCGTCGCGCGTATAGACCGAGGCGCCGCGAATTTCGGGCTGCTGGAAACTGTCGGCATGAATGGAGATGAAGAGGTCGGCCTTGTTCGAGCGCGCCAGATCCACGCGTTCCTCGAGCCGCAGATAGGAATCATCTTCGCGCGTCAGCGCCACATCGAAGCGTCCCGAGGCGACAAGCAAGTCCTGCAGGCGCAGCGAGAAGGCCAGCACAATGTCCTTCTCCTTGACCCCATCTGACGTCTCGGCACCGCTGTCGATACCACCGTGGCCAGGATCGATGACCACCAGTGGACGGCTTTCGATGGGCAGTTCCGACCCGCCGGCCGGCGTCGAAACGGCCGGGGCCACGGTCTCGGAGGCCAGCCGGTCACGTTCGACATTTGCCGCGAATTCTTCTGCCGTTGCCGGAATGATGTCGACGACCAACCGGGCTGGCTGGCCCTCGAAAGCATCAAGCACATAGGCCTGCTGGACCTGGGCCGGGCCAGTCAATGTCAGTGTTGTGCGCACGCGATCGGCGGCGGCCTGCTCGATGGCATAGGCGGCAATCAACCCGCCTTCGCCCGGCTCGCCCACCGGTTCCGGAACAGAGAACGTCCCTGCCCGCACGTCCACGGCCAGGCGTTGCGGATGGTCGAGCGAAACGAAGGAGAACGCCGTGCGCTCGGCCAGATCGACCACCAGGCGAGCGCGGTCCGCGGTGGCCGTCACGCGCGCGTCGATGACATTGGGCAATGGCGGCAGCGGTGCGGCATCCTGGGCTCGCGCAGTCGGAAGACAGGCCAGGCAGGCGAGAAAGAGGTATGTCAGAAAGTGTCGGGGCAAAACGTCGACCGGCTCCCAAAGCTCCGAACCGCTGAATGCCGCTGTCTTGCGGCGATTCTTCGGCAGATGTGGCCTTATGCGATGATTTGCCCGCCCGGCCAAGGAACGTCCCGGTAAAACCAGTGTGCAGGCGCCGTTTTGACTTTCCTGTTGCCATTCCGGCGCAACTTTCCTACACGCTAGTAGTGCAGGCGCGTGTGTTTCATGGCCGTTTTCGGGGTTCGACTAAGCCCCCTATGGCCAGGAACGAACGTTGCGGTTTCAACGCCCTGCATTGACGAATTTCGACCCAACCGGGTCGGACGGTGCCAGGCGTCAGGTCTGACACCCAATAGGAAGAGGTCATATGGCCCGCTGGCGAACAGAGCGCGACGCGATCGAGACTACCGATTGCCGCTTTGCTTTGCCCTCAAAGCCGGTCGTGACCGACAAGACCATGGCGCTGAACGTGAGAGGTTCGCGCCGCCCAACATCAAACCTATTCGCCCCGCAATGCGCCACACCCGGGATGCCGCCTATTCGGCGTCCCCTTGTCGGCGCGCGGGTGCGCGGAGTTTACTATGGCGACCAAGAGAATGCTGGTGGATGCCATCCACCCGGAAGAAACACGGATTGTCGTTACCGCCGGTAACCGGCTCGAGGAGTTCGACTTCGAATCGGCGACCCGCCGCCAGTTGCGGGGCAATATCTACCTCGCGAAGGTAACGCGGGTAGAGCCCAGCCTGCAGGCTGCCTTCGTCGAATATGGCGGCAACCGCCACGGCTTCCTCGCCTTTTCGGAAATTCATCCCGACTATTACCAGATTCCCGTGGCCGACCGCGAAGCTCTGCTCCGCGACGAGGAGCACGAGGATGATCACCACGACGAGGCCGAGGAGAACATTTCTCTGCCCGAAGGCGTGATCGAGCCCGATGCCGAGGCCGATCCGCAGGAACCGGGTGACGCCAGCCATATCGAGCAGGCACCGGCAAACAGTGAGCCGGTGGAATCCATTGGTGGCGCAGATGCGCTCGAAGAAGTGCCCGAGCGTCGCCGCTCCAGCCAGCAGCGCCGCCACCAGTACAAGATTCAGGAAGTGATCAAGCGCCGCCAGGTCATGCTTGTGCAGGTGGTCAAGGAAGAGCGCGGCAACAAGGGCGCGGCTCTCACCACCTATCTCTCGCTGGCCGGCCGCTATTCCGTGCTGATGCCCAACACGGCTCGCGGTGGCGGCATTTCCCGCAAGATCACCAATGCGGCCGACCGCAAGCGCTTGAAGGAAATCACTGCCGATCTGGAAGTGCCGCAGGGCATGGGCGTGATCCTGCGCACGGCCGGTGCTTCGCGCACCAAGGCCGAGGTCAAGCGCGACTTCGAATACCTGATGCGCCTCTGGGAGAGCGTGCGCACGCTGACGCTGCAGAGCCAGGCGCCCTGCCTCGTTTACGAGGAAGGCTCGCTGATCAAGCGCACCATCCGCGATCTCTACAACAAGGACATCGACGAAGTTCTGGTCGCGGGCGACGCCGCCTACCGCGAGGCCAAGGACTTCATGAAGATGATCATGCCGTCCCACGCCAAGAACGTGAAGCCGTATGGCGAAGAGCAGCCGCTCTTCTCCCGCTTCGGCGTCGAAAACCAGCTCGACCAGATGTTCTCGCCGACGGTCACCCTGCCCTCCGGCGGCTATATCGTCATCAACCCCACCGAAGCCCTCGTCTCCATCGACGTGAACTCGGGCCGCTCCACCAAGGAGCACAATATCGAGGACACGGCCCTCCAGACCAATCTGGAAGCGGCCGAGGAAGTGGCGCGCCAGCTCCGGCTGCGCGATCTGGCAGGCCTCATCGTCATCGACTTCATCGACATGATGGAGAACCGCTCCAACCGGGCCGTCGAGCGCAAGCTCAAGGATTGCCTCAAGGACGACCGCGCCCGCATTCAGGTGGGCCGCATTTCGCATTTCGGCCTCATGGAAATGAGCCGCCAGCGCATCCGCTTCGGCGTGGTGGAGAGCTCGACCCACAAGTGCCCGGTCTGCGAGGGCACGGGCCTGGTCCGTTCTACCGAAAGCCTGGCGCTGATGATCATGCGTCACATTGAGGATCACGTCCTGCGCAAGCAGGGCCAGTCCATCAATGTCCGTCTGCCGGTCGAGGTCGCGCTCTACATCCTCAACTACAAGCGGGATACGCTCACCCAGCTCGAAGCGCGCAACAATCTCTCGATCACCATCACTGCCGACGGCAAGATGACCGGCCACCAGTTCGCGATCGAAAAGGGCGAGACCCGCGTCTCCGCCTATGCCGACCAGCGGGCCGCCGCCCATGTGCGGGTCGATAGCGCCGTGATTGAAGACGAAGTCGAGGAAGCCGAAGAGGTCGAAGAGACCGAAGATGCCGAGGCCCGCGCGCCTGAACCGGCTGACGGTGAAGGTTCCGGTCGTCGCCGGCGCCGGCGCCGCCGTCGCGGTGGCCGCAATGGCGATCAGCCGAACCAGCAGATCACCGAGGCCGCTGCCGATGGTGAGGGCGAGGACGATGTCGACGCCGATGAGACCGGAGGCGCTGAGGACGGTCCGGTCGCACGGTCCGGCGAAAGCGATGCCGATGGCGAAAACCGCCGCCGGCGCCGCCGTGGTCGCCGTGGCGGTCGTCGCAATCGACGCGACCAGAATGGTGATGCGGTAGCCGAAAACACGGCCGAGGCCGCCGTTTCCGCCCCTGAAGAGGCGGTGGTTGAGCATGTCGAGGTAAACGCCGAACCGGCAGTGGAAGCCGCTCCCGTCGACGAAGCTGCCGCCGAGAAGCCCAAGCGCAGCCGTCGCAAGAAGGTCACCGAGACCGAGGAATCGGCCCCGGCGGAAACCACGCCCGTCGAGGCCGTCGCCGAGGAACCTGCTGCCGAAGACAAGCCCAAGCGCAAGCCCCGTGCCCGCAAGCCCAAGGCAGAGGCCATTGAGGCCGCCGCCGAGGCCAGTGTTGCCGAATCGGTGCCCGCCACGGACGAACCCAAGGCCGCCGAACCGGCCGCCGAGGAAAAGCCCACCCGCTCCCGTCGCGTGAAGAAGGAACTGCCGCCCGAGGGCGTGGTGGTCACTTCCAGCGCTGCTCCGGCCGAACAGCCTGCTGCACCGGCCGAAGGCGAGACGGAACCGCCCAAGAAGAAGGCCGGTTGGTGGCAGCGCCGCCTCGGCCTTGGCTAAAGACACTAAGGGCGGCCTTCGGGCCGCCCTTTATCTTTCATTGAGAAGTCAAGAAGCGCCGGGCGGCCAGTACCGGTAGACGAGGTCCTCGGCATCCTGTCGCGGCGCGTCCGGGTCCAGCTGCCCACCCAGCCGCTCCGCAACAGCCGCCGATGCCACATTGGCCGGGTCCATGTAGCTGACCAGGGTATCGAGCTTCAGCGTCGCAAAGGCCCAGTTCCGATAGGCGTCGGCTGCCTCGGTGGCATAGCCCATGCCCTCGAAGCCGTCATAGAGCATCCAGCCCAGTTCCCTCTCGGGAAACAGCGGCCCGTAGTTGATGCTGACTTGCCCCACGCACACGCCATCCTCGCGCCGGTCGATCATCAGCCCGCCATGCCCGAAGAGGCTCCAGCCGATCATGTCGTGGCACAGCATGCCCCAGGCGCCCCACTCGTTGAACGGACCGCCCATATACTTTGCCCTGTTCGACATCATCAGCGCGGCAAAGGCCGGAAAATCCGCCTCCGTCGGAGCCCGCAGGATAAGCCGAGGTGTTTCCAGAACCAGGGTCGTCACTACGCTAGCCTCCCGCTGCCACGAAGCGCCGCATGCGCTCGAGCGCTTCCTCAATCGACTGTCGCTTGCCCGCATAGCTGAAGCGGATGAAACCATTGCCGTCGACGCGGTCGAAATCGACACCCGGCGTTGCGGCGACGCCGGACACGTCCAACATCCTGAGGCAGAAGTCCATCGCGTCATTCGAGAAACGGCCGATGCCGGCATAGGCGTAGAAGGCACCTTCGCCGTCATGAGGCAGGTCAAACCCGATTTCGCGGAGGCCCTGCCCCAGCAGCAAGCGGTTTTGCGCATAGGCGGCCTTCTGCTCCTCGGCATAGTCTCGTTCGCCCAGCGCCACCGTGGCCGCGATCTGGCTCAGGGTCGGCGCCGAGATGAACAGGTTCTGCTGCAATATTTCAGCACGGCGGATCAGGCGCTCCGGCAGCACCATCCAGCCGATGCGCCATCCCGTCATGCAGTAGTATTTGGAGAAACTGTTGATGATGATGGCATCACCCGTCAGTTCGAGTGCGCTCACCGATGGACCGGAATAGTCGAGGCCGTGGTAGATCTCGTCCGAAATGAAAGTCACGCCCAGCCGCGCGCAAGTGTTGATGATATCGGCCAACTGCTCCCGGTTCACCGAGGCACCCGTCGGATTGGCTGGACTGGCAAACAGCAGCCCGTCGAATGGCTCCCGCGCATGGGCAGCCTCGATCTGCGCTCCCGTCAGCCGCCAGTCATTGGCGGCCGCTACGGGTATCTCGGCAATGTTGAAACCCAGACCGAGCAGCGTATTCACGTAGGCCGGATAGCCGGGACGAGTGATGGCGATGCGCGCGCCCGACCTGAAAGCCGAGTGAAACGCCAGGATGAAACCCGCCGATGATCCCATGGTCGCCATGATCAGCTCCGGATCGACGACGACGCCGTGGAGCCGTTCATAATAGGTAGCCAGGCCCTCCCTCAGGCCCGTGAGCCCCTTGGCGTTGGTATAGCCCTGTGGCTCCGGCAGAGCCTTTGCCACCGCCTCGATCACGCGCGGCGCCGGGGGCGCCCCCGGCTCCCCCACCTCAAGATGGCACACAGTCCGCCCCTGCGCCTCGAGAGCCTTGGCGCGCTTCAAGATATCCATGGCGAAAAAGGGCATCAGCCCGTCGGCAGAATTGGTCATCTGAGCTCCGGTGTTGCTCGGGCCTAACCCGAAGCGCCGCCCTTCTCAACAACAATTGAAGGCCGCGCAAAGAGTGTACGCACCATCGGCTGCTACTCTGGCAAAACCTCTGCTAGACAAGCACGACATGACTCGTCTGGAGCTGATATGAATCGCCTTCCCGTCGTCCTGGCCGCGATAGCCGGCCTCCTAGCCGGAGCGCTTGGCTATGCCGTCCTCAATCAGCCCCAGCCGCAGACCGACAGCGTCGCGGTTCGCGCCATAGTCGAACAGGTCTTGAACGAACAGGCGGCGCTGGCTGCCGCCGCGCCGGCGCCCGAGCCCGAAGCACCAGCCATGGCCACGATCGATCCGGCGGCCCTCAACCCGCTGATCGAGCAATATCTGCTCAGCGACCCCAAGCTCTTGCAGCGCATGTCCACCGCCCTTGAGGAAACCTTGCGCAGCGAGGAGACCGAACGCACGGCAGCGGCCATGACGACCCTGCACGACCAGATTTTCAACGCGCCCGACCAGATTGTTCTGGGCAATCCCGAGGGTGACGTCACGCTCGTGGAGTTCTTCGACTACAATTGCGGCTATTGCCGCGCCGCCCTGCCCGACATGGCATCCCTGCTGGCGGAAGACCCCAATCTCAAGGTCGTACTCAAGGAATTCCCCATTCTTTCCAACGAGTCGATCGATGCCGCCCGTATCGGCGTTCTCGTGGGACAAAGCGATGCCAGCTACTGGGACTTCCACCAGGCCCTGTTCACCAGCCGCGGCAAGGTCGACAAGACGGTTGCCCTGGCTGCGGCCCAGGATCTGGGCCTGTCGCCCGTTGACCTGGAACTGCAGATGGGCGCCGAGACTGTCGCCCGGACCATCCGGTCCTCCTATGAGATTGCCCAGGCGCTCGGCATCACTGGTACACCCACCTATATCATCGGCAACGAGATCATTCCCGGTGCCATTGGGGTCGATGAGCTGCGCGCCCGGATCGCCGACATGCGTGCCTGCGGCAAGAGTCAATGCAGCTAAGTGGCGGTCCGCCCGGACGCTGGTAAACCCTTGCCCATTCGCTATTCACGACTTTGCTTTTCGGTGCATTTCGTGTAACCGCCCTTGCGCCGGCCGGAATGGCCGGTGCACAAGGCATGGATCATGACCAAACGCGTTCTCGTCCTTAACGGCCCGAACCTCAACCTGCTCGGCACCCGCGAGCCGGGGACCTATGGGTCCGAGACGCTCAAGGATGTCGAAGCGCTCTGCAAGGCCGCTGCCGAACAGCTGGGCCTGAGCCTCGATTTTCGTCAATCCAACCATGAAGGCGAGCTGGTTACCTGGATCCAGGACGCCCGCAAGACGGCGGACGCAATCCTGATCAATCCGGCCGCTTATTCCCATACTTCGGTTGCCATCCACGACGCCCTGCGGGCCGTGGCCTTGCCTGTAGCCGAAGTTCACCTCACCAATATCCATCAGCGCGAGGCGTTCCGGCACCATTCCTATGTGTCCTCGGTCGCTTTCGGTGTCATTTGCGGCTTTGGCTCGCTTGGATATAAACTGGCCCTCATGGCCTTGGCCGAAAAACTCAAATAACGCTTCGACGCGAGAAGCCGGGAGACCGACAGAATGACCAAGTCATCAGTGGATCAGGACCTGATCCGCGCCATTGCCGAATTGCTCAACAAGGAAAACCTTGCCGAGATCGAAATCGAGCAGGACGATCTGCGGGTCCGGGTCACGCGCTCATACCCCTCCGAGGCACCGACCTACGCGCCAGCGCCCATGCACTACATGGCGGCGCCCTCGGCGCCCGCTGCCCCTGCCGCGCCGAGCGCACCGGCCGGATCGGTTCCCGCTGCCGCCCCGGCAAAGGCCGAGGACCTTGCGTCCAATCCCGGCACCCTGACCTCGCCGATGGTCGGCACGGCCTATCGCTCTCCTGAACCGGGCAAGCCCGCTTTCGCAGATGTGGGCACCAAGGTCGCTGAGGGCCAGACCGTCCTCATCATCGAGGCGATGAAGACCATGAACCAGATTCCGGCGCATCGTTCGGGCACCGTCACCCGCATCCTGGTGGAAGATGCCCAGCCGGTCGAATATGGCGAGCCGCTCGTCGTCATCGAGTAAGGGGGCGACCATGTTCCAGAAGGTTCTTATCGCCAATCGCGGCGAAATCGCCCTGCGCATCCTGCGCGCCTGCAAGGAAATGGGCATTGCCACCGTGGCCGTGCACTCGACCGCCGACGCCAATGCCATGCATGTGCGCCTGGCCGACGAAAGCGTCTGCATCGGCCCCAACGCCGCCAGGGACAGCTACCTCAATATCCCCTCGATTATGGCGGCCTGCGAAATTACCGGCGCCGACGCCGTGCATCCGGGCTATGGCTTCCTCAGCGAAAATGCTCGTTTCGCCAAGATCCTGACGGAACACAACGTCACATTCATCGGCCCATCCGCCCACCATATCGAGATTATGGGTGACAAGATCACCGCCAAGAAAACGGCGGTCGAGCTCGGCATTCCCGTGGTCCCCGGGTCAGCCGGTGCCGTCGAGACCGAGGACGACGCCAAGCGTACGGCCAAGGAAATCGGCTACCCCGTGCTGATCAAGGCCACCGCCGGCGGCGGCGGCCGCGGCATGAAGGTCGCCAAGACCGAAAAGGACCTGCTCGAGGCGTGGTCCACCGCCCGCACCGAGGCCAAGGCCGCCTTCGGCAATGACTCGGTCTATATGGAAAAGTACCTCGGCAAGCCGCGCCATATCGAGGTGCAGGTGCTTGGCGACGGCCAGGGCAATGCCGTGCATCTGGGCGTGCGCGACTGCTCGCTGCAACGCCGCCACCAGAAGGTCTGGGAAGAGGCCGGCGGCCCCACCATCAAGCCCGAAGAGCGCGATCGCATCGGTGAAATCTGCGCCGCCGCCATGCGCAAGCTCAAATATTCCGGCGCCGGCACGATCGAATTCCTCTACGAGAACGGCGAGTTCTATTTCATCGAAATGAACACCCGCCTCCAGGTGGAGCACCCGGTCACCGAGCGCATTACCGGCATCGACATCGTCTATGAGCAGATCAAGGTCGCATCGGGCGAAAAGCTCTCGATGACGCAGGATCAGGTGCAGTTCTATGGCCATGCCATCGAAGTACGCATCAATGCCGAGGACCCGCAGACCTTCGCGCCCTCGCCGGGTACGATCACCTTCTACCATCCCGCAGGTGGCGTCGGCATTCGGGTCGACTCGGCGGTCTATCAGGGCTACCGCATCCCGCCCTACTATGACTCGCTGATCGGCAAGCTGATCGTCTATGGCCGCACGCGCGAGGAATGCCTCAAGCGTCTGAGCCGTGCCGTGGACGAATTCGTCATCGACGGCGTCAAGACCACGCTGCCCCTCTTCCAGCGCCTCTTGAAGCAGCCGGATATCCTGACCGGCAATTACGACATCCACTGGCTGGAAAATTTCCTGGCCAATAACAAGGCTTGAGCTTGAAGGGGCGCTACGGCGCCCCTTATCTTTCCACCATGGCCCGCCGCACTGATCCCTTCGCCATCGAACTGACGCCCGAGCTCATCGTGCGCGCCTATCGCGCCGGCATCTTTCCCATGGCCGAGGACGCAACGGACAACGACATCTTCTGGGTGAGCCCCGATATGCGCGGCATCATCCCGCTCGACGGCTTTCACGCCAGCAGGAGCCTGCGCAAGGCCATGCGCAAGTCCGGCTGGAGCATCCGGGTCGATACCGATTGGGACGGCGTCATCGAGGGCTGCGCCACGGTCGGCGAGGATCGTGACACGACCTGGATCAACGGCACCATCCGCGCCGTTTATGGTGAGCTCTTCAATCGCGGCATCGCCCACACCGTGGAAGTATGGGACGGCAATGAGCTGATCGGTGGCCTCTATGGCCTTGCCATCGGCGCTGCCTTCTTTGGCGAGTCCATGTTCCACCGCCGCACCGACGCCTCGAAAATGGCCATGGCCCATCTCGTGGACCGCCTCAATGCCGGCGGCTTTGAACTGCTCGACACCCAGTTCATCACCGATCATCTCGCCTCACTGGGCGGAATCGAGATAACCCGTGCCGAGTATGAAGATCGCCTGGTCCGCGCAACGGCGCGCGAGGCCAACTGGCACGCCTTGGACCATAAATGACCAAACCTGCAGATGTGCCCGAAAGCCTCTCGCCGCTGCGCGATCTCGAATGGACGCCGATCAATATCGGCGAATCCGATGCCTCGGTATGGCGCATAACCCTGGGCGACGGCAATTCGGTCTTCCTTAAGTCCGAGCCCGTTCACCCCCTTGCCGAGCTTCCCGGCGAGATCGAGCGCCTGAACTGGCTCACCACCATGGGCTTCAAGGCGCCGCGCGTCATCGATGCCGAGCAGTCCAGTGACCGCCTCTGGCTTTTGATGAGCGCCGTGCCCGGGCAGGATCTGACCCATTATCTCGACCAGCCCGAGACCTTCATCCGCGCCTATGCTCAAGGCCTCAAGCGCATCCACGCGCTCGACACGACAACCTGTCCCTTTGATCACGGCCTCGACGCTCGACTGGCCGAGGCCGAAGCACGCCTGGCCGCCGGCCTCGTGGACGAAACCGACTTCGACACCGAGCGCGAGAGCTGGACAGGCCAGCAGGTGCTCGACTGGCTCCATGCCAACCGGCCGACAATCGGTCAGCAGTTCGTTACCCATGGCGACGCCTCGACGCCTAACATTCTGGCCCTCGACGGCCGGTTTTCCGGCATGATCGATTGTGGCCGCACGGGTCTTGCCGATGTCTGGCAGGATCTGGCTCTGGCCTGTCGCAGCATCGGCTACAATATCGGCCAGGAGCATGTCGCCCCATTCCTTGCGGCCTATGGGGCAGAATGGGACGAAGCCAAGTACCGCTACTATTGCACGCTCGACGAGATGTTCTGAGCCTCAGTCGCTGAGCTTAAAGGCCAGCGTCGTCACCCACTCGTCCATGTTGGGAACCTCGGCCGGATCGCTTTCGTAGATTTCCAGGCGGCAGGCAAAATGATCGCCATCCGCCTTTTCCTCCACATCGAGCCGCTGCCCGGTCTGGTTGACCCAGCCGATGAGCATCCCAGTGACGGTGATGAGCTGGTCAGGGTGCCCGGTCCACGAAACGCCGATAAAATTGCCGGCCGGAAGCGTGCCGTTCCGGACATTGCCCTCTTCCGGGCCCAGCGCCTCCACAGCAATCCCCGCCTCGACATCCAGGGTCTCTGCCATGTTGATGCGGCGATAGTTATAGAAGGCAGCGCCCAACGGTTTCAGTCCATGCTTTTCCAGATGCGCGAAAATCTGCGGAAAGCCCTCCTGTGCCGGTTCCTGCATCTGCTGCATGGTCACCGTGAACGGCACATAGACATAGGGCTGCGCCTTCCGTGTCTCAGTCTTTGGCAATGTCAGCATGTTTCCCTCCCCTTCGCGTCAGTCGACCTGAGCGCCGCCGGTCGTATTGGCCAGCGTCGCCGTCATGCTTGAAGCCAGGTCGCTGGCCAGCAGCACCACCGCGTCCGCACACTGGCTTAGCGAGGAAATCCGGCGCAGCGGTGTATCCCTGGCGACTTCCTCATGCATCTGCTCGAAGGTGATGCCGCGCTCGCGCGCATGCAGAAGCCACGCCTCGCGTACCCCCGGTGCGTCGGGTGATCCGGGCGACCGAACCCAGCAGCAGCGCACGCCCTTTGGTCCGTTCTCGACTGCCAGGTGACGCAGGAAGTGCTCCACAGCCGCGCAGGCGATGCCGAAGCCACCCATCTCGGTATAGGCCTCGCGCGCCGCATTGGCCGTAAAGCCAAGGATCACGCCGCCGCCATTCTCGCCCATGTGGCGGGCCATCATCCCACCCACGTTGAACCAGGACTTCAGTCCTCGCTCGACCGGAAGAATGAAGCGCTGGTAACTCATCTCGCTGAGAGGTTGCCCCTGCGAGTCACCCCAATCGATCGCGCTGAAGGCAATCTTCACCGGGCCGCTCAGGCTCACGACGGTTTCAAGGTGCCTTGCAACAGAATCCGGGTCCAGCGCATCGGCCCGGGCGGCAAAGGCCCGGCCCCCGGCGGCACGGATGGCACGCGCGACTTCCTCCAACGGCTCCAACCGCCGCGCGGCCAGGTGCACGATGGCCCCTTCGCGCGCATAGGCCCGCGCCACCGCGCTGCCCACGGCACCGCTCCCCCCATAGACCACCGCCACCTTGTCCCTGAGCAACATGCTTTTCTCCCCACGCGCATCGGCGCTGTCCCTTCACGACGAAGGAAACAAGGCACATTGAACACGCTTGCGAAGAAAATCAGCGCTGGTCGGGCGGCGGCACGTTGGTGGACGTTTTGCACTCGATCAGCCACACGTCGTAGACGGCGTGGTCCACGGCATTGAGCGCCGGACTGTCGGCGAACATCCAGCCGGTAAAGATACGCTCTGTGGAACCATCGAGACTGCGCTGGTCGACTTCGAGAAATGCCGAGGTCCGTTGCAATGTGTCGCTGCTGGGTCGGTCGTAGCAGGCGCGTGGCGTGAGCTCCAGCGCACCGAACAACACAGTCTCATCCACATAGACATCGAAGCGCGTGATGCGGCCGGTTATCTTGTCCAGACCAGCGAAGGTCGCCACAGGATTGGCCACTGGTTGGGCCCATGCCGGCTCCATTGCACCAAAGGCCAAAACGGCCGCTGTTAGCAGCGGCCGCAGCGGAGCGTTCAAAGGAATCCGCAAGACCGGTCTACCCTTATTCGGGCGACCAGGCCTGGTAGTCGCCGGTCACGCGCGGGCGCTCGCCCTTGTTGAGCAGGCTTCCATCGGGACGGTAGGCGGCGGCCGTGCCGGTCAGGTTCGGCTGATGCGGCTTTTCCCAGGCATGCGGCTCATACTTGGCATTGGCCGGAACCACGTCCGACCGGTGATGCATCCAGCCGTGCCAGCCGGGGGGGATGGACGATGCGTCGGCAAAGCCGCCGGCATAGGTCACATAGCGCCGATTGGCCTTGCGGTCCTGGTAGTAGCGATTGCCGAACTCATCCGAACCGACATAGTCGCCGAAACGGCGGATCCACAGGCGCGTGCCCCAGGTGTTGCCACCCCACCAGGCGAAGATTTCGGACAGGAACTGCTTGATACCGGACTGGGCCAATTTTCGATTCCGCATATTTGGCGTCGATTTTGCGGTCGGTTTAGCATGCTGTCGCAGGTGAGCCTAGACCTTCTTGACCACCAGGGCCGCGAAGCGACAATGTTGCACCGCACCTGAAGCCGCTCGGGAGGGAGAGGCCATGCCCCTGCGCCGCTTCCTCGGGCTCTACTACGCCTACGCCTTCCTTTTTGACTTCATCCTGGCCTACGCCTTCTATACGGCCCTGTTCGCCCTCGAGGGCCTCTCCATAACCGAAATCGGCATGCTGCTTGCCCTCTGGTCGGCGGCAGCCATCGTGCTCGAAATGCCGTCCGGCGCCCTGTCAGACCATTTTGACAGGCGCTGGCTCCTGGTCGCGGCGCCCCTCTTCAAATGTCTGACCTTCCTCCTCTGGATCGCCGCAGCCGGAAATTTCTGGCTCTATGCGCTGGGCTTTCTGTTCTGGAGCCTGGCCCAAGCCCTGCAATCGGGCTCGCGCGAGGCCCTGCTCTACGAGCGCATGGCCCATGAAGGCCGTCAGGGCGAGTTCGACAAGGTGCTGGGCCGCGACAATGCCGCCGAGGAGCTGGGCATCGGCCTCGGCGCACTTCTGGGAGGCTTCGTCGCCTACCACAGCGTTGACTGGGGCCTCTGGCTCTCCATCCCGCCCCTGCTTCTCGCTTCGGCTCTGGCCTTCGGCCTTCATGACATGCGCCGGCAAAGGGTGCCGGACGCAGCAGAAGAATCGCCAGCCAGCTACGTCTCTCACTTCGCCGATGCCATCGACGAATTCAGGCGCCATGCCGACCTGCGCTTCGTCGCCACCTATATCGCCGTCGGACTGGTGGTCTTCCAACTCATCGAGGAATTCGATCAGCTCTATTTCCTGGCCGTCTCCCTGCCCGTCTGGGCCTGGGGCATAGCCGGCGCCGCCGTCGAGTTCATCTATGCCGGCGCCAGCCTCTTCGCCCATCGCCTCGGCGGCAGGCCATACCTGGCCTGGCTGCTGCCCTTGATGGGCGGCGCCTTGCTGGTCGTCTCGTCCCTCGGCACCACGCCCTGGTTCGTCCTGTTGCTCTGTGCCGCTTACGTCCTGATGGCCCCGCTCAATGTCCTTGCCGAGGCGCGCTTCCATCGCGTCATGGAGGGAAAGAGCCGCGCCACCACCACCTCGGCCCTGGTCATGGCCGAGAATGTCTCGGGCATCGTCGGCACCCTGGCCTTTGGCGTCCTGGCCGATCGCGTCGGCATTTTGCCCGCCTATGGGTGGGCTGGCCTTGTCATGGTCCCGCTCGCGCTATGGGTCATCCATGGACAGCGTCGCGGGCGCCGAGCCACCGACTAGGGCTTGTGTCCCCCACTGTCACGGAATTGCCAAAAATTCTGCCCTTGACACCCTGGCCGCCCAATCGATTCGACACTTTTCCCTCATGGCTAACGCATGGTAAACGCCTCGATCCCGCGTGCGAACAGCGAGGGATTCCGCAGCTTTAGCGATGAAATTTCGTGCCGTTTATGGGCCTCGTTAACCCTCCAGAACCGGCATTCACATCGCATGCCAACGGCGCTGTTTTCCTTGCTATTTGTCCCCGCAATCCACATATTACCCATACTAGACCTTGTTTGAGTGAATGACCCCAACACTAGGGCTAGTGATTTCTGGCGTTGACGCGCCCCCTGAATCGACTAACTCTGATCGCCGGTTCGGAGCTCTGGAAAGTGCCGGACCGGCTCTCGGGAAAAGCAGCGGCAGAGCGATCGCTGCAATCCGGGACACGGGGCAATTTTCTGGGGTCCGCGCCTCCCGCGGGCTTCGGTTGGTGAAGCGTCAACACAGATCTGGATGAGAAGCCGGGTTTTCGGCTGGTGGGCACTGCTGTGCCCGACACTTGGGGAATACGACGACTATGCGCATTGAACGCCGGTTTACCACTGCCAACGCGGACCGTTACGGCTCGATCGAGTTCCGCTCGGCAACCAGCGAGATCAAGAACCCCGATGGCTCGGTGGTTTTCAAGCTCGACAATATCGCCGTGCCCGCGACCTGGTCGCAGGTGGCGACCGACATCATCGCGCAGAAATATTTCCGCAAGGCCGGCGTCGCCAAGGCGCTGAAGAAGGTCGAGGAGAACGACGTTCCCTCCTGGCTCTGGCGCTCGGTCCCCGATGACAAGGCCCTGGCCAAGCTGCCCGAGAACGAACGCTTCGGCTCGGAAATGGATTCGCGCCAGGTCTTTGATCGCCTCGCCGGCACCTGGACCTATTGGGGCTGGAAGGGCGGCTATTTCGACTCGGAAGAAGACGCGCGCACCTTCTTCGACGAACTCGCCTACATGCTCGCCACCCAGCGGGTCGCTCCCAATTCCCCGCAGTGGTTCAACACCGGCCTGCACTGGGCCTATGGCATTGACGGCCCCGGCCAGGGCCACTTCTATGTCGACCCCTTCACCCACAAGCTCGTCCAGTCCAAGTCGGCCTACGAGCATCCCCAGCCGCATGCCTGCTTCATCCAGTCCGTGGACGATGACCTCGTCAACGAAAACGGCATCATGGATCTCTGGGTCCGTGAAGCGCGCCTCTTCAAGTACGGCTCGGGCACCGGCACGAACTTCTCGAAACTCCGCGGCGAAGGTGAGAAGCTCTCGGGCGGCGGCAAGTCCTCGGGCCTGATGAGCTTTTTGAAGATCGGCGACCGCGCTGCCGGCGCCATCAAGTCGGGCGGCACCACCCGTCGCGCTGCCAAGATGGTCGTGATCGACATCGATCACCCCGATATCGAGCAGTACATCAACTGGAAGGTGAAGGAGGAGCAGAAGGTTGCTGCCCTCGTCACCGGCTCCAAGGTCGTCTCCAAGCATTTGAAGGCCATCATGAAGGCCGCCGTGAACTGCGAAGGCGGTGCCGGCGATGACTGCTTCGACGTGGCCAAGAACCCGGCTTTGAAGCGCGAAGTCCGCGCCGCCAAGAAAGCCCTGGTGCCGGAAAACTACATTTTCCGCGTCATCCAGTTCGCCAAGCAGGGCTACACCGATCTCGAATTTCCCATCTACGACACCGATTGGGACTCTGAGGCCTATCTCACCGTTTCGGGCCAGAACTCGAACAATTCCGTCCGCGTCACCGACGATTTCCTCCGCGCCGTCGAGAATGATGGCGACTGGAACCTGATCGGCCGCATCAAGGGCAATGTCACCAAGACGCTCAAGGCCCGCGACCTCTGGGAACAGGTCGGCTATGCCGCCTGGGCCTCGGCCGACCCCGGCATCCAGTATCACACGACCATCAACGAGTGGCACACCTCGCCCGCTGCCGGCCCGATCGTCGCGTCCAATCCGTGCTCGGAATACATGTTCCTCGACGACACGGCCTGCAATCTCTGCTCGGTCAATCTGCTGCCCTATCGCAACGCCGACTCGTCCTTCGACACCGCCGCCTTCGAACACACCGTCCGCCTCTGGACCGTGGTGCTCGAAATCTCGGTGATGATGGCCCAGTTCCCCTCGCGCGCCATTGCCGAACGCTCGTTCGAATACCGGACTCTCGGCATCGGCTACGCCAATATCGGCGGCCTGCTGATGACCTCCGGCATTCCCTATGACTCGGCCGAAGGCCGCGCTATTGCCGGCGCCATCACCGCCATCATGACCGGCGTTTCCTATGCCACCTCGGCCGAAATGGCCAAGGAACTTGGCCCCTTCAAGGACTACAAGCGCAACGCCAAGCACATGCTGCGCGTCATCCGCAACCATCGCAATGCCGCCCATGGCAATGCCGAGGGCTATGAAGGCCTCTCGATCAATCCGGTCGCCCTCGACCACGCCAATATCAAGGACGAAGCGCTTTCCGTCCGCGCCAAGGCCGCCTGGGACGAAGCCCTGGCCCTGGGCGAAGCCCATGGCTACCGTAACGCCCAGGTTTCCGTTATCGCGCCCACCGGCACGATCGGCCTCGTCATGGATTGCGACACGACCGGCATCGAGCCTGACTTCGCCCTGGTCAAGTTCAAGAAGCTGGCCGGTGGCGGCTACTTCAAGATCATCAACCGCGCTGTGCCCCCGGCCCTGCGCACCCTCGGTTACTCCGAAGACCAGATCGCCGAAATGGAAGCCTATGCCGTCGGCCACGGCAACATGAACCAGGCTCCGGCCATCAACCCGACGACCCTCAAGGCCAAGGGTTTTACCGATGACAAGATCGAGGCGCTCAATGCCGCGATGAAGTCGGCCTTCGACATCAAGTTCGTGTTCAATCAGTGGACGCTCGGCACCGATTTCCTCAAGGGTCTTGGCGTCACCGACGAGCAGCTCAACGATTTCTCCTTTGATCTCTTGGCCCATCTCGGCTTCTCGAAGAAGGACATCGAGGCCGCCAATATCCACGTCTGCGGTGCCATGACGCTCGAAGGCGCGCCCTTCCTCAAGGACGAGCACCTGCCCGTCTTCGATTGCGCCACGCCCTGCGGCAAGATCGGCAAGCGCTACCTCTCGGTTGAATCGCATATCCTGATGATGGCGGCTGCGCAGCCCTTCATCTCGGGCGCGATCAGCAAAACCATCAACATGCCCAACGACGCCACCGTCGAGGACGCCAAGAACGCCTACATGCTGTCCTGGCGCCTGGCATTGAAGGCCAATGCCCTCTATCGCGACGGCTCCAAGCTTTCGCAGCCGCTCAATTCCTCCGTGCTGGCCGCTGCTGACGACGAGGACGAGGACGACGTGGTGGAAACCATCGCCGCCCTGCCCGCCGCCGCCCGGACCGAGGTCATCGTCGAAAAGATCGTCGAGCGCCTGCGCGAACGCGAAAAGATGCCGGACCGCCGCAAGGGCTACACCCAGAAGGCCGTGGTCGGTGGCCACAAGGTCTATGTCCGCACCGGCGAATACGACGACGGGCGCCTGGGGGAAATCTTCATCGACATGCACAAGGAAGGCGCCGCCTTCCGCGCCATGATGAACAACTTCGCCATCGCCATCTCGCTCGGCCTGCAATATGGCGTGCCGCTGGACGAATATGTGGAGGCCTTCACCTTCACCCGCTTCGAACCCGCCGGCATGGTCATGGGCAATGACCGCATCAAGAACGCCACGTCGATCCTCGACTATGTGTTCCGCGAACTGGCCGTTTCCTATCTCGACCGGAATGACCTGGCCCATGTCAATCCGGACAGCCCGACTTCGCTCGGCAAGGGCGTTGCCGAGGAGCAAGGCGCGCGCACCAATGCGCCCGCGCCCGCCCCGGTGCCCGCCGAGCGCTTTGTCTCCCGCGGCATGACCCGCGGCAAGACGGCCAACGCATCCCTGATGCTGGTCCCCACTGCCGAAGCCGCCCGCTACGCCCCCGCCACCGCGACGGCAACCTCCACCGTGACGGCCCTGCGCAGTGCCACGGCCCTCAAGATCGACCCCAGCCCGACGGCCCTCAACACCGCCGAGCTCAACCCCATCCCCGCCCCGCCGCCCTCCCGCGACGCCGGCATCCTCCGGGCCGAAGCCCAGATGAAAGGCTATACCGGCGACCAATGCACCGAGTGCAACAATTTTACGATGGTGCGGAATGGAACGTGCTTGAAGTGCGACACCTGCGGGACGACGACGGGGTGTAGCTGAGGAGAGCTAGCAGTAGGTAGGTAGGTAGGTAGGGGGAGGAAGAGCAGGCACGCGCGGACGTGATCCAGTCTTACAAGCGGATAACAGCCTCCCTCTACGCCTACCCGACATAAGCTTGTCGCTGCAGCAATCTCTTCTGCACACCCTAGATCAAGTAACGGGGGACTAATAAAACGACAACATAGACACCCGCTTTCCATATGGTGAGCTATGAAGGTCGCTGATTCGCGGAGAAGGCCTAGTGTTATTCGCTACTGAATTCCCGGTAAAAACCAGCGTCGACCGCGCCACATTCGTGGCGCAGTCTATCGCTTGGGTGAGGGGCATGGAGCAGACGACTTTATTCGGCTCCAACACTGACCTGACAACGCTTAGCGACGAAGCGATGATTAGCTCTCCATCAGGTGAGAAGCTCGTCCTCAAGGAGTGTCGTGCTGGTGACGTATACATGTGCGGTGTCCGTCATGAAATTAATGACGGCGAAGGTAGAACTTGGCGGAGCGAGGTCACTCTACGGAATGACGCCACCGCCGCGGCCGTACGATCAAAGACCCAGTGCATAATCGCCTCGGAGACGGGGAAACTCCAACTCCCTCGAAAGCCATACTTCATCACCATGGCTATTGAAGACGGGTGGACAGCACCCGATGGTCCCTTCGAAGTGAGTAGAGACCCTATTCATCTTCACAATCACGACATCAGCCTTGCGACGGCCGTGGTAACTGGAGCGTCATCGAACACCCTTCCTGCCGTCTACATCTCGCGCTTAGATGACCATAGCTTGCCGCTCTCTGAGGGCCAGATATCTGCATTGTCGAACAGACTTGCAGGCGTCGCGCACATAGTGGTTGAGCCTTCGCGGCGTTTTTCGTTGCAGTTGATGGGCCGGTCGTTGGCAAAGAACCCATACCTCGGCGCTATTGGTGTATGCGTTTCTGGGTTCGGAGTAGTTAATAAGTACTTCGTCGGTCACGTTCATCGTACTGCGGACGATCTTTTCCACGCTGTGTATAACACCGTGGCGCGATACGTCTCAAATCGACTGCCCAAGTTAGGAGTAGACTGGGTAGACATTGTAGACGAGTCGGCGCGTCAATTTCGCGCCGCTGCAGAGAGCAACCAGTTCGATGCCGACGCCTGGTTCGCGCTGCGCGACGAGGAGAATGCGGAGAAAGATGCCGAGATTGCCAATCTCCGAATGGAGTTGGAGCGGATACAATCAGAATCAATGGTGAGCGCCTCCGCCGAGGTAGGGTTTGTATCGCGCGGCCTGCTTGAGAGCTTTGGACCAGAACTCTACCCGGGAGAACTGGCCGACCGGATCCGTAAAATCATCGTATCCGCAGCAGAGGGGCAGTTGGCCCAACTCGATACGAGATCTCTGCTCGTTGCGCGGCACGTGGCCAAGCTCACGAGATGGAGCGGGGGAGCTAGCCAGTTAGAGGCGCGAATAAAGTCTGCTGGGAAGGACAGCGACAAGGCAGATGCGCGTCTCGGCGAAATTCTTCGTGATATTGGCTTCGTGTCTAGGAAGAACGGGGGGCACCCGATCTACATCGCGGACAGTCTGCAGGGTGTCCCGCAGCAGACTCTGTCCTCCTCTTCTAGCGATTACCGCGCCGGCAGAAACGCTGCATCTCAGATGATACGTGATCTGGGATTGACGGACCTGAGAGACTAGCGAAGCACTTCTCATCCCCGCCAAGCTGGGGTCATTCCTTTAAGCGTCGACCTGGCCGCGATGCCCTCAAGCTTGACGCGAGGGTTTTGCACATAGCTGGACATCTCCTCCCACAAGACCCGCCAGTCCGGATTGCCCTCCCATCAGCAGCACGCTCGGGCCGGAGCGCCAAAAAACTAATCCCCGCCCCCAAAACCCTCCCCCATACTCGCCCCATCTCCGCACATGCTGCGCGGTCGCGACGAACGGTCGGTGCGGGGAGCCGGATGAAGAAGGGTCGCTTTCTTCCGTCGGCGGGTATTGAGCGGTGTCCTGTCGACCCAGCAGGATCCCATGTCGGGCCTTTCCGGCTGCACCGGACTGGCAGCTGCCACGTCGCCAGCAGGGCGAAGACGAAGCAGTCCCTCATGGATGGAACGGTGTTATCCGCCGCAAGGTCCCGCTGGACGAGCCTCCGGTGCATGGGGCGAAGCTTGCTTCACCTTATTTTTCGCCGGACGACCGGCACCGAAGTGAACTTCGCCCCATGCCGCACTTCGAGTTGTGCGGCAGGCCAAATCGGTCCGGTGGACCGATTTGAAACGAGAAGGCCATGAGAGCTACGCTCGAATGGCAGGCAAAAAGGTCGAGCCAGACCCGCCGGGACACAAGCCCAGGCGGCGTGTCGGCACGCCCTCGCCCCCGCCAATATGACCAGCCGGAAGAAGAAAGCAGATTGGGCGGCGCATTCATTGTCAGAAGAGCAACGTCGCCCTGGACCATCCGCTGCCCCCCATGTTCGACACGAGCCCACCTCAGGTGTTCGCCACCGGCTCCCCTGCCCCCGGCGCGCGCTGCTGGCCTGCCGCACCGTCGCTCATCAGCTCGACGATCTGGTCGCGAACCCACATCAGCGCCCGGTCAGTATTGGTGTATTGGTGCCATTGGACGGCTTCAACCAGGGGGGGAATGGAGAACTCGGTCTCGACAATGCGCAGCGGCAGCATCCTGGCATAGGCCTGTGCCAGCCGGCGATGCGCCAGGGCGATCCTTGGCGTGCCGGGCAGCAGGAAGGGCATGGTGGCAAAGGAGCCGGCGACGATATCGATATGCCTCAGCCCTTCGCCGAACTCCCGGTTGAACCAGGCCTCATAGGACGGCGTGGCCCCAGGCCCGAACCCCACGGTCACGTGATGCATCTGGAGGAAGTCCGCCGTGCTGACGCGCGCCCCCACGCTCGTATTGTCGCGGCTGACGAGGCCACACACGGTTTCGGTAAAGAGCGGCAGGCGGGGATGGGCTTCGGACATGAAGTTCTGCGGCATGACCAAAAGCTCGATCTCGCCCTTTTCGAGCAGCGCCGCCGGGGAATCGGTGCCACGCTGGAACTGGCTGGGTTGCATGATGGTGAGTTTCAGCCGGGGCGCCTTGTTCTGGATGATCCGCAAGGCGTCGGCCAGGCCCGCGATCATGACATAGTCGGAGGCAAAGATCCGGACCGCGCGCTCGCTCGAGACCGGATCGAATTCGGGCACGGTCAGCACCGTCGCATCGATCCGCAGCAGCAGATCGCGCACCCTGGCGCCCAGTTCCACCCCGCGCGCCGTGGGCACCATTTCGCGCCCGACCTGGACCAGCAGGTCGTCGTCAAAGTGTTCCCGCAACCGCGCCAGCACCGCGCTCACGGTGGATTGATTGCGATAGAGCCGCTCCGCCGCGCGCGTCACCGAGCGCTCCGTCAGCAGATAATCGAGCGCCACCAACAGGTTGAGATCGAAGCCTTTGAACCGCATGATCGCCTCTGATTTTTCCAATGCAAGATATCTGATCTTTCGATTTTATCAATGAGTACCGATCGGCTACCCCAAGACCAGAGCACGGCGCAGACCGAGCCGAAAACTCTTGGAGGAGACCATGATCAAAACACTGAGCGCGCTGCTGGTCGGCGTGTCCCTGCTGGTTCTGCCGACCCAGGCAACCGAGACCCTGACCTTCGCGACCGCCAGCCCGCCGCAGGGACCGATCTCGACGGTCATCTTCGATGGCTGGGCCCAGCGGATCAATGCCGATGGCGAAGGCGTCGTCGAGATCGACGTGCAGCACGGCTTCACCATTGCCAATCCCGCCAACTTCTATGACCGGGTCAAGGATGGCGTCGTGCCGATATCCTGGGGCATCATGACCACGGTCGGCGGGCGCTTCCCCCTGACCTCGGTGGTCGAATTGCCCAACATGCCGGCAAGCGGCGAAGCGGCATCCGTGGCCTTCTGGCGTCTCTATTCCGAAGGCTATCTGGACGCGGAATATCACGACATCGTGCCGCTCTTCCTCACCGCCTTCCCGCAGTCGGGCATTCATCTGAGCAAGCCCCTGGCGTCGCTCGATGACCTTGGCGGTGCCCGTGTCATAGCTGGTTCGCAGACCAATTCGGGCGTCGTGCAGGCGTTGGGCGGCGTGCCGCAATCCATCAACCCGGCCGATGCCTATGAGGCGATCCAGCGCGGCACCGCCGACGGCCGGCTGGTGCCATGGTCGGCCTTCCCGCCATTCCGCATGGAAGAGATCACCAGCTACCACATCGAGGCCCCCGTGGGCACGGCGGTCGGCATGGTCTTCATCAGCCGCAGCGTCTGGGATGGCCTCTCCGAGGAAGCCCGCGAGATCATCATGCGCCATTCGGGAGAAGAACAGACGCGCCTCCTGGGCCAGTTCTTCGACCAGCAGGAGGCCGGTATCCGCGGCGGCCTGGTGGCCAAGGGTGGTCATGAAGTGGTGAGCCCGGACATGGACCAGGCAGCCGATTGGATCACTCGTCTCGAGCCTGTTGTTGCCGACTGGCTGGGTCGAACCGAGGGCGGCCAGACGGTCCTGGATCGCTATTCGGCCCTGCTTGCCGAAGCCCGCAACTGACATCCACTCGTGGCGGGGCGAGAACAGCTCTCCCCGCCTCCGCCGGCAGGCTTATGCCCCGCGCCTTGCGGCGCGGCGCCCGAGGAGTTGATCATGGAAACCGCATCAACCGACAATCCCGCCGTATCGTCGCCGTCGCACCGCGTCGCAATCGAGTCCATGCTGCGCAAGGTCACCCAGCCGGTCGCCTTCGCCGGAGTCATCGGCATGCTCGTGGTTGCCGGAGTGACCGTGGTTGCCGTGCTGCTGCGCTGGGCAGGACTTGGCGGCATTGTGGCCATGAACGAAGTCGTGGCCATGCTCTTCTCCGTGGCCGTTGCGGCTACCCTGCCGGCCGCTACCGCACAGAGCGTGCATCTGCGCATTGACCTGATCGGTGTCTTCATCGGACCGCGCCTGCGGCGCTGGCTCGATGCCGTCGGCTCGGTCCTGCTGCTGCTCTTCATCCTGGTGCTGGCGCGCGAAGTTCAGGGCCATGCCACGCGCCTGTTCTCGGAAGGTCGCACCACGCCCATCCTGGGCTGGCCCGTCGGCCCCTTCCTGCTGGCAATTTCCGTCCTCATGTGGGCCACGGCGGCCATACAAGCGACCCTCGCCGCACTCGACCTGTATCGCGCCGTGCAGTCCACGGACAACGAGTCCGGCAAGACCCATCCGGTTGTCTGGGGGCTCCTTGCGGTCACCATATTGACGATCGTGGCACTGGTGGGAGCCGGCCTCACGAACTTCGGCCAGTTGTCCGACCTCGTCACTGCCTCGCCCTCTCTCTCGGTCGGCCTAGGGATGATCCTGCTGTGGCTGCTCCTGTTGCTGCTGGTGCCTGTTTCCGCCGTCATGGGACTGATGGGCCTGGTAGGCACTGCCCTGTTCCTGGGCTGGAAGCCCGCCCTCAGCGTTCTCTCCTCGGAGACGGTCGGGTTTCTCACCAATCCGCAGGTCGCCGCGCTGCCGCTCTTCCTGCTGATGGGCTCCTTCGCCATGGTCGCCGGGCTTTCCGACGACGTCTATCGCCTGGCGCGAGCAGCGCTGGGTAACCTGCGCGGCGGTCTGGCGCTGGCAACAGTCGGCGGCTGTGCCGGCTTCGGCGCCGTGACCGGTTCCTCGCTCGCAACGGTGGCCACCTTCGGCCGCATCTCCCTGCCGCAGATGCGGGCCGCCGGCTATTCCAGCGCCCTGTCCGCCGGCACCGTGGCTGCGGGTGGCACGCTCGGCGCGCTGATCCCGCCCTCAGCGCCCATCGTGCTGTTCGCTCTCCTGACCGAGGCATCCATTGGCCAGCTGTTTGTCGCAGCAGTTGTTCCCGGCCTGCTCGCAGTGCTGCTGTATCTCGCCACCATAGCACTGGTGGTACGGCTCAGCCCCGATGCAGCCCCCGCGCCGCAACCGCGCGTCCCCGGCGAGCGCCGGGCCGCCCTGGCCAAGGCCGGACCTGTAACGGTCCTGTTCGGGGCCGTCGTCGGGGGCCTCTATGCCGGCATTTTCACCGCCACCGAATCCGCGGCGGTCGGGGCGATCGGCGCCTTCCTCATGGCGCTCTGGCGCGGCAAGCTCAATCGCCGGGAAATCCTGTCGGTGATGAGTGAAACCACCGCCATCACCGCCATGATCTACATGCTGATCTTCGGCGCGCTGACCTTCTCCTTCTTCATCGGCGTCAGCCAGTTGCCCGATACACTGATCGCCTTCGTGGGCGGGCTGGACCTGGCGCCCCTGGCCATCATCGCCCTGTTGCTTGTGGTCTACCTCCTATTGGGCTCGGTCATGGACAGCTTCGCGGTCATGATCATCACCGTGCCGCTGGTGACCCCGCTCATCCTGGGCATGGGCTACGACCTGGTCTGGTGGGGCGTCATCATGCTGGTCGTGGTGGAAACCGGCATGATCACCCCACCCTTCGGGATGAACCTCTTCGTCATCCGGTCGCTGCAGCCCGACGTGTCGCTGATGACCGTCTTCCGCGGCGCCCTCCCCTTTGTCCTGGCCGATTTCCTGCGGCTGGCCCTGCTGGTGCTGTTCCCGGTGCTGGTGCTGTGGCTGCCGACAACCATGTGAGGCCGACCATGCCAACCATCATCGACCTCTCCGTGCCCCTCGAAGCCGGTATCGCCTCCGACCCGCCGGGCCTTCGCCCCGAGATCGACTACATGGCCCATGCCGAAGGCGCCGCCGAAGTCGAACGCATGACCGGCATCAAGGCCCAGGATCTGCCCGATGGCGCGGGATGGGCTAGCGAGAGGTGCCGGATTACCACGCACAACGGCACCCATCTCGACGCGCCCTGGCACTATCATCCCACCATGGATGGCGGCCAACGCGCCATCACCATCGACGAGGTGCCGCTCGACTGGTGCTTCCGGCCCGGCGTCAAGCTCGATTTCCGCCATCTGCCGGATGGGCATGTGGTCACCGCCGCCGAGATCGAGGCAGAGTTGGCCCGCATCGGCCATCGGTTGCAGCCGCTCGACATCGTGCTGATCAACACGGCCGCCGGAGCGGCTTATGGGCAAACCGACTTTGTCTCCCGCGGCTGTGGCATGGGGCGGGAGGCGACCCTCTATCTTACCAGCCGGGGCGTGCGCATCGCCGGTACCGATGGCTGGTCCTGGGATGCGCCCTTCGGACCGACCATGCAGCGCATCCGCGAGACCGGCAACCCGCGCCTGTTCTGGGAGGGCCATAAGGCGGGTGCCGAGATCGGCTACTGCCACATCGAGAAACTGACCAATCTCGACCGCCTCCCGGATACCGGTTTCACCGTCGCCTGCTTCCCCGTCAAGATTGCCCGCGCTTCCGCCGGCTGGTGCCGCGCCGTCGCGATACTCAACGACTAAGGTTCTGACTATGTTCAAGTATTTTCCTACCAACTACCCCTGGAACCTGGCGGTGAACCTCGCCATTGAGATGGGTGCACGCATCGGCGAGATCGAGGAAATGTGTGCGCCGCTCATCGAGGCCTCGAAGGCCGGGGATGCGGAAGGCAGCCGGTCCTTCCAGGTGGCGTGGGAAGCGGCCGCCGACCGTCTGCTCCTGCTGGCCGAAGAGGACATCGCCTCCGGACGCCAGCTGTCGGCCGGACAAAAGATGGCGCGAGCCGCCACCTACCTCACGACCGCCGAGCGCCTTCTCGCCCATGACTCGCCCGGCCGCCTGATGCTCTACAATCGCAGCCTCGACGTCTTCGCCCGCAGCATCGCGCTGGCCAAGGACAATTGCGAGCGGGTGGAAATCCCCTATGAGGGGACGCATCTGTCGGGCCTCTATGTCCGCGCCCATGGCGTAAAGGGCCGCCAACCGGTCCTCCTCCAGGTCAATGGACTCGATAGTACCAAGGAGATGAAATACCGCGTTGGCCTACCCGAATGGCTGGCCAGGCGCGGCGTCGCCTCCCTGATCATCGACCAGCCGGGAACCGGCGAAGCCCTGCGCCTGCACGGGCTGACGGCCCGGTTCGACAGCGAGCACTGGGCCAGCCGCGTGGTCGACTGGCTCGAAGCGCGCGACGACATCGACCCCAGGCGCATCGGCATGGAGGGCGTGTCCCTCGGCGGCTACTACTGCCCCCGCGCCGTCGCCTTCGAACCGCGTTTTGCCTGTGGCGTCGTCTGGGGCGCCAACCACGACTGGCGCGACGTGCAGAAGCGCCGGCTCGAGCGTGAGGGCAGCTTCCCGGTGCCGCACTACTGGAACCACGTCCGCTGGGTCTGGGGCGCCAGGGACATGGATGAGTTCATGCGCATTGCCGAGAACGTCCACCTGGACGGCATTCTGGACCGCATTCGCGTGCCCTTCCTCGTCACCCATGGGGCCAAGGACAGCCAGATCCCCGTCAAATGGGCACATCGGACCTTCGAGCAACTGGTCAACAGCCCCAAGCGCGAGCTCAAGATCTTCGACGAGCGCACCGGTGGCGTCCAGCATTCCAGCTTCGACAATTCATCCAATGCCGGCGCCTACATTGCCGACTGGGTTGCCGAAACCCTGGGCGGCCACACCGCCTGAAAGAGGAGACTATCAAGATGCAGATCATCGGTCCTGACCTTCTGGTCTTCGGCGTCGACGACGTACCGGCCTGCCACGAATTCCTGACCGCATACGGCCTGGAACCGGTCGATTACTCGCCCGAAAAGGGCGGCTTCTTCCGCTCGCTGGATGGAACCGGCCTTGAAATCCGCCGCCGCGATGACCCGTCCCTGCCCCCTGCCCTCAAGACTGGCAACATGCTGCGTCTGCAGGTCCTCGGCGTCGTCGACGAGGCTGCGCTGGAAGCGGTCGCCGCCGAACTATCCAAGGATCGCCAGGTCTTGCGCCTCGCCGACGGCTCGCTCCGCACCCAGGACGACCAGGGCTTCGAGCTCAGTTTCCGCGTCACCACGCGCACACCGCTCGACCTCCCCGCCGAGCGCGTCAACGCGCCCTATGACACGCAGCGTCCGGTCAATCAGGTCGGCGTCTCCGAAGACATTGCGGCCAAGCCCCGTACGCTCTCGCATGTGGTGCTCTTCGTGCCGGACGTCGATATCGCCGTGAACTTCTATCGCGACCGGCTGGGCTTCCGCATTACTGATACGTTGACCGGGGCAGGGCCCTTCCTGCGCCCGCAAGCCAACACCGATCACCACAGCCACTTCTTCATCCGCACCCCGGTCTACATGCAGGGCTGCGAGCATCTGGCATTCCATATGGGTGGCCCGACCGAGCTGCTCATGGCAGGGACACGCATGATGCGCGGTGGCTTCGAAAGCTTCTGGGGCCCGGGCCGGCACAAGTTCGGCTCCAACTGGTTCTGGTATTTCAAGAGCCCGCTCGGCTGCAATGTCGAGTTCGACGCCGACATGGATACCCATGATGACGACTGGGTACCGCGCGAAGCGCCCATGGGCCCGGAGGCCGCGCAGGCCTTTGTATTCCAGTACCGCGAGAAATGGGCGCCCGGTCCGGGGCCGAAACCAGGCCCATGATCCCGCTCTGCCAACTCGATGACCTGCCCGATGGCGGGGCGCGGGGCTTCGAGGTGGCAGGCGAGCCCTACAAGGTTATCCTCGTCCGGCAGGGCGACCTTGTGCATGGCTGGCGCGACTTCTGCCCGCACTATGCGGGCGGCATCGGCCTCGCCTGGAAGCGCGACGCCTATCTCAACGGCGACCGCACCCACATTGCCTGCCACGCTCACGGCGCGTGGTTCGAAATAGACACTGGGGTCTGCGTTCAGGGCCCCTGCATCGGCAAGCATCTGAGCCGGGTACCGCTGGCCATAGACGAGAAGGGCGTCGTGCATCTTGCCCGCACGCCCAGGGAGGAACGAAAATGACAGATCAACTCAAGCGCGTCCTGATTGTCGGCGGCGGCTTCTCCGGCATGGCTGCAGCCATTGAACTGGACCGGCAGGGCATAGAAGTCGACCTGGTCGAGATCGATGCTGGCTGGCGCAGCTACGGCGCGGGCATCAGCCTCAATGGCGGCACCTTCCGCGCCATGGCGCGGCTCGGCATCCTCGACGCCTTCCGGCAGGTGGGCGCCATGACCGACGGGGTGGAAATGCGTGGTTCTGAGGATCAGGTCGTGGCCCGCCTCCCCACACCGGCCCTGCTCGAAGGCACCACGGGGACCGGGGGCATCATGCGCCCCGAACTGGCCCGGCTGTTGGCCGACCAGGTGCGGGCGGGTGGCACCAACGTCCGGCTCGGCGTGACCTTCAAAGCCATCGACGACCGGTCCGATGTTTGCCATGTCAGTTTCAGTGACGGCAGCACCGGTCAGTATGACCTCGTCATCGGTGCCGATGGGCTCTACTCTGCAGTGCGCAACGCCGTTTGGCCAGAGGCGCCAAAACCCCGCTACATCGGCCAGGCCGTCTGGCGCGCGGTCGTCCCACGCCCCGAACATCTGTCGACCGTGACCATGTGGATCGGCCCCAAGCTCAAGGTGGGGATCAACCATGTCTCGAGTAGCCAGAGTTACGTGTTCCTCACCGAGGATCGCCCGGTCAATGAACATGTGCCCGAAGAGACGCATGTGGAAGCCTTCCGCGAACTGCTCTTGCGCTTCCCGTCACCAACCATCCAGGCCGTCGCCGCCGAATTGGACGCGAGCCACAGTGTCGTGTTCCGGCCGCTCGAGCAGATGCTGCTGCCGCGCCCGTGGTCGAAAGGCCGCGTCGTGCTCATCGGCGACGCGGTACATGCCACCACCCCGCACATGGCCTCCGGCGCCATGATCGGGCTGGAAGATGCCATTGTTCTGGCCGAGGAACTGCACAGGGCAACCGACCTTCCGACGGCGCTGACCGCCTTCGAGAACCGCCGCTGGGACCGCTGCCGGATGGTGGTCGAGAATTCCGGCCGTCTGGCCGAGATCGAGCAGGGCCATGGCACGCAAGAAGAGCACAGCCGCATCATGGGCCAGACGCTGGGCGCCCTGGCGCAGCCGATCTGAGGGAACAACATGTCGAGCTTCCCCACCATCACTCGCATCGTCACCGGCCATGACGCAGACGGCCAGGCCATTATCGTCGAGGCGGGCCCCCTGCCGACTTCGGTGGCGCTGGCTGCCATTCCGGGGACGGTCTTCCACGAAATCTGGTCGACAGAGGGCTCGCCCGCACTAGTGGATAACGGACCAGACCCCTCGCTCGGACCGCTGGTGCTGTCGCCGCCCCGCCACGGCACGCGCATCCGCATTGTCGATATTCCGCCTGACACCGAGGAGTTTCTGCGCGAGGGCAGCAACAAGATGGGGGCGGCCTTTGGCGAAATCGGCGAGGTGAGTGCATCGACCGTCAAGGCCGGGTCGCCCCATCCGCTCATGCACCGCACCGAGAGCATCGACTATGGCGTGGTGCTGGAGGGTGAACTGACACTGATCCTCGACAGGGGCGAGATCGATCTCAAGCCGGGCCATGTCGTGGTCCAGCGCGGTACCAACCACGCCTGGGCCAACCGCTCGGGCAAGGTCTGCCGGATGCTTTTCGTGCTGATCGATGGCGCCTTCGCGCCCGAGATTGCTGGGGCGCCAATCCACAGCAGCAGGAGCCACACATGAAACTCGCCACGCTCCCCAACGGCACCGAAGACGGTGAGCTGATCCTGGTCTCGCGGGACCTTTCCCGCGCGATCCGCGTCCCGGACATCGCACCCAGCCTGCTTGTGGCCCTGCGCGAATGGGACCGTACCGAGCCGCTGCTGCAGGCACGCAGCCTGGCACTTGAAGCCGGCGAGGCAATCGAAGCTTTCCACTTCGACCCCGCCCAGGTCCTGGCCCCATTGCCACGGTCACCGCAATGGCTGGACGGCTCGGCCTTCCTCAATCACGGCCGCCTGATGGACGAAGCTTTCGGCAATCCCCCGCTGCCCGAGGTCGATACCATACCTCTCGTCTATCAAGGTGCCAGCGACGACTTCCTCGGCGCCCATGCCCCGCTGGCCACCCCGTCCGAAGACCTGTTCATCGATTGCGAGGGCGAGTTCGGTGTAGTGGTCGGTGAGGTGCCCATGGGCTGCACCCCCGGGTCTGCACTTCGCCACATCCGCCTGATCGTCCAGATTAATGACTGGTCGCTGCGCCAACCCGGACCATTCGAAATGAAGCGCGGCTTCGGCTTCCTGCAGGCCAAGCCATCCACCGGCTTTGCCCCTGTAGCCGTCACGCCCGATGAACTGGGCCCGGCCTGGCGCGACGGACGTGTGCATCTGCCGTTGCGCGTCGAGATCAACGGCGAACGCCTCGGCGAACCCCACGGCGGTGAAATGTCCTTCCACTTCGGCCAGATCATTGCCCATGCCGCGCGGACGCGAAAGCTCACCTCCGGCACCATACTGGGCTCGGGCACCGTGTCGAACGCCAGCCGCGCGGCCGGCTCCGCCTGCATCGCCGAGCGCCGCGTCATCGAGATCATCGACAAGGGCAGCCCCGAAACCGGCTACCTACGGTTCGGCGACCAGGTGCGCATGGAGGCACGCCTCTCCGATGGACCGCTGTTCGGGGCGATTTCACAGACCGTGGTGCAAGGCTGATGCGGCTGGCCATCACAGGCGCAGGCGGCTTTGTCGGACGCAAGGTGGTGGAGCTCGCGCTGGCGCGGTCCGATTGCTCATCCATCGTGATCACCGACCGATCGCTACCCGATGCCCAGGCGGACCCGCGTCTGCACGTTGTTCAAGGGGACATTACTGATCCAGAACTGCTGGACGCAATCCTTGCAGGTGCGGATGCGGTGATCCACCTGGCCGCCGTTCTCGGCGGCGCTGCCGAGGCCGATCCGGAGGCATCACGGCGGATCAATCTCGATGCGACGCTGGACCTCATCCACCGGACAAAAGGGCGCCGCTTCGTGCTGGCCTCGACCATTGCCGTCTACGGCAAGCCGCCGCCGGTAATCGATGATGACACGCCCTGCGCCCCTACCCTCGTCTATGCCATGCACAAGCGCATGGTCGAAATTGCCCTGGAAACGGCCGTGCGACGCGGCGAGATCGACGCAGTGGCCCTGCGCATTCCCGGCGTGGTCGCCCGCCCGGACGTGGCGAAGGGGCTCAAATCGGCTTTTCTCTCCAACCTGTTCCATGCAGTGCGGCAAGGGCGGGACTTCACCATGCCGGTGGCGCCCGAGGGCCGCAGCCCCATCGCCTCGGTGCATACCGTGGCGGCGGCCTTGCTGCATGCGGCCTTCACCGGACGGGTTGAGCGAACATCTTTCGCCCTGCCCGCGCTCTCTCCGCGTTTCGATGCGCTCGAAGCAGCCTTGCGCAGACGCTTCCCGGCGGCCGCACCCGTGACCTATGAACCCGATCCGGACCTCATGGCCGGATTCGGCATGTTTGGTGACCTGGTCTCGGCCGAGGCGCGGCGCATGGGCTACCCAGCGGATCAGGACCTCGGCGAATTGGTCGAAAGAGCAATTTGACCCGCCATTACCCCCAACTCGCGCCGCGTCAGCGTCTGAGGAGGAGGTCGCGCGCTTCGTTGATTTTTGCCGCAAGAAACTCCGACCCGCCGTGATCGGGATGAACCCCCTTCATCAGATCGCGATGGGCGGCCTTGATTTCGTCTTCGCTCGCGCCCGGTTTGAGGCCCAGAACAGCATAGGCCTCAGCCACCGGGTCGCCGCCCGCCCCGCTTGCTGCCCCGGCCCCGCCACCGGCCTCTTGCTCGGCAAAATATTCGCGCCAGCCGGCGCGGTTGGTATCGAGCCAGCTCTCGAGCAGGTTCACACTCTCAGCGTCGTGCCCGATCTCGGCGATCAGCGCCCGCGTTTCGGTTTCACCCAGATCCATGAGATCCCACCCGGCAAACTGGCCATCGACCACGCGTCCTCCGAGCTCGCCGGTATCATGGTCGAGTTCCATTGCAAGATAACGACTGCGCACTTTGGATATGTTGCCCTTGCCCCTCCCGACGGCATCGAAGGAAAACCGCCCGAGCCGGCCGCGCAGCAGCACGGACGCCGCCACCGCTCCGAGGATCATGGCAATATCGATACGTCGAAACAGCAGCGCGACTACAGTCAGGAGGCCCGCGCCGCCCCCCAGGATCCAGCGCACCCCCTGCATGACGAGGCGCCGGTCCATACTACGCAGGGCAAAGACCAGCCAGAGCAATCCGACCAGCCCGAGTGCACCCAGGAAGAACCAGCTCATCGTCCCTCGATCTGTGTGAGAAGAGCGCGGGCTGCTCCACTGGCCTGCAGTTTCAATTGCGCGCGGCCGCCACTGGCGTAAGCTGCCACGGCCTTGAGCAGGTCGGCCAGTTGCTGCGGCGCTTCGCTGTCAAATCGGGCATAGGCGCCTTTGGATAAGCGCGCGAATTCCTTGAACGCCGCCTCGACCCGGCTGTCGCGCCCTTCCTGGAAGACGAAGATCGGCAGCCCCATCAGACCGAGCTCGCCGGCCCTGGCGCAAAGGGCATCGACGCTCTCCTCGATGGCGTCACCCACATAGACCACGGCGTGGATGCGACGCTTCCTGTGTTCGTCCCGGGCATGGGAGAAGACCCGCCCGATCTGCGTATTTCCGCCCTGGCAGGAAATGGTGCTCATGAGCTTTGCCAGCGCCCCGGCATCGAGAACCCATTTGGACGCCCGGCATTCGCCCAGCCCCCGGAAATAGATCAGTTGAACCTGCAGCGCCGCATCTTTGGGAATGGCCTCGAACATGCCTGCCTGCAGCGATATTGCCAGGTCCCAGGTTGGCTGCCGGCTCATCGTGGCGTCCATTGCAAAGAGCAGCCGGCCATCCTCGCCCGCATTGGGGCGTGCCAGCTGTCCGACCTTTTTCACAAAGGCCGCCACCTCGTCTCGAACCTCTCCCTTGGGCACCAGCGGGTCGACCCGCCGGGTTGGCTGTTTCTCGCTCATGAGCTGAATATGTGGCCGCAACGATGCTCCGGCAAGGCAAGCCTTCACGGACCCCGATAAATTTCGCTTGCGTGTGTCGAACGAGCGGCGCTCCATCCGTCATGCAGGTGAATTCCTGCAAGGAGGGACTTCCCAAAATGGAACGACACTATGGCTGGGTGATCGTCGCCGCCGGCGCCGTCATCACCTGTCTGGCGATGGGCGCCATGTTCGCCCTGCCAGTCTATCTCCAACCCATGGCCGACGAAACAGGCTGGACGCGGGCCGGCATTTCCGGCGCCATGACCGTAGGCTTCATCGTCATGGGCGTCGCGGGCTTCCTCTGGGGCACGCTGACCGACCGCATCGGCGCCCGTCCGGTCGTTCTCGTCGCCGCCCTCATGCTCGGCCTTGGCCTGTTCATTGCCAGCCGCGCCACCGACCTCCTGGTCTTCCAGATCGCCTATGGCGGCCTGGTCGGTGCATCTGGTGGTGCCTTTTTCGCTCCTCTCATCGCCACCACGCTGGGCTGGTTCGACAAGCATCGCAGCCTCGCGGTCTCCCTGGTCTCGCTGGGTGGCGGCATTGCCCCCATGACCATCACCCCGCTCGCCACCGTGCTCATCGGCAGCTACGGCTGGCGCGACGCCATGATGATGACTGCCATTACCGCTGCAGTTCTGATCATCCCAGCCGCCTTCCTCATTCGACGCGCCCCGCAGGCGCTGGCCGAGAGCCCGACGCCGGCCAGCGATGTGGTGCCGGCGGAGAAGCCACCCACCAGCATCGGCGCCATCTTCCGCACTCCGCAGTTCATCGTGCTGGCAGCCGTATTTTTCCTCTGCTGCGGCGCCCATTCGGGGCCCATTTTCCACACCGTGAGCTATGCCATGCTCTGCGGCGCCTCGGCCCTCGCTGCCGCCAGCATCTACAGCGTCGAAGGCTTTGCCGGTCTCCTCGGCCGCGTCATCTTCGGTGTCATGGCCGATCGGATCGGCGTCAAGCGCGTCATCGTGCTCGGCCTCCTGCTGCAGGCCGCGGGCATCTACAGCTACATCTATGTCACCGAACTCACTCACTTCTACGCGCTGGCCGTGGTCCTGGGCCTCGTCTACGGCGGTGTCATGCCGCTCTACTCCGTGCTGGCGCGCGACTACTTCGGCCCCGGTGTCCTCGGCACTGTACTGGGTGGCATCACAATGACTTCTTCCATCGGCATGGCCTTTGGCCCAGTCGGTGGCGGCTATCTCTACGACACTTTCGGCGACTATCACTGGCTCTACGTGGCCTCGGCCGCCGTGGGTCTCGCCGCGGCCATGTTGGCCCTGGCCTTCCCGCCCAGGACGCTGCAGGACACACCGGCAGATGCTCTGCCGGCGTGATTCGGGTCAGGTCTATCAGGCGGGACTGGCAACAGCCTCCCCGCCGTCTTCTCCATCATCGTCCTTGCCGGCCAGATAGGCCGCCGACAGATCGCGGTAGTAGCGCGAGTTGAACGCAATGATGGTGACGATGAGGCCGATGACGCCGGCCACGGTGAAGACCAGCGCCATCCCCCGGTCCGGACCCGTCCCAAACCAGTTGCCGATGGCATCGGCACCGGCCCCATCTGTCATGAACGGAATGACCACGAATTGGGTCAGCGGCCCGATCATGAAGGCCGTTAGCGGCGAGGCCGATTGTTCCACCGACTGGGCGAAGCCGAAAACCCGCCCCTGCCGCTCAAGGGGCACGACTTTCTGCAAGGTCGTGTGTTCCGCCGCCTCCGCATAGGGTCCCAGGAACATCCACACAAAGCACCCAGCCACCAGCAGCCAGTACGAGGACTGGATGGTGAAGACACAGCAAACGGACCAGGTGATGACGTTGACCATGAGCAACGTGCGCAATGGGTTCTTGCCCAGCCCCGTCTTCGAGATGACGATGCCGCTGATGATGAACGCCATTGAGAGCACGCCGAAGGTCAGGCCCCAGATTTCAACCGGCACCAGCGACAGGCCATAGGCGTCGAGCAGCGCCATGAAGATGCCGCCCAGGAAATTGTTGAAGCAGGCAAAAAAGATCAGCGCAAACAGTCCCGGCACCGCCCCGATCACCCGTATCGTCCCGGCGACATCGACCCGCTTGGGCTCAGCGGGCGCATCGGAAGTGGGTTCCACCCGGCCCTCGTCCACCCGGACGAAGATCATGTGCACGAGCACCAAAACCGTAGCCGCCAGGGCAAAGATCATCACCCCCAGCATCCCCGTATAGGCAACCATGAACCCGGAGATCACCGACGTGGTAAGAAAGCCGATGCCCGAAACCATTCCGACGAGCCCGTTCGCCTTGTCCCGGCGGTCTTCGGGAATGAGGATGGTCACCAGCGTCGGCAAGGCAATCGAGCGGATATTGCCCACGATCACCCCCAGCATGACGATGAGGATGAAGGACCAAAGATAGGGACCATAGGGATTGGTAAAGGCACCCTCCGGCTCCATCACCACCATCGCGAGGCCGACCAGATAGAGCAGGCCTGATACCAGGCTCGATCCGATCATGGCCAGCCTTTTGGGGTTATGGTCGACGATGGCGCCGAACCAGATGCCAAAGGCGGCGGTAAAAACCAGGTAGATGCCGGCAATCATGCCGGTCGCAAACACCGACTGGGTCTCGATAAAAACCCAGAATGTGACCGCGAACCAGACGGTGAAATTGGTGACGTTGGCAACGAGGTTGTTTGCAAGGATTAAATGAAACGGGGTCATGGCGGCTGTCCAAATCTGTTGGCCGGCGGCGAGACTAGGCGCACCGGTCCGGTTGCTCAATCACTATCGTGGGGACCGGCGACAATCTCTGTCAGGGTCCGCGCATGAGCGACGACCGGGCATGCCAAACTTCGACATGGTCAATTGGGACGCCCGCCATGGACTCCATCCATTTGCGCTACGGCCTGTTTACCATCTCTCAACCATAAGCGCGCAGGCTCTGCCTGCCTGCCACCAATGGAGTGCTGACATGCAAGAGGATATCCAGAAGCGCGCCTATGCCCTGTGGGAGGCCGATGGCCGCCCCGAAGGACTGGACCAGACCTATTGGTTCAGGGCCGTAAGCGAGATCGCGGCCGAAGCGGCCAAGTCCATCAAGCCACCGCGCAAGCGCGCGCCGCGCGTCAAGAAGGCCGCCTAACGCTACTCGTGGCGCTGGCCGCGCCTACCACATGCGCGGCCAGTAGAGATCATTGCTGTAGTCACCGGGAATGGGCGAAAGTCGCGCCAGCGCATCCGCGGCCAGATCGATCTGCCGGCACAATTGCACGACATGCTCTGGCACGGGTCGGTCGGTCACATATTGGCGCAATTGCCATTCATCGAGATGGAGCAGGTCTTTGCGCCGTCGGGCCTCCTGCTCGACAGCTTCGGTGTCGACCACAGGACCAGTGCCGCTCCTATGGGCGGATGGCTCGCTCCACTCGCGCGTATCGTTGAGAACAGCAAATCGCATTTCTTGCGTTTCCAATGGCTTGCAGCGTCCTGCTGCAGCCTGACATCAATCTGTCATACAACTGGTTACGGAACTGAAAATGCCCTTGGCCGTCCCGCCGGTCATGATAGGATTGTGCCAATGTCGATCCTCTACCTCATGGCCGCCGCGGCCGAATACGGCCCCAGTCTGCAAGCCCGCATTCAGCCGGTGATGATCGGCGTGGGGCCGGTAGAGTCCGCCGTCAACACAACGCGCGCGCTCGCCGCACGGCAATCCAGCCTGCCCCGGCTCGTGGTCTCTTTGGGCTCAGCCGGGTCGCCCTCGCTTGAGCAATGCGAAGTTTATCAGGCCGTTTCGGTCAGCTACCGGGACATGGATGCCTCGCCCCTGGGCTTTCCCCGCGGGATCACACCCTTTCTCGATCTGCCCGCGACCCTGCCCCTTGAGCCGCTGGTGCCCGGCATGACGCCGGCCAGTCTTTCTACGGGTGCCAATATCGTTTCCGGAGCCGACTATGACGCCATTTCTGAAGACATGGTCGATATGGAAACCTTCGCGGTCCTGCGCGCCTGCCAGGCTTTCGGCGTGCCCCTGCTGGCCCTTCGCGGCATTTCCGACGGCAAGGCGGAGCTCAGCCACATGGTTGACTGGACACAATATCTGCACATCATCGACGAGAAGCTCGCCGCCGCAGTCGAACGTATCGAGGCCCACTACGAGATCGTCGCCTGACGCTACTTGCGGCCCTGCTTCTTGTCGCGGCGCGAGCGCTGCCAGCGGGTCCACATCCGGCTGCCACGCAAGACAGCCGCGTTGACGGGCCCCTGCAGGAAGATCAGGTCAAGCGCCAGCAACAGCAGGCCCAGCGGCAGCATCCAGATGCCCAGCACGGGCAGGAAACTGAAGATGCCGCCCAGCACCAGCAGGATGCCCAGCGGGATGCGCACCCATCGGGCTTCGGGCCGCCGAACGCGCGCCAGCCAGCCGGCTGCCAGGCCGGGAACACTCCGCTCCAGCCTGTCGAAGAGGCGGTTCAAGCGATCGCCGCTCTTGCTCATTCACGTCCCTCCATCCTGACTAAGATGGCAATCGCTTCAGGCAGATCAAGGGCGCGGAACTGCCAAGGCCAATAGTACGTTGACCGGCAAAGATGGAGATACCCATGTCCCTCGATACTATTCTCACCCAGCTTGGCCTGCAGCGTCCCCAACCCAGTAACCTGGAAGCGCAACTGGACGCCATGCGTCGCGACGTCCGCCGCATTGGCAGGGTTTTGTCTCGGCAGGCCGCTCACCATGCCGATGACTGGGCCGACAATGTGGGTGAACTGGGCCGCGAAGCAGTCCGCCACGGCGCCCATCTGGCCGAAATTGCCAGCACGCAGGCGTGGCGCGGAGCCCGGCAATTACGCCGTGACCCGCTCCCGGCGCTCGCCATTATTGGCACCGGGCTTCTCCTCGCCCGCCTGCTCCAACGCCGTTAAGCTTCTATTTACCGTTCTGCTCAGGCCTTCCTTAAGCCTGCGCGCGCATTTTCGGGCCAAGCGACACTTTCGCCACAGCCCGGAGCCTTCGCCATGCGCGCCCAATCATCATTGTTCCTGCGCCTTGGAGCCCTCGTCATCGTCGCGTCCGGCTTGAGCGGGTGCAGCTTCATGGGCCTGAACTTCGCCATGAATCAGATGAGCGAAAAGGAATGCATGATGCGCGCCATGTATTTCGAGTCCAATCGCTCCAGCGCCGAAGGCATGCTTGCTGTCGGCACCGTCGTGATGAATCGGTACAAGGATCCGCGCTATCCGAAGACCGTCTGCGGCGTGGTCGGGCAGAAGAACCAGTTCGCCCAGGGTGTGCTGTCGCGTCCCATGACCGACAGCGGCGCCGTCCTCGCCTCACAGGTCGCCGATCAGGTCCTGGCAGGTGCCCGTCATCCGGGTGTGCAGGATGCCCAGCATTTCCACACTGCTGGCCTGCGCTTTCCCTATAACAACATGTTCTACGTGCTCGAAGCGGGCGGCAACGAGTTCTACGAAAAGCGCGATCCACGCAGCGGACGACTTCTCTAGAACCTAGAACTCGCCGCCGATATCAAATCCACCCCAATCGTCGCCGCCGCCATCATCCAGGCCCTCGTCGGCCGGCGGTTCTTCGGGCGCGCTCGGGGTCTGCTCGGTCGCGGCAGCGGGTCCGGCGAACATGCCGGCAATTGCAGACCCCAGCAACAGACCACCGGTCACACCCAATGCCGTTTGCGCCGCGCCGGCGAGGAACCCGCCACCGGCCGGACTATCCCAGGGTCCATGACGCCGTTGCGGTTCACGCTGGGGCGGGTCGTCACCAAAAATGCTGCCCAGGAAGCCGCGGCTACGACCAGCCTGTCCTTCCAGCTCCGCCAGCCTGGCCTGCTGCTCGCGCAGCGCCGCCTCCTGCACGATAATGGTCTGCGCCATATAGTAGGCGGCAGCCGGATTCCGACTGAGCTTCTGGCGGATCAGCGCTTCGGCCTCAACATCGCGCGGACCGCTATTGCGCTCGACGCGTTCCAGTCGGTCGAAAAGATCCTCGATCGCGCGTTCGTCTTCGTATCTAAGCATGGCCTTCTCCCAGTGTCTCTGGGCAAGACATGGGGACGCACACACTGCCAAACAAGATTCACCGTCGCGTCTGCCGCAACACGTAGCCGATGACGATGGCGATGGCATCGTAAAGCTCGAGCGGAATAGTGTCGTCCAGCTCAACCCCGCTCAACGCCTCGGCAAGGACCGGATTGGTCTCGATGACCACGCCATTTTCCTGCGCCAGGGCAACGATCTTCTCTGCCACCAGCCCCCTGCCCTTGGCGACGACCCGCGGCGCCTCCTTGGAACCTTTCTCGTAATGCAGCGCTACGGCCAGCGCCCGCTCGCGGATTTCCTCATCACTCATCGCGTCGCATCCACAACATGGCCGACACTTGAAACTGGCTGCGGGGGGGCCGGAACGGGCGCCCCGGCCCGCACCACAATGGCGCCAGCGACCAGCCCCGCGTCGCCCAGTTCTTCGCGCAAACCATCCACTGCCGCGGCCAGCGACCGGGCCGTATCCTCGTGCTCGGCCCAGAGCAGCACGCCCGTATTTTTGGCCCGGAGCGAAATCTGTGCACCCACCTCGCCACGATCGGCCAGGTTGATGGCGAACCGCACCTGCCAACTCCGTTCCTCGCTCCGCTCCGTCTCCTGCTCGGCATCGCGCTGAATCTGCAAGTGCAACACCTGCTGCTGGCCACCCACGATAACCGGCAGATCCATGCTCCATTGCGCGTCCTGGCGGTTCGCAGAGCCGTCCGGCAGGGAGGCATTCTGGTGCAGCCGCAACCTCGACAGGGCGGCATCGGTGCGCTCGGTCAGCAGCTTGCCCAGTTCCTGAGGGTCGTCCGGCAGGCCGGGTGGTGCTCCGTCACCGGCCCTTGCCCGCGGTACATGGCCACGAATGGGCGGGGCCAGTCCCGAAACCTGCGCGATGGGGGCCTGGTCGCCAAGCCAGGTCCCAAGGGTCTGGCGCAGGGAGAGCAGCGCGCTCTTGAGGTCGCCTGAGGCTATCTGTCCCTGTCCCGAAGCCACCAGGGCCTCCTGAAACACTCCGGACAATTGAACGGCGGACTTGATCCCCGCACCTGTCAGCTTGACCCCATCGAGCGGCAAGCGTGCCGCAAGCACCTGCTGGGCCGCCTTGGCGACCGGCTCGGGCAGCGCAACTTTGCCAGCAATGGCGGTCAGGGCGGTGGTCAACCCCACAATACTATCCTGCCGCGGCAACGACTGCTGCACCATCTGGGCAATCGCTGCCTGCGGCGTCGCGGCAGGCAGGGGCGATGCGGGCATGGCGGCGGCGCCTCCTGATTGTGGCGTCACGCCGACCGCACTGGGCAGTTGCCCGTTGGGCGACGGCGCATGCTGGCCGACCATTTTTCCGGCCGCCATCTGCGCAACCGGTGGCAGACCCGACGCCGCGGACCCGGTAATCGCCGTGACCTGAGGGGCCGAGACAGCTGGAGCCGCCCCTGCCGGAGCCGCCACGGCATAGGGAATATCGGCCCGAATGGGAGCCGCTCCCGCAGCGGCAGGTGGCAGAGGCGCGAGGCCGGCGCCGCCCGCAGCAAGGGGCGGCGCGGAATTTTGAACAGCGGAAACATTCGCAGCCGTCAACCCATTTGGATTGCTCGCGACCGACCCCTGGAGCGTGGCAACGCCCGCTGCAGGTGCCACTGGACTGGCCGGAGCCGGCGACACCGCCGTAGCCACGACACCGCCGGGACCCGCGGCACCGGTTTGGGCGGCCGCTACGCTTGGCGGGGATACTGAAACAGGTGTGGCCGTCGCGGTCTGTGGGGTCACGGGCACGGTCGGCGCACCATAGGCCGGCGCAGGTCTTGGTGTGGAGACGCCCGTCGAGCCGGCCGCCGCTGGTGGAACCGCGCTGGCCTGGGCGCCCGGCGCCAAGGAGCTTGCAGCGGAAGCTACAGGCGCCCCGCTCGAAGAAGTCGGAGGCGGCGACGGGCTGGCCAGCGCGGCGGCCGACAATTGCACCGATGTTGCGGGAGACGACACTACGCCTGGCGCGACGGGGGTTGCACCCGGCGTCGCGGGAGGTCGGACTGCAACAATCGCCAATCGCAATTGTCCATCCGATTGCTGGACGGACAGCGTCAGTGTCGAACCGACCACCTGCCCCTGCGGAAGCGCCAGATTGAACGTCTGCCGTCCGATTTGCACCTGCGACAAACCATTCCCGGACTGGCTGAGAATTCGCGCCTCGACCGTTTGCCCAGCCGCTTGCGCCAATGCGCGCAGGTTGGCGCTGGCCTGGGCCAGCGAAATGGGCGGAAGCTGGGACGATATGCTCATCGGCCGGGCGACTCCAGCCACCTCATGTGGCCGGCAGCGAGTTTAACGCAAGCGTCCCGCAACGCTACCCCGATCCGTCAAAGAGTGTTGCCGTCTATTGCGGACGAATGTCGGTATAGTCCTTGGTCATGGGCTTGCCCTTGAAGGTCACCCAGAAGAAGTTGAGCGTATAGGTGCCCGCTGTACGGAAGACCCCCTCCTTTTCGAGGCGCCGGCCCGATGTCTTCATCTTGAGCCCAAAGGTCCACTTGACCCCGCCGACCTTGGAAAGACGCACGGCAACGTCCGTATCTTCACCGAAGAACTCGATGCTCCGGTCATAGCCACCCACGGCCGCCCAGGCCGCGCGTTTGAACACGAAATTGCCGCCCTGCACCACCGAACCTACACGCAGCACAAAGCGATTGAGCAGGTAAATGAGATAGGTCAGGCCATAGAACATGCCAATCAGCATGCGGTTGTGCCATGCCATGTCATAATAGACATAGGGCCCGCTGAGGCAAACGAGCTTGTCGTCCTTGCCAAATTCGCTCAGCACCGTGTCGAGCCAGCCTTCCGGCACGATTGTGTCGCTGTCGATATTAGCCACAAGCTCATAGCCTTCGCTGGCGGCAAAACCCGCGTCGCGTGCATTGACCAGGCCCTTCTTGGGCTCGTCGACTACCTTCACCCCGGCAAAGCTGCGGGCAATTTCCCCGGTCCGGTCAGTGGAGGCGTTGTTGACGACGATGACGTCGGCATCCGCGCCCGAGCGCTTGATTTCCGCCAGCACTGACTCCAGGCATTTACCGATCAGCGCCTCTTCATTATAGGCGGGAATGACGAAGGCCAGCTTCATGGGGTCCCCTTGCCGGCCTATGCCGGTATTCTTGCTTGTGCTGCACATAGCGTGCCTTGCCCCCTGCGGCAACCATTGGCCCGCACGCACGTCCGACGCCCTGCCCTTTCCGCTGCTGCCAAGTCTCTGCTAGTATGCCACCGCCCAGGATTCATTCATCTCTGGTTCAGCGCAAATGTTGGAAGACGTTCCTATGATGAAACGTTCTGTATCTGCCGCACTTGCTTCGCTGTTCTTGACCGCTTCTGCGTTTGCCGTGGGAGAGGGAACTGCCGTCGGCGTCAACCCGGACGCATTGGCTAGGGCGGGCAGTGCTGATCGCCTCCTGGTCGTGGGTGCAGATGTGTCGGTGGGCGAGAAGATCGTCACCGGACCGAGCGGCAATGTGCAACTGCTGTTCAAGGACCAGACCCGTCTCGTCGTCGGACCGCGCAGCACGCTCGAAATCGAGACCTATCTGCTCAATGGCCCGGGCGCGGACAAATTCGTCGTCAACGCCCTGGCGGGGACATTCCGCTTCATTTCCGGCAACAGCGCCAAGTCGGCCTATTCGATTAACACGCCCACTGCCTCGATTGCCGTGCGTGGCACCAAGTTCGATCTCACGGTCCGCCCTGGACAAAGCGAAGTCATGCTCTTTGAAGGCGCACTGACCCTTTGCCAGGACGGCACGTGCGTCGACCTGGAAAAGCGCTGCGATATTGGTGCCTTGGGCGGCCCGCTCTATGGCGCATTCGGCTGGGAAGATGAAGAGCGCTTGAAGCTCGTAGGCAACTTTCCGCTGAGCAGCATCCAGTCGGCTTTCGAGCGTCCATTTCGCGTGTCCGGCGCGCAGGCCTGCCTGGGCACGTCCCCTGACGGCCCGCCCGCCTCCATCGTCACCGCGCCGCCTTCGGATTCTGTGGACAACAAGAACAACATTCGGAACTGAGCACCGACGTTCACCAGGTGCTGACACCGGCAGGGTGCCTGCGTTAGCCGATGAAGTCGCGCTTGCCCAGCGGTACCCCATTGTGACGCAGGATCGCGTAGGTCGTTGTCACATGGAAGAAGAAGTTCGGCAGGGCCCGCTGCGTCAGATAGTCGATGCCGCGCGATGTCACCTCTTCGCCGTTGATCTTGAGCGTGACCATACGGTCCGCGCCATCCGCGAGCTGATCCGGCGTGGTCGCCTCCAGTAACGAAAGGGCCTTGCCGATACGCACGCGCAGCTCGGCAAAGGTCCTTTCCTCGTCCGGCCAGGACGGGATCGGCTGGCCCGAAAGCCGGCTGACGCAGCCCTTGACGTGATCGGTGGCAATCATGATCTGCCCGCGTAGCGGGATCATGTCGGGCGCCAGACGATCATTGACCAATGCGTCGGTGCTGTACTTGCGCGCAGCAGCGTCGGCCTCGGCCTTGTCGAGCCAGGCCAGCAGATTGCTGAGCATGCGCGTGAACACCGGCACCGTCATGTCATAAATTGAAACGCTCACCATGGGGCTCCCTTGATTGGCGGACACAAATAGTCCTTGCTGGGCACCCTTGGACGACTCGAAGTGGCACCGGACTATGGCGCGAAACCGTATTGTATCGTCCACCGACGATAAAGAGGCAGAGCGCGGCTTCAGGCGCCTGCGGTCCACGCTCCGCCTGCTCTATCACGGCCAGTCACCCAACGCCCTGCGTTTCCAGACCATCATCCTGATCGTCGACCTGGCCATCATCGCCTTCTTCATCGCAACGCCCCTCTTGCGCGAGAGCGAGACCTTCCTGTGGATCGACTATTCCATCGCCGCGCTGCTTGCCCTGGATCTGGCTGCCCGCGGCCTGGCGTCGACGCAACCGCTACGCTGGCTGCGGCAGCTTCCGGTCATCGTCGACATCTTCATCTTGATTACGCTTCTGGCACCCACCTGGCTCTTCAACCTGGGCTTCCTTCGTATCCTGCGCCTCTGGACGCTGACCCGCTCCAGCATGATCTGGCGCCCGCTGGAAAAGCGCGGCCTCGGCGACTATCGCGAAACCGTGCAGGCGGTGATCAACCTGCTGGTCTTCCTTTTCGTGGTCACCGGTTTCGTCTACACCGCCTTCGCCAACCGGGGATCCGGCATAGCCGGCTATGTCGACGCGCTCTACTTCACCGTCACCACCATGACCACGACCGGGTTTGGCGACATCGTCCTGCCCGGCACCTTCGGCAAGCTTGTCTCGATCGTCATCATGATCATCGGCATCTCGCTCTTCGTCCGGCTGGCGCAACTGATCTTCCGTCCGGCCAAAGTGACATTTCCCTGCCCGCAATGCGGCCTCACCCGTCATGAGCCCGATGCCGTGCATTGCAAGTCCTGCGGTCACCTCCTGAACATCCCGGACGAGGGTCTGGGCTGACGGCCCGGCCGCTTCCCGCAAGAACTTGGCCCGGCGCTAGCTGGCCCCTGACCTGCTGGGCTGGCGGACCACTGGAAGCCGCACCCTGAAGCAGGCGCCCGGCAGGGGTCCCGGCACCAGTTCCAGCGACCCGTTCATCCGGGCGATGATCTGCCGGCTGATGGCCAAGCCCAGCCCCGCCCCGCCCTGATCCCCGCCGCCTTCCACGCCGCGCCAGAACTTCTCGAATATCAGCTTGCGATTGGCCTTGGAAATTCCCGGCCCATTATCGGCGACCTCCACCACGAAATGCCCGCCCTTGACGGTCGAGGTGATCTGCACGACCGGATCGTCGGTGTCGTTGTATTTGACCGCGTTGGAGATGAGGTTGATGAACACCTGGCAGAGCCGATCACTGTCGCCCTCCACCATGGTGGCGAGTGCCCGCTGCCCGAACGCCACCCGCATACCCTTCTGGCGCAACAAGGCATCGCAGACAGCCACCGCCCGGTCTAGCGCGCCCTCGGCATCCACAGGCACATTCTGCCAGTTGCGTTCGCCCCGCTCGAGCGCGCTCAGATCGAGGATTTCGTCGAGCAGCTTGGTGAGCCGCAGGCTTTCCTGGTGAATTGTCGAGATGAAGCGCTGCTTCTGCTTGTCATTGAGATCGCCCGGTTCGAGCAGGATCTCTGAAAACGAGCGGATTGAGGTCATCGGTGTGCGCACTTCGTGGCTCACCTGGCTGAGAAACTCATCCTTCTGGCTATCAAGCTCCCGCAACTGCGCATTGGCATCCTCGAGCTTTCGCGCCGTTAACCTGAGCTCGGCGGAGGTCTTCTCCAGTTGCTGGGAATACTCGATGACCTGCTGGGTCTCGTCAGCCATCTGCATCATCTCTTCGAGCGACACATCTCCGCCAGCCACCACTTTGGAGAGCATCACATGCGCCGAAGCCGCGCCGATGGAGCCCGCAAGCTCCCGCTCCAGCCGGGCAATAAACTCCGATGTCGGCTCAAGCAGCGCCGGATCGACGCCGCGTTCCCGCGCTGCTGCTTCGAACAAAGCCGCGGCCCGCTTCTCACCCAGGACGCGTTCCGCCACGAAGAACAGGTCGTTGGCCGTCGCCGACCCGCGTACGAAATTGGCCTGCGGCGGTCCACGTCGGCGGAACACGTCGACGAAAGCCGTCGCCTGTATGCGCTCGAGCGCCGACGGATTGGTCAGGAGCGACCCGATCGTCAGGATGACGACATTGATGGAGAGACTCCAGAATGCCGCATGGGTCAGCGGGTCCCAGCCTTCCAGACCAAACATGGCCTCTGGCCGCAGCCAACCAATGCCCCAGGGCCCCACCTGCAGCAGGCTGGCAACGGCCTCTGACACGGACTCGAACGAGGGCAGGAAGCAGCACCAGGCCCAGATCACGAACCCCGCCAGGATGGCTGCTGTTACCGCCTTGAGTGAAGCGTCCCGCCAGAAGATGGCAGCCAGCAGGGCGGGAAAGAACTGCGCGATGGCCGTGAACGAGATAAGGCCGATGGGGGCCAGCGCATCGGAATCGCGCGTGAAGAAGAAATAAAAGAAGCCCAGCGAAAGGATGAGAACGATCGAATAGCGTCGCGCCACCAGCAGCACCCGGCTGACGCCCTGCCCGTCCACCGATATCTCACTGGTGCTGAACCGCAGCACGAGCGGCATGATGATGTGGTTCGAGACCATGATCGACAGCGCAATCGACTCGAGGATGATCATCGAGGTTGCCGACGAGAACCCGCCAATGAACGCAAAGAGCGCCAGCCCGTTCTGGCCAGCAGCCAAAGGCAGCGTGAGCGCAAACATGTCCGGATTGGCATCGGCCGGCATCACGGTGAGCCCATAGACTGCAATGGGCAGGATGAAGATGCTCATCAGCATCATGTAGGCCGGAAAGGCCCAGCCGGCGACGCGCAGGTGGTTCTCGTCCGAATTCTCGACCACTGTCACCTGGAACTGGCGCGGCAGGCAGACAATCGCAGCTATAGAAAGCACCAGTGTCGTGATCCAGCGGCTGTCGAAGGACATGGACGTATCCATGACAATGCCCATCTCGCTGGCACGGGCAAAAATTGCGTCGAAGCCGCCCCCGATATAGACGACGAACACGCCCACTGCCACCAGGGCGGCCAGCTTGACCATGGCTTCGAAGGCAATGGCCGCCACGACGCCATGATGCTGCTCCTTGGCATCCACGTGCCGGGTGCCGAACAGGATGGTGAAAAGCGCCATGGCCGCAGCGACGCCCAGGGCCAGGCCGACATCATCGATGCCCTTGAGACTGCCGCGCCCGAACTCGGATGATCCGGCAACCGCCTGGATGGACGACGTCACCGCCTTGAGCTGCAACGCAATATAGGGCGCTATGCCGACCACCGCGATGCAAGTCACCAACACGCCCAGCCGGCTGGACTTGCCGAAGCGCGACGAGAGCAGGTCGGCCACGGACGTGATGCGGTGCAGGTGACTGATCCGGACCAGGCGGCGCAACAGGAAATACCAGCCTACGAAGACCAGCGTCGGACCTAGGTAAATCGTGAGGAATTCCAAGCCACTGCGCGCAGCATTTCCCACGGCGCCATAGAACGTCCAACTGGTGCAATAGACCGATATCGAGAGCGTATAGACCGCCGGTGAATGCAGCCAGGATTGCTTGTTGCGCCGCGCCTGACGATCGCCGACATAGGCCAGGACGAACAGCAGCCCGACATAGACGATGGACGTGGCGATAACGAAATCGGCGGACAGCATCAGCTTTCGCCTTCGTCCTGCGTGTCCACGTGGTCCGGCGGCAGGTGCCGGGTCAGCACCACGGTGCCCAGTATCAGCGCCAGCCAGACCCCGAAGAGATAGACCACGATCTGTGGAATGCCAGCCAAGGGTATATCGTGATTGAACAATTGCACCAGCGGGGGCACTAGCAGCAGGAACCCCGCCACTGTCAGTACCAGCATACCGCCGACAACCCTACGTCTCTCCGCCATCTTCGCCCAGCAGCTGCCGCACGGCACCTACGACCTCGGAGTTTGAATAGGGTTTGGTGACGAACCCGTCCGCACCTAGTTGCTCGGCGATACGCCTGTCCTGCTGCTGCCCCTTGGCGGTGAGGATCAGGACAGGCAGCGTCCTGGTCTCCCCGTCGGCCCGCAATTGCTTGAGCACGTCAAACCCGCTGCGCTTGGGCAGCATGACATCAAGCACAAGTACACGCGGCCGGTTGCGTCGCACCCTTTCGAGCACGGCCTCGCCGTCGGTCACCGAGTCGATGCTCCAGCCCGCCCGCCGCAGGATGAAATCCAGCGACTCCAGAATACTCGGCTCATCTTCGGCGATCAGAACATCGACAGCCAAATTTCCCCCCTGATGTCCTCGGTCTCCCCACCGCGGATGGTCACCCTAGAGCGTTTCAAGCAAGACTGGCAACGGTTTTGGGACTCGGTCACGCCACAAGCAAAAGCGAAGTATCAGCCGCGCTCGCCAAATGCAGGACCATCGGGCACCAGCGCCGACCGCACATCCGGGCTGCCAGGCCCCGGCGCCAGCGGGTCTTCCTGCCGGCTCGCGCAGTCCGAACGCGTACAGAGCCGGCAGGTGGGGCCGACCCGCACGTCTGCGCCCGTATCGGCCAGATTCAGCCCCTGCGCATAAACGATTTTGTCGGCATGAAGCACGTTGCAGGCCAGCATGACCGACGCCATGACCGGCGGTTCCTGAAAGGCCGCAGCCCGACGCTGTACGGTCCGGGCGACGAACAGGTAGCGTGACCCGTCCGAGAACCGGACGACCTGCCGGACCGGCATGTCCGGCGTGCGAAAGGCCCCATATATGGCCCACAGCGGGCAGGCATGCCCCGAATAGGGGAGGAGCAGTCCCGGCAGCGGAAAGTGTTTGGTCAGGCGCCCGGCCGGGTCCGAGCGCAGGAAGCCGAATGGCACGCCTTCTTCCCCCGGTCGCCGCATCGACACCAGCCGGTGCGCCACTTGCTCATAGCTGGCGTTATAGCTTTGCCGCAGCCGGTCGATATCATAGGCCTCCGCCTCCGCCTCCTCCAGAAACCGGGCATAAGGGAATACCAGCGCACCCGCTAGGTAGGAGCCCAGCGCCCGTCGGGCCAGGCGACGCGCAGTCGGCGACGACAACGCCGCCTTGTCCAGTTCGGCCTCGATCGCAACGCCCCCTGCCAACTCGCCATAGAGGCGAGCCAACTGGAACTGCCGGGTGGCCAAGGTTGTCGCGCCTTGCAGCCACATGGTCGATATGTCCGGAAAGTACCGATACTGACCTGGGAAATCGGTCGGCCCGCTCGGCGGCACACCGCCGATGACGGTCTTCACCCCGTGCCTTCTCTCGAGCGCATCGGTCAGCGTCCTGACACTAAAGGGACCATCAGCCTCGATAACCGGACGCAACCGCTCCGCGGCGGCTTCCAACTCGGGGAAATAGTTGGACTGCGCAACGAGCAGATCATCGATCTCGCGCGCCGGAGAAATGCTGCGGCGGCTGGCGCTGGCATTCTCAAAGTGGCCGATGAGGTTGCGCGCCACGGCGCCCAGGTTACGGGTTTCTCGCCCGATGGAGCCGACGAAACGCTGCCGCTCACCCTCTGCAAGGTCCGCCACCTCTTCCAGGATTTCCGCACTGGATCGCACCGCTGTGACACCTGACAGCACCTGGTGAAGCAACTGCCCGAGCAAAGGGTCCGAGCGCAGCCGGTCGGCATAGGCATCGGCACTGGCAAGGGCATCCGAATAGGCCCGGTGCAGGCGGGCCATGGCGGTCGCACTGGCCGGATACTGAGCCACCAACTGTCGCCGCTCATCGGCCTGGAACGGCAGCGACTCGATCATGGGATCGGCATAGGCCTCTTCAAGTTCCTGCAGCAGTTTCTGCTCGGCCTGCCCGGTCAGGTCGTCGATGCTGATGTCCAGATGCAGCGCCACGCGCTGCAACAGCGTCCCACCGACATCGCGCTTGTTGTTCTCGATGAGGTTGAGATAGCTCGGCGATATTCCAACCAGGCGCGCCAGCGCCGCTTGGGAAATCTTTAGGGATTTCCGCCGGTTGCTAATCCGGAATCCGATTGGCGCGCGCATTGCTCACCCTCCCTGAGGAAACCCCGTGTCAACAAATTGACTACCGTCACTCCTATTCAGATCAACAATTTACAAATTTTTCCATGAATTACAATGACCTATTGCGATCATTTTCAAATGTGTCGAATACTTGTCGGGCGGTGAGCGGTCGGCAATGCATCGGTCGCCCCGCGCCACAAGGAGGAGATCGATGACACTTTTGACGCGCGGGCTGACCCGCCGCAAAGTTATTCAAACCGGCATGGCCGGCATTATCGGCTCGGGCGTTGCGCCCATGATGTTCACCAAGGGGGCCTGGGCCCAGGAATTTTGCAACAATCCGACCGGTGACACCGTCACCCTCGGCCTCAACCTGCCCCTGACCGGCGCCTATGCCGAAGAAGGTGCGGATGAACAGAAAGCCTACGAACTGGCCATTGCCCACCTCAATGGCGAAGGCGACGGGGGCCTCATCAGCGTCCTCAGCCCATCCGCGCTCACGGGCAACGGCATTCTGGGCAAGAAGGTCGGCTACGTGACTTCCGACAGCCAGACCAAATCCGACGTTGCCCGTGCCGGCGCCACTCGCATGATCGAGCGCGATGGCGCCATCATGATCACCGGCGGTTCGTCCTCAGGTGAAGCCGTCGCAGTGCAGGGCCTCTGCCAGGAGATGGGCGTCATCTTCATGGCGGGTCTTACCCACTCCAACGACACCACCGGCAAGGACAAGCGCCGCTACGGTTTCCGGCACTTCTTCAACGCCTATCAGTCCGGCGTCGCCCTCGGCCCGGTCCTCGGCCAGCAATACGGCACCGACCGCCGCGCCTACCACCTGACGGCCGACTACACTTGGGGCTGGACCCAGGAGGAATCGATCAAGGCTGCTACCGAGGCCCTCGGCTGGCAGACCGTCGAAACCGTTCGCACCCCACTCGGTGCCGGCGACTTTTCGCAGTTCCTGACCCCGGTCCTCAATTCTGGTGCAGACGTTCTGATCCTCAACCACTACGGCAACGACATGGTGAACTCCCTGACCCAGGCGGTCCAGTTCGGCATGCGTGACCGTCAGGCAAACGGCAAGGACTTCCAGATCGTGGTGCCGCTGTTCTCCGAACTGATGGCCAAGGGTGCCGGCGAGAACATCAAGGGCATTTACGGCACGTCAAACTGGCACTGGAACCTGCAAGACCCAGGCTCGATCGCCTTCACCAAGTCGTTCGGCGCCGCCTATGGTTCGCCGCCATCGCAGGCCGCGCACACCTGCTACGTCCAGACCCTGCTCTATGCCGATGCCGTAGAACGCGCCGGCACCTTCTATCCGCCTGAAGTCATCAAGGCACTGGAAGGCCATGAGTTCGATGGCATGGGCAATGGTCGCACCGTTTACCGTGCTGAAGACCATCAGTGCATGAAATCTGTGCTCGTGGTGCAGGGCAACGATGCTCCGACCAGCGAATACGACGTGCTCAACGTCGTGCAGGAAGTCGATCGCGAGACGGTCAACTATGACCCTGCAATCTTCGGCGGCGAGCTCGGGCCGGCAGAACCGGCACCGGCGTGCGCTTGACGGCCTGAGATCTCGACCCCTCACGGCCAGTCGTCATTGCCAGGTGTGTCCCGGCAGTCCTTGCGGCAACGCTGTGGACCACCGGGCCCCGCCCGGTGGTGACGTTCAAGGAAAGGTCGGCGGCACGCCGCCGATTCACTCCGAGCGGAGCTTCAAATGTTCGAAGTCATCTTCCTGCAATTCCTCAACGGGCTCGATAAAGGCGCCGCCTACGCGCTGATCGCCCTTGGCCTCACCTTGGTGTTCGGAACACTGGGGGTCGTGAACTTTGCCCATGGGGCGCTGTTCATGCTTGGCGCCTTCTGCGCCGTCACGTTCCGCCAGTTTCTCACCATGGAAACGGTCACCATCGATCCCACCAAGACGTCGCCCTGGGGCGCGCCGCTCGAAGTGCGCGAGCCTCTGGTACAGGCTTGGTTCGGCGATTTCGGGGCCGTGCTTGTCAACTACTCGGTGCCGGTTTCCATCCTCATCACCATTCCGGTCATGCTTTTGGTCGGCATCGCGCTTGAGCGGGGCATCATCAAGCACTTCTACAAGCGCCCGCACGCCGAACAGATCCTCGTGACCTTCGGCCTCGCCATTGTCGCACAGGAAGTGATCAAGTCGATCTTCGGGCCCAACCCTATTCCGCAGCCCATGCCCACAGACCTGCGCGGCGCCGCCGATATCGGAGCGTGGCTGGGAATGCAGGCCAACGTGATCACCTACCCCCTCTGGCGCCTGATCTATTTCCTGTTCTCGGCCGTGGTCATTGGCGGGGTCTTCGCCTTCCTGCAATTCACCACTTTCGGCATGGTCGTCCGCGCCGGCATGGCTGATCGAGAGACAGTCGGCCTCCTGGGCATCAATATCGACCGCCGCTTCACCATCATGTTCGGCCTGGCCGCCGTCGTCGCCGGCATGGCGGGCGTCATGTACACGCCGCTCCTGCCCCCCAATTACCACCTGGGCATGGACTTCCTCGTCCTCTCCTTCGTGGTGGTTGTGGTCGGCGGTATGGGTTCCCTGCCCGGCGCCGTCGCCGCGGGCTTCCTTCTCGGCATCCTGCAGTCCTTCGCCTCGATGACCCAGATCAAGGCCTTCTTCCCCGGCATCGACCAGATCATCATCTATCTCGTCGCCGTGGTCATCCTACTGGTTCGCCCCCGTGGCCTGATGGGCCGGCGCGGCGTCATGGAGAGCTGACATGACCAATTTCATGTCCCGCAACGACCTCTTTCTCTTCCTCGGCTTCACCATTGTCGTGCTGGCCATGCCGATCTGGCTCGCCCCTTTGGGGGCAGGCTATCCCGATCTGCTGCAGCGTTTCATGATCTTCGGCATCTTCGCCGTCGGCTTTAACATCCTGTTCGGCCTCACCGGCTATCTCAGCTTCGGCCACGCCGCATTCTTCGGTGTCGGCTCTTATGCTGCCGTCTGGTCCTTCAAGTTGCTGACGCTCGACGCCATCCCCGCGATGATCTTCGCCGTCGTGATTTCCGGGCTCTTCGCCTTGGTCATCGGCTTCCTCTCGCTGCGGCGCTCGGGCATCTACTTCTCGATCCTGACCCTGGCCTTCGCACAGATGAGCTACAATCTGGCCTATTCGGTGCTGACGCCCATCACTAATGGTGAGACTGGCCTGCAACTGATCCTTAGCGATCCTCGCGTCCTCGACGCGGCCATGGGACAGACCTTCGTGGGGCAGCCGGTTCCGACCCTGCTCGGCCAGCAGCTAGGCGGCTATGCCGGCTTCTACTTCTGTGCCGGCTTCCTCATCCTGTCCTTCTTTATCGCCCAGCGCATTGCCGGCTCGCCCTTCGGCATGATGCTCAAGTCGATCAAGTCCAATCAGACTCGCATGCAGTTTACCGGTTTCAACACGCGGCCCTATGCGCTCTCGGCCTTCGTCATCTCGGGCATGTATGCCGGTCTCGCCGGTGCCCTGTTGGCCGTAACGGACCCGCTGGCCGGTGCCGAGCGCATGCAGTGGACGGCCTCGGGCGAAGTCGTGCTCATGACCATCCTTGGCGGCGTTGGCACCTTGGTTGGCCCTGTCATCGGTGCCTGGCTCATCAAGTATTTCGAGAACATCCTTTCGGCCCTCAACGACAACATCCTCGCGCGCTTCTGGAGTTTTCTGCCCGAGGGCGTGGCCGATGTGATGGTCAAGATCACCGGCAAGTTCGTCGGCGACGGATGGTTCCTCACCCTCGGCCTGGTCTTCGTGCTGGTGGTGATCTTCCTGCCCGGCGGCATCATGGAGGGTGTGCGGCGCGTCGCCGCCTCGCTTCGCCGCTCCGGTTCGTCCGGCTCCAAATCCGCCCAGACCCAACCCGCTGAGTGAGGACAACCACAATGGCAAACTCCAACGTTGTCCTGCACGTCGCGGACGTACACAAGCGCTTCGGCGGCCTGCATGCTCTGGCCGACATCGACCTTCAGGTCGAGGAAGGCAAGACCCATGCGATCATCGGCCCCAATGGCGCCGGCAAATCGACCCTGCTCAATGTCATCATCGGCAAGCTGGCGCCGACCAGCGGCCAGGTGGTGTTCGACGGCGCCATTTTGACGGGCCGCAACCCTTACCAGATCAACCAGCTCGGCATTGCCCGCGTCTTCCAGACGCCGGAAATCTTTGCTGACCTCTCGGTGTTGCACAACGTCATGATCCCGGCCTTCGCCAAGCGTGACGGTGCCTTCACCCTAAATATGCTGCGTTCGCTCGACAGCGAAACCGCCATCCGGCAGGAAGCCGAACACATGCTCGAGGATGTGGGCATGATCAATCGGCGCGACATGCATGCCGGCAGCCTCAGCCGTGGCGACAAGCGCCGCATGGAACTGGCCATGTGCCTCATCCAGCATCCGCGCCTGCTCCTGCTCGATGAACCCACCGCCGGCATGAGCCGCCACGACACCAATACCACCATCGAACTGCTCAAGAAGATCAAGGAACGCGGCATGACTAAGGTCATCATCGAGCATGATATGCACGTGGTGTTCTCACTTGCCGACAAGATTTCCGTCCTCGCTCAGGGTCGTATCATCGCCGATGGCACCCCCGACGAGGTGCGCGGCAATCCAAAGGTCCAGGAAGCCTATCTCGGGGGAACTCATTGATGAGCGCAGTAGCCATGCAAACCGATGTCGTCGTCGGCGGCCATGCCGCTTCAATCGAAACAACGCGGCCCTTCTTCTCGGTTCGCGACATGCACGCCTACTATGGCGAGAGCTACATTGTGCAGGGCGTGTCGCTCGACATTCGCAAGGGTGAAATCCTGGCCCTGCTGGGTCGCAACGGTGCTGGTAAGACGTCTACCCTGCGCACCATTGCCCGGGTCGACAACCCCCAGATGCGCCATGGCGAAATCTGGCTCGATGGCGAGCCGGTCCACAAGATGAAGAGCTTTGAAGCGGCACGCGCCGGCATCCAGCTCGTGCCCGAGGATCGCCGCATCATCCAGGGCCTCACGGTCGAGGAGAACCTGACCCTCGCCAAGGTAGCCCCCGGCAATGGCTGGAGCCTCGATCAGATCTACGAGAGCTTCCCGCGCCTCGCCGAACGCCGCAAGCAGGAGGGCGTTACCCTCTCTGGCGGCGAACAGCAGATGCTGGCCATCGCCCGGGCTTTGGCGCGCGACCTCAAGCTCCTGCTTCTCGACGAACCCTATGAGGGCCTGGCGCCTGTCATCGTGCATGAAATCGAACGCATCCTGCATTCGATCAAACCGCTTGGCATCACCACGGTCATCGTCGAGCAGAACGCCGTGGCTGCGCTCAAGCTGGCTGATCGCGCCGTCATCCTCGACACCGGCGAAGTGGCCTTCGCGGGCACCGCCAAGGAGGTTTTGGACAACGCCGAACTCCGCCACGAATACCTGGCAATTTAGTCATCGGCCCCTTGGGCCATCCGAGCTACCCTGGGTCCTTTGAAATCAAGGCATGTCGCCGATTTCACCTCTCCCCCTTCAAAGGGCCCAGGGTACGTCCCCTTCCGGCTCCGTCGGCGCTATCGCAATCCCTTCGCCTTCCAGGGCATCCCGCACCTCGCGCGCTAGATCCACGGCGCCCGGCGTATCGCCATGGAGGCAAATCGAGCGCGCGCCTGACTTGAGAACCGTCCCGTCGATTGCCACGATCTCCCCGTCCTTCGCCAAACGCAGGCAGCGCTCGATCACCACTTCCGGGTCGTGGATCACGGCCCCGTCCTCGCTCCGCGGCACGAGCAATCCGTCTGCCATATAGGCCCGGTCGGCATAGGCTTCGCGGATCAGAGGCAGGCCAACAGCTTTTGCCGCCCGTACCTGCTGGCTATTGTCCAGGGCTAGCACCGCCATTGCCGGGTCCATGGCGTGGATCGAGCCGAAGATGCCCACCGCAAAGGCCAGCTCTTCCGCCGTCTGGTTGGCCAGCGCCCCATGCAACTTCACATATTCGAGCGGCACGTCCACCTCGTCGGCAATGTGGCGCACCAGAAAGAGTTGGCTGCGGATTTGCCCCAGCAATTGCTCGAGCGGCATGACCAGCCGGAAGCGGCCAAACCGCTTGGGGTCGTTGTATCCCGGATGCGCCCCCGCCCGCACGCCGCGCGCCTTGCAGATCTTGAGAATCCGCCGGATGGTCGCCGCATCACCCGCATGTCCCCCGCAGGCAATCGACGCGCTGGACACGATGGCCAGCAGATCGTCATCTGTTCTCATCCCCTCGCCCAGATCGGCGTTGAGGTCGATACTGGTCATGATTGGCTGCTCCGCAACAGGCGCTGCGCATGCTCCACGCTTACCGGCGCAAAGGCAACGGGTTCGCCCGGCCGCATTTGCGCAAATCTGTCGAGGTCGGCCGATATGATTGTGCCAATCCGCGGATAGCCGCCTGTGGGCTGATGGTCGCGCATCAGCACGATCGGCGTGCCGTCCCCCAGGATCTGTACATCCCCGGGCAGGATCGGGTCTGACACGAGCGAGAGAATGCTCGCCCCCGAAAGCACCTGCGCCTCATCCGCCAGCCGCACTCCCATGCGATCCATTGTCGGAGTAACCCGAAACGTCCCGGACACGAAGCGCTCCCGCACGGAGGAAGCGAAGCGATCGGCATGAATTCCCCATACGAACCGAATGGGGCCGGCTTGCTTGGGTGATGGCACCTGCCCGTGGGGCTCGCCCTCGACCCCAATCAGTTGCAGCACGTCGCCAGCGACCAACGCGCGCCCATCGAGCCCACCCAGCCGCGCCCGAGTGTTTGTCGAAAGGCTGCCCATGACTTTGGGAAGATCGAGCCGGGGGCCGAAACGCAGGTAGCCGTAATTGCCTGCAGGCCCGGGGGTGATATCGAGCACGTCGCCCGCTTCAGCCTTGCGGCCACCCGGCCAGGGCAGCGGGGCGCCATTAAGGGCAACCGAAAACGTCCCGCCGGCCCAGCCGAGCCGGGTCTTGCCCGCCTCAACTCTTACCGACAGACCGGCGCGGGTGAATTCGATTCCCGCTCCCCCGTCCGCCCCCGCCAGCAGCCCGGCCCGACGATGGCTTTCACTATCCATCGGCCCCGAGGCGCTGATACCATGCACCAGGAAACCTTCGCGGCCTCTGTCCTGGATGGTTGTCAGCGGTCCCGCCCTCACAATCCTCAGCCGGGCGCTCATGGCGCCGCCCGGAAACGGATGAGATCACCTGCCCGTAACAGCGTCGGCGGATCAGTCTCGGGCAGAAAATTGCGAAACTCCGTCCGGCCGATGACATGCCACCCCGTTGGGATTTCCGTCGCCGCGATTGCCGTTTGCCCGGCCGCGAACAGCACGCTGCCTGCGGGCACGCGCGGCCGCACCGTTGTGCGCCTCGGCAGGGTCAGTGCTTCCGGATGAAATCCGCAATAGACAAAGCCGGGCGCGAATCCCGTCGTCAGCACGCGTAGCGGCTTTGCATTATGCATCGACACAAAGGAACCCACTCCCAGCTTCAGCGCTTCAGCAATCTCCGCCAAGTCGGGGCCGTCAAAGTGGACTTCAATGTCATGGATTGTAGGCGGTCCCGGCGCATCGGCATGGCCAAGCCGCAGGCCGATTTCGCCGGCAAGTCGGGCCGGCGCGATCACGGTTGGATCGTATCGCAGCAGCACCGACACCAGGCTGGGTGCAACCTCGATCACTCCAGGAATCGGATCACGAACCAGTTTCGCCCCCAGGCCCAGCGCCGCGCGATTGGCCGCGTCGTCGAGACTGGTGCCGAACCGCACAAGCACGGCCTGATCGCCCAGTGGCACGATATCGGGGCGAAGCAACGCGGCGTTTTTTCTTCCGCTCATGCTGATCGGGTTTCCTCTGCTGTCAGGAACGCAGTCCTTCAGATCGGACCGCGTTCCGTCAAGTCACAGGGCCCCGGAACACATCGGGGGAAAGCCGCTATAAGGCGTAAAGATCAAAGGCTGGAAGTGTTTGCACTCAGTTTGGGTCGCGCCCCTCCTGTTCAACCACCGCTTCGAACAGGGTGCGGGCCTGGCCGGCGCCGATGGCCTCGATGGCCACGGCGGCGATGGCCGCAAACAGTTCCGCGATTTCCTGGGGATCGGTGATTTCGGCGTCGTCTTCGTCGGCGTCGGCGTTGATCAAGGTGAACATGAGTAACGCGCCTCCACACTGAAGCGGGATGCGGAAGTAGGAAGGGTTTCCGCAGAAGCCCGCAACCACAATAGTCTGGAACCAGACTGGCTCCAGACGAGCCTACGACTATCAGTGTGCGTCGATTCCATTACCGCTTGAATAACGGATTATGGCTGGAGAGGAATAGAACGCGACTTGTCGGTCAGGTCAGTCTCGCTTACGCTACGCCCGCTTTCATGAAATCGTCGTACGGAATGGAAACGGCTGATCGCGCAACAGGTTGCGCGCTGCACCACACTCAGTCCGATTCTGTGTCGAGCCCTTCGAGCCAAGCCTCGATATCGTCCAGCGATGCCGAAAACGGCTTGGGCACGTCGCCGTAGACGATCCTGAACGTCTCGTCGTCGCGCACTTGGTGCCCGCCAGCCTGCCCCAGCACCTTGATCTTCTCGGCCGTCAGGATCGTCAGCCCATGCCGCCCGGCCACCCGTTTCATGCGCCGCATGCGCGAAGCGTCAAAATCCTTGCGGCTCATGTAGTCATCCCCTGGGATCGCAACCGCCACCGCAGCCCAGAGGGCGTGGGGTGGCGGGTAGGGAGGGATTCGAACCCCCGGAAGGCTTGCACCTTCGCCGGTTTTCAAGACCGGAGCAATCAACCACTCTGCCACCTACCCGAGACCTGTGCCTTTAGCGGCGCCGGCGGGCGCTGTCCAGCCCCGCCGCCACGCCCCTACGGCAGCAACACCACCGAGCCAGTGGTTTCCCGCGCCTCCAGCGCCCCATGCGCTTCCGCCGCCTCAACCAACGGATAGGTCCGGCCGATCTCGACCCGGATCGCGCCCGAAAGGATCGCGTCGAACAGCGCCTTGGCCCCCTCCAGCAGGCTCTCGCGGTTGGAGAAGTAATGCGTCCCGGTCGGCCGCGTCACGTAGAGAGAGCCTTTGCGAGCCAGGATACCCAAGTCCGGGATGCTGACCACGCCCGAGGCATTGCCGAAGCTGGCGAGAAGGCCACGCGGCCTGAGGCTGTCAAGCGATCCTTCGAATGTGGCCTTGCCGACGCCGTCATAAACCACGTCAACACCCCTGCCCCCCGTGAACTCCTTCACCAGCGTCGGAAAGTCCTCTGCCTTGTAGTCGATGACATGGTGGCAGCCATGGTCGAGTGCGATTTGCACCTTCTCTGGACCGCCCGCCGTACCGATCACAGTTGCACCCAGCGCCCTTGCCCATTGCGTGGCGATCAGCCCGGTGCCACCGGCCGCCGCATGCCAGAGAATGGTTTCCCCCGCCTGCACGGGCCAGGTCTTGAACAGCAGGTAATAGGCCGTCAGCCCCTTGAGCAGCACAGCCGCCGCCGTCTGGTCGTCGATCCCGCCGGGAATGGGCACCAGCTTCTGCACCGGCGCCAACCGCTCTTCGGCATAGGCGCCCGGCGTTCCCTGGTAGCACACCCTGTCGCCGACCCTGACCTCAGTCACGCCCTCACCAACCGCAGTCACCACGCCCGCCGCCTCGTTGCCGGCGACGAATGGCAGTGGAAGCGGGTAAAGGCCGGACCGCTGGTAGGTATCGATGAAGTTGAGGCCCACGGCCGTTTGGCGCAGGCGCACCTGCCCCGGCCCTGGCTCTCCAACAGTCCAATCTTCGACGGACAGCACATCCGGCCCGCCGAAACTGTTGACCGCTACGACCCGCGTCATTTCGGCGCCTTGGGCTTGCGCGGCGCCGATTTCGGACGGGCCTGCGACCGGCTCGCAGCACTGGTACGCGGGCGGGCCTTGGCCGGCGTTGCGGCCGCCTTGGGTTCAACCGCGACACTGGCTGCAGCGCCACTCAACGAGGCAATGGCCGCCGCGGACGACACCGAGCCCGTGTCGCCCGTGAATGGCGTGAACTCTGCCTTGTGCGCCTTGCCACCCGCGGCCTTCAACTTGCGGTTCTTGGCAAAGATATTGACTGCCTCCACCAGCACCGAGAAGGCCATGGCCGAATAGATGTAGCCCTTGGGAATGTGGAACCCGAGACCGTCGGCCACCAGCGTCACGCCGATCAGCAGCAGGAAGGCCAGCGCCAGCATCTTGGTGGTCGGGTGATCCGCCACGAACTTGGCGATCGGACCGGAGGCGAAGAACATTACCGCGACGGCCACCAGCACAGCGGCGATCATTACGATCACTTGGTCGGCCGGAACCATGCCCACGGCCGTGATGATCGAGTCGATGGAAAATACCATGTCGATGACGACGATCTGTACCAGGATCGCCTGCAGGCTGGTCTTGGCCGCTTCGGCCAACCCCACCTCGTGCGGCTCTTCGATGGCCGCATGCATTTCGTGCGTCGCCTTGTAGATCAGGAAGCCGCCACCAGCGATCAGGATAATGTCCTTCCACGAGAAACCATGTCCGAACGCTTCGAAAACCGGGTCCTGCAACTGCACGATCACACTGATCAGCAGCAGCAGAACAATACGGAACACCAGCGCCAGCCCGATACCCAACTTGCGGGCGAACTCGGCCTGCTCGCGGGGCAGGCGCGACACCAGGACGGAGATGAACACAATGTTGTCGATGCCCAGCACGATCTCCATGACCGTCAGCGTGGCAAAGGCGATCCAGACATTGGGATCGGCCAGCAATTCAAGCATCGCAGAGCTCCGGGTTGCGATTCAATCAGTTGCAGCAATTTAGGGATGACATGCCATTCGGTGAAGGCTGCAAATGCAGTTTTTCCGCCCCTGCGGCATCAAACAGAATAGCCCTGCCAACCCCCCGCTGGTAACCCTCTAACTGCCGGTGCTAGGCTCCGGTTCCGTTTCACTTGCGAGACCCGATATGGAAGCCTTCTCCCCTCTCTCCGCGGCCTTGGGCGGCGTGCTGATCGGCCTGGCCTCGGCTGTGCTCTGGCTGGGCAACGGGCGTATTGCCGGCATATCCGGCATCTTTGGCCAGTTGCTACCCCCAGCGCAGACGGTCGTCTGGCGCCTGGTCTTCCTCGTCGCATTGGTCGCCGCCACCGCACTCACGGCTTTGGCCTTTCCGCAACTGGGCGTTGGCGGAGTTGAGCCGGCTCAACTCGGCGCGCCACCTGCCGCGTGGTCGATCCCCACGCCAGTCTGGCTGATCGTCGCGGGCCTGCTGACCGGCTTTGGCACCAAGGTTGGCAATGGCTGCACCTCCGGTCACGGCGTCTGCGGTCTCGCCCGCCTTTCGCTCCGTTCGCTGGTCGCTGTGGTCGTCTTCTTCTCGGTCGCCATCCTCACCGTCACCGTTACGGGGATTGTCTGATGGCCGTGCTCCGCCTGCCCTACCTCGCCACTGCCGCCATCAGCGGCGCCCTCTTCGGCGCCGGCCTTTATGTGTCGCAGATGGTCGATCCGCTCAAAGTCTTGCGCTTCCTCGACTTCACCGCCATTCCGACTGGCGGCTGGGACCCGAGCCTGGCATTCGTCATCGTGCCCGCCATCCTCGTCATGTTCATCGCCGTGCGCATCGGCCGGGGCAGGCCGGCACCACTGTTCGATCGCGAATTCCATGAGCCGGAATACAAAAAGATCGATGCCCGCCTGGTGGGCGGTGCGGCCATCTTCGGTCTCGGCTGGGGCATGTCAGGGATTTGCCCGGGTCCGGCCATCTCCCTGATTGCCTTCCAACCCGACGGCCTCTGGCTCTTCCTCGGCGCCATGTTTGCAGGATCGCTCGCGGGCAGCGTACTTTTGCCCAGCGGGCATCGCCGCCGGCTTGCGGACGCCGCAAGATGAAAGCCGACGCCGACATCATCGTCGTAGGTGGCGGCCTTGCTGGTCTGGCCGCCGCCGTCTGCCTCTCGAGGACGGGCCACCAGGTCATCCATCTGGCGCCACCGGCGCCGATCGACCGCCGCACCTCAGCCCTGATGATGCCCACCGTCGATTTCCTGCGTTCTAGCGGTCTCATTGATGACCCGGCGGAAGTCGGCCACGCCCTCACCGCCATTCGCATCATCGACGCCACTCCGCGTCTCATCCGCGCGCCTGAGACGCTCTTTGATGCTCAGGAGATCGGCCTACCCGCCTTCGGCTGGAACTTTGCCAATGCCCGCCTCCTGGAACGCTTCCAGGCCGCCATTCCGGCAACGGGCCTCATCACCCGCAACCAGGCTGTTACAGCTTGGCGCAGGGAGGAGGAACTTGGCGCTATCTGGCTCGATGATGGCAGCGAACTCAGAGCGCCGCTGGTCGTGGGGGCTGATGGAAAAAAATCTCTGATCCGTGCCGCCGCCGGAATTTCCACCCGCGAGCATCAATTCGCCGAGGCCGCTCTGGTCTGCGATCTCGATCTTGCCCGCCCGATTGGCGGAACATCCATAGAATTCCACTATCCGCATGGCCCGTTCACGCTGGTGCCCGCCGGTGGCAGTCGCGCCAACCTGGTCTGGATCGACGAGGAGCCCCTGCTCCGTCAGCTTCAGGCCGAGGGGCCAGAGGCCCTCATCCAGGCCATCCACCAGAAGTCGCAGCGCCTTTTCGGCGCCATAACCCTCGCCTCCCCCAGCTTTGTCTTCCCTCTCTCGACGCTGACGGTCGACACCGCCGGTCGCAATGGGGTCGCCCTGGTGGGCGAGGCGGCCCATGCCTTCCCCCCCATCGGCGCTCAAGGGCTCAATCTTGGCTTGCGCGATGTCGCCGATCTCGTTGCGGCAGTCCAGGTGACCGATCGCTCGATCCCGGATTGGGGCCTCGCTGCCAGCGCCGGCTACGCTTCCCGCCGATCGGGCGATCTGGCCCGCACCGGCACGATGGTCGACACGCTGTTCCGATCGCTCCTGGCTGACATGCTGCCCAGCCAGGCGCTGCGCGCCGGTGGCCTCTGGGCCCTAAAGCTCTTGCCCCCGCTCCGCCGCCAGGCCTTTGCCCTCGGCATGGGCGAGCAGGCCTGAAGAAACGAAAAGGGCGCAGCTTGCGCCACGCCCCTCTTGTTCCGTATTGACCAGCTTACTGCTGGGCCGGAGCCTCGGTGCCCTCGGCCGGCGCCTCGGCGCCTTCGCCAGACAGCTCTTTGCGCAGCTGCTCGGCGCGGTCCTGCAGAACCTGCTCGAGCGCGTTCTGGCCTGATTCCTGCTGCTGCAGCTGTTCGAAGGTCAGCGCGGCTTCGCTGTCATAGGTGGCGGTGAAGCCGGAAAGGTTGATCTCGATGGCGAGATCCTGGTTCTGCCGGTTCTTGGCGGTCAGCGTCAGCTTGTTACCAGCCTTGAGCGAGTTGATGTACTGCTCGTTGATGACCAACTGGGTGGAGCACGACTGGGTGTCGCACAGCATGTAGGGCACACGCACCGGCTTGGCATTGTCGATCTGCCAGGTCAGGCCGAAGGGCAGCAGCACCCCGAGCGGCACGGCGGCAACCGCCAAGAGGCGGCTCTCCTGGCCGGGGTCGTCACGGAGCAGGAAGGAGCCCAGGAACTGACCATTGGCCAACACCACCTGGCGCATCAGGCAGGCCTTCTGCCCGTCCGGCAGAGGATCGCAAACCTTGAGCCAATTCTGCGAAGCCAGATTGTCGACGGCGGCGGCGACCTCTTCAGTCGCGGAACCCTCGGCCGGCGCGGCCTCGGCTGCCGGCGCTTCGGTCGTCGCATCCTGTGCAAATGCCGAAAGGGGGGACAGCATGAGTGCGGCCACCGCGATTCCGGCGACGAGGGGTTTCCTGAAAGTCATAGAATATCCTTGCCTTCCTTGGCGGTCCGAGCGGCGCGTGGCCGCCTTTGAACTTGAACTGCCCTTCAAGGGCGCAAATCGGGCAATAACATGACCGATTACCATTGCCAAAACATTATACTGGAGCGTGGTAACCGGGGCACGTTCAAGCCCCCGTTTCCGCCAGTTTGGCGAGCTTTGACAGAATCGCGGCAGCCCCTTTGAGACGCTGTTCGGCACTCGGCCAGTTGCGCGCGAACACGAGTTTCTGATCGGGTTTGATGCGCACCTGATTGGAAAGATCGCTGACCATGCGGACGAGGCCGGCCGGATTGGGGAATTCGTTGTTCCTCAGGGTGATAACGGCGCCCTTGGGGCCGGCATCCACCTTCTCGACATTGGCCTGCCGGCACAGCGATTTGACCAGAATCACCTTGAGCAGTGCCTCGACCTCGTCGGGCAACGGGCCGAAGCGGTCGATCAGCTCGGCGCCAGCCGCGTCGATGTCTCGGATGTCGGTCAGGTCGCCCAGCTTGCGATAGAGCTGCATGCGCAGCGTGAGGTCGGGCACATAGTGCTCGGGGATCATCACCGGCATGCCCAGCGAGATCTGCGGGCTCCACTCGTTGCGGTCCTCGTACTCTTCCTCGCCGCTCTTGAGGTTGGCCACCGCCTCTTCCAGCATCGCCTGGTAGAGTTCGTAGCCCACCTCGCGGATATGACCGGACTGCTCGTCGCCGAGGAGATTTCCGGCCCCGCGGATGTCGAGGTCGTGGCTGGCGAGCTGGAACCCTGCCCCCAGGCTTTCGAGCGATTGCAGCACCCCCAGTCGCCGCTCGGCGGTATCGGTCAGCTTGCGGTCCGGCGGCACGGTGAACAGCGCATAGGCGCGCTGCTTGGCCCGCCCGATGCGGCCGCGGATCTGGTAGAGCTGCGCCAGGCCGAAATTGTCGGCCCGATGCACGATCAGCGTATTGGCATTGGGAATGTCGAGCCCCGACTCCACGATCGTCGTCGCCAGCAGCACGTCGAATTTGTTGTCGTAGAAGGCATTCATGATGTCGTCGAGTTCGCCCGGCGGCATCTGTCCATTGGCGATGACGAAGCTGACTTCCGGAACCTGCTGGCGCAGGAATTCGGCAATATCCGGCTGGTCCTTGATCTTGGGCACGACATAGAAGCTCTGCCCGCCGCGATACTTCTCGCGCAGCAGCGCCTCGCGGATAGAGAGCGGGTCAAACGGCGATATGAAGGTGCGGATAGCCAGCCGGTCCACCGGCGGGGTCGCCAGCAGACTGAGGTCGCGCACCCCGGTCAGCGCCAGCTGCAGCGTACGCGGGATCGGCGTCGCCGTCAGCGTCAGCACATGCACATTGGCCTTCAGTTCCTTGAGCCGCTCCTTGTGCACGACGCCGAAATGCTGCTCTTCGTCGATGATCAGCAGCCCAAGGTCCTTGAACTGGATGGACTTCGAAAGCAGGGCATGAGTACCCACGACAATGTCCACCTGCCCATCGGCCAGGCCCTCCTTGGTGGCCTTGAGCTCCGTCGCAGGGACCATGCGCGACGCATGGCGCACCCGCACCGGCAGCCCGTGGAACCGTTCAGAGAATGTCTTGAAATGTTGGCGCGCCAGCAGCGTCGTCGGGACGACCACCGCCACCTGCTTGCCGCTGAGAGCCACCGCAAAGGCCGCCCTAAGCGCCACTTCGGTCTTGCCGAAGCCGACGTCGCCGCAGACTAGCCGGTCCATGACCTTGCCCGAGGTGATGTCGTCGAAAACCGCCTCGATCGCATTGAGCTGGTCCTCGGTTTCCTCATAGGGGAAGCGCGCCGCGAATTCGTCATAGGCACCGGTGTTGATGTCCACGACATCGGCCTTGGTGAGCAGACGCTGCGCCGCCAGCTTGATGAGCTGCTCCGCCATCTCGCGGATGCGCTTCTTGAGCTTGCCCTTCTTTGCCTGCCAGGCAACGCCGCCGAGTTTATCCAGCGTGACGGAAGCATCGTCGGACCCATAGCGGGTCAGTAGCTCGATATTCTCGACTGGCAGATAGAGCTTGGTGTCCCCTGCATATTGCAACTCGACGCATTCATGCGGTGCCCCGCCCGCTTCGATCACCTTGAGGCCGACGAAGCGCCCGATACCGTGATCGACATGCACCACCAGATCGCCCGCCGAAAGCGAGGCCGCCTCGGTCAGCGCATCCGAAGCCTTCTTCTTTCGCTGTGGCCGGAGAATGCGCTCGCCCAGAATATCCTGCTCCGAAAGCACCAGCAGGTCCTTGGTTTCGAAGCCGGTTTCGAGAGGCAACACCACGAGCGAGGTGGTCGCCGCGCTGGTCGTCTCCGCGTCCCGCCAGTTTTCGGCAAGGCGCGGATTGGTGAGGCCATGGTCCTTCAGCACCTGCGCCATGCGGTCACGCGTACCCGCGCTCCAGCAGGCGATCACCGCCCGGCGACCGGCCCGCCGCTCCGCCAGTAGTCGGTCCACCACCGCCTGGAACAGGTTGATATCTGAAGCCGCCCGCTCCGCCGCGAAGCTGGGCGCGATATGGCCGCCCGCGTCGTCGCCCCGCGCCGTGTTCGGCGAAAGGAATGGCGAAAACTGAATGACGGATGCGCCCGCCAGCGAGGCCGGCGCGACCTCAAGATCGTAGAGCAATTCGGGCTTGATCGGTTTGTAGGGCGCCCCCGCACCCGCCACCTTTGGCGCCAGCCGGGCTGCCTCGCGCGCCTCGTAATAGTCGCGGATTTGGGTCGCCCGCTCGGCATAGGCCTCGGCCACCTGGTCGTCGAAGACGTACGGCGCGTCGCGGACATAGTCCGCCAACCGGTCCATGTGGTCGTAGAAGAAAGGCAACCAATGCTCGGTGCCCGAATAGCGCGATCCGCCGCTGACCGAGGCATAGAGCGTGTCATCGACCGTATTGCCGCCAAAGGCCGCAGTATAGTTCTGGCGGAAACGGCGAATGGTCTCTTCATTGAGCACCACTTCGCTCATCGGCGTCAGGTCCACCCGCTTGAGCGTTCCGGTGGTGCGCTGGCTGTCCGGATCGAAGGTGCGGATGGATTCGAGCTGACTGCCGAAAAAGTCGAAGCGCAGCGGCGCCTCGGAACCCGCCGGGAACAGGTCAACCAACCCGCCGCGGACCGCGAACTCCCCGCTCTCGCGGACCGTCGGCACCCGCAGATAGCCATTATTGGCCGCCCAGGCGACCAGCCTGTCGCTGTCGACGACCCGGCCAACCACGGCCGAAAAACTCATCGTTTCGACGAGGTCCCGCGGCGGCAGTTTCTGGATCAGCGCATTGACCGCCGTCAGCACCACCGCCCCCTTGGCTCCGCTGGTCAGCGCAGCCAGGGCATTCATCCGTGCCGCAACGGTTACCGTGTTGGGCGAGACGCGGTCATAGGGAAGGCAGTCCCAGGCCGGCAGCGTCAGGATCGTGTGTCCGGGCAGGATCGCGCCGAGCACTTCGGCCATGCGCTGCATGCGCCGGCCATCCCGCGCCACAAACACCAAGCTAGCCGTGTCGTCCGGTGCATCCTTGAGCCGCTGCTCGACCAGACCAGCCAGCACCATGGGCTGCATGCCGTCCGGCACGTTCGAAAGGGTGCGCAGCGTCAGCGCCACGCCGGCAATTTCGTTCATTTTTCGATCCGGGCGTGATGATCGGCGATGACAAGATCGAGAAAATCCCGGTCGACATGGACCGGTGGGGCTTCCTGCCGCATGACCCATTTGAGCAGCGCCGGATCTTCCTCGTCCATCAGGGCTTCCAGGCGGTCCAGTTCGGCCACGTCATAAGCTTCGACATTGGCGTCGGCGAACGGCCCCAGGATGAGGTCCATTTCCTTGGTGCCGCGGTGCCAGGCCCGGTAGCGCAGGCGTTTGCGGCGAATAGCGATGTCCTCACCGGCCGTCATTTGACACCCATGATCCAAATTCTGTTCTCGATTTGGACGCATGTTTACGCGCAAAAGACAGCCCTGTCACGGCCTCATCGGACGTGCAGGATAGTGCAGGCAATCACTCGTCTAAACGATCCCGGCCAGTTTCAGCATGCCATAGACAACCAGCCAGGAGAGCCCGGCCAGAACCACGATAATCGTGACACGATTGACAAGCTTCAGTCTGCGCTTTTGCGCCGCGGCCGGGGGTGCACCGGCCTGGTCATTTGCCCTCTGCAAAGCCAACCTCCTCGAGGGATTATTTCCCTTCTGGAAACGACAGTGCACCTGCAAACAGCCTTTATCAACACGGACTTTGGTCCAAAAATGATCTGGATCAAGTTCGACGTAGAGAATTGACCGGCATTTCACCCGGCTCGACGATGTGCACAATGTCCGCCCGAGAATCGTGGCCTGAGGAAAAGCCCGTCCATGTCGCGTCCCGAAAGCCTCCGGCCGCTATTTGCTTCGCTCCACGCCATCAAGGGCGTGGGCGACAAGCTGGCTGCGCTTCTGACCCGGTATTTCGGGGCGCCGGAGGGGCAGGAAGCCATCGTTCTCGATGTGCTCATGCACATGCCGTCCGGCGTGGTCGACCGCCGTCGCCAGGTCGGCATTGCCGAGGCCTACCTCAACCAGGTCGTGACGCTGCGCCTGCACATAGACCGCCACCAGCCGCCCCCGGGCGGCAAGCTGCATATACCACACCGCGTTTTTGCCCATGACGAAACCGGGGAAATCCAGCTCGTCTTCTTCCGCGCCCAGGGCGGCTGGGTCGAGCGCGCCCTGCCCGTCGGCGAAGAGCGTTACGTCTCGGGCCAGATTGGCTTTTTCAACGGCGAAAAGCAGATCGCCCATCCCGACTATGTCGTCGAACCCGACAAGTTCGCCACCCTTCCTTTAGTGGAGCCGGTCTACTCGTTGACCAACGGCCTCTCCTCCAAGGCCCTGGGCAAGCTCGTACGCCAGGCCGTCGAGGCAGTTCCGGACCTGCCCGAATGGATTGACCCGGCCACCATCGCCCAACGCAAGTGGCCGACCTTCCCTGCTGCCATGCGCAGTGTCCACCTGCCCGAAAACCCGGCCGAGGCCGAACTTTGGTCCCCTGCCCGCCAGCGCCTCGCCTATGACGAATACCTGGCCGGCCAGCTCACCCTGCAATTGATCCGCTCGAGCATGGTTTCGGCCCGCGGCGTCTCCCGTACGTTCACCGGCGAGCTCACCGGCCGCGTGGCCGCCGCCCTGCCCTTCACCCTCACCGATGGCCAGAAACAGGCCCTCGAAGAAATCAGGACCGACCTTTCGGCCCCCGACCGCATGTCGCGCCTGCTGCAGGGTGACGTCGGGTCCGGCAAGACGGTCGTTGCCCTCATGGCCATGGCCGCCATGGCCGAAAGCGGCGCCCAGTCCACCCTGATGGCCCCGACCGAGCTGCTCGCCAGCCAGCACTTCCGGACCATCGAGCCCCTCTGCAAGGCCGCCGGGCTCGCCTGCGTTCTCCTCACCGGCAAGATGCCGGCGACTGAACGTCGCGCCATTCTCTCGGGCCTGGCGGATGGCTCCGTCGCCATTGCAGTCGGCACGCATGCCCTGTTCCAGTCCGATATCGCCTTTGCCAATCTCGGACTCACCGTCGTCGACGAACAGCATCGCTTCGGCGTCCACCAGCGCCTCGCCCTGTCCGAAAAGGGCCGCCACACCGACCTGCTGGTCATGACGGCAACGCCCATTCCCCGCACGCTGGTCCTCACGCACTTTGGCGACATGGCGGTCAGCGTGCTCCGGGAAAAGCCCCGTGGCCGCCAGCCCATCGACACGGCGGTCATGTCCATTGGCGACTATCCCAGGGTCGTCTCCCGGCTTCAGTCACGTCTCGCCGAAGGTGCCCAGGCCTATTGGGTGTGCCCCCTGGTCGAGGAAAGCGAAACGCTGGAAGTAGTCTCCGCCGAAGACCGCTTTGCCGAATTGCGCAAAGTCTTTGGCGACCTGGTCGCCCTCGTCCACGGCCGCATGTCGGCGGCTGCCAAGCAGGAGGTCATGGCACGCTTCAAGGCCAACGAGGTCAAGCTACTGGTTGCGACAACGGTCATTGAGGTCGGCGTCGACGTCCCCAATGCCACGATCATGATCATCGAGCATTCAGAGCGCTTTGGCCTTGCCCAGCTCCATCAGCTTCGCGGCCGTGTCGGCCGCGGCTCGCAACGCTCGGCCTGTCTTCTGCTCTACAAGGATCCGCTTTCGGAAACCGCCAAGGCGCGCCTCGAAACCATAAAATCCACCGAAGACGGCTTCGAAATCGCCGAACGCGACCTCGAATTGCGCGGCCAGGGCGATGTGCTCGGCACCCGTCAATCAGGCATGCCCGGCTACCGCCTCGCGGTGCCGGATGTACACCGGCATCTGCTCGAATTCGCCCACGATGACGCTAGGGCCCTGCTCGCCCGCAATCCCGGCCTCTCCGGTCCGGACGGCGAAGCCGCCCGCACCCTGCTCTACCTCTTCCGCAAGGACATCGCGATCCCGCTGATCCGCGCGGGGTGACAGCCCTATTCCACCGTCACCGACTTCGCCAAGTTTCGCGGCTGGTCCACGTCCGTACCCATGAACACGGCCGTATGATAGGCCAGGAGCTGCACCGGAATGGTGGCCAGGATCGGCGCCACGAAGGAGTGCACATGCGGGATCTTGATGATATCGGCCACGCCATGCCCCACGCTCTCCGCACCCTCCTCATCGGTGATGAGGATGATCTTGCCGCCGCGCGCCGCCACTTCCTGCATGTTGGAAAGGGTCTTGTCCACCAGCTCGTCCGAAGGCGCCACGACGATCACCGGCATGGCCTCGTCCACCAGCGCAATCGGCCCATGCTTGAGCTCACCCGCCGCATAACCTTCGGCGTGGATATAGCTGATTTCCTTGAGTTTTAGCGCACCCTCCATGGCCACAGGGAACATCGCCCCACGCCCCAGATAGAGCACGTCCTTGGCCTTGGAAAGGCGCTTGGAAATGTCGACGATCTGCTCCTCTGCACCCAAAGCCGCGGAAACTGCCGAGGGCAGCGCCGTCAGCGCCCGCACCAGTTCGGTCTCCTGCTCGCCGCTCAGTACGCCACGCGCCCGGCCGGCCGCGATCGCTAAGCTGGCCAGCGCGGTCAGCTGCGCGGTCAGCGCCTTGGTCGATGCCACCCCGATTTCCGGCCCGCAGAGGATCGGGAAGACCACGCCGGACTCGCGTGCAATGGTGGATTCCACCGTGTTGACGAGGCTCGCCACGTGCTGCCCCTGCCCGGCGCAATAGCGCAAGGCCGCGAGCGTGTCGGCCGTCTCGCCAGACTGAGAAATAAACAGCGAGAGCCCGCCCCTTTCCAGCGGCGGCTCGCGATAACGGAACTCGCTGGCCACGTCGATGTCCACGGGCAGCCGAGCAAATCGCTCGAACCAGTACTTGGCGATGGCTCCGGCATAGTATGCCGTGCCGCAGGCGCTCATGGTCAGGCGAGACAGGTCGGCAAAGTCGAAGGGCAGCGTTTCGCGGATCGCGACCTTTTCAGCGCCCATGTCCACATAGTGGCTCAGCGTGTGGGAGATGGTCTCGGGCTGCTCGTAGATTTCCTTGGCCATGAAGTGGCGGTGGTTACCCTTGTCCACCATCAGGGCCGATGTCTGCGAGAGCATCAGTTCACGCTCGACGATGGCGTCCTTTCCATCGCGGATCGTCACCCCTTTTGGTGTAATCACCGCCCAGTCGCCATCTTCGAGATAGGTCAGGCGCGAGGTGAAGGGCGCCAGTGCCATGGCGTCGGAACCCAGATACATCTCGGTTGTGCCATAGCCCACGGCCAACGGCGCGCCGTGCCGCGCCGCGATGAGCAACCCATTCTCGCCCTTGAACATGAAGGCCAGGGCAAAAGCGCCCCTGAGCTTCTTGAGCGTGCGCGCCACGGCCAGCTCTGGGTCGGCACCGTTGTCCAGTTCGCGCGTCACCCAGAGCGCCACCGATTCCGTGTCGGTCTGGGTCTGCGGCAGGTAGCCGTCCTGTTTGAGGTCGGCCAGGAGCTCGCGGAAATTCTCGATTATGCCGTTGTGGACAATGGCGACCCGCTCGGTCGCGTGCGGATGGGCATTGGTCTCGGTCGGGGCGCCATGCGTCGCCCACCGCGTGTGGCCGATGCCGATATGCCCGCCCAACGGCTCCATGCCCAGCTTGCTGGCCAGATTGCCAAGCTTGCCTTCGGCGCGCCGGCGCGCGATCGCGCCACCTTCCAGCGTCGCCACGCCCGCGCTGTCATAGCCGCGATATTCGAGGCGCTTCAGCGCATCCACCAGGCGCCCGGCTACCGGTGCATCGCCAACGATTCCAACGATCCCGCACATGCTATTGTCCTTTCGCAGCCTTCTTGGCCAGCGCCCGTTCCTTGAGCCTGGGCGCATAGCCCGGCTTGTTTTCTTGCCGCGCCCGTCCGAGCGCCAGCGCATCGGCCGGCACATCCTCGGTAATCACGCTGCCTGAAGCCGTATAGGCCCCATCGCCGATCGTCACTGGCGCCACCAGGGATGCATTGGAACCAATAAAGACATTGTCGCCAATGATCGTCTTGTCCTTGTTCACGCCGTCATAGTTGCAGGTGATGGTCCCCGCGCCGATATTGGTCTTGGAGCCGATTTCCGCGTCACCCAGATAGCTCAGGTGTCCCGCCTTTGTCCCGGCGCCGATCTTGCTCTTCTTGACCTCGACGAAATTGCCTAAGTGCACATCCGGCCCCAGCTCCGCCCCGCCGCGAATACGCGCGAAGGGTCCGATACTGGCGCCTTCGCCGATCACCGCATGCTCGATATCGCAAAAGGCTCGGATTTCCACATTGTCGGCGATTTTGACCCCCGGCCCGAACACGACATTGGGGAAAATGGTCACATCCCGCCCGATCTCGGTGTCCCAGGAGAACCAGACACTTGAGGGATCGCGCAGAGTAACGCCGTTTTCCATGGCTTCCTTGCGCTTGAACTGCTGAAAGGTCGCCTCTGCCTCGGCCAATTTCTCTCGATTGTCGACACCAACGAGTTCGCGCGCATCCGCCTCAATGTAATCGATGCGCTTGCCGTCGCCAGCCGCCAGTTCCACCGCATCGGTCAGGTAATATTCGCCCTTGGCGTTCTTGTTGCCGATGCGGTCGATTACGCCGCGCAACGTGTCGCCGCGAAACCCGATAATGCCCGAGTTACAGAGGCCGATCCGCCGCTCCTCGTCCGTGGCATCCTTGTGCTCGCGGATGGCGCGCACACGACCGCCTTCCGTTAGCAGACGACCATAACCGGTGGGGTTGTCGGGCCGGAACCCGACCACGACCATGTCTGCGCCCTCGTCCAGCTTGCCCACGATCTCGCCAATGGTGCCGGCCGTCACCAGCGGCGTATCGGCATAGAGCACCAGCACGTGGCCGGCAGCCCCTTCATAGGCCGCGCGCGCCTGCTGCACGGCATGGGCCGTACCGAGCCGGTCCATCTGCTTGGAAATTTGCGCCCTGGCTTCGAACCGGATCACGGCCGCCTCGACAGCCTCGTGGTTTGGACCGACAACGACGGCAACCTTCGAGCCAAATCCCTGCACCGCCCGCAGTACGTGGCTGACAACCGGCAATCCCCCGACCGGATGCAGCACCTTGGGCAGCGCGGATTTCATCCGCGTGCCTTCGCCCGCTGCAAGAATGATCGAAAGCAGTTCGGTCATGTCGCTCTCCCCGAGCCGTCGCTTTTCGCCGCGCATTTACACAAATTTATGGCAGCCAACAGTTGGCGAACCAATAATAATGGGACCACTCTAGCCCCGATACGCCCCGCGATTCGGGCGCCCCGGGGGTTACCACGCTTGGCTAGAGCATCCGAACAGTTCCGGCAATCGGACGTCACCATCTGGGGCATTGTGGCGCTCGTCTGCGCCGCCCTGGCCGTGTTCGGTTCCAACATTTCCATGCTCGTGCCCCAGAGCGTCATCGGCGGCCTGCATCAGCCCCGCGTCGCTGGCGCTTCCATCGAAACCTTGCGCCAGCAGGTGTCCGACCTGCGCGAGGAAACCAACCGTCTCAAGCGCGAGAACGAATTACTGATCACGCGCTTTGCCATGCAGGAGCGGAGCGGCAATGAGATTGTCCGGCGCGTCGGCGCATTGGAAGTCACCGTGCCCCGCATGCTCGAATCCTTGCCCGACGGCACCATGGTCGACCGATCCATGTTCACCGCCTCCATCGGGGCCAATGAAACGCTGACCTTTGAGGCCGAAGGCGGCTCCGTCGCCGTCAGGCAGTCCGCTCTACCCCAGGCGGCGCCCGCCGAGCCAGCTGCCTCTGCGCAACAGCCGCTACCAGCCGTTGTCCAGCCGCAGGTCGCCGTCGCCATGCCCAACGAGAATGCCTATGGGATAGCCGTCGGGGCGGCCGTTCCGTTCGAACAGACCCCGGCGCTCTGGAGCGATCTCACTCTCAAGCTCGGCCCGCTGTTGTTCGGCCTTTCGCCTCTTCTGGTCGACGAGGCCAATGGCGATGACAAGCGTATTGTGGTCGGCCCCATTGCCGAATTGACCGAGGCTCGCGCGCTCTGCCAGCGCTTCGAACGCGTGTCCATTGCCTGCATCCCCATGCCCTATACCGGCACGCCGCTGACACTTGGGCAGTAGTGGCCGAATACGGTTGACTCGGGGGCAAGTCCGGCTATGTTCCGCCGCGACGCCAAAGGGCGGTCATGCGCCGGTAGCTCAGTGGTAGAGCATTCGACTTTTAATCGAATGGTCGCGGGTTCGACCCCCGCCCGGCGTACCACCACTTCTTCAAGGCTCACTCTGTCGCGACACCGCCCAATTGGTTCGGTACGGTCGCCATTGCTCCAGCACCGGCACCCGCGATGACCCAGACCTATTGCGACCCCGATCCCTATGCCGAGCTCGACTATCGCGCCGATGCCGGGGAACTGTCCGAGGAGTTTCGCAAGCCCATCCGCATTGCTCGGCCCGCCCGCCCCGCCCAGCCGATGACCCAGACCCGTCTCAACGCCAATCCGCGTCGCATTCGTATTTGAGAATCAGCGCCATGCCGTACTATCGGCAAGCTCTTGGGCAGGCTTGGGGAAATCGTATGTCGCAGGAAACCACCGACCTTCTGAAAGTCCTGGCCGTCACCCTGCTGGTCTTTGCCGGCAGCACATTGGTCATGCTCTACGGTATCTACCTTCTGGCTCAATATGGGGCCAACCTGCCCATGGTTGGCTCCGTGCCGCTCAACGCCCCGCCCGAACTGGTGCCAGTCCTCGTCGGCAGCGGTGTGTTTTCCACCCTCGCTGCGGTTCATGTCACTGGTAGCGGCATTGCCCTTCTGCTCACCAGCAATACCATCGATCAGGCCCTGCTGATCGCTGCCAAGGCGGTCACCGTGGTCATCGTGGCCCTACTCGGCTTTGCCGGCGGCCACATGATCTACCTGCAGCTGACCGAAAACACCGCCCTCAACCTCAATCCGCTGATGCCCGCCCTGGTCGGATTGGCAGGCTTCTTTGTCCTTTCGACTTTCGTCAGCGTCCCCGCCCTCCGGCAGTTGGGAAACCTGCGCTATGCAGTCGGCATCGGCCTGGTGATCCTTGGCCCGCTACTGCTGGTCTGGCTCTAGCCCGCCAGCGTCACCACCAAAGCCCCGCGCGGAGTCGCGACAATGGTGTGTTCATACTGCACCGTCGGCGCCAGCGGCTCCGCCGTCAGGGTCCACTCGTCGTCCTCATACATCTGCTCGGCCATCTGGCCACCCATGGAGAGGAACGGCTCAATAGTGAACACCAGCCCGTTCTGTATCCTCCGCCGCTCCGAGCGGTCCGGCCAGGTGGGGACTTCGCCGGGCTCGTCGTGAAGGCTGTCGCCCACCCCGTGGCTGGCCAGATTGCGGATCAGCGTATAACCGCCTTTCTTGGCCACCTTGCCGATGGCCGTGCCGATATCGGCCAGAGGCGCGCCCGCCTTCACAGCATTGATCCCGGCCCACATGGCCTTCTTGCCGTCGCGGCACAGTTTTTCGAGCCGAGGGTCGCCCTTGCCCAGGATGTAGGAGGCGCCGCAATCGGCAAATACCCCATCCTTCATCGCCGACACGTCGATATTGATAAGGTCTCCATCCTTGAGCACCCGGCCCCCCGGAATGCCATGGGCGATCTCTTCGTTGATCGAGATGCAGGTTGCGCCCGGAAACTCATACGTCAGCACCGGCGCCGATTGAGCACCGTGTTCGGCGAGGAATTTCGCGCCGATCTCGTCCAGTTCCAGCGTCGTCATGCCCGGCCGCATGGCCTCGGCCATGGCCTCGCGGGCCATGGCGCAGATCCGCCCGATTGCCTTGAGCTTATCGAGCTGCTCGTCCGTCGTGATGATCAAGCGTCAGGCCTTGTTGGCGAGATAGTAGCCGAGCAGGCCCTGTGTCGAGGCATCGTGCCCGGCCCCGCTCTCCTCGCCCTTGACCTTGGGCAGCAGCGCCTTGGCCAGCTGCTTGCCCAGTTCCACGCCCCACTGGTCGTAGGAATTGACGTTCCAGATCACGCCCTGCACGAACACCTTGTGCTCGTAGAGCGCGACCAGCGAACCCAGCACTTCCGGCGTCAGCTGCTTGTAGAACAGCGTATTGCTCGGCCGGTTGCCCGGGAACACCTTGTGCGGCGCCAGCGCCTTGATCTTGTCCTTGTCGAGGCCCTGGGCCTTGAGTTCAGCCACGACCTCGTCCTTGGTCTTGCCCAGCATCAGGGCTTCTGACTGCGCCAGGACATTCGCCACCAGTTTGTCGTGATGCGGCGGCAGGTCTTCATGCGGCCGTGCAGCGATCAGGAAGTCGCAGGGAATGACGTCCGTGCCCTGGTGGATGAGCTGATAGAAGGCGTGCTGGCCATTGGTGCCCGGCTCGCCCCAGACGATCGGCCCGGTCGGCCAGCCGACCTTTTTGCCATTGAGCGTCACCGACTTGCCGTTCGACTCCATATCCTGCTGCTGGAGATAGGCAGCAAAGCGGGAGAGGCGCTGGTCGTAGGGCAGCACGGCATGGGTCGAGAAACCCCAGGCATTGCGATACCAGACGCCCAGCAGCGCCATGATCACCGGCAGGTTGCGCTCCAGCGGCGTTTCGAGGAAATGCCGGTCCATGGCATCGGCGCCCGCCAGGAATTTCGCGAAATTGTCGTAGCCGACCGCCATGGCGATGGGCAGACCGATGGCCGACCACACCGAATAGCGTCCGCCCACCCAGTCCCAGAAGCCGAAGATTCGGTCCTCGCGAATGCCGAAAGTGGCACAGGCATCGAGATTGGTCGACACCGCCGCAAAGTGGTTCGGCACCGCCTCTTCGCCCAGCGCCTCGGCAATCCACTTCCGCGCCGAACCGGCATTGGTCATGGTCTCGTCGGTGGTGAAGGTTTTCGAGGCGACGATGAACAGCGTCTTCTTCGGGTCGAGGCGCTTCAGCACATCATGGATATGCGCGCCATCGACATTGGAGACATAGTGGGCGCGCAGGTCCGCGCGGGTATAGGGCTCCAGCGCCAGCGTCACCATGGCCGGGCCGAGGTCCGAGCCGCCAATGCCGATATTGACCACATCGGTGAACTGCTCGCCGCCATGGCCGCGGATTTCACCCGAGCGCACCGCATTGGTATAGGCCTCGATGGCCCTGAGCACGGCCCGCACGTTGCCCATCACATCCTTGCCGTCCACCTCGACGGGCTTGTCGCCCTGGTAGCGCAGCGCCATGTGCATGACGGCACGGTCTTCGGTGATGTTGATGTGCTCGCCCTCGCACATCTGGCTGCGGCGTTCCTCGACACCCGAAGCACGCGCCAGTTCGAACAGCGCCGCCATGGTACCTTCGTCGATCCGGTTCTTGGAATAGTCGAGCAGGATATCCGCGCCGGTGGCCGAGAAGCGCTGGAAGCGATTGGGATCGAGCGCGAACATCTCGCGCATCGTCACGTCGTCCAGCCGCTTGCGCTGCTTCATCAGCGGATTGAGCACGTCGCCACGTTCGCCCTTGGCCATAGTCTTGTCCCTCTGCGAGAAATCTTTAGAGAACCGGCAGGTCGCCGGCGGCCCAGGCCGCCCGCGTCTCTGCCGCAAAATCTATCATCCGACCGGCCTCGATGGCCGCGCGGCATCCCGCTGTCAGCTCCTGATAATAGGCCAGGTTGATCTGCGATAGCACCATGGCGCCCAAAATCTCTTCCGTGCGAACCAGATGGTGCAGGTAGGCCCGGCTCCAGCGTCGGCAATTGGGGTTGGGCGACGCCTCGTCCAGCGGCCGGTGATCGTCCTTATGCCGCGCATTCTTCAGGTTGATGACGCCGAACCGCGTGTAGGCATGCCCATGGCGCCCGGCACGGGTCGGGTGCACGCAGTCGAACATGTCGACGCCGCGCTCGAT